>OCZT010007380.1_pt1 | contig 10789 bp, 10 predicted proteins | sample 1539031 | NCBI WGS metagenome assembly OCZT01 (sample SAMEA3539308, study PRJEB22396) | soil metagenome | biome: tundra; feature: field; material: soil | place: USA | collected 2010-05 | depth 0.15 m
GACGACGCGCTAATGGCGACCAGCACTAAAAACCCCGCCGCAAGCAGCAGGATGTGCCCAATCGCCCGCCGGCGCGTGGCATCAAGCGTCAAGAGTGTCTCACGTAGCGAAATTCAGCAGTCCCCCGCGAGGTGGCTCCCGGCGACGCGAAAACTTTTGTTGGGGCAAATAGTTCCGGGGCGTTGAAGATATTCTCGGACCGAAGGGAAGGCCGCGCTCAACCGGCCGGCTGGCCCGCCAGATACTGTTCGAGCCAATGGATGTGGTAGTCGCCGTCGATAATGGCGGGCTCCCGCACCAGGGCCCTGAACAGCGGCAGCGTGGTCTCGATGCCTTCCACCACCATTTCGTCCAGCGCACGGCGCAGCCGCATCAGGCATTCGCCGCGGGTCTTGCCATGGACAATCAGCTTGCCGACCAGCGAGTCATAATAGGGCGGGATCACGTAGCCCTGGTAGACAGCGGAATCGATCCGCACGCCAAGGCCGCCGGGCGGGTGGTATTGCAGGATCTTGCCGGGCGAGGGCCGGAAGGTCACCGGGTTCTCGGCGTTGACGCGGCATTCGATGGAGTGGCCGTTGATGACGACTTGATCCTGCGTCACCGGCAGATCGCCGCCGGCGGCGATGCGGATCTGCTCGAGCACGAGGTCGATGTCGGTAATCATCTCGGTGACGGGATGCTCGACCTGGATGCGGGTGTTCATCTCGATGAAATAGAATTCGCCTTCTTCATACAGGAATTCCACCGTGCCGACGCCGAGATATTTCATCTCCTGCATCGCCTTCGCGCAGGTGGCGCCGATTTTCGCGCGCGCGGCGGCGTCGAGCGCCGGCGATGGGCCTTCCTCCCAGACCTTCTGATGGCGTCGCTGCAGCGAGCAATCGCGCTCGCCGAGATGGATCGCGCCGCCGCGGCCGTCGCCGAGCACCTGGATTTCGATGTGGCGCGGCTTCTGCAGATATTTTTCCAGATAGACCGAGGCATCGCCGAATGCCGATCTGGCTTCGTTGGACGCGGTGGAGAGCGCCAGCATCAGGTCGCCGGCGGTCTGCGCCACCTTCATGCCGCGTCCGCCGCCGCCCGAAGCCGCCTTTACCAGCACCGGAAAACCTATTCCCTGCGCGATCGCCATCGCGTCGTCGTCGGGACCGACGCCGCCCTCGGAGCCGGGCACCACGGGAATGCCGAGCTTCTTTGCGGTCTTCTTGGCCTCGATCTTGTCGCCCATCAGGCGGATGTGTTCGGCCTTCGGCCCGATGAAATGCAAATTGTGATCGGCGAGGATTTCGGCGAAGCGGGCGTTTTCCGACAGAAAGCCGTAACCGGGGTGCACCGCATCGGCGCCGGTGATCTCGCAGGCGGCGAGCAGCGCCGGCACGTTGAGATAGCTGTCCTTCGACGGCGGCGGGCCGATGCAGACGCTCTCGTCGGCGAGGCGCACATGCATGGCGTCGGCGTCGGCGGTGGAATGCACCGCGACGGTGGCGATGCCGAGTTCCTTGCAGGCGCGCAGGATGCGCAGGGCGATCTCGCCGCGATTGGCTATCAGGATCTTGTCGAACATCGCGGCGCCTGACGTTGACGAATTCTATTCAATGATGACCAGCGGTTCGCCGAATTCGACCGGCTGGCCGTCCTCGACAAGAATCTGCGTCACGGTGCCCTCGCGCGTCGACGGAATCTGGTTCATCGTCTTCATCGCCTCGATGATCAGCAGGGTCTGTCCCACCGTCACCTTGGTGCCGACCTCGATGAACGGCTTGGCGCCGGGCTCGGAAGCCCAATAGGCGGTGCCGACCATCGGCGAGGGCACCACGCCCGGATGCTTGGCGATATCGGCGACATCGACCGGGACCGCGGCGGCCGGCGCCGAAGCCGCGGGCTGAAAGTTCGACGGCATCGATGCCGCGATCGAAATGTTGCGCGCGACTCTTACTCGCAAACCCGCGCGCTCGATCTCGATCTCGGTGAGACTAGTCTCGTCAAGCAGCGATGCGAGCTCGCGAATAAGCGCACTGTCGTCGCTGGTGAACTTTGCGGCTGTTTTGTCGTCAGGCTGGCGCGCCATGAGCTTGATCCGGAACTTTCTGTTTGGCGACGGGACCGATGCGTCAGGCTTTGGCCTTGACGCCGATCCTGGCGGCAAGGCCATTGATCGCGAGCCTGTAACCGTCGATGCCGAAGCCGCAAAGCGTCGCGAAAGCGGCGCGGGCGGTGAAGGACTGATGACGGAAATTCTCGCGGGCGTAAATATTGCTGATGTGCACTTCGACGGTCGGAATTTTCACCGCCACCAGAGCGTCATGCAGCGCGATCGAGGTGTGCGAATAGCCGGCGGCATTGATGACAATTCCGGCCGCCTTCCTGGCATGCGCCTCGTGGATGAAATCGATCAGTTCGCCTTCGCGGTTGGACTGCCTGCAATCGGCCTTCAGGCCGAACTGCGCCGATGTCTCCGCGCAAAGTTTCTCGACGTCGGCGAGCGTGGCATGGCCGTAGGTCTCGGGCTCGCGAGTCCCCAGCAGATTGAGGTTCGGGCCGTTGAGCACGTAAATCGTCTCGGCAGCTGTCTCGGCCATCCAGATCCCGGCAATGTGGCGGTAGGTGGCGCGGTTATAGGTAACAACAGGCCCAAGGGGAAGCCTTTAGGCCCTCCTGCGCACCCCTCAAATGCCTCATCCGGTTCGTGAAAAGCCCCGCGGAACCTACGGAAAGCACTCGTTAACCAATGTTGAAGGATAGCCGCGCCGGCGGGTAACGGCTTGGTCGGTCGAGACTATACGGGGACGCAAAAAAGGGCGGGCCATCGGCCCGCCCTGGATTTGTAGGCTTGAGAGATCAGGCCTCGATGACCGCGACGATCTCGAGCGTGCGCGGATTGATTACGACGATCTGGTCGCCGACGAGGATGAACTCATATCCGCGCCATTCCGGATAATACGTCACGACTTCCGCCGGGAGCGGGTGGAACGACACCGTGCGTGGAACGCGGCTGCCGACCGAGATCGAGAAGTTGACGTTCGCCAGCGGCTGAACGTGCTCGCCCTTGATCACGGTGGTGATCTTGGTGCGCTGCTCGGTCGAGAGCTTGGCGCCAGCGCCGGCCTGTCCGGTCGTGGTGGTCGCCTTGCTGTCCGCGGCACCCTTCGATTCCGCGTTCATGCTGCCGTTGCGGCCTTCGGCCTTCATATCCTTGCCGGCCGGGCCGGTTGTCTCCGAGCTCATGCTCTTCGACTTTTCGCCCCTCAGGTTGTTGTCCTGGGCCGACTTTTCGCCCTTGATGTTGGTGTCCTGGGCCGATTTCTCGCCCTTCGGGCCGGCCTTGATGTCGCCCTGCGCGTTCTGGTTCTTGGCGGCGTTGGGTAGCATTTTCTGGTCGGACTGGGTGGACTTCATGCCCGACGAAGGCTTCGTCGGTTCCGCGGCGTCGCGCTTCGTCGGGGTTGCCGACGGCGCAGCCTTTTCAGACGACGGCGCGCTCTGCTGGACCGTGGAGCCCGCCGACGGCGCGTCGCGTCCCGGTCCGGTGCCCTGCGCGCTGGCGAAACCGGTCCCGGCGATCAGCGCCGCCGCCGCTACCGACACCATAAAACGATTAGTCATGGAATTTCTCCTCGAGTGTTTGCATTGCCCACGCCGACAACGAAGGGAGACCTGCGATGTTCCCCGATGGTTCGCGGTTCCTTCAATTTTATTTTATGAATGCGCGGTGAACCGCCCTGCCGCAAAAAATTGCGCAAACAAAAGGGCCGGCGAGATGCGCCGGCCCTTCGATTCGAAATGCAATGTTCAGCGCGTCAAGCTGACGATTAGCACGTCGCCTTGCCGCAGCGGGCGACGCCAATTTTCTCCTTGAGGCTGTCAAGGCCGACCGCGCCGATCACCACCTGCTTTCCGATCACATAGCTCGGCGTGCCGTTCATGCCCATCGATTCCGCGAGTTTGAAATTTTCCTCGATCGTGGCTTTCACTTCCGGGCTCGCCAGATCCTTCTCGATCCTGGCGGTATCGAAGCCGGCCTCCTTGGCGGCCGCCATCGCGCGCGCCTTGTCCGCCGGACCGCGTCCGCCGAGCAGCCTCTGGTGAAAATCGAGATATTTCTTGCCGCTCGCGTCCTGCATGCGCACGGCGACCGCGACCTTTGCGGCTTCGACCGAACCCTCGCTCAGCACTGGGAATTCCTTCAGCACGACTTTCAGCTTTGGGTCGGTTTTCATGAGTTCGAGCATGTCGGCCATGGCGCGTTTGCAGTAGCCGCAATTGTAGTCGAAGAACTCAACGAAGGTGACGTCGCCGTCCTTGTTGCCGAGCACGACGCCGCGCGGCGAATTGAATATCTTCTCGGCATTGGTGGCGACGCTGGCTTCATGTTTCTCGGCCTCGGCGGCTGCCTGGCGCTTGCTCAATTCGGCCATCGCCTCTTCCAGCACTTCGGGATGCGCGAGCAGATAATTCCTGACGATGACCTCGATATCGCCGCGCTGGCCGTCGGAGAAACTCTGCGCCGACGCCGCCTTCGGCGCGCCGCAGAGTGCGAGCGCGAGCAGTGCGGGAGCGAGCAAGCGGAACGAAGGCATTGGCAAAATCCTCTTGGTGAAAGCCGGTTTCCGAAAACCCTGGTACTTTGGCTTAATTTATTTCTAGTCGCTTTTGGGCGGCGGCTTTGCAACGACGATGTCGTCGGCCTTGACCCATCCGGGCGTGCCGACGGCGAAACGGGTCTTCGCGCGTGACGCGAGTTCGCGCGCGGTCTTGTTGTCGCCGCGAAGATAGGCGGCCTGCGCCGATGCCAGATCGGCCTGCGCAAAATCTCCCTTTTTGCCATAAGCCATTGCGAGCTGGGTATAGCCGAGCGGCGCCTCGGTCTCTCGCGCCACCGCCGCACGCAGAATCGCAATTGCTTCCTCGGTATAAGCCTTATTATCGGTCCCCACGAGCGCCTGCCCAAGTAACATCTCGATGAGCGGTGCGTTATTCGAGAGCTGCACCGCCTTCCGCAAGGGGGCGATCGCCTCCACCGGCTTGCCGCCTTCCAGCAGCGCCTGACCGCGCAATTCATAAAAATACGGGTTGTTGGGCTGCAGCTGGATCAACCCGTCGATCTGGGCGAGCGCGGTGCGTAGATCGCCGTGCAGGTAGGTCGAGATGGCGTGGGCGTAGCGCGCAGGCAGGCTGTCGTTCGACAACGGATAGCGCCGATAGACGGTGTCCTGCCGCTCCATAAAGGCGGAGATCTTGGCGCGCACCATGTCGTGGCGCTGTTGCAGGGCCGGATCGTCTTTCTTGTCCCAATAGGGACTCGAACGCGCCATTTCCTCGAGCGCCGCGACGCGCTCGGCAGGCATCGGGTGCGACTGGAGGTAAGGATCCGCCCCGTGCGCGGCGAACAGGCTGTCATTGGTGAACCGCTTGAAGGTTTCGTACATGCCCTTCGCGGACTGGCCGGTAGCGGTCAAGAACTTCACCCCGGCGCGGTCGGCGTTTTCCTCCTGCTGGCGCTGATAGGAGATCAGAGTGCGGCGGATCATTTCCTGCGGCCCGGCGACCGCGGCCGCGCCGACATTGGACAGGCCGCTATTGCTGTTGCCGCCTCTTGAGCCCGCCACCAGCGCGCCGGCGCCGAGCAGCATGGCGATGATCATCTGCGTCTGCGCCCGTGCCAGCTGCTCGCGAAGCTTGGCGAGATGGCCGCCGGCCAGATGGCCGGTTTCATGCGCCAGCACGCCGATGATCTGGTTCGGGGTCTCGGACTGCATCAGCGCGCCGTAATTCACGAAAATGCGGCGGCCGTCCGCGACGAAGGCGTTGAACGCGCTCTCGTTGATGATCGCAACCTGGATGTTCTGCTTTTCCAGGCCCGCGGCACGCAGAACTGGTCGCGTATAGTCGCGCAGCAGCTGCTCGGCCTCGGTATCCCGGATCGTCGGCGGGCCTTTCTCCTGCTGCGCAAGCGCGGACATCGGCGCAATGGCGAGCGCGACCGCGGCGATGACGGCGGTCAGCTTCGAGGTTTTCTTGCTTGGGACGATGCGGAGCAGCATTGAGCGGTCTTTAAAGGATTGGCGGCGGGTTGGATACGAGATATGCCCTAACAAACCGCGGAATGCGGCTAGTCTGGGGCACCGGTGCCCCGTTTCCGAAGTTCGTGCGCGGCGCTGGGTCAAATAGCAGATATCGATGCCTGAAGCGACAGTGAGAGACCGTGCCAGGAGCCTGCTGACGGCATCGGGGCGAAGCGATGTTCCGCCGTTCATGGTGATGGACGTGATGGCGGCGGCGGCGCGCATTGAAGCGGCCGGCGGCCATGTCATTCACATGGAAGTCGGACAACCGGCGGCTTCGGCGCCGAAGGTGGCGATAGCGGCCGCCCACGCGGCGCTCGACGGTGGGCGGATCGACTACACCTCCGCGCTGGGAACTCCCTCGCTGCGCGCACGCATCGCCCGGCACTACCGCGAGACTTACGGCTGCGCCGTGGATGCCGAGCGGATCGTGGTCACCACCGGCTCGTCGGGCGCGTTCATCCTGGGCTTTCTTGCCATGTTCGAGCCGGGCGACCGTGTTGCGGTCACGGTGCCCGGCTATCCGCCGTATCGCCACATCCTCACCGCGCTGGGCTGCGAGCCGGTGCTGATCGAGACATCAAGCGAAACCCGTCACGCGCTGACCGGTGAAGCCCTGCTCGCCGCCCATCGCAGAACGCCGCTGAAGGGTGTGCTGGTCGGAAGTCCGGCCAATCCCACGGGCACGATGATGTCCCGCGAGGCGCTCACCAGCCTGATATCGGCGGCGGAAGGTGCCGGCATTCGTTTCATCTCCGACGAAATCTATCATGGCCTCGATTATGCGTTCCCGGCGGTGACGGCGGCGGAGCTTTCTCCGCATGCGCTCGTGATCAATTCGTTCTCGAAATATTTCTGCATGACCGGCTGGCGGGTCGGCTGGATGGTGGCGCCCGAACCGCTGGTGCGGCCGATCGAGCGGCTGCAGCAGAATCTCGCCATCTCGGTGCCGACGCTGTCGCAGATTGCCGCCGAGGCTGCGTTCGAAGGCCGCGAGGAGATGGAAGCAGTCAAGCGCGGCTATCAGGAGAACCGCCGCATTCTGATTGCCGGTCTGCCGCAAGCCGGTCTCAACAAATTCCTGCCCGCCGACGGCGCATTTTACCTCTACGCCGACGTCTCGGCATTCACGTCAGACAGTTTCGAGTTTGCCAAGCAGATGTTGGAACAGGCGCGCGTCGCGGCCACCCCCGGCATCGACTTCGATCCGGTTCACGGCCATCAGTTCATCCGTTTTTCCTACGCGCGTTCGGCCGAGGAAATGCGCGAAGCGGTGGCGCGGATCGCGCGGTGGCTCGGATAGGTGTGCGAATCCTTCGATCCCCTCGCAACTGCCCGCCGAATACCTGTCCAAATCAGGAGATACCCTGGTCCGCCAGATCAAGACCGGAATCCATTGACACGCCGCATTTTCCGCTCGCCGCGGTGTTGTGGCTGTCGCCTCGGCGGCGTCATTGTCTATCTGGCGGAAGGGGCCATCGGATGGCCGGTGTTCGCAGGTCCCGTTGGAGGTCGGGCGCCGTACATGGGTCCGACGGCCGGATATCTTGCGGGCTTCGTGGCTGCGGCTTTCGCCACGGGATGGCTGAGCGAGCGTGGCTGGGATCGCTCGGCGCCGCTGCTGTTTGTGGCGCAGTGAAAGAGATTCGCGTCGCCGTTTTGGTCCGAGGTTTCGGCCGGTCTCTTGAGACGTCCGGGACTCGCGTGGACGACAGCATCGAGATAGAATAGCTAGATGGTGACCATCAACCCAAAACAATTGCTTATTTGGTTCAGTGTCGTCTCGACAATTCTTGTGCTTTTTGGGATCGTATACGCATTCTTTGGTCTCGCAATATTGCCCGTCGATCGAGAAACACTCTTGCCGTGGGAAGGCGCGATCTACGGAGCCCTCATGATGGGATGGGGCACGACGCTCTTGTGTGTTGGACGTCTAGCATTCCGACGAAATGATGCCGGCCTCATGAAGGCTGTCCAGCCCGAGGTTAGACGACAGGATTTCTGCCTGCACCGGCTTCTGCCGAATATGCTAGTTTTCATTCCTAATGAACTGGAAACTCGCCGAGCGGGCGAGTGAAGCGCCTGGCGGCCGTTACAGGCCGCCAGCGACGATGGGCGGGGAAAAGCGATGAATTTGCGGCAATTGCTACGGTCGGCCGTGACGGGGTTGCTGCCTTTGATCGCGGCGCCCTCAGTTGGCGCGTTAGCGGAAGGCACATTCGACATCCCTGCAGGCGCGCATTTCAACCCACAAAAACTTGAGCGCATCGGCGAGTATTTCCAAAACGAGGTAGCGACCGGAAAAATTCCCGGGGCGATCATCCTGATTCAGCAGCACGGGCAGCCGGTTTATCTGCAATCCTTCGGCGTCCGTGATGTGAAGTCCAAGCTGTCGATCACGCCGGACACCATCTTTCGTCTTTTTTCGATGACCAAGCCCATCACCAGCGTCGCGGCCATGATGCTGATCGATCAGGGCAAGCTGGCGCTGGGCGACCCTGTCGCCAAATACATTCCTTCTTTCGCGAACGTAAAGATCGGCGTCGAAAAAAAATCGGACAATGGCGAACGCAGCTTGGAATTGGTTCCGCTGAATCGGCCCATGACCGTCGAAGATCTGATGCAGCAAACCTCCGGTATCACTTATGGCTTTTATGGCGACAGCCTGGTTCGGAAGGCGTATCGCGACGCCAATATTTACGCGGGTGATTTCGACAATGCCGAGTTCGCCGAGCGCATTGCGAGACTGCCGCTGGCCGAGCAGCCGGGGACCCTGTGGGACTATGGCCACTCGACCGACATTCTCGGACGGATCATCGAAGTTGCATCGGGACAGACACTTCTCGAGTTCGAGAAGGACAACCTGCTCGATCCGCTGGGCATGACCGCCACCAGCTTCTATGTGGTCGACCCGCAGAAGCGCAGCCAGATCGCCCACCCGCTGCCCCATGACAGCGATTTCAGGGTCGGCTTCGAAAGCAGCCCGGAAATCTACATGAACTGGCAATCCGGTGGCGGCGGCATGGTCTCCACCCTCGCAGACCTTGCGCGGTTTTCACAAATGCTGCTGAATGGCGGCAAGCTCGGCGGCAAGCGTTATCTCAGCACTGCAAGCTTCACCGTGATGACGAGCGATCATGCCGGACCGAACTCGGGCGTCGCGCGCGATTATTTTTATTTCCCCGGCGATGGTTTCGGTTTCGGTCTCGGTTTCGGCGTACGAACCGACCCCGGCAACGCGAAGCCACCGCCGGCTGGCTCCATAGGCGAATTGAAGTGGGATGGCGCCAGCGGCTGCTATTTCGTGATCGACCGCAAGCAGGACATGTTTTTCGTCTTGCTGGAGCAGACACCGTCGGAACGGCAGCGGATCCAGCCTGCGGTGAAGAAACTGATCTATGAAGCGCTTGAGAACTAACAAGGGTGCCGGTCACCTGCCATTATTGTCTCGACGGATTGAATGAAGTGGTCGTGCCAGGAACGAAATTGACCGGCGAAATTGACCTGCATCAACGCAGCAAGGCTTCCTCAGGCGGATCGTGTTCAGGGCTAAAATCATCAGGTCTCCAGCGAGTGCGCAATATGACAAGACACGCGATCAAGTGGGTGATGGTTGCCAGCGTTACTGTCGGCTTATCTGCTGTGGCCTTGGCTCAAGACCTTGATGCAGGCAAGTTGGAGTTTCAGTCTTCCTGCGCGACATGCCATGGCACTGATGGAAAGGGCAAAGGACCGCTGAGTGGGCAGCTTAAGGTAGCGCCCGCTGATTTGACTGTGCTGGCGAAGAAAAATAACGGGGTGTTTCCCGTCAACGCGGTCTATGAGACCATCTACGGAATAAAAGTGATTGTAGCTCACGGTCCTCCTGACATGCCTATTTGGGGGTACCGATACTATGCTCGAAATACGGCACCTGGTTCAAAGAAGCCGGATCACTATATCGACTTTTCCTCCGATCCAGATGCCATCGCGCGAACCCGCATGCTCGCCGTTGTCGATTATCTGAATCGAATTCAGCAGAAGTAGCGACTTCGCTTTCGCGGAGCCTGGCCGAGCTGAGATATTGGCGCATCTTAGCCGGCAGCTGAATGCTGCGGTGTCTCGCGCTGCATTTGGTCCGGGTGGTCCGTAATGCGGTCCAAGCGGATATGGCCAAGCGTTGCTCATCGATTTGGATTTATGAGTGCACGCCCAATCCGATTTCTGACAAACAAAAACCGCCCGGTTTTGCCGGGCGGTTTTTCGTTTCAAAAATCAGATCCCTTATTCGCCGTTGCCGAAGCGCCGCGACCACCATCCCGCGCGGCGGGGCTGGGTGTCGTAGGTTGCATCGGAAGCGGGCTCAGCTGGGGTAGCCGATGGCTCAGGCTCGCTGCGACTAACCGGTGCCGCCGCATCAGGCTGGGCCTCGACCAGGAAGCTCACCTTCTCGCGCACGGTGGAACGCCGCCGCGCGGCTCTTTCGGCCTCTTGCGCGGTCTCCACCTCGGCGGGAGCACGAGCCGGCTCCTGCTGACCGCGATCCGCATGCTGTAGCTCGGGCGGTGGCGCAATGAATTCGGGTTGAACCATCGGCAGCGACGGCTCGGATGAATATCCGTCGAAATCGGCAACCGCGCCGGTTGCTTCCGGAACCGATGCCGGCCCGAGTTCGTCGGCGATCGACCCGGCCAGACCGTCCTCCGGCCCGCCGCGCCGGCGGCGTCCAGATCGGAAGAGCGTCG
>OCZT010007381.1_pt1 | contig 10789 bp, 12 predicted proteins | sample 1539031 | NCBI WGS metagenome assembly OCZT01 (sample SAMEA3539308, study PRJEB22396) | soil metagenome | biome: tundra; feature: field; material: soil | place: USA | collected 2010-05 | depth 0.15 m
CGGGTCCGCACCGGCAGCCGACGACACCACCGACCCAAACAGCACCAGGAACAGCGCCACCGCCAGCGACACGACACGGGCGCGATCACCCGCACCCCGGCAACACAATCGCCAGCCGCGCGCGACCGCCCCAGATCCGGCTCGATCGCTCGTCACAGACGGGGCCTCCTGCTCGCTACCGACAACCTGACCCCACCAGCGCCGCAGCTCAAGTCGCCCATCGCGCCCGCGCGGCGGACACGGGGGACGAGCTCGTCACAGAACCGGCGGATCCCGCGCTGAGTGTTTGCTTGGCCTTTGCTCATCCGGACGTGGAGCACATCACCGGTGTCCCCCTGATCGAGTGGATCTGGTAGTAGCACGGCCATAGCCCGGAAACAATTGGGCATGGACGATTGTTCATCGACCGCCCACGACAACGTCGTACTTAGGCGCATATAGCGGGCCAGGCATCCATTTCAACTCAGCCTCGACGTCACCCGGAACAGCATCCGCGCCTGGTTCTAAAGCACGTTCACACTCAAGGATGTTGTCGCCGTAGATGAAGAACGGTCGAACCTCAGGCTCATCGTAGCCACCTACCATCGCAGGTCGACCTGTTGCTTCCACTGCGTCACCTCGTGCTCTTCGATCCCAGGCGAAAGCCCTCAAGCGCCAACCGACCAAGGCTTGCGCGTCGTCCTCTGAGGATACGGTCATTCTCGGCCTGGGATCGCGAGGAAGTGCATAGGCAGCAGACAGAGCAGGATCGCGCGATGCCACCGGCCGATGGCCGCGAGGGCCCCTCATGGGCCGCGCCAATCAAACCAGGACGCTCTGTTGTTCTGGCGCGCCCGGAGGGATACGGACGCGCGTTAACAGCCTGCCGCATTCCGATCGAAGGCCGCGATGAGTGGGTGGCCGCCTCGCGGGTCAAGTCAGCATGACTGGCACGACCCTGCGCCCCATCGCCGTAGAGCAGGTCGCCATCGATCTACTTCGTCCCGATCCCGCCAACCCTCGCTGGATCGGCCAGGAGGAACTCGACTCCTTGGAGCGCAGCATCCGCCAGTTCGGCTTCGTTCAGCCTGTCCTGGCCCGCCGGGAAGACGGAATCGTCATCGGTGGCCACCAGCGGCTGCTGGCCGCCAGACGGCTCGGCCTCACCACGGTGCCGGTCACGTACCTTGACATCTCGGTCGAGCAGGCCCGGCTCCTCAACCTCGCCCTCAACAAGATCTCAGGCTCCTGGGACGAGCAGCTGCTCGCCCGACTCCTGGCTGACCTGGCGACCAGTCCGAACCTCGACCTGACGCTCTCCGGCTTCGGTGAGGACGAGGTCCGCGATCTCCTCCGATCCTTGGAGACCCGAGAGAAGAAGGAGCGGGTCGAGGACTTCGACCTCGACTCCGCCCTCGAAGACGCGGCCCGGACACCTCGCTCGAAGCCCGGCGATCTGTGGGCCCTCGGTGAGCATCGGCTCCTGTGTGGCGACGCCACAAACCCGAAGGACATCGAGAGGCTGCTGGCCGGCGCCCAAGCGGCGATGGCCTTCACCGACCCGCCATACAACGTTTCCCTCGGCGATCACGGTGGCCAGCAACGAGGAAGCCGGAAGCGGCGCATTGCCAACGACTCGATGGACCCGATCGCTTGGGAGATCTTCGTCCGGGCCTGGGGCCGGAACCTCCTGACGAGCGTCGATGGAGCCCTCTACGTCTGCATGTCGAGCAAGGGCTTTGTCCGGGGCCGCCCACCATCCGAAGCTGCGCTACTTAAGGTTCAGCCCCGAGCACGCATACTGCGCCGCGGCCGTGCCGTAGATGGCAATACTCAACCCAACGACCGTCCCCGAGCACACCGGGTTCCCCGCTGGAACGGTCGAGACTAGAGTCGCTGGGTGGGCGGCTTACCAACCTGTCTGCCGGCATTCTGCTGCGATAGGTACTGAGCACACGGGGCCGCACTGGTCCCGGCGTACACGAAGGTCATCGGGGTGCAGTCAATCCCCATCTGAGCCGACACTTGCAGGATGCAAACCTCATACGCAGGAGCAGAAGCCTCGAACGTGGCTAGAGGTGTCGGATTATCGGCGGAGCTGGTGGGCGAAGCAGGCGCAGGGTAGGGTGCGGTCACGCACGTCTCGCGATCTAGCGACTCGTCCCCGGTGTGCTTGTAGGCTTCCTGACCCTCGATCCCTTCCGCCGCAGGGTTGAGGCCGAAGTTGATGAAGGTCTGGCCGTTTCCAACCTGGGTGCGCCGGCGCGCCTCGGCGGTTCTCGCAGCCGCTCCGTGAGCGTCGGGTCGCCGGAGCCATGAAGGGTTAAACCTGAGGTGAGGCCGAGATGCCCGACGTGGGCAGAATGTCTCGCCCTCAAATACGGCGCTGCCGCGCCGCCACGCCGCGTGGGTGTATTAAGGAACGATCATCACCTTCAGGTAATTGCCACCCGAGGCCTCGATCGCCTCGTAGGCTTGCGCGTATTGGTCGAACGGGAATCTGTGAGTGATCATGTCGCCGAGGCGCATCTTCCCATCCGCCACCAGCTCAATCGCCCGCTCGTAGTCCTTCTTCTGGTACATCAGCGTGCCTAGGAGACTCAGCTCGCGGTCCTGCACCAAGCCCATGTCCACCTCGGGCCGTTTGCCGAACACGCCCACGACAACGATGGTGCTCCCCTTACGGGCATTCGTTATTGCCTGGGAGATGGTGGCCTGAACGCCCACACATTCGAGAATCAGATCGGCCTTGTCCGGCCCGAAAGCTTCAACGATCCCTTCACCGAGATCGGTGACCGCAGGGTTGATCACATGCTCAAAGCCGCAGCCGCGAGCCTTGGCCAGCTTGTATTCGCTGACGTCGGTGATCATCACCGACGCCGCCCCACTCGCCCGGGCCACCTGCGCCACCAGGTTGCCGATCGTGCCGGCCCCAAGCACGAGGACCTTCAGGCCCGCAACTGAGCCGACACGTCCGAGAGCGTGGGCCGCCACGGCAATCGGCTCAATCATGGCTGCTTCATCCATCGACGTGCCATCGCTGACCTTCAGCACCATCTCGGCCGGCGCGGAGAAGTACTCCTGGGCAGCCCCGCCCGTCTGGAAGCCCATCACCTTGAGGTTGTCGCAGATGTGATACATGCCGTGTCGGCAGGGGTAGCACGCCCCACAGGTCACCTGGGGCATGACGACCACCACGTCACCCAGGGCCAGACTGGTTACGTCGGCACCCAGTTCGGCCACCACCCCAGCGACCTCGTGGCCTTGCACGACGGGATAGCTAGTGTACGGGTGCAGCCCGTGGTAGACGTGGATGTCTGAGCCGCACACTCCGATGCGCTCGATCCTGACGAGCACCTCGCCTGTTTGGGGAACAGGTCTTGCGACCTCACGAAACTCGATCTTTCCGGGAGAGGTCATCAGTGCCTGCTTCATTGCCTGCCCCTTCATGCTGTCCTAGCCGGGCCGATGCGACCAAGGTCAGTCGCGGTTTGGGACGAGATCGAGCCTAGCTCAAAGCGTGTCGTAGAAGTCCTGGATGCCCTTCAGAAGCGCATCGAAGCCCTGCGTGGGTTGCTCGACCCTGCGCATGGACTGCCTCCCTGATCACCGCTGAATCTCAGTGAACGACGATCGCTTTTAGGGTCGTCGGACTCCGGAGGGCCGACAAAGCGTCCTCGTACGCGTCGAGAGGGAATCGGTCGTTGACGATGCCCTCCGTCCTCACGCGTCCGGACCGGAGGTAGGCGAGCGACCGATCGAAGCAGTCGATCTGTGCAAACGAGCCCTTGATCGTCAGCTGCCGGCGGAAGATTTCGTACGGGCTCCAGCTCACGCGAGCGTCCTCATCCGCCATTCCGTAGACGAAGACCGTGCCACCGTCTCGAACCAAACCCGGGAGGAACTGCATGACCGCGGCCGAACCGGTCGCATCGATGGCCACGTCGTAGCCCTTTGGCGCGAGACCGAGCAGGCCCTCGGCCGTAGCGGCTGGATCGTTCCGATCGACGAGGATGGTCCGGTCGACGCCGAACGACTCAGCGAGTTCAAGCTTGAAGCGTGTCGGCCCGGCTACCGTGAGACGGGCAGCCCCCCCGTGAAGAAGCAGCTGTGCCAGCATAAGGCCGGTTGGACCCGCCCCAACGAGAGCCACGTCACTGCCAGGTCGCAGCCCGAGTATGTCGACGCCGTGGACGGCACAGGCCAGTGGTTCGGCGAGCACCGCAGCCTCGGGCGTCAGATCGTCGGCCGGGAAGCACTTGTCTGCCCGGACGAGGACGTACTCAGCGAACCCACCAGGCGCGTTCACCCCGAGGGAATGGAAGTTCGTGCAGAACAGAGGCTCATCTCGACCACACGCATCGCAGACACCGCAATTCGTGGCATTGTCTACAGCGACCTGTTGGCCAACGAAGCGACCGGTCACACCTGGGCCGAGGGCCTCAACCAATCCCACGATCTCATGGCCCGGAGTCAGTGGGTACGCGGCGAAGAAGCCGCCATCGTGGATGTGCCGATCCGTGCCACAGACACCGGTGACCGTGGAGCGGACGAGGACCTCGCCTTGACCCGGTCTGGGCCGCGGTACCTCGCGAATGGTGAATTGGCGTGGACCCGTGTACACGATAGCCCTCAACGTAGGCTCCTAGTGCAATCGTTTGCGTGACAGCAGCATAGTTCGGCCGCCATTGGTGGGTCAACGCGTTGATTGACGCTTCGCGAGGAGCGTCTGACGATGGCGCCCGCACTGACGTAAGGAATGACGCGTCCGAAGCAGACTCATTTGCAGACGCAGGCCAGATCTACGCCCCTGCCTGTTCGGCAGCGATCAGACACGCTATGGCTGCATCGTGCCGGTCGAGCGTAGGGTGAGGCCTGGCCACCCTCGCAGATGAAGTCCATCCCACGTGCCCGGGACGGGGGTTCCGCCTAACGAATCGAAATGCAGGCATGTGGGAACCGCCGCCCTTGCGGCGCCGTCTAAGCCGTGCCAGACGTTTCGAATCCAGGCCAAAGCGCCCGACCCGAGGAGACGACCAATGAACCTCCGCCCGACATTGACCCGGCCGACGAAGTCGGCGCTGGCTGGTCTCTTCGTGATCCCCATCGCATCGCTGGCGATCGGCTGGACCGCCGGCACGGTTGCTGCGTCAAACGGCTCGCGAGCCGCATCTCCCACCCCAGCGCCCAACGGTGCCGGGGCCAACCAGCCTGGCTTCCCCGGCACCGGCACCGGCACCACCACGAACCTGTCGCAGTCCAGCAACGTCACGACCGCATCTGGCGTCGCGGCCAGTTCAATCGCGTACCCCGTGCCTGGTTACAACTCGCTTGGGGTGGCGCCCGAGGGCACGATCCTGGCCGAGGGTGCGGGCACGGCCGACATGAAGGCCGATCGCTCCGACAAGGCGGCGGCACTCAAGAAGGCCACTGACGCGGCTCTCGCCGATGCCCACGCTCAGGCTCTCGCGGTAGCGGTCTCTACCCGACGCCCGATTGCCCCGTCGCCCCGCTTACGCCAGGTCTGAATGGCGCCACCGGATCGGCCGGGAGTGCGCCCGCCAACCCACCGGTGATCTGCCCCCTGACCCCGGAAGCCACGCCTACATCGGCCCAGCTGGTCGTGACGCTAATCGTCGCCTTCAAGTACGCGTAGGCTATTGTCGGCGCGCGTCCATCACCCTCCAGGCGCGCCAGTTATGCCAGGCTGACCTATGACCCTACCAGCCTCGAGCGGCTGCCTTGACATCTCCGGCGGGATGGAGGGTTTGCGTGGCACTACCTGCCTATTTGGCGCCTGCCCGTCTACAGCTCCGTGACGACCCAGGCCCAGGGAGACGATGGATCGGCGTAGCCCTTTAAGTCGTCGATGCCGACCTGAGTGCCGCCGACGAACCTGTCCATGTAGAACTCGACCCTCGCACTGCTATCGGAGGTTCCACCGATTGTGGTGGCTGACCCGCCGGACTTCGATGATATGGTGCAGGTGGCCACGGTGGTGGAACCGGACAGGCTGACCGTCACCAACTGGAGACTGTCCGAGACGTCGACCGTGCCGCCGGTTGCGAGCAGGATGTCCGGAGGCGAGTTCACGGCCACGGTTATGTAGGCGTCAAGGGGATCCACCGGCGGCTTGAACTCGGTCTTCGAGTTCTTGATGTTTGTCACTGTGAATGAGCCGCTGTCGGTGGGCGCCAGCGTGAACTCGACGGTATCGGTGACCAGCGCGGAGAAGGCCATGACGCAGACGTCCGGCGAATTGTTCACACTGTACGAGCCGGTGACCTTGTAGCCGCCGTCTACGATCGTGACGTTGGCGACAAGGAGCGTCTTGCCGCCTCGAACCCGGGCCTCCACGCTGACCGCGACGGTCGATTTGCCGCCGGCGCCGGCCGGCTTCTTGGCCGGTGCGGTGAAGACGCCGGAGGCGCTGTTGCCCGTTACCGTTCCGGCGGCGGTGCTGCCGCCGGTCTGGCCGTTGACCGCCCAGGTCGCGGGCTTGACGCCCACGAGCTGGGCCAGATCGTCGTCGGCCGCGAGGACGCAATGTCCCACCACTGTCTTGCCGCCGATCAGCGGCTGGATGCATGAGTCCGCTACCAGGCTGAGGCTGCCCTTGACCCTGACCGTTGGCGCTCCGGGCCGAAGCTGCATGCCGGGGACTTTCGTCCAGTCGGTGAAATGTGTCGTCATGACGCTGATCTGCTTAGCGGTGGTGTCCACGGCGACCGTCTCTTGCCACTCCCACAGCCCCTGGGCATCCTGGAAGGCTATCCCGAGCGCCTCCAGGGAGGTGCCCTTCAAGTCGGCGTCCGTGTAGGGGAACGACACCTTCACCGGTTGGCTGAAGGTCTGACCGTCCGGCGAGAGCCGATAGGCAGCCCCAAGACCGCCTGGCGTGGTGTTTTCGATTGGGACGATACCGACGGCAGTGTCGCTCGCGAGCGCCCCACTAGGGATCGCGACGGTGATACCGCCATCCGCCGACGACAGGCTGCCCCCGGCCGGCCCGATTGTCTTGGTCACGCTGTCGCCCGTCGGACTACCCACGGCCGATGGTGGCGGCGCCGTGCCGGCGGGACCTGCGGGCGCCGAGTCTCCCGCGGACCCCGGCGGCACCGCCGTGGTCGCCGACGAACCGCAGGCGGCGACGAGTAGGAGCGTTGCCAGGACGGGCGCAATACGGCGCAATACGAAGTATCGGGACGCGGCGAGCATGGCGAGCCCCAGGCTAGCTGAACAAAGCCCACGAGATACGTCCCTTGTGCCAGGGGCCGAACGGCATTCTTGGACGGCGAGGGCAGAGCTTGCCTCGTTCGGCCACCCTACACCCGGTTAGGTCGCCGCGCATCTCGCGTTGCGTTGGCCAGGTCTGACGACCGTGCCTCCGAAGCTTCGAAGCGGCTGTTGTTCTCGCGAGGCGCTGGCCTTAGGCAACCGTCCGGGCCTCGGCATTGGCCCAGGCGCGATGCCAATGGAACCAGCCCATAGACCCGGCGAAATGAGACCATCACCATGAGACCTTGCACTGCGCTGTGGAGGGCTACGATCGCCCTCTTCCAGCGATAGATGTTGGCCTGAGCCGTCGCTACCGACTCTGCGACCATTTCGAGCGCGGAGACCGCCTCCTCCGCCACGTCGGTTCGTAGAAACAGCGTTACCCAACCTCTCCATTCTCCCGAACAGCGATTGGATGGTCCGTCTTGCACCTCGAACACAGGTTCGGCGTCGGATAGCATGCCCGTCGCGATCCAGGCAATTCAATGCACCGCCCGGCCCCGACACGATGACCTGATAGCGGCGAACCGCGACCCTTCTGACTGCGCCTGGTCTGCTCACCGAGATCCCAACGTACTGGTCGCGAGCCCATCTCCATGCACTGTGGAGGGCCCAAGGGGGTGGTGTAATCTTGGCTGGGTAGGCCCAAGACAAGGGATCCGAATGGCGGACGATCGCCTCGAACTCACCAACCTTCACAGACACCACCCCGGCGTGCCAGAAACCGTCGAGGGATTCTACGCGGTCGCGGCTGCTGTCTGCCTGCAACGGCACCGCTCTCCGCCAGGAGTGATCGACGTGACGCTCCGAGATAAGAAGGGAAGCTACCGAGCCGATTGGCGGCCGCCGTCGGACGAGGAAGAGCGATCATTTGGTAACAAGACCGACGCCACTTGCTTCGGCGCGTACACGGTTGCCCTCGCGGCGGTCTTCGCACATATGGGGTTGAAGGCGATTGGACGCTCGGGCACTGGCACCGGTTCCGATTGGTATCTCGTGCCGGCTGATGCCGAGGTCGAGGAATGGTACCTGGAGGTAGCGTGGCGACTTGAGGTGTCCGGGTCTGACGATCTCGGCACATCCCGGTTGCACAGCAGGATAAAAGAGAAGGTCGAGCAGGCTAGACGTGGCCATTCCCGGCTGCCAGCCTACGCCGCTGTCGTTAGTTTCGCATCAGCGACCGTCACTTTCGAGCGAGTGTAGGCGAGATGGCGATGCAGTCGCACCGGCTTGCCGAGGAACTGATGGCCCAGGCCGACCTGGCGCTCATGCGTGGCAAGCCGCAGGTAGCTGAGACGCTTCTCGCGACTGCCGCCCAGGCCGAAGCCAGTGCCTGCCTTGCCGCGCCGGTCGAGAAGGCCCGGACTCGCGGGATACTTGCGGTCAGCGCAGTTGAGCTGTTCAAGCGAGCTGGGCTGCGCGAAGAGGCCCAACGGTGTGCGGAGCTGCTTCTCGCGCAGGCAGGATTGCCTAAAAGCGCACGAGTTCATCTGCAAGAGCTCGTTGCCAGTCCGGTTGAGCCGCGTACATTGCCGGCAACAGATCCGAGGCGGGTCATGGCGGCAAGCACTTTGGCCGCGCGCCCCGATCCGATCGCGCCCGACCACGCCACTTTTGTCAATCTACGCGACCCTGCCCGCGCCCTAAGCCCCGACGGCCGGCCGGCCGCGAGCCGCCGCGCGCCGATCTGGAGGGAGGTGCCGGACGATCGCTGGAACGACTGGCGCTGGCAGCTCTCCAACCGCGTCAACACCGCCGAGGAGATCGGCCGAGTCCTCAACCTGACCGACGACGAGCGTACCGGGCTCTCCTCGCCGGACAAGGTCCGGGTCGACATCACTCCCTACTTCCTCAGCCTGATCGACCCCGACGATCCCAACGACCCGATCCGCCGTCAGGTGATCCCTACCGCTGTTGAGCACGACGCCTTCACAGCGATGACAGAATCGTTGTCCAAGGTCCCCTACTCTCCCGTACCGGGCCTCGTTCACCGCTACCCGGACCGAGTCCTGATGCAGGTTACGACGCAGTGCGCGAGCTATTGCCGTTTCTGTACGTGCTCTCGCATCGTGGGCGACTCTTCGCAGAACTTCAACCGCGCCGAGCTTGAAGCCCAGCTCGAGTACCTGCGCCAAACGCCGCAGGTTCGAGACGTGCTGATTTCCGGCGGCGACGCTCTAACGCTCGCCCCTAAACTGCTCGAATCGATCATTCGAGGAATCCGCGAAATCCCCCATATCGAGATCATCCGCATCGGTTCGCGGGTCCCTGTCTTCTTGCCGCAGCACATCGACGACGAGCTGTGCGACATGCTCTCTAAGTACCACCCGCTCTGGATGAACCTTCACTTCAACCATCCGAACGAGATCACACCCGAGGTTTCGCGCGCGTGCGACCGGCTCGCTCGCGCGGGAATTCCGCTCGGCAATCAGTCGGTCCTGCTCGCTGGCGTCAATGACTGCGTCCATGTCATGCGGGCACTGGTCCACCGCCTGGTCGAGAACCGGGTCCGGCCCTACTACGTCTACCAGTGCGACCTCGTCGAGGGCTCAGGCCATTTCCGAACACCTGTCGGCAAGGGCATCGAAATCATGGAAGGCCTGCGCGGCCACACATCTGGCTATGCGGTTCCGACGTATGTTGTCGATGCGCCGGGCGGCGGCAAGATCCCGGTCATGCCGAACTACCTAATCAGCTACTCCGACCACAAGATAGTGCTGCGCAACTTCGAGGGCTACATCACGACCTACGAGGAGCCAGCCCAATACACTCCGCACGACCAGGCAAACTGCCGCTTCTGCCAGCATCCCCGAGCGGAGCCGGGCCAGGCGGGAGTCGCCGGCTTGCTCAAGGGCGAGCAGCTCTGGATCGAACCTGCCGACTTCGAACAGACGCACAGCCGCAGCAGCGAGTCGCCGCACGGATCTCAGGACCCGGGCAAGTGGGTACCCTACGGAGTCGGTCCGACTGAAGGGACGGCAGGTGGACCATTTCCCGAATTGGAGCCGAGCTCGAATGCTTACGCACCGGAGGCCGGCCCGCGAACGCCGGCAGAACCTCAGGCCGAGTACGGCCCAGGAGAGGAGCCCCGTCCTCGCGAGGGCACGCCGACGGGCTGGCACCGGGGCGATCTGCTGTAGAGCAAGCAGAGACGGGAGCATCCACATCGCCAATTCTCGCCCGTGAGGAGTTCATAGCGAGACTTCACAAGACGACCCAGCTCGCTTATGCGTCCTCTCTCCGCGTCATCGTCCGCGTGAACGTAGGACCAGAACCCGGTTGGCGTGGTCACGGGTCTTCCTCAATCGTATTGCTGTGCAACCAGCATAGTTCGAGCGGCTCGTGGCGGCAGGCCGCGTCCGCCGCCTTGCCGCCTTGCCGCCTTGCCGCGACACGATCGCAGGATCGTGCGTTGAGCGCTCCGTCAGACGTGCCTGTGCAGGTCGGTTTCCGGCGTCGTCTCCGGCGACACGGCGTCGAGGATCAGCAAGTCCGACGACACCTCGACCTGAGTGAAGCCCGTGTGGCTCCA
>OCZT010007382.1_pt1 | contig 10788 bp, 8 predicted proteins | sample 1539031 | NCBI WGS metagenome assembly OCZT01 (sample SAMEA3539308, study PRJEB22396) | soil metagenome | biome: tundra; feature: field; material: soil | place: USA | collected 2010-05 | depth 0.15 m
TTCTCTCGAAGGACCGGCGGCGGGCGCTCCTCAACCTCGGCCAGGCGGCCCTCGTGGTCCTCCCCGTGACGGGGCCGTTCGTCTTCGGAATCTGGCTTTTCGGCAAGGATCTCGACCTGGATCGCCTCCGGACGGGAATGTTCAGCGTTTTCCGCAATTTCGTGCCGCTCGAAGAGTATTTCTACGACCGGGTTGGCGGCTGGACGTCGAGCACGGCCGGGTACTCCGTGGAGATCGGGCGCGGCTTCAACACGCTTGCCGTCCTCTCCGTCGCCGCTACCGCGGCGTTCCTCATCCTCGGCCGCCTTCCAACGGCCCGGGCCCGCGAGAAGCTTCCGGCCTGGGTTCTCGTCGTCGGGTCGGCCGTCTGCTACCTCCTGCTTCAGACCCCTCTCACGGCGCCGCTCTACCGCCTCGCACCTCCAATCCAGTTCATCCAGTTTCCCTGGCGCCTCCTCTCTTTCTCGACCATCGCCTCGATATCCCTGCTGTGCCTCTCGCTCGATCTCCTGGAGGCGAGCAGTCCGCGCCCGAGCGTTCGCCGCTCTCTCCGCGGCGCGCTGCTTCTCGCCGTTCTCTTCCAGGTCTTCTACGGCGTGGGGAGATCGCCGACCGACCGGATCTTCTCCGTGAAGGAAATCGAGGCGGGCCTCACGACGGAAGGGCTCGCGAGAACGTCCGTCTTCAGCGGCGCGTTTCGCCCGCGCGGGATTTCACTCCCGCCGCCGCGGCCCTTTCTCGAGGCGACCGGTTGCGTCGTGGAAAACGCGCCTTCCCCCGCCACGCTCTCAGGAGGCGTGAACGTTCCGGAGTTCCGCCTCACCGTCGACGCCGCTCCCGGCAGCGCGCTCGTGATCAATCAGTTCGCTAATCCCTTCCTCGCGGTGAGCGCGGGAGGAGAGGGCCGTGTTGGGACGACGGCCTGGGGCACGATCCTCGTCCGGCCGGCGCCCGGCCGGAGCGAAATCGTGCTCCGGCGCCGCGGCCTCCTGGCAGCACTCCGGGAACGGCTCTTCGGGAGCTGAAGGCGGTGAACGGCCGCGTCAGCTGCAGCCGCTCGTCGCGCCGCAGTTCAGGCACTTGTAGCAGGCGCCGCTGCGCACCATGAGGCTGCCGCACTCGTGGCAGCTCGGCGCATCGGTGCTGTTCTCGAACGCGAGCCTGCTCCCGTACGAAGGCGCCGGAACCGCGAACCCGATGGCCCGCGCTTCCGCTCCGCCCTCGGCCGCGGGCGGTTCCGGCCTGGCGCTGGCGCTCGCAATCGCCTGGAAGGCGGCGGCGATGGGACCGGCCGCGGCCTCGGCGACCGGCGTCAGCGTTCCGAGGTTCTTGAACCCTTTCGGCGTCGTCGCGGGACCAGGCTCCTCGCGGGAGATGACCCCGGCCTTTTCCTTGAGATCCGCCGTCAGAAACTTCGATGCGAGCCAGCGGAAGAGGTAGTCGACGAGGCTCTTCGCGATCGGGATCTCGGGATTCTTCGTGTAGCCCGCGGGCTCGAAGCGCATGTGGCTGAACTTCTCGACGAGCGCTTCCAGCGGCACGCCGTACTGCAGCGTCAGCGAAATCGCCGTCGCGAACGAATCCATGAGACCCGAGATCGTGGAGCCTTCCTTCGCCATCGTGAGGAAGATCTCGCCGGGCGTGCCGTCCTCATACAGACCCACGGTGATGTAGCCCTCGTGGCCGGCGACAGAGAACTTGTGCGTGATCGCGCGCCGCTCGTCGGGGAGCTTGTGGCGGCGGGGGCTCAGCGTGTTCGCGGCGGGCGCGGAGAGGGACGGGGGGAACCCGGCCGTCGGGTTCCCCCGGGAGTCTCTGCCGCCCTTCACCGCGTCGTCGTTGCGGCTCGCCGCGGTGTTCAGGGGCTGCGTGCGCTTGCAGCCGTCGCGATAGATCGCGATCGCCTTGAGGCCCAGCTTCCAGCCCTGCATGTAGACGTCCGCGATCTCCTCGACCGTGGCGTCGTTCGGCATGTTCACGGTCTTGCTGATCGCGCCCGAGAGGAACGGCTGGACGGCGGACATCATCCGCACGTGGCCCATCGGGGCGATCGACCGGGTTCCGCCGAGCGCCTTGAACGCGCAGTCGAAGACCGGCAGGTGCTCACTTCTCAGCCCCGGCGCCCCCTCAATCGTGCCCTTTTCGTCGATGTACTGGACGATCGCGTGCATCGCGTCATCCGCGTAGCCGAGCCGTGTGAGCGCGTTCGGCACGGTCTGGTTGATGATCTTGATCGTGCCGCCGCCGACGAGCTTCTTGTACTTGACGAGCGCGAGGTCGGGCTCCACGCCCGTCGTGTCGCAGTCCATCATGAAGCCGATCGTGCCCGTGGGCGCGAGGACCGTGGCCTGCGCGTTTCTGAATCCGTGCTGCCGGCCGGACTCGAGCGTCAGATCCCACACGGCGCGCTGCGCCTCGTACAGGTCCTTCGGTACGCCGTTCTTCTCGACGGTGTACGCGGCGTCCCGGTGCATGGAAATGACCTCGAGGAACGCGTCGCGGTTCGGCGCGTAGCCCGCGAAGGGCTCCATCTCGGCGGCGATCCTCGAGGACATGAGGTAGGCCTGCCCGTGCATGAGGCTCGTGATGGCGGCGGCGTAGTGGCGGCCCTCGTCGCTGTCGTAGGGGATGCCGTTGAACATGAGAAGCGCGCCGAGGTTCGCGTACCCGAGGCCGATCGGGCGAAACGCATGCGAGTTCTTCTCGATGGCGGGCGTGGGATACGACGCCTCCCCGACGAGCATCTCCTGGGCCGCGAAGACGACATCGACCGCATGACGGAATTTCTCGATCTCGAAACCGCCGTCCTCCCGCGCGAACTTCATGAGGTTCAGAGACGCGAGGTTGCAGGCGGAGTCGTCGATGAACATGTACTCCGAGCAGGGGTTCGACGCGTTAATGCGATGCGTCGACTTGCAGGGGTTCCACTTGTTGATGAGCGTGTCGTACTGCATGCCGGGATCGCCGCAGACCCAGGCCGACTCGGCCATCTTCAGGAGGAGCGCCCTCGCGTCGTACGTGGCGATGGGCTCGCCCGACGTGACGGCCTTCGTCGTATGCGTGCCTCCCGTCTCGACGGCGCGCATGAACTCGTCCGTGACGCGCACCGAGTGGTTCGCGTTCTGGAAGGCGATGTTGCTGTAGACCTCGCCGTTGAACGAGCCGTCCCAGCCGGAGTCGATGAGGTCCCAGGCCTTTTTCTCTTCGCGCTCCTTGCAGAGGATGAACTCCTCGATGTCCGGGTGGTCGACGTTCAGGATGACCATCTTCGCGGCGCGGCGCGTCTTGCCGCCCGACTTGATGGCGCCCGCGAAGCTGTCGAAGCCCTTCATGAAGGAGACGGGGCCGGACGCGATGCCCCCGGAGGAGAGCGACTCGGTGGACGAGCGGAGCGAGGAGAGATTCGTGCCCGTGCCCGAGCCGAACTTGAAGAGCATGCCTTCCGTCTTGGCCAGCTCGAGGATGGACTGCATGGAGTCGCCCACCGAGTTGATGAAACACGCGGAGGCCTGGGGCTTCGCCTCGACGCCGACGTTGAACCACACGGGCGAGTTGAAGCTCGCGGCCTGGTTCACGAGGATGTGCGCGAGCTCGTCCGAGAACGTGTCACGGTCGGCCGCGGTGCGGAAGTAGCCGTTCTTCTGCCCGAAGCCCGTGATGGTGTCCACGACGCGCCCGATGAGCTGCTTGACCGAGCGCTCGCGCTGCGCCGTCCCCGGCTTCCCATGGAAATACTTCTGGGCGACGATGTTCGTCGCCGTCATCGACCACGTTTTCGGGACCTCGACGTCCTTCTGTTCGAAGAACACCTCCCCCTTCTCGTTTGTGATCGCCGCGGTGCGAAGCTCCCACTCGAGGGAGTCGAAGGGGTGCGTGACCCCATCCGTGAAAAGCCTTCGGAAGGTGAGGCCGCTGAGTCCGCTTCGGGTTCTCTCTCCGGCCGCCGCTTTCTCCGTCTGCGTTTCGGGCGCCGTTTCGCGGGCCTCTCGTCCGTTCGAGGTGCTCATGGGTGAGAAAGCCTCCCTTTTTTCGTCTTCCTTCCGCCCGAAGACGAAACAACCCCTCAGCCAGCTGCCTGGTCCGTTTTGTCGCGCTCAATCCGCGCCCTATCCGCGTGCCTCGCGTCCGGCGTGTGGGGCTGTCTCACAAGGTAATTCCGGCCTCTTCCTTTTTCAAGGGAAAAACGCTACCGCTAGTGTTTTTGCGTCCGCCGCCCACTAGATAGTGGGGTTGAGTCGTCAGGAAGGGAATATCGGGGAGGCCCGATCCGTTTGACTTCTGACGGCTTGACGCCCCAAGATTCGGTCTCAACAGCGGCGCATCGCCGCAGGAGGAAGCCCTCAATGTCCAGCGTTACCGAGCCCGCCACGATCCAGGCGACGTCGCCTTCCGTTTTCGTCCTCAACGTCACGGACCGCGCGGTCGACAAGGTCAAGGACTTCGCCTCCAAAATGCCGGACGCGGCCGGCAAGGCCCTGCGCGTCTTCATCCAGGGCGGCGGCTGCTCCGGTTTCCAGTACGGCTTCACGTTCGACGAGAAGCGCCCCACCGATCACGTCCTCGCGGTGCGCGAGATCGAGGTCATCGTCGACCCGCAGAGCGCGCTGAAGCTGCACGGCGCGACGGTGGACTTCATCGAAGACATGCGCGGTGCGGGCTTCTCGGTCGAGAATCCGAACGCCACCGGCGGAAGCTGCGGCTGCGGAAAGAGCTTTAGCTGACCGCTCAGCGCTCGATCCTCAAGATCGTCTTTTTGACGGTCTTCATCGACCTCCTCGGCTTCGGCATCGTGATCCCGCTGCTGCCGCTCTACGCCGAGAAGTACCACCCGTCGCCGCTCGCGTTTGGACTCCTCATGTCGAGCTATTCGGCGATGCAGTTCCTCTTCGCGCCGATCCTCGGACGCCTCTCGGACCGCTTCGGACGGCGCCCCGTGATCCTCTTCTCGCTGGCGGGGACGGTGATCGGCTATCTCCTCTTCGCCTTCGCGCACTCGCTCACACTGCTCTTCGCGTCGCGCCTCCTCGACGGCGCCACGGGCGGAAACATCGGCACCGCGCAGGCGATCATCGCCGACACGACGAGCCGGGAAGATCGCGCGCGCGGCATGGGCCTCGTCGGGATGGCGTTCGCCCTCGGGTTCATCTTCGGACCGGCGATCGGCGGGTTCACGGTCGGGATCTCCCAGACGGCGCCGGGCCTCGCGGCCGCGTCGCTCTCGTTCGCCGCGCTCGTCTGGGCCTTCCTCAAACTGCCCGAGACGCGCCCCGAAGGCGGCCCCGGCAAACGGCTCTCGGTCTTCTCGTTCGCGACGCTCGCGCGCGCATTCCGCCGGCCCGAGATCGGCGCCCTCATGCTGCTCTCCCTCGTCACGACGACCGCCTTCGCCATGTTCGAGTCCACGTTCGCGCAGTTCGTGTCGCTGCGGCTCTCCGCCGGCCCTTCCACCGTCGCCTGGTTCTTCGTCTTCGTGGGCGTATGCTCGGCCATCGTGCAGGGCGTCCTCGTGCGGCGCCTCGTGAAACGCTTCGGTGAGGGGCGGCTCGTCGCCCTTGGAGGCGCGCTCCTCATCGCGGGGTTCCTGGGCCTCAAGCTCGCGAATTCGGTCCCGATTTTCCTCCTCATGATCGCCACGATCGCCCTCGGGATCGGCATCACCACGCCGACGCTGTCGTCGCTCGTCAGCAAGCGGTCGGCCGCGTCCGAGCAGGGCGAAATCCTGGGCGCGTACCAGTCGATGGGCTCCCTCGGCCGCGTGTTCGGGCCGTTCGGAAGCGAGAACCTGTATTTCCGCCTCGGGCCCGACTGGCCGCACGTGGCCGCCGCCGCGCTCGAGGCCGGCGTGCTCGCGCTTTCCGCGACCTCTCTTCTGAGAGAGAATGACCGCGCCGCGGCCTCCGCGGACGCGGAGAAAATCTCATGACGCCCCAGACCCCGACCGCCCATACCCTCTCCCGCGACTGCGCCGCCATCCGCATCCCGAGCGGCGAGCCCATCAACCTGCCCGCGGGCACCCCCGTCTACCTCACGCAGTCGCTGGGCGGCACGTTCACCGTGCAGGCAGCCTCGCTCGGCGGCCTCTTCCGCGTCGCCGGAAGCGACGCGGACGCGCTGGGGCTGCCAGTGCCGGCGGGGGGCGGGTCAGCCGCGGCTCCGGGACGGCTCCAGGCGGCGGGTCTCTCCGGCCCCGTGAACGAAACGGCCGTCTGGGACCGTCTTCGCACCGTCTACGACCCCGAGATCCCCGTGAACATCGTGGACCTCGGCCTCGTGTACGACCTCCGCATCCTGCCGGCGTCCGCAGCCGGCGAGCGTGTCGAGGTGAAGATGACGCTCACGGCGCCGGGCTGCGGCATGGGCGGCGCGATCGCCGCCGACGCGCAATCCAAGATCGCGGCGGTGCCGGGCGTCGCCGAGGCCGAAGTGCAGATCGTGTGGGATCCGCCCTGGAGCGCCGAAATGATGACGCCCGAGGGAAAAAAGATCCTCGGGATCACCTGACGGGATCGAGGGAAACGGAAGGCGCGCGCGCCAGGCCTCTATTGAAGCCTGATCCTTCCCGCGAAGCCCTCCTGATAGCCGTGGAAGAACGACAGGGACTCCTCGGGCCACTTCCAGCAGTAGTAACCCGCGCCCGAGTCGAAGTCCACGAGCCACGGCCCCTTCACCTCGATGCCGAGCTCTTCGATCTCGCTCGCCCATGACGCCAGCGTTTCGGCCACGGCTTTCTCGGCCTTCTCCCCGACGGCTTCCCGCCCGTCGTCTCCAGGCACGGTGAGGTTCGAAAGCGCCTCGACCGCACGCCGCGTCCGCTCGCGCACCTCGGGAAGGAGGGCACGCGCTTCCTCGAACGTGAAGGTCTTCTTTCGGGGCTCTTGCACGCGAGGAGGATAGCGCGGCTTGGTCCTATGATCCTCTCGTGAGGCCGCTCGCGACCGGCGCGGAAGACGTCGAGGCCGGGGCCGTCCGCCTCCGCCGCGAGATCCACGCCCACCCGGAGACCGCGTTCGAAGAGGTCGAGACGGCCCGCGCCGTCGCCGATCGCATGCGCGCCCGCGGACTGGCCGTGCGGACGGGCGTCGGAAAAACAGGCGTCGTGGCCGTCCTCGACACGGGGCGAGCCGGAAGGACCGTTCTCCTTCGCGCCGATCTGGATGCGCTTCCACTCAACGAGAAAACGGGCCTGCCCTTCGCCGCCACGAACGGCAGGATGCACGCGTGCGGCCACGACGGTCACGTCGCCGCTCTCGACGCAGCCGCGGACCTCCTCCTTCTCGATCCCCCGGCGCGCGGGCGCGTCGTCTTCGCGTTTCAACCGGGCGAGGAAGGCGCCGGCGGCGCGAAGGCCATGATCGCGGACGGGGTCCTGGACGATCCCCGGCCCGACGCGGTCTTCGGCATGCACCTGTGGACGGCCCTGCCTCTCTCTTCCGTCGGCGTCGCGCGCGGCGCCATGATGGCGGCCGTCGACGAGTTCCGAATCGACGTGACGAGCCCCGGCGGGCACGCCGCTTCGCCCCACGAGACGCGCGACACGATCGTCGCGGCCGCCCAAGTCGTCACGGCGCTCCAGACCATCGTCTCGCGGCGGTTGTCGCCTCTCCTGCCGGCGGTCGTTTCCGTCACCTCGATGCACGGCGGCTCGGCGTTCAACATCCTGCCCGACTGCGTCACGCTGCGCGGCACGTGCCGCTCGTTCGACGCGGAGGTCGAAGACCGCCTGCCCTCTCTCGTCACCGAAATCGCGGAGCGCGCCGCGCAGTCCCTCGGGTGCGTCGCCAAGACGGTCTACCGCCGGATAACTCCGGCGGTCGTGAACCATCCGGCCGAGGCCGCTCGCGCGCTCCGGGTCGCCACGTCGCTCACGGCGAAAGGGAGCGTCACGGAGGCCTGCCGGACGATGGGCGGGGAGGACTTCTCAGAGTTTCTGACGCGGATCCCCGGAGCGTTCGCGTTCGTCGGCGCGTCGCGAACGGTGGGACCGCGCGGCCCGCATCACGCGCCCGACTTCGACTTCGACGAGCGCGCCCTGCTCAACGCCGCCCGTCTTCTCGCCGGCTTCGCGCGCGACGTGCTCGCGGACTGAGACGCCGAGGCGCCGAAGTTTGGCCACCGCTCTCGTCCTCTACGGAGCCGCCGTGCTCCTCGTCGGCCTCTTCGCGGCGCGGGATGCGTCGCGTTCGGCCGACGCGTTTCTCGTCGGTGACCGCGGTTTCGGCGCGTTCACGACGTGGGCCGCGCTTTCCTCCACCGTGATCGGCGGGTCCACGACCCTCGTCCTCGCCGCCCTCGTGGCCGCGAAGGGCCTCCCCGCGCTGTGGCTCGATCTCGCGGGAGCCCTCGGCCTCCTCGCGCTCGGCCTCTTTCTCGCGGCCCGCGTGCGCGCCACGGGCGGGACGACGATCGCGGAGGTGATCGGAAGGACATACGGGCCCGGCGTGCGGAAGATCGCGGCCTTTCTCGTCGTCCTCGCCGAGATCGTCTGGTTCGCGCTCCTGACCGAAGCCACCCAGATCGTCGTCGTCGCCACGACGCCCTGGGAGCCCACGCGCGTCCTCGTCCTCACGGCGGCCCTCTTCGTGACGTACACGGCGCTCGGCGGGCAGCGCGCGGTCGTGCGGACTGATCTCCTGCAGTTCGGTCTCATGGTGACGGGGCTGCTCGCCGTCGCGCTGCCGCTCGCCGTGCGCTCCCTCGCCGCCGCGCCCGCGCCCGCGGCGCTCCTGACTTTCCCGACGGGCCCGCGCTTCTCGTGGGGCGACGCCTTCGCTCTCCTCGTGCTCGTGGGACTTCCCCATGCCGTCGGAAGCGACGTGTGGGCCAAGCTCCTCTCTGCGCGCGACACGCGCGCCGCGCGGCGCGCCGCCCTCGGCGCCTCCCTGTCCAAGCTCGCCTTCGGGCTCGCGACCGCCACCATCGCCCTCGCGGGAGTGGCCCGCGGCGTCGGCGGGCCAGCGGCGGAGCTCTTTCCCCGCACCGTGCTTCTCCTCGCGGGGCCGGCGCTCGCCCCGCTTCTCCTCGTGGCGCTCGTCGCGACGATGCAGTCCTCGGCGGACTCCGTCCTCCTGTCGGCCGCGGCCGCCACGTCGAACGATCTCCTCGGGCCAAAGGCCGGCGTCGGCGCGTCGCGCCTCGCCGTCGTGGCGTATGGCGGGCTCGGCCTCGCCTTAGCCCTCGCCCTCCACGATCTCATCGAGACGTTCCGTCTCGGTTACACGCTCTTTGCGTCCGGGCTCATCCTGCCCGCTCTCGTCGCGTTTCTACCGCGGGTACGCGTGGACCGGCGTTTCGCTGGTGCGGCGATGCTTCTCGGCGGGGGCGCCGCCATGCTCGAGCGCTTCCTCCACCCGTTGGGCATCGATCCCGTCCTCGCGGGCACGGGCGTGAACGCTCTCGTCCTGGTTTTAGGCTTGAGGAAGCCGAGAGACGCCGCAAACGCCTAAATGCTCAAGCGCCTAAGCCAGGCCCGACACGCGCAGCGCCGCCGCGACGACGCCCGAACGCGATGCGGCCGACGCGGCCGACACAGCTGACGCCGACGCCGGCTGGCCGGCCTCGGAATCGCTTCCGTCCTGCGAGGCGACCAGGGCGCTGTCGAGAAACGCGAGAATGACGCGCGCCGCATCGCCCGGGGGATACGGCGGCTTCGCGCCCGTCTCTGCGAGCGTGCGCGTCAGGAGCGCGACGCGGGGATCCTGGGGCTCCTCGGTCGGCGAGGCTGGGCCCGCGAGCCGGTGCAGAAGGCTCAGCCGCGGCAGCGAAGGATGCGCGGCCCCGAAGTCCCAGAGCGCCTCGACGACCGCCGCCAACCGCTCCGCCGGGGCCTTGCCGCCGCCGGGAACGGTGAACTCGGCACCCGAGGCCGCGTCGAGAACCGCCCGGTAGAGCTTTTCCTTGCTTCCGAAGTGATAGTGCAGTGTGGCGACGTTCACGCCCGCGCGGGCGGCCACCTGGCGGGTCGTCGCGCCCACAAACCCGGCCGTCGCAAAGCTTTCCTCTGCCGCGCGCAGGATACCGCGCCGGGTTTCCGCGGGGTCGCCGTCACGGGGGCGTCCGACACTTCGCTTGGACATCACATTCCTCTTCCGCTCCAGATTCTGCGACGGATTCCTGTTCAATGCGAGGGGGGTCGCCGATCTCCGTGTCGCGGAACCCTGTTAGCCTCCGGCGAGGGTGGCTGCGAAAAATCCTCTTGCCGTCTCGGTCCGGACGGCCCGCCCCGGCGAGGCCGTCCCGCCGCTGAGTGATGCGGACCTCGCGCACGCCCGCACCACGGACCCGGACGGCGCATTCGTCGCCCGGGACGCGGAGGGCCGTGTCGTCGGCACGGCATGGGCCGCGGTGCGCGAGGACACGCTCCTCCTCCTCGCCCTCGACGTCGGCGCGGCATATCGCGGCAAGGGCGTCGGCCACGTGCTCCTCGCGGCGGCACGCGCGTATGGCGCGGCCCGCGGCGCGCGCGCTCTCGAGGTGCTCTCGCCCAACGAGCCGTCCTCCCTCGCGTTCTTTCTCCACGCAGGCCTTTCCGCCCGCGCGCTCGTCCTCGGGATGGAGGCGGTGGCCCCCGGAGGCCTCGGAGCCCGCGAAGCCCCGGCGCGAGGCGGCCCGCTCTCCCTTGTCGGGCCGGGCGCCCCACTCTCCGGATGGATCGCCGCTCTTGACCGCGAAACCCGCGGGTTCGCGCGCCCGCGCGACTGGGGCCGCCGGGCCGCGGACGGTCACGTCGTCTCACTCAAGCGCGGGGGGCGGCCCGTGGCGCTCGGCGCGTGGCACGAGGAGGCGAAAGGG
>OCZT010007383.1_pt1 | contig 10788 bp, 10 predicted proteins | sample 1539031 | NCBI WGS metagenome assembly OCZT01 (sample SAMEA3539308, study PRJEB22396) | soil metagenome | biome: tundra; feature: field; material: soil | place: USA | collected 2010-05 | depth 0.15 m
TCCAGCGCCGGCGGAACCGGCAAGCCACCGATTAAGGCAGGGGAATAAACGGCAGAGGAATGGTTGCCATTTCCCTGATTTTTATTCCCCTGCCGTTTATTCCCCTGCCTTAACGCTGAAACGCAGCGGGCAAAGGGGTAGTTACAGCCAGCCGAAGGAGCGGGCGAGGTAAACCAGCGCGTAGGCCACGGCGGCGCTGGCGGGCAGCGTCAGCACCCACGCCCAGAGGATGCGTTCGACCACGTTCAACTTGAGCGCGTTGAAACCTTTCGCGCAGCCGACGCCCATGATGGAGGTGGTGATGGCGTGCGTGGTGGAGACGGGCATGCCGAATGACGCGGCGGCAAATAGCACGGTGGCCCCGGTGGCTTCCGCCGCGAAACCGTGGACGGGATGAAGTTTCACCATTTTGTGGCCGAGCGTCCTGATAATTCGCCAGCCGCCGGCAGCGGTGCCCGCGCACATGGTCAACGCGCAGAGAATGGTGATCCACGCGGGGATGAATTGGGCCTTGGGGTCAAGCTTCGGCGGTTGGTAGCCAAATTGCAACCAGGTGGGCAGATGCGTGATGACCCAGGAAACCGGCGCGAGGTATCCGGCGGGCGTGCCTTCGGGCGTTTGCAGCCAGGTCAGCCAGCCGGGCGCGGACAGCAGCAGTCCGGTCTTGGTGGCCACCACGAGGGCGAGCGTGATGATGCCCATGGTTTTTTGCGCGTCGTTGGTGCCGTGGGCGAAACCCATGTAGCCGGCGCTTAATAATTGGAGTTTGCCGAAAGTGCGGTTCACCGTGACGGGCCGCCAGTTGCGCAATAGAAAATACAGCAGGCCCATGAGGAGGAAGCCGCCCACCAATCCGACGAGCGGGGAGGTGACCATGGGCACGATGACTTTCCAGAGAATGCCTTTGCCCTGCCACCAATGTTCTTTGCCGGGGATGGACCAGATGATGGAAGACCAGCGATTGTCAGAGGCCGCGAGCACGGCACCGCAAAGTCCGCCGACGAGGGCGTGCGACGAACTGGAGGGCAGGCCGAACCACCATGTCAGCAGGCTCCACGCGATGGCCGCCGTCAGCGCGCAGCACAGCACGGGCATGGTGGCCACCTGGGCCTCCACGAGGCCGGACGCAATGGTCGCGGCCACGGCGGTGCCAAAAAATGCGCCCACGAGATTCGAGGCGGCTGCCAGCACGATGGCCTGGCGCGGCGTGAGCACTTTGGTGGAGACGACGGTGGCAATGGAATTGGCCGTGTCGTGAAAGCCGTTGATGTAGGTGAACACCAGGGCGATGAAAATAACGAGCAGGATGAGGAGCATCGCGCGTCAGGAGTTTTTCAGGACGATTTGCATGACGACGTTGCCGGCATCGTGGCAGCGGTCCACAATTTTTTCCATCAACTCATAAACGTCGCGGACGGCCATGGCGCGGAGGGCGTCGTATTTGCCGCCGTAAAGGTCGCGGAGCAGTTCGTTCATGTATTTGTCGGCCTCGGCTTCGACGAGCTGGAGGCGGTCGTTGAAGGTCTTCATCTTTTCCATGTCTTCCATGCTGCGAAGCTGCTTGACCATTTCGTTGATCGCGTCGGTGGCCTTGGCCATCATGTCGGCCTGCTTGGAGAAATCAATTCCGTCCAGGTGATGGCCGGCCATGACGAGCCGCTCGGCCAGCTTCTCGGCGGCCTTGGGAATGCGATAAAGCCCGCGCGCGAGCGCCTCGATGTCCTCGCGTTCCAGGCCGGTGATGAACGTCTTCACCAGCTCGTTGCTGATCTGCTCGGAAATTTTCTTTTCCTTGCGGCGCGCGAGGATGAGGTCGTCGAGATTCTGGGTGTTGCGAGGGGACTTCATCAGTTCAATGACGAGCCGGACGCTGGCGTGGGATTCCTGGGCGGCGGCTTCAAGCAGTTCCTGAAAGCGGTCGCCTTTGCTGAACAGTTGCTGGATGGAAAACATGCGCGCAGAGTATTGCCAAAAAAATTTTGTGGCGCACGCAAAATCAGTTTTGCGCCTTGGTTGTAGCGCAGAGTGGCACTCGGCCGTATCGCCGATGCTCTGCCGGATGCGCTCCGTCAGCTTTTCAACGTGTGCCGGATGTCTTGCGCTTCGCAGAGATAAACCACTTCCTCGGCAATATTCTTCGCGTGGTCGGCGATACGTTCCAGACTTTTAGCGGCGACAATCCAATGCAGGCAGCGGGCGATGGTGTCGGGATTCTCCATCATGTGCTGGATGAGTTGCTGGTGGATGTGTTTGTTCAGCGTGTCCACTTCCTTGTCGCGCGGAATGATGGTGCGGGCGGCGGCGGAATCGCGCTGCACAAACGCGTCGAGCGCGTCCTTGACCATGGCGAGCGCGAGCGCGGCCATGCGCGGCAAATCCAGATTGATTTTCACCGGCGGCTCCTGTGCGAGATCGCGCGCGCGCTTGGCAATCTTCGTGGCCTCGTCGCCGATGCGTTCGAGGTTCTGGGAAAGCCGCATCGCCACGGTCACCAGGCGGAGATTGCTGGCGAGCGGCGCCTTGGTCAAAAGCTGGATGGCGAGCTCGTCAATCTCCACTTCATATTTGTCAATCGTGTCGTCATCCGCCTTCACGCGCAGGGCGAGGTCGTGGTTGCGCTGCATGAGCGCCTGCACGGATTCGTTGACGGATTTTTCGGCGTGGCTCGCCATCACCAGCAGTTGCTGGCGCAGGTTTTCAATGCCGGCTTCAAAATGATTTTCCATAGTCTGAATTCAAACGGGTTCAACCGAACCGACCGCTCACATAATCCTCCGTGCGCTTCTGCGCCGGGTTGGTGAAAATTTTCGTGGTCGAGCCAAACTCCACCAGTTCGCCGATGTAGAAAAACGCCGTCTGGTCGGAGATGCGCGCGGCCTGCTGCATGTTGTGCGTCACGATGACGATGGTGAACTCCTTTTTCAAATCCAAAATCAAATCCTCGATGCGCGCGGTGGCGATGGGGTCGAGCGCGCTGGCCGGCTCGTCCATCAAAATGATTTCGGGCTTGATGGCGATGGCGCGGGCGATGCACAGGCGCTGCTGCTGGCCGCCGGACAAGCCGAGCGCGCTGGCGTGCAGGCGATCCTTGACCTCATCCCACAACGCGGATTGCTGGAGGCTTTTCTCCACGGCAGCATTGAGTTCTGATTTATTCTTGACGCCATGCAGCCGCAAACCGTAGGCGACATTTTCGTAAATGGATTTCGGGAACGGGTTGGATTTTTGAAACACCATGCCGACGCGCTTGCGGAGTTCGATCACGTCCACGTCCTTGGCATAGATGTCATGTCCGCCAATTTTAACGGCACCTTCGATGCGGACGCTGTCAATCAGATCGTTCATGCGATTGAGGCAGCGCAACAAGGTGGATTTGCCGCAGCCGGACGGGCCGATGAACGCCGTGACCACCTTTTCGCCAAGCGTAACGGAAACATTCTTGAGCGCCTGGCTCGCGCCGTAAAACAGCGAGAGCGACTCGATCTGGATGAACGGCGCGGCGGACGACGCGTTCGGCTTCGCTTCGGCGACCGCTAATCGGGGCATGGAAATCTCAGCCATAAAAAATTCAGTGGAGCAAACGCATTTTGCGCCGGATGTTGGAACGGATGATAATTGCGACGATGTTCAGCGCGAACGTCAGCAGCAGCAAGGTCAGCACGGTGGCATAAAGAATGGGCCGCGTTTCGTCAATGTTGTTGGATTGCGTTGACAGAATATAAACATGATTGCCGAGATCCATGAACGGATCCGAAAGTTTGCCGGGCAGGCCGACCATGTAAGTGCAAACGCCGGTGAGCAAGATCGGCGCAACCTCACCCGCCGCGCGGCTGACCGCAAGAATGCCGCCGGTCATGATGCCGGGCAGCGCCTGCGGCAAAACAATTTTCAAAATGGTTTCCAGCTTCGTCGCACCGAGCGCGAGGCTGGCTTCGCGCAGGCCGGCCGGAATGGCTTTCAATGATTCTTCCGTCGCCACGATGACGACCGGCACGGTCATCACCGCCAGCGTGAGCGAGGCCCAGATGAGCGCGGGCTTGCCCCAGACGACGCCTGGGTTGTGCAGCAACTGATCGAGATTTTTGCCGATGAAATTGATGAAGAAGCCAAGGCCGAACAAACCAAAAACGATGGACGGGACACCGGCCAGGTTGTTGACAGCGGCGCGGATGACGCGCGTGATGAGCGAATGGCTGGGCGCATATTCCGTCAGGTAAATCGCAGTGATGACGCCGACGGGAATGACAAAAATCGTCATCACAAATACACGGAACGTCGTGCCGACAATCATCGGCAGGATGCCCGTCGTTTTCATGTCAAACAAATCCGTGGGAATCGTCGAGACAAAGCGCCAGGAAAAACTGCTCCAGCCGTTGATCAAGATGTTCAGCAAAATCACCGCCAGGATGCCGACAATCAGCAACGTCGCCAGCCCGGTCAGCCCGGTGAAAAAGAACGACCAAAAATCAAACTTCTCCGCGCGGAAATTGCGGGTTGTCCGTGTCGTGTCGCTGGAGGATTCCGGCAGGTATTGGCTGGGCGTGACGGTGTTCATTCTCGATCCTCCAAGGAAAAAAACATCCAACACTCAACATCGAACATCCAACATCCAATGCTGCCGCAATGCCACGCATCCGGAGAAATGGATGTTGGTTGTTCGATGTTGGTTGTTCGATGTTCCCAATTTTTCATCGCTTGCCCTCCAATTTATTTTTGAAACGATGGATGACAAAGTCGCCGAGCATGTTCGAGATGAATGTGGCGGCAAACAGCAGTGCGCCGAGCATGAAAAGAATCCGGTAATGCGGCCCGCCCGCGACGACTTCGCCCATTTCGGCGGCGATGGTGGTGGTGATGCTGCGCGCCGAATCAAAGATGCTCCACGACATCACGCTCGCGGAACAAACCATCAGCACAATCATCGTTTCACCGATGGCGCGGCCAAAGCCCAGCACGGTCGCAGCGAAAACTCCGGGCAGCGCGGCCGGTAAAACAATCTGCCACGCGGTCTGCCAGCGCGACGCGCCGAGCGCCAGCGCGGCCTGCGTGTAGGCGCGCGGCACGCTGGTCAGCGCGTCCTCCGCGATGGAAAAAATAATGGGGATGACGGCGAACCCAAGCGCGATCCCGGCAACAAAGGCGTTCAAGCGCGTTTCGTAGCCGAAAGTTTTTTGCAACACGGTCGCCATGACAAGCAGCGCAAAAAATCCGACGACGACCGAGGGAATTCCCGACAGCAGTTCAATTGTCGGTTTCGCAATTTCTCGGATGCGCGGACGCGCGAGCTGGGAAACATAAATTGCGGCACCCACGGCGAGCGGCACGGCAAACAGCAGGCCGATCAAGGTGATTTTGAGCGTGCCGATAAACAGCGGGATGATGTTGAATTTTTTGATCTGCCCGACGGGCTGCCAGATGTATTCCGGTTTTTTGTAATCATCCCATTGATGCGGCGAAATCAGGTAGCGCCACTCGGTCGTGTTGAGGCGGGCGTCGCGGCTGTTGCGAAATGATTCGGGAATGTCGTTCTGCGCCTCGACCTTCACGTCCATCAAAGACTTGAGCGTGTCCCGGTCCATCGCCTTGAATTCTGCCGGCGTCAGTTCAAGATATTTTTGCAGTTCTGCCGGCGAATGTTTAGCCAGCTCGGCCGGCGGGATGACTGCCGAGACGAGCGCCGTGTCGGTCTGGCCAAAGAAAACCGGCAGGGCTTCGCGCGCCACAAAAACAAAAATCAAAAACACCATCAGGATGGTGGAGAGCGAGACGAGGAAGATGAACTTTTCCGCAAGCCATTCGAGCGGCCGCGCCTTGTGGCCGCGATGGATGCCCATCCAGCCGTGGCTGCGTCGCGAATTATTGTTGCGGATGTGCTGCACAGGCTAATTGAATAGCAAACGGGGAAACATCCAACATCCAACATCCAACACCGAACATCCATAGAACACGATGTTCGCGGAGCTTTGGATGTTGGATGTTCGATGTTGGATGTTCGATGTTTTCATCTGCCAATAACTCAGCGGACGGAAACCGCAATCGGCGATTTCCGTCCGCTTCTTTTTACTGAACTCTGGAGGAACAGAGGTTCAAATCAGTTGCTGCGGAGGTTTTTCGGCAGCGGATAATAGCCGATTTCCTTGACGTATTTCTGGCCGTCATCGCTGCGAATCCAGTTGAGATAAGCCGCAACGTCACCCTTGTCCAAGGCCGGATTCACATACACATAAAGATAACGCCAGATGGGATAGGTTCCGGTCTCGACGTTGTCCTCGGTCGGCTCAATCGCCGGCGAGGAATCATCTTTCTTGATGGAAAGCATTTTGCTGCTGCCGCCATAAGCCGCGCCACCGTAGCCAATGGCGTTCTTGTCTTTGACCACCGCCTGCACAATCGCCGCCGTGCCGGGCATGGTCTGCGCGCTCGCGGCGAAATCCGCGCCTTTCAAGACGTGTTCCTTGAAGAACTCGTAAGTGCCGGAGCTGTTTTCGCGGCTGTAAACCGTGATGGGCGCATCCGATCCGCCGACTTCCTTCCAGTTCTTGATTTTGCCGGTAAAGATGTCGCCCACTTGCGCGACGGTCAGCTCTTTCAACGAATTTTCCGGGTTCACATAAACCGATAGTCCATCGAGCGCGACCTTGTATTCGGTCGGCCGCTTGCCAAATGCCTTGAGACAATTGGCGATTTCCGCAGACTTGGCCTTGCGCGAGGCGTCGCACAAATCCGTGGTCTGGCTTTGCAGCGCGGCGAAACCAATCCCGGAGCCGCCGCCGGAGACTTGAATCTTTGCGTCACTGTGCTGGCCCATGTAAACTTCAGCCCATTTCTGGGCGAGGATGACGAGGGTGTCGGAGCCTTTGACGGTGATGTTACCGGCGAAGGCGGCGGTGCCCGCGCTTACAACCGCTGCGGCGACGCCGAGGGATTTCATTAATTTTTTCATATGCTTTATATATTGACTGAAATGTTTTTGTTTTGCTCGTTACAATTGGGTGACGTTTAGAATTTCCACATTAAATCAGCCATGAAATGGATGGCGCTGTTTTGCGGTTCTTTGACGTTGTTGTAAACCTTTGAATTGATCAGGTCGTCTATGTAACAGGCCGCCGTGAAGGTCAGCGAGTCGGTGAAGGAATAGTTCGCTTTGATCAGGTGCCCCTTCATGTTCGTGCCGCCAAAATAACCCTTGCCGCCGGCGGTCGGGCTATTCGCATAGAAGGCGCCGAAGTCGTCATCCACCATCTGGTCATACCACGCATCGGCCTGCAGATATTCGTAGCGATAGGAAACATCCCAGGTTTTTTTGGCGCCGGATTTGCCGAAGGTGATGCCGGCCCAATAACCATAGTTGTTGTTGCCCGCACCGGGATTGTTTATGTATTCCGCCCCGACCTTGATGGGAAACGCCCCGGCATAAAGCGGAAAACTATCCAGCGTGTAAGTCACACTCGCGTCGGCGATGATGGGATTGAAATTGTTCGCCACAATGCCGTTCGTGGTGCGGGTGTTGCCTTGGTTCACATACGGCACGTTGACTGTGGAAAGCTGGTTGGCGCTGACCACTTGAAACGCCCCCACTCCGACCGTACTGGCGAGTTTCGGCGTCCACTTGGCATTCCACAAAATCTGACCGCCATACAGGAACGGATCGTGCGTATTGCCGGATTCTTCATCCATCACAAACGCGCCGCTAGTGAAGGCCAGATTGTGACTGTCATTGATGGTATAACCGCCCGTCAAGGCCGCGCCTTCGGGCGTTATATCGGAGTCAAACACCATCGGCGTGAAGTTGAACGGATTATCCATCTTGCCCACCGTCGCCGCCAGCAACCAGCCGCCCGAATTGACCGCCGTCCACTTGCCGTAAGCCGCATCAATATAAACACCCTTCTTAGTAAAGTTATCCTGCATCGTGCTATTGCCGGAGTTCGCATTGCCCACACTGCTCTGGCTGCCGACTCCTTTCGCGTCAGAGGAGGTCAGGCGGAATCCCACCTCAAGATTGTCCATCATGCTGGCGGTGATGCCGAAACGAACACGATAACGCTCCCGGGTCCGGTCAACCATCCCGTTGTTGTCGCCCGAAAACTGCTCAAACCGTCCGCGAAAATCGCCGCTCAACTTGTAACCCGTCACCCAGTCCGGCATGCCCGTCTTGGCCTGAAAGGCGGTCTTGAAATCCTTGTCCGACTCCTCGCGCAAATCTTTCGCCTCATTGGCAGTGAGAATCCCCTTGTCCACCAGCTTGTCAATCAGCGCGTCGGAGGATTGCGCCCGCGCCTGCGTGGCCAGCGATGCCATGAGCGCCGCGCCTGCAAACAATGCCATTTTGGTCTTGGTGGAATTATTTCGTGAACTTGTTTTTTTCATGATGATTAGTTTTAAATGCGGCCACAGAATGAAACCACGCTGTTACAGCCACATGGCGGCATTGTTACAATCAGGTTACAAACCGGGCGGTTCGTAACAATTGCAGCTTCTCCCAATTAAACCAGAATAAAAAATCTCCCTGGCCCGGTTTGGCAGATGAAATCAAGCCGCTTTCTCAATTTGCCTGGCTGAATCCCGTTGAAATCGCCCGACGCGCAAAAAATGAATCGCCTGTTTAATGACCATCGGATTGCGCATGAGGAACGGATGCGTGGCGTGAATGACAATGTGGTCGGCCATGCCGGCCAGCTTGGTTCGTTCAATGGAGACTTTGCCATCATCGCGGCCAGGAATAATCAGGCTGTTGATCCAGTTGATCGAACGGTCGCCGGCAATCACGCCCACGCAAAAATTCGCCGGGCCGAGTTTGTTGGGCGTGGAATTTGTGTCCGTGCCCAATTCATTTCCCGCCGGGCCGTTGAGCTTTTTGAAAACCCACCAGAAACCCAGCTTGTCCACCACTTCGCTGCCCTGATTCGGCGGGCCAAGCATCACCACGCGGCCAAGATTTGTAATCGTGTGAAGCGATAGATAACTGCGAACCAGAATGCCGCCCAGCGAATGGGTGACAAAATGAATCTTCGCCGCGCCGGCCTTCTGGCAGTCCGCCACGGCGCGGCCAATCGCCTCGTCGCTCAACTTCGCAATCGCGGCGGTGCGCGACGGATAATCCACATTCAGGACGTGATAGCCAGACGACGACAAGGCTCGTTCCATCGGCACCATCGCGCGACTGGAGCGACACAGGCCGTGCAGGAGAATGACGTATTCCTGATTGTTGGCAGCAGACGTAAGCAGCGGAAGGATGGCCATGGCAATGACGACGCACAACTTATTGCTCCGTGCAATCAAAGTCAAAGCTTGGTGATGCGACGACATAGTTGGTGGTCTTGGTCGCCAAACTTTCACCCATTCAGTTTGAACACAAGCCCAAATATCGCAGCGGGCGGGGGTTTTTGCGGAACCGGCCCGCGTTTATCGTCAAAATCCGGCAATAATTAAGCGGAAATATTGTAAAACCCACTTTTAACGCCGTGAAAACACGGTGAATAACTCGGCGTTTGTGCGCTTGGCCGAAGTCAATTTAAATCCGGCGGCGTTGGCGAGCTGCTGAAAACCCAGCCCCTCCGCAATCGTCGGCGCAGTGCGGCCCCCGAAGATTTTTGGGCAGAGGGTCAGGTTGATTTCGTCCACCAACCCGGCGCGGAACAGGGCGTCGTTCAATTCGCCGCCGCCTTCGCACAACAGCCGTTTTACGCCATATTTTGCACGCAGCCAGCGCAGGGCTAAACGGAAATTGACTTCGGTTCCGCCAAATACTTTCACCTCGTCCGCCAGCGTGCGGAGTTGCGCCAGTTTTTTTGCCGAAGCGCGCCTGGTCGTCAGCACGATGACTGGCGAAAATTTCTTTTTGAAGATCTCCGCCGCAGGATCAATTGAGCCGCTGCCGCTGACGATCACGCGCAAATTGTATTCGGCCAGACCGTGCTTCCGCCGCTGCCGGCGGAATTTTTCACCGCCGCTGCCCAAAATGCTTTGCGAAATTTCGATGGTTCGCGCCCCGCACATCACGGCGTCCGCCGTCGCGCGCAGCTCGTAAAGATGCGCCAGATCCCGCGCGCTGCCGAACGAGTGGATGGCGCGGTTCGCCGTCGCGATTTTGCCGTCCGCCGTCATTGCCATGTTGACGAAAACGAAGGGCAATTCTGGCGGCTGAATTCTGGCGGCTGGCTTCATAAAATAAACATGGCATCGCCATAGCTGAAGAAGCGGTAACGCTCGCGGATCGCCTCCGTGTAGGCGGACAAAATCAGTTCTCGTCCGCGCGTTTTTTCGCCCGGCGCAGCGAACGCGCTGACCAGCATCAGCAATGTGGATTCCGGCAGGTGAAAATTCGTCAGCAGCGCGTCCACGATTTGAAACTGCGCCGGTGGAAAAATAAAAATATCGGTTTTACCCTTGTGAACATAGAGTTTTCCAGCGTTCTGCCGCGCGACGGTTTCCAGCGTGCGTGTGGCCGTGGTGCCGACGGCGATGACGCGGCGGCCGGATTTTTTTGCGTCGTTCACGGCGGAAACAGTTTCTTCGCCAATCTCAAAACGCTCCGAATGCATCTTGTGATCCGCCAGGTTTTCGGTTCTTACTGAAAAAAAAGTTCCCGCGCCAACATGCAGGGTGACGAAGCAAATTTTGACGCCGAGCGCGCGGATTTTTTCCAGCAATTCCGGCGTGAAATGCAGGCCCGCCGTGGGCGCGGCCACGGAGCCGGCGGGTTTGGCGAAAACGGTCTGGTAACGCTCGCGATCTTCGGGCAATTCGCCATGGCGTTCGATGTAGGGGAGATCGGAAGAGCACACG
>OCZT010007384.1_pt1 | contig 10787 bp, 6 predicted proteins | sample 1539031 | NCBI WGS metagenome assembly OCZT01 (sample SAMEA3539308, study PRJEB22396) | soil metagenome | biome: tundra; feature: field; material: soil | place: USA | collected 2010-05 | depth 0.15 m
CCAACCCCGTCAGCTCCCATCCCGGCCGATACTCGCGGCTAAGGCACTTATTAGCTTCGGCCAGATTGGTGACCTTGCCGCTTGCGGCGTCGAAGAGCAGCCGCTTGCCCCCCAACCGCAAGGAAACCGCCGCCAGGTTGAATGCATCCGAGATCGGCCCGGCTAGCAGGAATTCTCCATACGTGGGCTGACCGCCCTTGCAGGCCGCCACCCATAGCGCGCCAGCGTCGCGCCGGGCCTGACCCGGCTGAGGTCGCCCTTCCGCACCCTGCGGTTTCTCCGCCGCCTGGTATTCACGCATCTTCTGCTCGGGAATGATGTGCGGATCATCCCCGCGGAAGCCCGCAAGAATCTTCCCTTTGTCGCCCACAAACATCATCCCTTCCTCCGGCAACTCTTTGTTGTCGGCTTCCAATTCCTCCGGTGTCGGAGGCCGCATCGAACCGTCATACCAGAACAGCTCCAGCGGCGGCCTCGTGCCCTTGGCGGCGAACTTGAAGCGAATCGTGCACGCAGCCGGGAAGGAATAGTCATTCTTAATCCTGCTGGATACGTTGTCGGTGAGCGTGCAAACATGGCTTGGCCGGGATTCAACCACGACCGGCGCATCCAGCTCGAAGAGCGTGAAGACCGGCCAGAGACTGTAATGGCCCATATCGGCCAGCGCCCCGCCGCCGAACTCATACCAGCCGCGGAACACGGCATGGGTGTAGTGCGGATGATATGGCCGGTCCAGCGACGGCCCGAGCCACAGCTTCCAGTCAAAGCCCTTGGGGATCGGTGGCGTGTCGGTTGGGATAGTCGGATATTGCGGCCAAACTGGCCGATTCGACCAGTTATGAATCTCCCTCAGCGTGCCGATTGCCCCGGCGTCAATCCAGGCCTTGATTTGCCGGATGTTGCCGCCGTCACTGGCCGGCAGAAAATGCGTCGCGACCTTTGTTCTGCGGGCGGTCTCGATGACCAGCCGCGACTCGTCCAGCCGGTTGGCGATTGGTTTATGCATCATGACATGCTTGCCCTTCTTCATCGCCGCGATGGCAATCGTCGCGTGCAGATGGTCGGGCGTCATGATCTTGACTGCGTTCACGTCCTTCTCCTTTTCCAACAGCTCGCGAAAATCAGCATAGGCGGCGCAGCCGCTGAACTTCTCCGACTGCCTCTGACGGGCATAGACGGTCTGGACGACCTCCTTGCCGATGTCGCGTCCGCCGGGGATGCCAGGCGCGCCCCGCCTCCAATCCGGCTGGCCCAGCGCCTCGGCGATGGCCGCGCGTTGGCCGTCTTTGGACCAGTCCACATAGTCGTGGCCGTCCTTGACGGGATCGCACACGGCGACGACTTGCACCTCGGGCAGCTTGAGCATCTCCGGCATTTCCCTCAACCCCTCTGTGCCGCAGCCGATGTAGGCCACTGTAATCTTCTCGCTGGGAGCCACAAATCCCGCCCCACCCAGCACGTGCCGGGGCACAATCGTGAACGCCGCCACCGCCGCGCCGCCCGTTGCGATGAACTTCCGCCGGGAAACGCCTGGCGGACGGGATTGATTCGGAGTGTCGCTTGTATTCATTTCTGACCTCATATCCAAGGTCACTGGCCCAATGCAAGAGAGTTTTTCCGTTAGGACTCGAAAGCCCACCACCCCACCATTCCATAACTTCGTTTCCGTAGTAACGGTGGGTCTGGGCGGACACACGGATTCCACACCCAAACCCACCGACTCCTCACACGAGGAGATTAATATGGGCAATTATGGCAGGAGGATCACGCGGTAGAATCGTTTTTCGGCGCTTACCGCGTCGGTGACGCAGTCATGGCCCGTGCCAGGAAACGATGGCCCAAGGTTCGCCCATTGGTTGGTGGTCAGGTCGGATCGGTATTGTACTTGGTACAGGAGGTTGGTCACCGAGTTCCAACATATCTCAACCTGCGAGACCCGAATGGTTAGCGTTGGGTTTGGCAGGGGTAGATTGAAGTGTGTTCGTTGAATGTTCGAGATGCGCAATTCGTCAATGTAACAGCCACTGCCCAACATCACGAACACGTTGTCCAGACCAAACCAGGAAGTGAAACTGCCAGTGTTTGAGTTAGTCGCAACGAGCGCGCCGTTCATGTAAAGATGTGCCCCAGCGCTCCCCCAACTCAACGCCACATGGGTCCAGGTGTTCAATGGAATTCTGTTCGTCCCCGAATACAACTCAAAATGGTCATTCACGGTGAACCAAGTGCTGGACCAGAGTTGACCCGTTGGATCCACAAATATGCCACCAAGGTCGCCCTGGCACTCATTTATATAGTTGTACTGGTGAAAGCCGAAGCCATAAGAAGTGAGATATACCCAGCACTCCATTGTCCCGTTGGGTTGGGAGAGCAGTTCTCCGCCGGGGTATTTGAGGTACGATCCTGAACCTGCGGGAGCACCCGATGGCGGGTAAAGAGTCAGGGCTTGATTGAGTCCGCTCGGGCCAGAGCCGAAGGAATAATTTGGGGTGGCCACTGGCATCGTGGGACCACAGCCTCCGCCAGTATTCGTGTAGCCCAGCACATTGGCGCTCGTGCTGCCATCAAAATGGTCAAGCAAGACAGTGTAGGCGTCGTTGGTGTACGGGATGACGGTGAAACCTTTGTCCGGCACGAACTGGAAATCATCGAACTGGACGCTCCAAGCAGGTCTCCAGTAGGGGCCGCCGAGGTCCATGTCCACTCTGTCGAACGTCTGGCCGCCCGGCCCGCTATAGACGACAGTGCTGTCGATTCGCATAGTGAGCGCATTTGGCAAGCAGGACAGAGTGAATTGGTGCCAAGCTTTAGTCCGGTCAATCCCGGATGAGGCCCCCCCGGGTGGGAGGTTTGTCGCGTTGTAGTTATAGGTGCTGCCATTCTGGCCTGGTCCGAGGTCGTAATCAGCGGTGTAGATGGTGGCAACCGGGGAGGAGGCACGCGATACATAGAAGGTAATGGAGTTTGCAGAGGACACGTCTGCCCCGGTGTCGTACACCCAAAAGGAAACCGTACCGTAGGTGGGTGCGCCGAAGCTGTGATAGATGCGGACGTTCTTGTCCAAACCAGTGTTGGTGGTGTTCAGTTCTACTGAATGACTGCCGCTGTGTGCTCGGGTCGAGCTGGGGCAGACGACGGAACCCGAGTGCAACTCTGTGGCCCAAAATGGATTAAGGCTGGAGCCTTCGAAGTTGTCTGAGAACTGTGCGTTTGCGGACACTCCGAAAAGCCCGAGACCAAGTACGGCCAGCAGTGTCAGGTTTTTGGTTGTTGTTGTTGTTTTCATAGTTTGTAGCCTGGATTTCATTTGTTTTGTGCCTTTTGTTTGCAACGAGCAACGTGGCTCGTTCATGTTGTTGATTCTCATACTGTCTATTTTGGTGTTCATATTTCTGTCTCTATTTGGTTCAACTATCCAATGATCAATGCGGAGTTCCGCCCGAAAACCTATCTAAATTTCTAGCTTTATGTTCCACGGATGTTCCCGTGCTATTAGGGCGTGCCCGCGATCTGGATTTGAATCTGCTCCACCTACTTTCTGAGTTGGTCGATTTGCCCGCGGATGCCCTCTTGCTCGGCAGCGATCTGTTTCGCCCGTATCCGCCGGCCACCACCCGAGGGCAAGCTGTTCAGAATGTTCTTTTCCTTCTGTAGCGCCACGTCCCTCTTGTTCAAGGAATCGATCTGGGCATGAATCGCCCGTTCCTGCTCACGTAATACTTCCTTGGCGGCAGCGCGCATTCTGGCAGCCTGCTGGACCGACATAGCCGCCTGTTCGACTGCCAGGTCGGCCTGTTGTTTTCGATATTCGGCGGCCTTGGTGGCGTCGTAGGGGTATTTCGCCTTGAGTTGAGGTGGCAGTTCCTGACGGGGAATCTTGCGGCCGCCCTTCCCGCTTTCCTCGCTTTCATAAAGCACAAACACGGAGACTGGGTCTGCGCTGCACACACGGACAATCTTGTTTGTTTTCCCGTCAATGACGACGCAGCCGAGGTCTTCCTGGACTGGCGGTTGCGCCTGCCTGGTGGACGTAGTGGCAGACTCCGCGGCAGCAGCGGCGGATTGCTTCTTGGCCTCGGCGGAAAAGACTTCCTCTGCGCAGCAGACCAGAAGCGCGGTGATGATATAGATGTATATTCTTGTGTTCATAAGCTTAATCCACGGTGGTTTGTTTCATGTCCATTTCTCGGTTCGGTTTACTTATCCAACCAGCAATGCGCAGTTCCGCCCTAAAACCTATCAGTCACTTTCACAATAAATTGGTGATGGTTTTGGGCTTCGGATTCCGCATGATTCAATAGAGAATGAAAGACAAGCCGAAGAAGACCTGTTTCGAGCCTACCGCCCCGATGCGGCGGTGCCGAATGCGCAGTTGCTTCACCGAACTGTCTAAGGCAGAAATGGATATTCAGGAAAGCTGATGAATTCAGGCAATCAATCACCAGAGCGCCTGTTCGACGCTGCTCTGCAAATTACCAGTCCGGCACAAAGGGCCGCTTTCCTGAATGAAGCCTGCGGCGGCGATGTTCAACTCCGTCAGCGCATCGAGTCTCTCCTCCAAGACTACGAGCAAGCCGGCCAGTTTCTTGAACAACCGCCCGCAGCATTTGCCCCTAATGCCTTGGGCGTCAGCTCGGGAACGATGCCGGTGACCGAAAAGCCCGGCGACAAGATTGGCCGCTACAAACTCCGCGAGCAAATCGGCGAGGGGGGTTGTGGTGTGGTCTATGTGGCCGAACAGGAAGAACCCGTGCACCGCCGGGTCGCGCTCAAGGTGATCAAGCTCGGCATGGACACAAAGCAGGTCGTCGCCCGCTTCGAGGCCGAGCGGCAAGCGCTCGCGTTGATGGACCACCCGAACATTGCCAAAGTCCTTGACGCCGGCGCCACCGATACCGGTCGGCCCTACTTCGTGATGGAACTCGTGCGCGGCATCAAGATCACAGATTACTGCGACCAGAACAACCTCTCGACCGCAGAACGGCTCAAGCTGTTCATCCAGGTCTGTTCGGCCGTCCAGCACGCCCACCAGAAAGGCATCATCCACCGCGACATCAAACCCTCAAACATCCTTGTCACCCTCCACGACGGCGTGCCCGTTCCCAAGGTGATTGACTTCGGCATCGCCAAAGCCACCAGCAACCAGCGTTTAACCGACAAGACCATTTATACTGCGTTTGACCAATTCATCGGCACGCCGGCCTACATGAGTCCGGAGCAGGCGGAATTCAGCGGCTTGGACATTGATACCCGGAGCGACATTTATGCCCTGGGCGTGCTGCTCTATGAGCTGCTCACGGGCAAGACGCCCTTCGACGCTCAACGGCTTGTCGCCGCCGGCTTGGACGAAATCCGCCGCATCATTCGCGAAGAAGACCCGCCCCGCCCTTCGACGCGCATCAGCACCCTGAACGTCACCGAGCGGACCGCCATCGCTGCACGCCGTCATGCCGAGCCGCCGAAGCTGCTGGGCCTCATCCGCGGCGACCTCGATTGGATCGTGATGAAGACGTTGGAGAAGGACCGGACGCGACGTTACGAGACGGCCAACGGTCTGGCCACCGACATCCAGCGGCACCTGAACAGCGAGCCGGTCGTCGCCCGCCCGCCGAGCAATCTTTACCGGTTCCAGAAGCTTCTCCGCCGCAATAAACTGGCGGTTGGGGCCGCGACCGCGGTGGCGGCCTCCATGGTCCTGGGTCTCGGAGCATTCGCCTGGCAATTCGCCGAAACGAGGAAGGCTTACCGACGTGCTCTCGCCGCCGAGCAGAAGGCCCGCATAGAGGCGGACCGTGCTAACAACTACACCGCCAAGGAGGCTAAAGAGCGTCAGCGAGCCGAGGCTGCGGCAAACAAGGAGGCTAAGGAGCGTCAGCGGGCCGAGGCTGCGGCCAACGAGGCCAACATGGCCTTGTCAACCTCCCATTTTCTGCAAGCGTGCCGGTTCATTGCGGAAGACAAAGACCCCGATGCAATCGCTTACCTGGTCGCCAGCATCAGAGCCAACCCGGCCAACGACGCCGCCGTGACTCGGTTGGCAACTTTGCTCACATGCCGGACCTGGCGGTGGCCCATTCTGGATCTCCAACACGCGGGCATCGTCAATTCCGCCCAATTTACTCCCGATGGCAAGCGGATTGTGACAGCGTCGGAGGACAACACCGCGCGCGTTTGGGATGCGCAGACGGGTCAGCAACTGACCCATCCGCTCAAACATGCCGGTCCGCTCTATTCCGCCCAATTCAGTCCTGATGGCAAGCGCCTCGCGACTGCGTCGGATGACAACACCGCGCGGTTGTGGGACGCGCAGTCAGGCCAGCCACTGACCGAACCGCTCAAACACTTACTCTGGGTCTTTTCGGCCCAATTCAGCCCCGACGGCAAGCGTATTGTGACTGCGTCGAGGGATAACATGGCGCGGGTGTGGGATGCGCAGACGGGCCAGCTACTGACCGAGCCGCTCAAACACGCGCACTCGGTCTATTCCGCGCAATTCAGTCCGGATGGCAACCGTATCGTGACCGCGTCGGCGGACAACACCGCGCGTGTTTGGGATGCGCAGACGGGCCAACCACTGACCCAGCCGCTCAAACATGGCGAATCGGTCAATTCCGCCCACTTCAGTCCGGATGGCAGGCGGATCGTGACGGCGTCGGGTGACCATACCGCGCGGGTGTGGGATGCGCAGACGGGCCAACCACTGACCGAGCCGCTCAAACACGCTAGCGGGGTTCACTCAGCGGAATTTAGTCCGGAAGGCAAGCGGATCGTGACCGCGTCGTCGGACACCACCGCACGCGTTTGGGATGCGCAGACGGGCCAACCACTAACCGAGCCGATCAAACACGGCGAATCGGTCTATTTCGCCCAATTCAGTCCCGATGGCAAGCGGATCGTGACGGCGTCGGGGAACACCGCGCGCGTTTGGGATGCTCAGACAGGCCGGCCACTGACCGAGCCACTCAAACACGCAGCCCGAGTCAATTCCGCGCAATTTGGTCCGGATGGCAAGCGGCTAGTGACGGCATCGTCGGATAGCACTGCGCGGGTGTGGGATGTGCAGGCGGGTCAGCCCTTGACCGAGCCGCTCAAACACGGCGAATCGGTTTACGTCTCCCAATTCAGTCCCGATGGCCGACGGCTTACCACGGTGTTAAGAGACGGCACCGCACGCGTTTGGGATACGCAGACGGCCGAGCCATTAACCGAGCCGCTCAAACACGCAGCCCGCGTCAATTCCGCCCAATTCAGTCCTAACGGCCGACGGCTGCTGACCGTGTCGGCGGACAGCACCGCGCGCATTTGGGATGCGCAGACGGGCCAGCCACTGACCGAGCCGCTCAAACACGCAGCCCGGATCACTTCCGCCCAATTCAGTCCTGACGGCCAGCGGCTGGTGACCATGTCAAGGGACGGTTCCGCACGAGTTTGGGATGCGCAGACGGGCCAGCTACTGACCGAGTCGATCAAACACGGCGACTGGGGCCATTCAGCGGAATTTAGTCCGGACGGCAAGCGGATCGTGACCGCGTCGGCGGACAGCACTGCGCGGGTGTGGGATGCACAGACGGGCCAGCCATTGACCGACCCGCTCAAACACGCCAGCGGGGTTCATTCAGCGGAATTTAGTCCGGAAGGCAAGCGGGTGGTTACGGCTTCGGGTGACACTGCGCGGGTGTGGGATGCACAAACGGGCCAGCCATTGACCGAGCCGCTCAAACACGCATCCCAAGTCTTCTCCGCACAATTCAGTCCGGATGGCAAGCGGGTGGTGACGGCTTCGGGTGACACTGCGCGGGTGTGGGATGCGCAGACGGGCCAGCCAGTGACCGAGCCACTCAAACACGGCAGCGGGGTCAATTCAGCGCAGTTTAGTTCGGATAGCAAGCGGCTGGCGACCGCGTCGTCGGACAGCACTGCGCGGGTGTGGGATGCGCAGACGGGCCAGCCGCTGACCGAGCCACTCGAGCACGGCGAATCAGTCTATAACGCCCAATTCAGTCCGGATGGCAAGCAACTCATGACGGCGTCGGACGACGACACCACCCGAGTGTGGGATGTCGCTCCATCCGCGGCAGGGTATCCCGACTGGCTGCTCCAGCTTGCGACAGCAGTTTGCGGTGAAGTGCTGAGCGCACGCGGGGTGCTGGAATATACGAATCAGGTTCAGGCTCTTGATCAGCTTCGCCAAACGCTGCGAGCGCGACCAGGCAGCGATGATTGGCTTACCTTGGGTCGGTGGCTCCTGGCCGACTCCTCGGCCCGAACCATTTCGCCCTTCTCGCGGGTTACTTTCGCCGAGTGGACTGAGCGCCGCTTCAAGGAGGCGACCGCTAGTTCTCTGGCCGAGTTGGAGCAGTTGGCGATTTCGACTGGGGATGCTGTATTGTTGGAGCGGGTGTCCCGGGCGCGCCCGGCGGTCGAAGTCGCCGAAGCGGCCAGGGCGTTTGCCCAACGTGTAGCACTGCTGCCTATCACGTTGGACGAGCAACACGATGGGGCCTCGCGCGGAGAAGCTGAGTCCTTGAATGCTCTGGCTCGGCTTTTTGCCACTTCCCCACGCGAAGACCTGCGGGGTGGGCGCATCGCCGTGATTTTGGCAGAAAGGGCCGCCGTCGCGACGTACCGCAAAGACCCGGTGATACTTGACACACTTGCGGCTAGCTACGCTGAGGCAGGCCGTTTCGCTGAGGCGGTGCTCGTCCAACGTGAGGCCCTGGGCCTCCTCCATGAGGACAAGAGCACGGAGGATTACGGTTCGCGGCTAAAGCTGTACGAGTTGAACTCTCCGTATCGCGACGCTGCCGCCAACGACCTGGCGCCTGCCCCTGACAACCGGTTGGCGATGGCCGCCCTGCTCCGGGCCCGGGGCACACTGTGCGCCCAATTCGCGCAGTGGACTTTGGCGGCCAGTGATCTGACTAAAGCCATCGCGCTGAACCCGGACGAGCATAGGAACTGGTACCAGCTTGCTCCATTGCTGTTGGAAACCGGGGACCTGGGCGGTTACCGCAAGCATTGCCACGCGATGCTGGCGCGGTTCGGCGCGACGAACGACCCGCCCATTGCGGAGCGGACGGCCAAAGCCTGCTTGCTCCTCCCGCTGGAGGGAGCGGACCTGGCCGCCGCAAGCCAATTGGCCGAGACAGCCGCCACACTTGGCAAAGGCGACTGGGTAGCCTATTTCCAGTTCGCCGAGGCGCTGGCAGAGTATCGGCAAGGCCGCTTTGGAACGGCTGTCGAATGGACACAGAAAGCCTTGGGGCAACCCGATAATGGCTATAACCGGGATGTTGAAGCTTACTGCGTGCTGGCCATGGCAGAGCATCGGCTGAACCAGGCCAGCGAAGCCCGTGGGGCCTTGAGCAAAGCCGCCGAACTCGCCGAGGCGAAGCTCCCCAAGATCGAAAGCGGCGACCTAGGTCAAAATTGGCACGACTGGATCATTGCCCAAACCTTGTTGCGCGAGGCCAAGACACTCATTGAGGGCGGCTCAAAAGCGCCTGACCAAACAAAGTGAGCGATGTCACTCAGATTCTTGCCGCCATGCAAGAAGGCGACCCCAAGGCTGGGGACGAATTACTGCCACTCCTCTATCAGGAACTGCGGAGGCTCGCCGCACACAAAATGGCGAACGAGGCGCCCGGCCACACACTCCAGCCCACCGCGCTGGTGCATGAGGCCTGGTTGCGCCTGGTAGGATCAGGCCAGCACACATGGCAGAATCGCGCGCATTTCTTCGGCGCGGCGGCGGAGGCGATGCGGCGCATTCTGATCGACACCGCGCGACGGAAGCGCGCGCTGCGTCACGGAGGGGGCCAGCAACGGCTCGACATCCAAGAGGTCGAAATCCCAGACATCAAAACGGATGACGACTTGCTCGCTCTCAATGACGCTCTGGAAAAGTTCGCTGTGGAGGACAGCCAAAAGGCGGAACTGGTTAAGCTGCGTTACTTCGCTGGCCTGACCACGGCGGAAGCCGCTACAATGCTCCATATTTCGATTCCGACCGCTGACCGCTGGTGGGCCTATTCGCGCGCCTGGCTTTTTGGAGAGGTCCGGAAACTTCTGGACTCTGACCACTGAGCCTTCGCGTCTTCGCGTTGACCAAAACGCGCTGGGGTCGGGACATGAACGCTGGCGGCGTAATCGAACCAGGCAAAGGCTTCCGGAACTCGGAATACATTCATGATCTCCGCCCCGGCCAGCCGTCTTCCGATTGCCGATGTCGTCAAAGGCGTATTCAAACTGTTGGCCGGCGACGGGGGTGCCGTGCTGCCAAGAGCGTTTGCCCGAAGGCACCTGGCCCAGGTTGTCGTGCGCGCAGTATATAATTTGGCGGAGCCGACTCTTCAGTCCAGTCCGCTCCAGGCTCGTTCGGCCGCGCAAAGCCACCTGAAGCCACCCAAAGCCACCGCAAAGCCACCGCAAAGCCATATACTAGGCATATACTAGGCATAGACTCCGGAGTACAAAGCCACCCCAAAGCCACCTCCAAGCCACCTACTTGGGAGGAGATAGGCACCCCAAAGCCACCCCAAAGCCACCCCAAAGCCACCTCCAAGCCACCTCCAAGCCACCTCCAAGCCCGGTGCAAGCCAGGTGCTTGGGAGGTGCGCTCGTATTCTCATGGTGTTCTCATGGTGTTCTCATGGTGTTCTCATGGTATTCTCATGGTGTTCTCTTCGTATTCTCCAGTGGCACCTTTCACGGCACCTCGGCGGCCCTGGGGGACTTGCGGTGGCTGGTTCGGTAGATCGTGCCGGGGCTGAGGCGTTCCGCGTAAG
>OCZT010007385.1_pt1 | contig 10786 bp, 12 predicted proteins | sample 1539031 | NCBI WGS metagenome assembly OCZT01 (sample SAMEA3539308, study PRJEB22396) | soil metagenome | biome: tundra; feature: field; material: soil | place: USA | collected 2010-05 | depth 0.15 m
ATACTTCCCGAAAATCCGGTAGCGGTTGCGCGCGACGAGGTTGTAGACCGCGTCGCGAAGCGGTTTTGGTATCGCGCGCAACGCGCGCACCCAGCCCCATCCTGGCAGCGAGCCCAGCACCGTCAGCGCGGCATCGGATTTGAAATACGCAACGCCGCCATGGATGACGGCGTTGGTGTCAGGATCTTCGGGGTCGATGCCAAACGCCTGCGCGAGCCGCGTGCCATAGTCGGATTGAATCGCGGTAAAGCGGAACCGCCGATTCAAGTCGCGTGTCGCCACGAAGCGGACCCAGCGCGAGCAGAACACGCAGACGCCGTCGTAGAGAATCACGTCGTCATCCAGCCACTTGTTGGTCCTGCCCGTCATCGCTGTTTCGCCGCGGTTGGTGCGAGCAGCTTCAGCGCGCGATCCAGCTCCGGTCCAGCGATTTTAACGCCGGCCTCAGACTCCGCCAGCCAGTGGCCCTCGCTGCCGGATGCCGCCAGCACATGAAAGTCCACTCTGCCGCCGCCGCCGCGGAACGCATCGGCTAGCTGTCGCGACAGATCCGGCGAAAAATAGCTGTCGTTGGCCGCCACCAGCCATGTCAGCTGCGCGCGCGCACTTTTGCCGAATTCGGCCGCCGACGCGATCAGCGTATGCGGCGCGCAGACCTGATTGGGGAGATCGTTGGCATGGCCGCCGCGCCCGGGAGCGAATGCGATGATGGCCGTCACGCCTTGCGGGTTCTCACCAGCCAGCGCCAGCGCGCCCCAGCCGCCGGCCGAGTGCCCGAGAATGACCGCGCCGTCCTGCCGGATGAAGGATTGGCCGCGCAGATAGGCCAGCGCTGCTGCGACCTCTCCGGCCGTGGCCCGTCCGGCCCGAAAATAGTCGGCTTCGTCGCAGCCGCCCTGGTCCTCGAGATACTTTCCGCCGGTCGCGCCATGGCCCAAGCGCTCCGGCACCAGCACCGCAAAGCCCCGCGCCACCAGCCATGCCGCCAGCGCGCGATATTCGGGCTGCGGCATTTGCGCGCGACGCAGGACGTTCTGCGTCGAGGCGTGCGCAATCACCGCAAGCCGAAACGGCCCATCGCCGGGCGGGCGAAACAGCACTGCGTGCGCTGCGGTGTCGGGATCCGGCGACGGCACCAGCCATTGCTGCATGCGATTTGGTTCGCCTTCGGCGCCTTGTGCGCCGAGCCGGGTTTGCGCCGTCGCGGTCTGCGTACAGAGCGCTGCAAACACAACCAGAGCGGAAAACGCCTTGAACGATTGCATAAATGTGCCTGAAGGACGGAAGCGGATTGGCGAGCAGAATACCCACGGCGAATCAAATCCAGAGCATTTTTCCGTGAAGGTGGGCGGGTGAAGGCCCCGTTCGGAATCATTCGCAGCCGTGAAAACAGCGACCAAGCCGCTGCTCAAGGCGGCTCCTGTCCTCTTTCGGTACAATCGAGCCAAAAACTGATGCAAAAAATCCACAGCTTAACCGATAATTAACGATGGACCTTGAAGCGGACGCGCCGACTTGCTTTGATCAGAACCATGAGCACAACCCTGATCGAGGTCCGGCCGGCCAAAGCTGCGGACGCAGCCGCGGTGGCGTCCACCCATGACGAAGCCTGGCGCTCGGCCTATCAGGGCATCATTCCCGGCGCCGAGCTGGAGAAGCTGATCAACCGCCGCGGCCCGCAATGGTGGGATAGCGCGATCCGCAAGGGCAGCCGCGTCAGCGTGCTGGTGTTCGGCGACAAGGTCGCGGGCTATGCCAATTACGGCCGCAACCGCGCGCGCAGCCTGCACTTCGAAGGCGAGATCTACGAGCTTTACCTGCGGCCGGAGTTTCAGGGTCTCGGCTTCGGTCGCCGGCTGTTCACCGCCGCAAGACGCGACCTGTTGCAGAGCGGCCTGAAAAGCATGGTGATCTGGGCGCTCTCCGACAATGAGCCGGCGACGGAGTTCTACCGCGCCCTCGGCGGCCGCATGGTCGCGCGGTCGTCGGAGAAATTCGGGCCCAAGTCGCTCGACAAGGTCGCCTTCGCCTGGACCAACTGAGACCTTCGATTCGCCGGGCCTCAAGGCACGTCGAAACCGGCCTTGGCCCCGCGCCATCAGTCTCTATCCAGGGCTTAACCTCAAAGCCATGCGGAGCGATCCATGCGCATTGACGCCATCTCGATCGGGATCGATCCGCCGCGTGAGGTCAACGTCATCATCGAAGTGCCTGTCGGCGGCGAGCCGATCAAATACGAGATGGACAAGGACGCCGGCACGCTGGTGGTCGACCGGTTTCTCTATACCGCCATGCGTTATCCCGGGAATTACGGGTTCATTCCGCATACGCTATCGGGCGATGGCGACCCTTGCGACGTGCTGGTCGCGAACACCCGTGCGATCGTCCCGGGCGCTGTGATGAGCGTCCGGCCCGTCGGGGTGCTCTTGATGGAAGACGAGGCCGGCGGCGACGAGAAAATCATCGCGGTGCCGTCGCCGAAGCTGACCCAGCGCTACGACAAGGTGCGCACCTATAGCGATCTGCCTGAAATCACGCTGCAGCAGATCCAGCACTTCTTCGAGCATTACAAGGATCTCGAGCCCGGAAAATGGGTCAAGGTATTGCGATGGGGCGGGGCCGAGGATGCGCACAAACTGATTGTGGAAGGCATCGCCCGCGCCAAGGCGAAGTAGGCGCCTTCCTAACTCTCCCCCACAAGGGGCGAACGCGATAAGCGAATGACCTGAAAGCCCCTGAGATGCGCCGGCTGATAAAAATAATCCGCAACATCCTGCTGCTTGTTATCGCGGCAATCGCGATTCTCGCCGGTGTGCTGCTGTTCAATGTCGTCACGCATGGCTCGCGGCAGATTCAGGTCTCCGCGGTAGCGCGCGTACCGGTCGACCAGCAGGGCGCGGCGGAGCGGCTCAGCGAGGCGATCCGGTTCCGGACCATTTCGAGTTTTGAAAATCCGGATCAGGACACCGAGGCGCTGCGCGGCTTGCAAGCCCACATCGCCAAAAGTTTTCCGGCCTTTCACGCCGCGGTCAAGCGCGAAGTCGTCGGCGGCTATAGCCTGCTCTACACCTGGGAGGGCACCGATCCCAAGGCGCCGCCGATCGCGCTACTCGCGCATCAGGACGTGGTGCCGGTAGCACCTGGCACCGAGAAGGACTGGCAGCAGCCGCCATACGATGGCGTCATCAGTGACGGCTTTATCTGGGGCCGCGGATCGTGGGACGACAAGGGCAACCTGTATTCGATGTTGGAGGCCGCCGAGGCGATGGCCAAAGAAGGCTTTCGCCCGAAGCGAACCATCTATTTCGCGTTCGGCCATGACGAGGAAGTCGCAGGTACCCGAGGCGCGAAAGCCATCGCCGCACTGCTGGCCTCGCGCGGCGTCCGGCTCGACTTCGTGCTCGATGAGGGTCTGCTTATTGCGGAAGGCCTCATCAAGGGCCTCGACAAGCCGGCCGCGTTGATCGGCGTCGCCGAAAAAGGCTATGCCACGCTGGTTTTGACGGCGCATGCGACCCCCGGCCATTCGTCGATGCCGCCGCGACAGACCGCGATCGGCATGATGAGCGCGGCGTTGGCGCGGCTGGAAGACCATCGCCTGCCGATGCAGGTCAGCGGCACCGTTTCGGAAATGTTCGATACGCTGGCGCCTGAAATGAGCGGCTTCAACCGCATCGTGCTCTCCAACCTCTGGCTGTTCAAGCCGTTGCTGTTGCGCGAATTCGAGAAAAGCGGACCCACCGAAGCGACGGTCCGCACCACCACCGCGCTGACGATCTTCAACGCCGGCGACAAGGATAATGTGCTGCCCGGCAACGCCGAAGCCACCGTCAACTTCCGGCTGATTCCGGGCGACACCCAGGCGAGCGTGACCGACCATGTTCGCTCGACCGTCAACAACGATCGTATTTCCGTCGAACCGTTTCCCGGCAACACCGATCCGCCGCCGGTGACGGGCACCGCAAGCCAATCCTACCGCATGCTCAACCGAACCATCCGGGAAATTTTTCCCGACGTCATCGTTGCGCCCGGCCTGATGGTGGCCGCGACCGACTCGCGTCATTATGCGGAGATTGCCGACAACATTTTCCGGTTCTCGCCGGTGCGCGCAAACTCGGAAGATCTGAAGCGATTTCACGGCACCAACGAGCGTCTCAGCATCGAGGGTTATGGCAACATGATCAGGTTCTATCGGCGGCTGATCGAGAATACGGCGGGGTGATGCCCCCTTCCCTCTCCCGCTTGCGGGGGAGGGTGGCGCGAAGCGCCGGGTGGGGGAAAGCCAGGACCCGCCGGCGCTTGCTGCTTCCCCCCACCCCGGCCCTCCCCCGCAAGCGGGAGAGGGTGAAGGGCGTGCAGTCACACCCCCGGCCTGGGCAGGCCGTGAATGGCGCAAGCGGCGCGCAGCGTGTTGACCAGCAGACACGCCACCGTCATTTGACCGACGCCGCCGGGCACCGGCGTGATCGCGCCCGCGACATTCAAAGCCTCGGCAAAGGCGACATCGCCGACCAGACGGGTCTTGCCGTCAACGCCGGGCAAGCGATTAATCCCGACATCGATCACCGTGGCGCCCGGCTTGATCCAGTCGCCGCGCACCATTTCCGGTTTGCCGACGGCGGCGTAAACCAGATCGGCGCGGGCGCATAACTGCGCGAGGTCGCGCGAGCGCGAATGCGCAATCGTCACCGTGGCGTTTTCGTTGAGCAGCAATTGCAGCAGGGGACGGCCGACCAGATTGGAGCGGCCGATGACGATGGCGTTCATGCCTTCCAGCGACGCATGCACGCTCTTGGTCAAGATGATGCAGCCGAGCGGCGTGCAGGGCGCGAGCGCGGCAAATCCGCCGGCGAGACGCCCGGCGTTGTTCGGATGCAGTCCATCGACGTCCTTGGCGGGGTCGATGGCGTTGATGATCGTCTCAGTATGCAGCGATTTCGGCAGCGGCAGCTGCACCAGAATGCCGTGCACGGCGGGATCGCGATTGAGCTCTCCGATCAGCGCCAGCAAATCATGCTGCGCGACGTCTTCGGGCAATACGTGCTCGAACGATGCCATGCCGGCAGCCTGGGTCTGCTTGTGCTTGCTGCGGACATAGACCTGGCTGGCGGGGTCGCTGCCGACCAGCACCACCGCGAGCCCGGGCGTGATCCCATGCTCGCGCTGCACCCGCGCAACCTCATCGGCAACGCGGGCGCGAAGTTCAGCGGCAATGACTTTTCCATCGATGATCAGGGCCGTCATTTCAATCCTTCTTTGCCGCGGTCAGCTTTCGCATCGCCTCGCCGAGCATTGCGGGGTCGCCATCGACGGCAATTTGCTTGAGGCGCGATGTCGCGCCGGACAGAATCCGCACCCTGGCCTTGGGTACGCCGAGCGCTTTCGCAAGCAACTCGATCACCGCGCGATTGGCCTCGCCGCCTTCGGCGATGACGCGGACGCGTACCTTGACCACCGTGCGGCCATTGGCGAGCGTCTCAAGTCCGTCGATGTCGTCGCGGCCGCCGCGTGGCGTCACCCGCAACGCGACACTGATGCCCTGGGTGGAGTAACGCCAAGGATCCATAGAGCATCCATGCCCGCGATCAGAATACGCTGGGATAGATGTAGTAGGTGATCACCCGCTGGATGAACATGATGATCAGGATCAGGATGATCGGCGAGATATCGAGCCCGCCGAGACTCGGCATGAATGACCGGATCGGCGCCAGCACCGGTTCGGTGATCCGGTACAGGAACTCCGCCACCGCCGCCACGAACTGGTTGCGCGTGTTCACGACATTGAAGGCAATCAGCCAGGACAGGATCGCCGAGGCGATCAGCAGCCAGACGTAGAGATCGAGAACGATGAGAACGATGTCGAGAACGGCACGCATGGCTGGGCTTACTCGCGGGTTCGGTCGCGGATTCGACTTCCCGCTAAATATCGGTTCGCCCCCCTGCAAACAAGGGAAGTTCCGGGCAAATGACGCGGAAAACGGCGATTTCGCCGTTCTTGACTTGACCTTGGCGCGGATTGTAAATGGCGCCGATTGTCGGCCGCCTTTGTTCACGTTTGAGGCGGCTACGATGGGGCCATAGCTCAGCTGGGAGAGCGCGTCGTTCGCAATGACGAGGTCGGCGGTTCGATCCCGCCTGGCTCCACCAGCCTTCGCAGGCTGCGCCTGCTTCGGCTCGGCAAGCCTATCGTAGCGAAGGCTGCCGCGGCGTAGCCCGCAAGGGCGAAGACGGGCCTCGGCAAGCCCCTCTCGAAAACCTTATTTCCCCGTAAACCGCGGCGGACGCTTTTCCATGAAGCTGGCGACGCCTTCGCGAAAATCGCTGCCGCGCAACGCCACCACCATCTCCCGGTTGGCGTCGATGGTCGCTTCGGCCAACGTCTGGAACGGCACATCGTAAAGCTGCCGCTTGATCACGGCGATCGCACTCGGCGAGACGAAATCGGCAAGATCGCGCGCATAGGTGTAGGTCTGTTCGCGCAGCTGGTCGGGCGGGTACAGTCGATTGACGAGACCGATGTGCAGCGCTTCATCGCTTTGGACCCGGCGTGCGGACATCAGGAGATCCAGCGCATGGGCATGACCGACGATGCGCGGCAGCATCCAGCTGATGCCGTGCTCGGCGATCAGCCCGCGGCGCGAAAACGCTGTGGTGAAGACGGTGTTGTCGGCGGCGAAGCGCAGGTCGCAATATAGCGCGTGCACGAGGCCGATGCCGGCCGTAGCGCCGTTCAGCATGCCGATGACGGGTTTGGGTATGGACGGGTAGTACGCATAGCGCGTCTGCCAGTCGGGCCTGCGGTTCATATCGAACGGCGGCACGCTCTCGGCGCGCCCGATGTCGTTGGGATCGAGCCCTTTCAGCGCATCCATGTCCGCGCCGGCGCAGAATGCGCGCCCCGAACCGGTGAGCACGATGACGCGCACATTGTCGTCCGCCGCCGCGGCCTCCATGGCGTGGCGCACATCGCGCTCCATGATCGGCGTCCATGCGTTCATGCGGTCGGGCCGATGCAGCGTGATGGTCGCGATCTTCTCGCTCACCTCATAGAGAATATGCTGATAGGTCACCGCGATCTCCCTGTGCTCGTTATCGCCATTACGCGACAAGTTGCTGCTCTTGTTTCAGGCTTTCAGGCGCCCGGCTTTTGGCGCGAACCTTTCGGCCGCGCCAGATAGTCCAGTGTTTCCGGCCGCTGCTTGAGCCATCCGGTCCAGCGCTTGAACACTTTTGCCATGCGGTCGGGCGCAACGCCAAGCTGCGCCATCGCGACGCCGCCATTGACGGATTCGCGGTATTCGGCGATCAGGCCGTCGCGTACGATGAAGCGGCTCATGCCGTCGATCACGACGCGCTGGCCTTCGAATTGAGGGATTTTCGAAGTAAAACTCGACAGCGACCACGCATATCCTTGTTCGCCGTCGAACACCGGATCGAACATCTCCCATCGATAGTCGGCTGCGTCGCGGTGAAACAGATTCTGCATCATATGCGCGATGTCGGCACGGCCCTTATGCGCGCCGTAGATGTAGTCGTAATAAATGGCGTCCTCGGTGAAATGGCGGGCGAAGCGCGCGCCGTCTCCGGATTCCGCTGACAGCGTGAGGTCGTTCAATAGCTGCGCGAATTCGCCGCCGGTCATGCCGCCTCCCGCTTTGCCTGCTGGCTGCTGGCCGCAAGCTTGTCGAGCCGACACTATCACATCTGCAAATTTGAAAAGGCCTTCAAGAAATGCCGCGGCAGCGCCTTTAAGCGCTATTCCGCGGCTTCCGACATGACCGACAACGGCATTCGAGCCAGCCAGCCATCGAGAAATTGCTTCAGCCAGGCGCGCTCGGTCACGTCATGGACCGCGCGATCGGCGAAGTGATGATGGCGCGGGCGTGCGCCCGGCAATTCGAGGCGCGCATGGCCGCGCGTGGTCCAGCGATGCATCATCGCGTAGGTCACGTCGGGATGAAACTGCAGGCCGAAAGAATGGTCGAAACGAAACGCCTCCACCGGAAAGTCGCTGCCCTCCGCCAGCAATTCGGCGCGATCAGGAAGTTCAAATCCCTCGCGGTGCCAGTGGTAGACATGATCCGGCCAGTGCGGGCAGATCTTGAGCCCCGCAGGCGTCGGGCTGATCGGGTAGTAACCGATCTGCGCGCGGCCTTCCGGATGGGGTGCTACCCGCGCGCCGAGCTGCATGGCGAGCATCTGCGCGCCCAGGCAAATTCCCAGGAACGGCCGCTGCTCCCTGAGCGGCACGGCAATCCACTCGATCTCCCGGCGAACGAAATCATCCGGGTCGTTCGCGCTCATCGGGCCGCCGAAAATGACCGCGCCGGCATGGCCATCCAGCGTCGGCGGAAGCGGATCGCCAAAACGCGGACGCCTTATATCCAGCCGGTATCCGAGCGCCCGCAACGCATTGCCGACGCGGCCCGGCGTCGAGGTTTCCTGGTGCAGGACGATCAGCACCGGCAGCAAGGACCCGGCGGTTGAACGCGCAACAGGAGCTGCTGTTACTCCGCCGGGGAGGTGCAGCACGGTTCCGGCGTTGATTTTGACCGACTGAAAAGACATCGATTTTTCTTGTTTACGGCTATCAAGCCGGAATCATACCTAAATGATCCTTAATTTCGTATGAGTTCATATCAGCTTCATATGATTTCATAAGCAAATCGCGGGCCAAAAATAGGCTCCCGACGCTCTTATCGGCGCTTCCGCAGCTGAAAACGGCCGACCGCCGCCAGGACAAACCCGCGCGGAAACAGCCGGAGCAGAAACGGCACAATCTTGATGCCGAGGCCGGGCAGCACGGCCCGCTTGTTGGCCATCAGCCCGCGATAGCCTGCCTGTGCGACATTGAATGGGGAGACATTCAGGATCACGGAATCAAATCCGGGTTCAATCCCCGCCCGCGTCTGGAACTCCGACGGCACCGGACCGGGACATAGCGCGGTCACGCGCACGCCGCGGGGAGCGAGTTCCCGGCGCAGCGCTTCGCTGAACGACAGCACATAGGCCTTGGACGCATAATATACCGCCATTCCTGGCCCCGGCAGAAAGCTGGCAATCGAAGCGACATTGAGGATGCCGCCGCGATGTCGGATCAGGCTGTCGGAAAACCGCAACGACAGATCGGTCATCGCGTGGATGTTGACGGCAATCATGGCGAGCTGTGCGGCGCGGTCCAGCTCGATCGCGTGGCCGAACAAGCCGAAACCAGCATTGTTGACGACGAACTCGACCTCCACCCCTTCGGCCGCCAAAACAGCCGCAATTTTGTCGCCGGCATCGGGTTGTTCGAGATCGCACGGAATCACAATCGGCACAGTACCGCCAGCGGCGGCAATTTCGGCCGCCAACGTCGTCAGGCGATCCGCGCGTCGCGCCACCAGAACTATGCGATGGCCGTTTGCTGCGAAAACGCGCGCCAGTTCGGTGCCTATTCCTGCCGAGGCACCGGTAATCAGCGTCACACGTTCAGTCACGATTCAATGCTCTTAAATAAATTGCACGATATGCGGCCAACGCTTTCGACGAGAGCATACGCATTAGGCGGGACGCAAGCCACCTGCAAGCACATCGGCGTTTTCAAGCGCACCGTGCCGCGCAATTGAATAGCAAGGTTTTGAGGCTAAACGCGCCCGGCAGCTGCCGATTGTCGGCCACATTAAAATTTCGTCATGTCCGGTACCGTGATCGACGGCTCGAAACACCCCAACCGCAGCGTGTCACATTGCCGCGTCTGCGATATCTGAGCCGCCCGTGACCGGTGCGCCTTGCCTGGCGGCAACACGATGCTTGAGATCGATCCGGTCGCGCGAAGACACTCCCAGCAGATCGGCCGCGCGCCAGACCACGTTATCCTCGAACTCGCTGACCTGGCCGTCGGCGTAAACCAGCTCCCACATCATTTCGACGATGCGGAGCCGGCCTTCCTCATTCACCGAGCGCATAATGACGCTGGTGAAATGATAGAGATCGACCGCCTCGCCCTCGACCAGCGTCGCAGACGCAATCAATTGATCCGCCGTGCCGGGATCAAGCCCGAAGCGGCTTTCGAGCAGGCTATGAAGCTTGCGCTTCTCAATTTCGGACGGTTCGCCGTCGAGCGAGATAACGTGAATCAGCAACGCGGTCGCCGCCAGACGATATCCGGTATCGTCGAATACCCGATCCTGATGCGCGGTGGGAGAAACAACTTCGGCGATGAATTGGCGCAGTCCTTCGAGCATCATTTCCTACCGAATCGCGTGAAGTCAGTTCGCGGCCGCATCGGCGGCTATGGCCAATATATGGGCTGGAAAATCAACCTGCGCAATCCATGCGATCTCGGCCGCACCATTACCGTTCGGCAATCTCGCCGTCATTCCGGGGCGCGCGTTAGCGCGAACCCGGAATCTCGAGATTCCGGGTCTGGTGCTAACGCACCATCCCGGAATGACGGAGCCTGGATTGCGCTCCTCGCAACGACGAAACGAGAAGGAGTATCTAATGCCCTGGCTTGAACCGGTTTCGCTCTGGAGCATTCATGCGCGGCTTGAGCCGTTGTCGCAGGACCATTGCGAGGGGCTGACGGAGGCAGTGAAGGACGGCGAGCTGTGGAAGCTCTGGTACACCTCCATTCCGCGCGCTCAGGACATGGGCAAGGAGATCGATCGCCGGCTGGGGCTGCAGGCGGCAGGCTCGATGCTGCCATGGACGGTTTTCGATGCCGACGGCAAGATCGTCGGAATGACGACCTACATGAACGTCGATGCGCCGAACCGGCGCGTCGAAATCGGTTCGACCTGGT
>OCZT010007386.1_pt1 | contig 10785 bp, 8 predicted proteins | sample 1539031 | NCBI WGS metagenome assembly OCZT01 (sample SAMEA3539308, study PRJEB22396) | soil metagenome | biome: tundra; feature: field; material: soil | place: USA | collected 2010-05 | depth 0.15 m
AGATATTGGCGTGACTGGAGTTCAGACGTGTGCTCTTCCGATCTAGGTCGCGGTCGTAACGGGTGCCGGTCAGGGGATCGGCGCTGCCATTGCGGCACGACTTGCTTCAGAGGGTGCCAGCGTCGTCCTGGTGGACATTGATCAAGAGCGAGTCGAGCAGACGGCGGCAGATCTCAATGGTCGCTCTCTTTCTGCACTCGCATCGGTCGTCGATATCACCCGAAAGAGTGAGGTCGATGATCTTATCGATCGTGTCAAGACCCAATTCGGCACAGTCGACATCCTGGTCAATAACGCCGGCATCATCCGTGACGGATTTGTCGTAAACCTAACCGAACAGGACTGGGACCAGGTTCTCGATGTAAATCTCAAAGGCTCGTTTTTTTGCTGCCAGGCTGTCTTTCCGATCATGAGAGAAAAGCTGGCGGGCAAGATCGTTAATATCGCGTCGCGTGCGTGGCTGGGGAATATCGGACAGGCTAATTACTCGGCCAGTAAAGGAGGCCTGGTAAGCCTGACGCGTACGCTTGCGTTGGAGTTTGCCCGTTACCAGATAAATGTGAACGCAGTCGCACCCGGATTAATAGATACCCCGATGACGCAGGGCATGCCCGAGAATGCCCGCGAGCGTCTGCTGCGAATGCAGCCGACAGGAAAAATGGGAACGGTCGACGATATTGCCTCGGCGGTGAGCTTTTTGGCATCAGACGAAGCCAGCTTTATCACAGGCCAGGTTCTGCATGTCGACGGAGGTAAGAGTTGCGGGCTGCTGTCTCTGTGATCGCGCCGCTTCTTTCGCTTTTTCGCAGTTTCACCAAGAAAAACACATGAAAGCCTTTGTAATAGAAGCAAAACGCACCGCGATCGGCAGGTCTCACGCAGATAAAGGTGTCTTTCGAAATACGCGAGCGGATGAACTCCTCGCCGGGCTGATCAGGTCCATCTGCAGCAACGGTATCTCGCCTGATCATGTTGACGATGTCTATATCGGCTGCGTCGGCCAGCATTTGGAGCAAGGCAAGAACATCGCCCGCCTTTCGTCGTTACTGGCCGGATTGCCCGAGACGGTGCCCGGGACGACGATCAATCGACTTTGCGCCTCCAGTTTACAAGCCTTTAATTTTGCTGCTTCGACGATCGAGAGCGGCCATGCCGATTTGGTCCTTGCCGGTGGTGTCGAACACATGCATCACGTTCCGATGGCGGCCGCCCTCGACTATAACCAGAACTTGCTTGATCGCTATGAGTTCCCGTTCACCAATATGGGCTTGACCGCGGAAAAGGTAGCCGAGGTATGCGGCGTCAGCCGGCACGATCAGGATCAATTCGCACTTACAAGTCATCAACGGGCCGTCGCCGCCCAGGAGAAAGGGTTCTTTAGCGGCGAGATAGTACCTGTAGACACCGATGAGGGGGTTGTCGAAAAAGATCAGGGCCCACGCTCATCGACCGATCTCGAAACACTCGCTCAATTAAAGACGATCTTTAAGGAAAACGGAACGGTCACGGCCGGAAACAGTTCGCCGCTGAATGATGGTGCCAGCTTGACCGTCCTTGCGTCCGAGCGGGCTTGCCAACGTCACGACTTCGAAAAGAAAGCGATCGTCATCGATCATTGTGTCGTCGGTCTCGATCCATGCCAGATGGGGCTCGGACCTGTTCCGGCCATCGAGAAATTGCTCGAGAGAAACAATTTGTCCGTAAACGATATCGATCGTTTCGAGCTGAACGAAGCATTTGCCAGCCAGGCCATTGCCTGCATCCGTCAGCTCGAGCTTCCGCCTGAAAAAGTAAATCCATGGGGCGGCGCGATTGCATTGGGCCATCCGCTCGGTGCAACGGGGACACGATTGATAACGACGCTATTGAATGGGTTGATCGTCGATGATCAGGAAATGGGTATTGCGTCACTGTGCATCGGACACGGCCAGGGCATGGCCACATTGATCCGTCGAATATAGGTTAAGGCAAAACGAGCTGTGATCACGGAAGCCGAAAAAATAGAGACCCAAGCCGATACCAACATGATCGTTGACTTGATCGTCAACGGCCAAATTCACCGGCGGCTTGTTCCGTGCTCGATGACCTTGCTTGAATTTCTGAGAGAGGAGATAAACCTTACCGGCACCAAAAAAGGATGCGACCTGGGCGAGTGCGGCTGCTGCAGTGTCCTGATCGACGGCGAACCGATGTTGTCATGCATGACGTTGGCGGCCGAAGCGCAGGGTAAGGCCATCACGACCATCGAAGGCATCGCTCGAGGCGATCGCCTTCACCCGGTCCAGGAAGCGATGGTCGAAGAAGGTGCGATCCAATGCGGGTTCTGTACCCCGGCGATGGTCGTAAACCTTGTCCATCTCGTCGAAAGTAACCCGGCTCCGACAAGTGACGATATAAAAGAGTGTATTTCCTCCACGATCTGTCGATGCACCGGCTATACAAAGATCGAAAAGGCGATAAAGCGCGCGGTCGATGAATCCCGCTCCGGCGAAAGGGTCGTTCACGCAGATCGAGATGTTCAGAAGAACGGGCAAAGAAGCGCTTACCAGGTGGTTGGTAAGCCTGTTCCCCAGATCTCATCTCGCGAGAAGGTAACGGGGAAAGCTTTATATACTGACGACATCCGGCTGCACAACCCATTGTTTATAAAGATCCTTCGCTCACCGCACGCAAGTGCGAACATTAGGTCGATAGATGTCGAGCCGGCGCAAGAGCTAGCGGGTGTACAAGCCGTTATCACGGGTGACGATTTCAAACATACCTTTGGTGTCCTGCCGATCAGTAAAGACGAGCCGGCGCTGGCAAAAGATCGTGTGCGTTATGTGGGCGAACCAGTTGCGGCCGTGGCGGCCGAATCCGAAGCGATCGCCGATCAGGCACTGGCGTTGATCGATGTTGATTACAAGGTTACCGAAGCCTGCCTCGATATGAGAAAGGCCCTGGACCCCACAACGAAGCCCATCCATCCTGAGTTAAATCGCGACAATAATTTACATAAACACGTGCTTCAGGAATTCGGCGATCTGGCGAAAGGATTTTCCGAAGCCTCGGTCACAGTCGAAAAGAAGTTCGAGTTTGCCTCCGTTACCCATGCGTTTACGGAACCTCATGCAACGCAAGTCGAGATCGACAGCGAAGGCAGCATGACCGTTTATTCCTCAACACAGGTCCCGCATTATCTTCATCTTGCCCTTTCAGAGGTATTGGAGACCCCGGCCAACAAGATCCGTGTCATAAAACCGCATCTCGGCGGTGGATTTGGCGGAAAGAGCGATCCGTTTCCACACGAAATGATCGCCGCGAGACTCGCTCAGATCACCGGCCGAAACACCAGGGTTTGTTTATCGCGGGAAGAGGTCTTTTTTAGCCATCATGGCAGGCATCCGACCGAGATAAAGATGCGAATGGGGTTTGATCCCGACAAGGGGATCACGGCCCTTGATGCCGACATCCTGATCGACGGCGGCGCCTACGGGAGCTTCGGGATCGTCACAACTTATTACAATGGCGTTCTTCTCCAGGGCCCGTATCCCGTTCCCAATTTCCGCTTCGAATGTAATCGTGTTTACACCAATAAACCGATGTGCGGCGCGATGCGCGGGCATGGCGGCGTCAACCCGCGGTTCGCCAGCGAAGTGCTTTTTGACATGGCCTGTGTCGAGGTGGGCCTTGACCCGTGCCAGGCGCGTATCGATCTTATCCACCGTGAGAACACATTGACCGTCAATGAATTTCGAATTACGTCTGTCGGTCTAAAGCGTGGATTGGAAGAGGCGATGAAGCGAAGTCGTTGGAAAGACAAGTATGGCAAACTTCCCTTTGGGAAAGGTATCGGTGTCGCATGCGGATTCTTTATCAGCGGCAGCGCCCTGCCGATCCATTGGGACCACATGCCTTCGTCGACGGTTCGGTTGACGATCGATCGTGACGGCGGCGTTACCTTGTATTCAGGGGCGGCTGATATAGGCCAGGGGAGCGATACGATACTCGCAATGATGGCGGCAGAAGTTCTCGGGCTGCCGCTCGATCAAATCAAGGTAATAAGTGCCGACACAAAGATCACCCCCGTTGATCTGGGGAGCTATAGTTCGCGTGTCACCTTTATGGCGGGGAATGCCGCACGCAATGCGGCCATACGGATGCGGCGTTTGCTGCTCGAAACTGCCTGTAAATTGCTCGATATCGATATCCCTCCCTATCCGGAAGTCGGCGAACCTGAAAGCTTTTTCCGGCAGGGGAAACGCAACCCCGATTACGCCCACCAGTTCCTGGGCGCAAATCCCGACTACGAGGATGACTTCAGTTTTGTTAGCGAAAAAGTGGTATTTCGCAAGGACGAACGCGTCCTGGATTATCACAAGGTTGTCGAGAAAGCCTTAGAAGACCACGGCATCTTAGAAACGACTGGCGTGTATGAATCGCCAAAGCTCGGCGGCAAGTTCAAGGGCGCGGGAGCGGGCCTAAGCCCGAGCTATAGTTTTACCGGATTTATCACCGAGGTGACCGTTAATCCTGAAACCGGACAAGTCTCGGTCGATAAGACCACGTGTGCGCACGACTGCGGTTTTCAACTAAATCCGCTCGCGGTCGAAGGTCAGATCGAGGGCAGCATCCACATGGGTCTCGGGCAGGCGCTTATGGAAGAGGTCCTGTATGAGGACGGTGTAGTACAAAATCCGTCCTTCCTCGAATACAAGATACCTTCGGCATTTGATCAGCCGGAAATAGATATTGTTCCGACTCCGAGCGATGAAAGTGAGGGGCCATTCGGCGCCAAAGAAGCCGGTGAGGGTGTCCTTGCGCCGTTCATCCCTTCGATCGCGAATGCGATCTATGACGCGGTCGGCGTTCGGTTGTCGCAATTGCCGATGAGGCCCGACCGCGTGCTTGCCGCGATAAAAGAAAGACAGGCGAGGGAGGTGAAGATATGACGACGCTTCTAACTCCTTTCGAATATAGCCGGCCGCAAACACTGGGCGAGGTCTTTCAGGTCATCGATCGGCTGCAGAACAAAGACCAACGATTTGTTTTTTCAGGCGGCGGTACCGATGTCATTCCGCTCCTAAAAAACAAGAACGAAAGAGCGCAGACGGTCATTTCTTTGGCGGGCTTGCAGGAGCTAAAACAGATCAAGCTGTTGTCACCGAATAAACTTCAGATCGGAGCTTTGGTGTCGCTCGCCAGTCTTGTCAATAACCGCGATGTACAGCAGTTGGTTCCCGCTCTTGCAAAGTCTGCACGAATGGTCGCAAGCCCTCAGATCCGCAACCAGGCGACGATCGGCGGAAACATCCTGGTTACGAACAGATGTCTCTATTTCAATCAGAGTGAACTCAATCGCGAGGCAATGTCGCCTTGCTTTAAGGCAGATGGCGATGTTTGCCACGTTGTTAAGAGCGCTAAAAGAGGAAAGCTGCCCCTCTGCCGGGCCCGCATTGTTTCGGATACCGTGCCGGTCCTTCTGCTCCTCGATGCGGTCTTGGTGCTTACCGACCCAAGGGGCGAGCGGCGCGTGAGGTTAAAGGACCTCTATCTGTCCGACGGTATCTATTGCAAGGATATTCAACCGGACGAAGTGCTCGTCTATATCGAGATCGTCACATCGCCGACGAAGAAGATTCGCTACGAAAAACTCACCCAGCGCAATGCCATGGATTTTCCCTCAATGGGAATAGCGGTGGGCGTCGAAACGCTTCACGAGGGCGAGAGAAATGAATATTCCTACTTAAGTGTTGCACTTAGCGGTGTGCATACCCATCCCGAATTGTTGGAGTTTTGCTCCCAGGATCATGGCTCTTATCGTGAGATGGTAACCGATGCCTGCAAACAAGCAACGCGGCATGCTCTGACCTTTCAACAAGACCTATTTCCGCGCGGATACCGAAAAAAGATGGTTGAGGTTTATCTTCGCCGGGCGATCAAAAACCTAACGGGGGATTTATGGATCTGAAGCAAATAATGCGGGATTACTTTCTCGATCTGGACGCGGCCGCGAAAGATGCGGACCGAAAGGTCGCCTGGTGTACCTCAGCCGGACCGGCGGAAATATTGCGGGCGATGGGGTTCGAAGTGTTCTTTCCCGAAAACCACGGGGCCATGCTCGGCGCTACGCGTGTTTGCATGGAAACCATTCCGGCGGCCAACTCAAAAGGCTATTCGCCTGAGATCTGCAGTTACCTGACATCCGATATCGGCGCGTATTTAAGAAACATCACGCCGTTGACCAAGGCATACGGGATCGAATCGCTTCCAAAACCCGACGTTCTCGTTTACAACACCAATCAGTGCAAGGACGTTATGCACTGGTTCGAGTTTTACGCAAACGAATATGGAGTGCCGATCTTCGGCATACACTCGCCGGGGCATTTGCCCGAGGTCGAGCCCGAGCATATCGCCGACGTCGTCGAGCAATTCAGACAACTGATCCGATCACTCGAAACGATCACTGGCAAAGCGTTTGAGAAAAGCGAACTGGTACGATGCCTATCTCTCTCGAAAGAAGCGACCGATCTCTGGTCCGAGGTCCTGGACACGGCGATGTCAAAACCCAGTCCTCTGAACTTCTTCGACGCAACCATCTATATGGCACCGATCGTCGTGCTGCGCGGGACGCGCATAGCAAGGGATTATTATCGCGAACTATTGGCTGAATTGAAGGAAAAGGTCGCGGCGGGCGACGGTGCCGTGCACTCCGAGCACAAACGGATCTATTGGGAAGGAATGCCTATCTGGGGCCGCTTGCGACATCTTTCGAACCTCTTCGACAGCAATGACACGTGCGTTGTGGCCTCGACCTATTGCAATAGCTGGATCTTTTCCGACTTCGATCCGGAAGAGCCATTAAAGAGCATGGCTCTCGCCTATCTGCAAATATTCATTAATCGTAACGACGCGTATAAAGAGAAATATATCTCGGACATGGTCAAGCGGTTCTCGATCGACGGCGTTATCTTTCATGCCGCCAAGACTTGTCCCAATAACAGCAATAGTTACTACAACTTACCGGGCCGGCTTAAGGGTAACGGTATATCGACCATTGTTATCGATGGCGATCTTTGCGATCTGCGTTGTTTCTCGGATGAGCAATCGACCAACGTCATTGAGGCATTTTTGGAGACCCTTTAATATGAACGCTACGTCTGCCAATTCAAATGGTGACGCCCGCTATTACTGGGGCGTTGACTGCGGCAGTTCAGAGATCAAGGTCGTACTCTGTGACCGCGAAGGGAACATCCTGCATAAACGCAAGGGGCGGACGCTATTCCCCCTTTACGAAAACGTTTACCGGGCGCTAAACGACGAATATGCGACGCCGTTCATTGAAAACACGGCGATTGCCAAGAGCAACCACAAGATCGTCGCGACTGGCTACGGGCGACACCACCTCGAATTCGTCGATGACAAACTGACCGAGATAAAAGCACACTTTCTCGGCGTACAGAAGCAGCTCAAATTGGACGTGCCTTATACGATCATCGATATCGGCGGTCAGGACGCCAAAGTGATCACGATCGATTGCAATAAGGTTGACCAATTCGCCATCAACAGAAAATGTGCCGCGGGTACCGGGGCCTTTATTGAGGAGCTTGCTCATCGACTCGAGGTGCCGATGGATGAAATGACCGAGCTCGCGAATCGGCATGACAAGGAATTCATGCTCAACAGCTATTGCACGGTCTTTTCAGGGCAGGAAGTGATCAAGACCTTGATGAACGGCGAGCGGATAGAAAATCTTATTTATGCTCTGTATCTCTCGGTCGTAAAACGCGTTCTGGAAATGACCATGGTGACGACGGATGTCGTTGTATTTTCCGGTGGCGTTGTCGCCCATCACCCATTGCTGATCGAACTATTTGGAAAGAAACTCGAAAACAAAAAGATGTTGCTGGCGCCGGAGACGCAATATTGCGGGGCATTGGGTGCCGCGCTTCACGGAATATCGGAGGAACAATAAAATATATGGCCTATATCATCACTGAGAGCTGCATTATTTGTGACGCTTGTGTATTGGAATGTCCCAACGAAGCAATTACCCCGGGCGAAGAGATCTATACTATCGACGCGTTGAAATGCACGGAATGTGTCGGATGGTTCTACGAGCCACAGTGCGCCGCGGTTTGCCCGGTCGAATGCTGTGAACCCGATCCGGACATATCGGAAGATCAGGCAACACTCCTGGCACGCGCAAGATATCTTCATCCCGAACACACGTTTGATGAAGGTTCTCTTCCATCCCGGTTTAGAAATTAATTATTTTTCAGCTGTTGAAAGATCGGGCCCATTCGCATTATTCGGGCTATTCGCGGGCGATCTGATCAGATTACGCTTGGGGGGCTATTTTGCCCGCGAATAAAAGCGAATCCACGCGAATATAGAAAGGTCGGGGTCCGTTCACCTTATTCGCGCAATTCGCAAGCGATCTTATCGGCTTCATCCATCTTCCAGCAACGGCCGCGATAGTCGGAGGGGGGCTTACCTCTGTTCTTCGTTCTCAAATTCTCCATTCTCAATTTTCAATTCTCCATTTCCTAGTTCGGAGTCCCGCCTTCAGGCGACCTCTTCGACCTGGGTCTTGGGACTTGGGTCTTCGTTCGGAATCCCGGCTTTAGCTGGCGCATCGCATCGCGGCTATAAAGACTAAATTTCTCGGCCCGATCGGTTTCCTTCTCGGCCTCCGCGACATAGGCCCCGATCTTGTCATTGCTATCCTGGATCCTTTGATCTCGCTCGCGCGCTTCGCGGGTACGATTCGACAGACGGCTGCCGATCGACACCAATAACGAATTTGCGAGTGGGGGCAGATCGGGTGCAACGGGCGAAAGATCGTTCATAACCCCGTTCAACAACAAATTTGCGCCCGACACGTCATCGGAGGTGAGAGCGGCGCTCCGCTGCACCTTATTTACCGTTTTCTTTGTTTGGAGTCCCACCTTTAGGCGGCTAACCGCGGCACCGTAAGTGGGCTTGCACGTTTCCCCGCAAGTGGTAGTCGGGAGCTGCAAAGCCCTTCAATCGAACGCCATTCTAATGGATATCAACACCGCGGATGGCCCGAATTTGACGATATCGCATAGACTAATTTCCGCTGGTCTTGATCATTCATCGCGTAATTTTCACGTCCTTCACCTTGCCCTTGTCGAAGGTGATTATCATGTCTGTGTACACATAGGTGATCTTCTTTCCCATATTGACGATTTGGGTCGGCTTCCCGAGAGCGAGCTCTACTTCCTGGATCGTCTCGCCTTTAGAAATCTCGACCGGCTCTTTGGAAATAGTGCTTGGTCTCTCTTCAATGTTAGGGCTATCTTCCTGCTTTACTTCGGTTAAAACGGTTTGCTCCGTTTGGTCAGCTTCCTGTGTCTGCTGTTGGAGTTCGCTGGTGACGTTCGTGTCTGCTGGCGGCGCGATCGACGCAAAGGACGCGTTGATCCCAGGCGCTACGGCCGAGCGCAGCGGTGCCGGCAGACCATTCGGGTGATCCTGGAGGTCCTGCAGACCCTGGTCAATAGTGACGCGCATCTGATTTTGCATTTCCTGCAAATCCGCGAGCTCAACAGACACAATACTCCCATTGCGACAACCCTGACTCTTGCTCGCGATCACCTGAACACTTGCCGAAGTTGAGTCTTGCGATTGTGGCGTGTTGAGCCGGAGTACATCACCCGCGACGAGGGCACATTCTTCCCCTTGGGCGTCCGCCACGTCGAGGGGACTCGCAACAACAAATACATGGGGATGGTCTGGACCTGCTTCAGCCAGTATTCGGGGAAGACCGCTCGAATTTATGTCCAGATCGGTTCCTTTTGCTACTTGGTTACTCTCGGAATTTTCGAGCGCAAGCTGGCTTTGGACTTCGTCGGCGATTGCCGCTTTTACCTCGGATGTAAGAACCACTGTACCGCCGGGATCTGCAACGGCGTCGGCCTCGCCGTTCAGCCTTTGCTGATATGCTTCTTGGAGAGTCGCGGCAATTAAGTAGTCGGTCAACCAAAACGAGGCCCTCGGATATTCGGGATAAGGCGTAAAGTAGTTGCTATAGTATCCATACCAAGGATCGTTTACCCAGCGCCATGAGTAGTGCACCTGTGAGCGCCAAGGTTTATACGCCCAACCGTAGAACGCGGGTCGGTAGTAATGGTTAGGCCGGTAGCCTTCCAGGAACACTCCGCGGTAAGGATACCGCTGATAGTACCGAACATAAGGACGGCCCTGGTAAAGGTACGTCCGGCTAGCGAACTCACGGTTGCGGTATGTAAAAGGTCGTTGGGTGTAGCCGTATCCCGCACCATAGGCAACTACGCGCGAGTGGTCTGGTCGCTCCACCACAACGCGCCGCGAAACGCCCGGAGTACGAATGATCGTCATCCCCCGTGCCTGCACCGCACGAACGCTGCCATCCTTGCGGAAATAAGCCTCAGAACCGTCACGGCTTCGAAATTCCTCCACCTTGCCACTCGAATTCTTCGTGATGGTCGCCCCGGTCTTCGTGGTAGTGGTTGTTCCGCCTGACTTGCGAGGCGGCGTGTAGTTTCCCTTCGAGGTCCGCGTTGAATTTGCTGGTGATTGTGGTGTTTGAGTGTTGCCTGGTGTCGCTTTTCCTGTAGGAGTTGCAGGTTTCCCAGCTGTCGGAGTTGGCGACGTCGTATTCGGTAGTGTCGAAGTGCCCTTGCCGCCGTGCCTGAAAATATTCGTGGGGGACGCTGTGGACGCGGGTGTCGAGTTTTGTACTGGTCGGGGTGACGACGTTGGTTTCGGTGTATAAACCTGTGTTGAATCTCGAACTGG
>OCZT010007387.1_pt1 | contig 10785 bp, 5 predicted proteins | sample 1539031 | NCBI WGS metagenome assembly OCZT01 (sample SAMEA3539308, study PRJEB22396) | soil metagenome | biome: tundra; feature: field; material: soil | place: USA | collected 2010-05 | depth 0.15 m
CTCACTCACTTTTCTCGCTGTCGCCTCCACCATCGTCGCCGCCCCGGGACCCTCGTCCTCGAATCGCAGGATGGTTTAACTCCGCCCCGCTCCATTTCGCTTCCGAATCCGACCCACTACTACACCCCCTCCTGGTCCCCCGATTCGAAAAAGCTCCTCTATACGGACACGAATCTGAAAGTCTGGGTGCTCGACATCGCGTCCGGTCAGGCCAAGGTCGTCGGCGACGATCCGTGGATGGTGCCCACCCGCACTCTGAACCCCACCTGGTCGCCCGATTCGAAATGGGTCGCTTATTCCAGCCGCCTGAAATCTCTCTATCACGCGATCTATATCGCCAACGTCGACTCCGGTGAAACCAAGCAAATCACCGACGGTCTGGCCGACTCCGTGTGGCCCGCCTGGGATGCCAGCGGCAAATACCTCTGGTTTTTCGCCTCCACCGATTTCGGCCTGAAATCCCAGTGGCTGGACATGACATCCTACGATCACGACGAAAACTTTGGCCTCTATCTCGCCGTGCTCAAGAAAGGCGAGCCCAGTCCGATTCTTCCGGAGAGCGACGAGGATAAAGGTGTCGGCAACGCACCGCCCGCAGCCGGTGGTGGTCGAGGAGGCCGCGGCGGAGCGCCCGCAGCAGAAGGAGACACGCCAGCCCCCCGAGCCAGCCGCACTCCCATCACCGTCCAAATCGATTTCGACGGCCTGCAAAATCGCATCATCGCCGTCCCCGGCGTCACCGAGCATCAATACACCGAACTGAAATCCGGCGTCGCTGGAACAGTCTATTTCCTCGAAAGCAACGCCCGCGCCAACGGCGGCGGTGGCAACTCGCTCACGCGATACCGCCTCAGCGAAAAGCGCACCACGCCTTTCGCGACCGGCGTGCAAGCCTATAGCGTCAGTGCCGACGGCCATAAGCTGGTCTATCGTGCGGCCGGTGGTGGTGGTGGCGGTGGTCGCGGACGAGGCGGAGCCGGTGGAGAAGCAGCCGCTCCGTCACTCTATCTGGTCGATGCCGATCGCGCGGTTCCCGCTGCCGGAACAGGCCGCCTCAACGCGACCCTCCGCATGTACCTCGATCCGAAAGAGGAGTTCAAGCAGATTTTCTATGAAGGCTGGCGCAATCAGCGCGACTACCTCTACGTCCCCAATATGCACGGCGCGGATTGGCCCCGCATGAAGGAAGTTTACGGCCAGTTGCTGCCCTACGCCATGCATCGCGCCGATCTGAATTATTTGATCGACATGATGGGCTCGGAAATTTCCATCGGCCACTCCTACGTGCGCGGAGGCGACATGCCTTCCGTTCCCAATTCGCGCGGAGGCCTGCTGGGCGCCGACTTCGCGATCGACAACGGCCGCTACAAAATCACCAACATCTACGACAACGAAAGCTGGAATCCCGACCTCCACGCGCCTCTGGCGACACCCGGCATCGAAGTCTCGGCCGGCGATTACGTCGTCGCCATCAACGGCGAGGAACTGAAAGCGCCCGACAATATTTATCGTTTGCTCGACGGCACTTCGAACCTGCAGACCGTGCTCAGCGTCAACTCGCGCCCCTCGATGGATGGCGCGCGTCAGATCACCGTCGTTCCGACCGCCAATGAGCAGGGTCTCCGCACCCGCGCCTGGGTGGAGGAAAATCGCCGTCTGGTCGACAAGCTGTCGGGCGGTAAAATCGCCTACGTCTACGTGCCCAACACGGGTCAGCCGGGATACACCAGCTTCAATCGCTACTACTTCGCGCAGCAGGACAAACTGGGTGTCGTGGTCGACGAGCGCTTCAACGGCGGAGGCTCCGCCGCCGATTACATCATCGACGTCCTGCAACGCGACTTCGACGGCTATTTCAACAACGTCGCGGGCGACCGCTATCCCTTCACCAGCCCCTCCGCAGGCATCTGGGGACCGAAGGTGATGATCATTAACGAAATGGCAGGCTCCGGTGGAGACCTGATGCCGTGGATGTTCAAACACCGCAAAATCGGGGAACTGGTCGGCAAGCGCACCTGGGGCGGACTGGTTCACACCGCCGACACGCCTCTGTTCGTCGACGGCGGCTCCATGATCGCCCCGCGCGGAGGATTCTTTTCACGCGACGGAAAATGGGCGGTGGAGAATGAAGGAATCGCGCCGGACGTGGATCAGGAAAACTGGCCCAAGGACGTCATCGCCGGTCACGACCAGCAACTGGAACGCGCCGTTCAGGAAGCGCTTCGCATGTTGAAGGAACATCCGGTCACCCGCATGACCAAGGAGCCTCCTCCGCCCACCTGGGGCCAGAGAAAACAACCCATGAAACCCGCGGGAAGCTCCACCGGCAGCCCGCAGCAGCAATAAATGGGTGGCGCGAGCTTTAGCTTGCAGCATCGGCTTCAGCCGATGTCCCAAGAACGCCGGCTAAAGCCGGCGCTGCAAACTAAAGTTCGCGCCACATTGCTGCACACCCACGATCCGAAAGAGGCCGACTCCGAGGAGTTCGCCAAGGTTCTGGGCGACGCGAGCGCGGTCTGGTTCAACGGCGGGCAAGTGGAAGGTCGCCATTCACGACAACACCCATCAGCGCCAGCCTTGGGAAAACGCGGACGGTGGAGAAGTACGGAATCGGGAATCAGGCGCCGGTTACCGTTGTCAAAAAGTGAGCTTATTTTCAGCGAATTTCAGGAAAGTGGGCCAGTTTGGGCCCGGGGTGTGTCCGCCGCTATGCTGGCGGAAGGCGACATCGCCATCGACTAATGGGGTTTCGATGGGCGGAAATTCCGTTGTGCCGAGGTCCTTTTTTCCTAGAAGCCGGTACACAGGGCCTGCGCCGACGGCGGCCAGGAACATGCCTTTTGCGTCTACCCAGCCGTCGCCCTTGGTTGCGCCGGCGCTAATAAATACGGGCCTCGGAGCGCACAGAGCGACCAGTTCATGAGAATCGACCGGCAGATCGTTCCAATGGAGGGGTCCGGCATATTTGAGGAAATTGCCGGCCATCCAATGATATTCGCTGGTACCGGCGACGTTTTCGACCAGTTCGCCCCAATTGCGGCGATGGATTTTGACGCCTCCTTCGCCGGAGGAACTGATAAAGGCGATCCAAAAACGCGAATCGTACGCCATGGTGACGGCGGCCGCTTTGCCCTAGCGGGAGTGGCCTTCGATGGCGACGTGCCTGGCGTCGACGGACGGGTCGGTTTCGAAATAATCGAGAGCGCGGCTCGCGCCCCAGGCCCAGGCGCGGAGGGCTCCCCAATCGTCGAGCTTGCGGGGCTGGCCGTGGTTCATGAGGCCGATGATGCCTTGCGTCAGGCCTGCGCCGTTGTCGGCTTGGATGCTGGAGGGGACGATGATCGCGTAGCCCCAGCCTTTGGCCAGGACTTGTTGTTGCCAGGTTGGTCCGGTGGGAGCGGGGCCGCGACCGGGACCCAGGAATCCGAATTCCACGATGACGGGGACTTTTCCTTTGGCGTCGGCGGGGGTGGTCAGTTCGAGTTGGATGTTCACGGAAGAATCGCCGACGTGGCCGACTAGTTTCTTAGTGTTATTGGTGGTGCCGACTAGTTCCCATTTCACGGCTGGAGTATTTTGGGGAACGCGGCCGTAGATTTCGCGGTCGAAATCCTCGACAATTTCCGGGCGTCGCTGGTTCCACCACACTTTGGCGGTTTTTACTTTTTTGCCGTTTTTGAGGATGAGGGGATCGGGGAGGGTCGGATAGGGGTTGGCTTTGGATTCGTCGTAATTGGCGTAGTTGGGAGCCTCGGGATGGCTGCCGTCGGCGCCGCGGCGGAGTTCGGTGATGTGGAGGAGGTCCATCAGGCGTTGGTGGTCCTCGGCCGCGGTCAGGGTGACGGGTTGGGCGGAAATCGTGAAGACGGCGACTGAAGTCGCCGCTGCAAGCTGAAGCTTACGCCACATCATGCAGTTACCTCCTGGGTTACTCCAAAATGTTTTTGCAGGACCAGGGCGACGGTTCCGCGTAGTCTGGCCATGCCGTCTTCGTGGACGGGGATTAGTTTGGGGGCTACGCCGCCGGACAGGCCTTGGGCTTGTACTTCGGCTTGAATGACTGGGCCGAAGCGGTGCCAGGAGCGGGTCAGGTCGCCGACGATGACGATTTGTTCGGGGTCCAGGCCGGCGACGATCATGCGCATGCCGCGGCCTAAGAAGTGCGCCATGGTTTCGAGGGCTTTTTGGGCGCGGTTGTCGCCTTGATCGGCCAGGCTTAACAGGTCCTGGAAATTGAGGGCACTCGATTCGGAGTAGTAGCGCAGGGCGGCGCGGTTTGACGCGAAGACTTCCCAGCAGCCGTGGCTGCCGCAACTGCACAGGGGGCCGTCGGGGTCGAGAGGGACGTGGCCGAATTCGCCTGCCATGCCGCTGAAGCCGCGGGCGAGGCGTCCGTTGACGAGGATGCCGGTGCCGATGCCTTCCGAGACGGTGACGACGACCAGATTGCGGCTCTCGATGTGATCGAACCAGACGGCGGCGAGCACGCAGGCGTTGGCGGCGTTTTCCATTTCGACGTCGAAGCCGGTGGCTTTTTCGACGGCTTCGGCGATATCGAAATCGGTCCACTTCAGGTTGGGCGCGAAGATCAGGCGGCCGGAGCCGGGTTCGACGCGGCCGGGGAGGCTGATGCCGATGCCTTCGACTTTTTTCCCGCCGCAGGAATGGAGGAGGCGCTGGATGCGCTCAATGACGCCGTCGATGGCGGTCTTGGGATTGGCGTCGGTGGGCATCACTTCCTGGGAGGTGAATTTTCCGTTGACGTCGGCGAGGGCGACGGTGATTTGAAGAGGACGGATGTCGACGCCGATGATGACGCGGTCGTCGTTGAGGCGGAGGAAAGTGGGGCGACGGCCGCGGGGGATGCGTCCGGTGGCTCCTTCGAGCACCCAATGGCCTTCGATGAGATCCTCGACGATGAGCGAGATGGTGCTGCGCTGGAGGCCGGAGACGCGGGCGAGGTCGGCGCGGGAGATGGGCTGCTTGGTGCGGATAAGGTTGAGGACGGCTCGGCGGTTGATGTCGCGGACGCCTTCGGAGGAGGCGACCTGGACCCGGTTTTTGTCGGAGGCGAGGCTCATCTTTGAAACACCTGTAGGTGGGCCGTTCCGATGGTGATTTCGCCCACGGCCATAGGAAAGCGGACGGTCTTGCGTTCGTTGGGGCGGAGGGCGACGCGCTGGAAATTTGCGAGCGCGTGGTTGACGTAAAGCTGCACGACTTCTTCGCCGGCTCGGGTTCCGGTGTTTTGGACTTCGACGGTGATATCCGGGCCGGATTTCAGGTTGCGATAGGCGAAGGTGGTGTAACTGAGGCCGTGGCCGAAGGGGAAGAGAGGGTCGCCGGTGAAGAAGCGGTAGGTGCGGCCCTTCATGCTGTAGTCGTCGAAGGGAGGGAGCTGGTCGGCGGATTTATAGAAGGTGACGGGCAGGCGGCCGGAGGGGTTGTAATCGCCGAAGAGAACGTCGGCGATGGCGGCGCCTCCGGCTTGTCCTGGATACCAGGCTTCGACAATTGCGGGGATGTGCTGGGCGGCCCAGTTGACGCTGACGGCGCTGCCGTTGAGGAGCACCAGGACGGTGGATTTGCCGGTTGCCACGACGGCTTCCATTAGGTCCTCTTGAGCGCGGGGGATGTCGAGAGAAATGCGGTCGCCTCCGGAGAATCCTTCGACGGGGACTTTCATTTCCTCGCCTTCTAAGCGCGGCGAGAGGCCGAGGACGAGGATGACGGCGTCGGATTGTTTCGCGGCATTCACGGCTTCGGATGTGGAGGGCGAGCCGGGGCGCGACCAGAGGAGTTTAATGCTCGCGTCGTTTGAGAACTCGTGATAGTCGAGGCGAATGGGATAACGCTCGCCGGCTTTGAGTTCTACGGGGGCGTAGCGATAGGCTCCTTCGTGGATGCCGCTGAACTGGACGAGTTGTTTGTTATCGAAGTAGAGTTCCCAGGCGTTCATGCCGATGGCGCCTAGCTGGTAGGTTCCGGTTGCGGGGGCGGAGAGGAATCCTTTCCAAGAAACGCCGAAGTCGTCGGGGTTGAGGTCGGCGCGAGGAGAGCCTTCCCACCATTCGAAATCGATTTGCGGATCGGGGCGGGTGAAGAGAGGTTTTGTCACCGGGTTTTGCGCGGTTCGCTGGCGCGGGCGGTGGGGTTTGTTGTCGAAGTCGCAGGACGCGTAGTATTCGCCGGTGAGGGAAAGCGCACTCGCGGGGATGGTTTCGAAGTTGGGGACGTTCGCGGCTAGGTCGCTGCCTCTGGCGTAAATGACTTTCGTTTTCGAACCGAGTTTGGCGCGGATGCCGGCCAGGGGCGTGATCGGTGCGGTCGGGATGCCGTTGTAGTTGCCGAGCAGAACGTCCAGGTCGTCGGCGTTGGGGCCGATGACGGCTACGGTTTTTAGAGATTTGCTGAGGGGGAGGGTTTTGCGGTCGTTCTTTAAGAGGACGATCGATTTGCGCGCGGTTTCCAGAGCTAGTTCGCGGTGGGCTTGGCTGTCATTCACGCTGTAGGGGATTTGGGCGTACTTCACCATTTCCGGAGGGTCGAACATCCCCAGGCGGAAGCGGGCGCGGAGGAGACGTTTTAGAGAAACGTCGATTTCGGATTCGGAGATGAGGCCGCTGCGGACGGCGGGCAGGAGGTTGGTGTATTCGGTGCCGCAGGTGAGGTCGGTTCCGGCTTTTACTGCGAGGGCGACGCCTTCGGGAGCCGTCGGGACGAACTTGTGGCGGCGGTAGATGTCGTCGATGGCTCCACAATCGGAGACGACATACCCTTGGAAGCCCCACTGTTTGCGCAGGATTTCGTCGAGCAGGCGGGGGTTGGCGCAGGCGGGTTGGCCATCGACGCTGTTATAGGCGCACATGACGGAATAGGCTCCGCCTTCCTTGATCGCGGCTTCGAATTGAGGGAGATAGGATTCGTAGAGGTCGGTGTCGGTGACGACGGCGTCGAAGGTGTGGCGTGTGGATTCGGGGCCGCTGTGAACGGCGAAATGTTTGGCGGTGGAGACGGTTTTCAGATATTTGGGATCGTCGCCTTGCAGGCCTTTGATGAACGCCACGGCCATGCGGCCGGTTAGATAGGGGTCTTCGCCGTAGGTCTCCATGCCTCGTCCCCAGCGGGGGTCGCGGAAGAGGTTGATGTTGGGGGTCCAGAAGGTGAGTCCTTCGTAAATGCTGTGCTCGTTGCGGCGGAGGGCTTCGTGATATTTGGCGCGGGCTTCGTCGGAGATGGCGGTGGCGACGCGCAGCATTAGACTTGTGTCCCAGGTGGCGGCGAGGCCGATGGCTTCGGGGAAAACGGTTGCTCGGCCGGCGCGGGCGACGCCGTGGAGACATTCGTTCCACCAGTTGTAGGCGGGGATGCCGAGATGGTCGATGGCGGGGGAGTCGTTCATGAGCTGGGAGATTTTTTCTTCTAAGCTCATGCGGGAGACCAGGTCGTCGATGCGGGTTTCGGTGGGGGCGGAGGGGTTTTTGTAGGTTTGGGAGAGGGCGAGGGGGGAGAGGATCGCGAAGACGAAGACGAGCCGCCTGAAAGGGCGGCTGCCGGCTGAATAGCCGGCCCCACAAGATGGGCTGGTTTCTGGAGTGGCTTGACGGGGGTGGGAGGGGGGCGTCATTTGATTTCGATGTAGTCCAGGGCGGCGTGTTCGGGGCCGTCGGGGATTCCTTCTATGCGGATTTCGTCGCCGGTGCGCAGGGCGATTCCTGTGATTGTACGACGGGTGGAGGAAGAGCTGTCGACTTTATTTCGGCGCTCGGGGAGCTGGTCGGAGGCGGACCATTGGTCTATGAGTTGCGATCCGACGAAGAGTCGGAAATGGGAGACGCCGGTGCTTTGGTCGAAATATTGGACGCGGATTTCGTGCCAGCCGGGTTGGCCCTGGTAACGGAAGGAGGCGGTGCAGCGAGAGGCGGGGCACTCGATGGCTTTGCCACCGGAGGCGGTTTCCCAGGGGGTGACGGGAACGATTGTGTAGCCGTCGAGGGTCATGGATTCGGCTTCGATGCGGCCGGGATAATTTCCGACGCGTCCTTTTTCATCGGGGATTTGGGAGGCGCGGAGGAACCAGTTATTCACGGCGTCGCGCCAGACTACTGCTTGGCCGGACTGATATTCGAGTTGATGCAGGACTTCGGAGAAACGCCGTTCGTCGATGTTGGGTTTCAAGGATTGCCAGTCGCGGACGTATTGCTCGACGGCTTCAGCGCCTTCGTAGTGGGAGTCGTAGATGGATTGGATGACGGTTTTCCCGGAGTGGAGTTTGTGCGTGTAGGGGACGTGGTGGAAGAAGAGTAGCAGATCGTCGGGGCAGGTCGCGAGGGATTCGAAGATGCGCGCGATCGCGGGGCGGTATTGGGCGATGTAGCCGGTGCCGGTTGCCGTTGTGCGGTCCATGCCGACGCCTTGCTGGTCGGCTCGGTGCCACTGGCCCCAGCCGTTGCGTTCCGACGCTTCGACGGCGACGCCGTAGTGGTTGCCGACGATGTCGGTGAGGGTTTGGAGGCCCAGAGGGCCGGTGTAGTTTTCGTAGGTTCTCCATGAGGAGAGCTGCATTTTCGCGATGGTCTCGATGGTTTCGTGGCCGAAGGTCTGGGTTGTCCACTCGTCGATGATTTGGCGGGACGTTAGATCGGGGTTCCAGGCCAGGCGGCCGAAACCGTAGAGGTTGGCTTGAGACAAGTGATTGCCTAGCCAGTTATCGTCCAGGCCTACGTTGGAGACGCCGATGAAGGCTTGGACACGACGGCTGAAGCCGTCGCTGCAAGCTGAAGCTCGCGCCACGAGAACGTTGCAGGGGAAGTCGAGAGCGTCTTTCCATTGGGGGACCAAGAAGACCGTGTGGCGGGCCTGGCCCATGTACTCTTGCGTGATTTGGAGCTCGATGGCTTTATTGGTTTTTTCGAGCGCGGCGAAGAGGGGGGACGCGGGTTCACGGACTTGGAAGTCGATGGGACCGTTTTTGATTTGAATGACGACGTTGTTGTCGAACTTGCCGTCGAGGTCGACGAAGTTGTCGTAGGCGGCGCGGGCGCGGTCGTTTTTCGGGTTGTTCCAGTCCATGTGGTGGTCGTAGACGAAGCCGCGGTAGAAGATGAGGCCGTGGTGGGGCGCGAGAGCGCGGGCGACCACGTTGGCGGCGTCGGCATGGGTGCGATGGTAGGCGGAGGGGCCGGCTTGCCCTTCGGAATCGGCCTTCATGACGACGCCGGCGAGGTCGGGGATGGCGGCGTAGAGTTCGTCGAATTTGGTTTTCCACCATTGGGCGACGCGGGGGTCGAGGGGATCGAAGGTGTCGAGGCCGCCGATGGTTTTGGGGCTGCCGAAATCGACGGAGATGACGGTCGCGACACCCCAGGGGCGGAGGGCGGCGGCGATCGACGCGATTTGCGGGAAAAATTCGGGTGACAAGATACGCTTGTCGGCGTTGACATTGTTGATGGCGCAGCCGTTGATGCCTAGCGAGGCTAGGAGGCGGGCGTATTCGCGTACGCGGGAGAGGTCGGCGCGGGCGTGTCCGGCGTCCCAGAAGATGGATTTTCCGCCGTAGCCTCGTTCGATGGAGCCGTCGAGGCGGTCCCATTGGTTCACCCAGCGGATGGGGGTGTGCGGAGTTTGTTGCTCGTCGAGATTATTTATTGGTTGGCCTAGGGCGATTTTTCTCAGGAACGCGAACGCGCCGTAGAGGACGGCTCGGTCGCTGGAGCCGGTGATGGTGATGTTGCCGTCGTCAGTTTTTAGTGAGTAGGCGTCGGGGGACTGATCGCCAGGAAGCGTGCGGAGTATGATCGCGGTTTCTTTGGGCATGCCGGATTCGAGGCGCAGCGTTTTGCCGGTCATGCCGCGGATGCCTTTCAGGATTTCGTCGCGGGCGTTGGCGATTCGGGGGGAGTCATCGCCGAGGGTCGCGAGGACGAAGGGGATTTTTTCGACGTGCTGTGGGGAATAACGGAGCCATGCTTCTCGGCCGGTTTCGGCTTGGAGGGAGAGGGCGAGGAGGAGGGTCGCCGCCGACGCCGGCTGAAGCCGACGCTGCAAGCTGAAGCTCGCGCCACCTTTCATTTAGGAGTTTACTCCTGAGGCGAGAAAGCCTCCGTCGACGGCGATGCATTGGCCGGTGATGAAGTTGGCGCCGTCGGAGGCTAGCAGGACTGCCGCGCCGACTAGTTCTTCGGGATTGCCGAAGCGTCGCATGGGGGTTCGGAGCAATAATTCCTGGCCTCGGGCGGTGCCGGTGACGATGCCGTTGGTCATTTCGGTGGGGAAGATGCCGGGGGCGATGGCGTTGACCGAGATGCCGTCCTGCGCCCATTCTACGGCGAGGCTGCGGGTGAGGGAAAGAAGGGCGGTTTTGGTCGCGCAATAAGCGGCGACTTCGTAGAAGGCGACGTAAGATCCAAGCGATGCGATGTTGACGATGCGTCCATGGCCGGAGGCTTTCAATGGTTCGTAGAAAGACTGGCAGGCGCGCAGGGGGCCGGTGAGATTGGTGTCGAAAATGGACGACCATTGCTCGTCGCAGATCTGGATGGTGGGCTTTTTGAACGTGAATCCGGCGGCGTTCACCAGGATGTCGACGCGGCCGAGTGCTTCGAGGGTTTGGTCGCGAAGCGTGTCGACCGATTCGCGGTCGCGAATGTCGGTGACGATGCGGATGGTGCGGCGGCCTAGCGATTCGATGGCAAGGCAGACTTCTTCGATGTGATGTTCGCGGCGGCCGGTGGGGACGACGTCGGCTCCCTGTTCGGCGAGGCCGAGGGCGATGGCGCGTCCGAT
>OCZT010007388.1_pt1 | contig 10785 bp, 13 predicted proteins | sample 1539031 | NCBI WGS metagenome assembly OCZT01 (sample SAMEA3539308, study PRJEB22396) | soil metagenome | biome: tundra; feature: field; material: soil | place: USA | collected 2010-05 | depth 0.15 m
GCTCGTTGCGGGTCAGCAATTGTCTGCGCAGATGGGCGTCGATCTGCACGTTGCCATCCCCGGGTCGGGCATCGGCGCGCTGGCCTCGGAAGCAGCCGCGAAAAAATGCGCGAAAGTTTATGCCGTCGAGCACGATCTTCTGAAGGACTACACGGCCGACGCGTACACTGCCGCGGTCGAAGCGCTGATTCGCGCGGTAAGTCCCTCGCTGGTACTGTTTCCCCATACGTATCAGGTGCGCGACTTCGCGCCCAAGCTGGCCACGCGATTCTCGCAGGTGCTGATCAGCGACGTGATCGCAGTCAGGATTGAATCCGGATCGCCGATGTTCGTGCGCCTGTTGTTTCAAGGCAAACTGAACGGCGATGTGCGCGTTTCGGGCGGAGGTCCCTATTTCGCGTCGTTGCAGGCGGGGGCATTTCGCGTCGATGCTCTCGAAGCGGGCTCGGCCCCGGTCGAGAATTTCGCGCCGCCGCTTGACGCTGCATCGATCCGCCAAAAGCCCGAGGCGCCGTTCCGCGAATCGGCACGCGCGGTGGATCTGACGGCAGCCGAGATCATCGTCTCCGTTGGCCGAGGCATCAAGGAAAAGGAAAATATTCCCATCGTCGAGGAACTGGCCAAAGCGCTGGGCGCGGAACTCGCCGCGTCGCGGCCGATCTGCGACGCAGGCTGGTTGCCTATGGAACGCCAAGTCGGCAGTTCGGGGCAAACCGTGGCGCCGAAGGTGTACATAGCCATCGGAATCTCCGGCGCGATTCAGCACCTGGTAGGGATGAAGGGCGCGAAAACCATCGTGGCGATCAACAAAGACGCCAACGCGCCGATCTTCGAGGTCGCCGATTACGGCATCGTCGGGGATTTGTTTGAAGTGGTGCCGGCGCTGGTCGAAGAAGTGAAAAAAGCCAAGAGCTAGTGGACCGTCCCAGTGATTTCAACAGCGCCTGGACTGACCGCTCCCGGTGGTCGCGGTTCTAAAGGCTTTAAAGAACCGCGACCACCGGGAGCGGTCAGCCTTGGGGCTGCCTCGCAATCGCGCTTTAGTCGTTCTGCTGTTGCATCCTGGGGAACGAATCGCGCACCAGTTGCTGTTCGTCGGGTGAAAACTTTTGCTTCAGCTCGTCGCCATTCAGAGCTTTCCTGCGCTCGGCCGGAGGCAGCGCGCGCAGTTCCTGGATCTTCTCCCGAACCGCCGCCTGTCGTTCCTTCGGCAGGTTGTACATCGCTTCCAGACGTTGCTTAAACTTTTCCTGCTGCTCCGGACTGCTTTTCTGATACCGATCCAGGCGCTGCTCCATCGCCGCGCGCCGCGCCGGAGGCAGCTTTGCAAGCTCCTTCTCCTGCTGCTCCGGAGGCATCTTCGCGAACCGGTCGAGTTCCTTCGCCGGATTGGGCTGCGGACGTTTGGGAGGCGCGGGAGGCTTGCGCGGGGCCACCGCGGCCTTCTTCTGCTGCGCCGCGAGCGGAGAGACAGCTCCGCACACAAACATGAAAGCCATCGCGATCCTAAGGCCCCGTCTCATACGACTCGCACAGTTTACATCGAGCCGGACGGCGCCTGCACTGCCGGCGTCAGGATGTCGAAGTCTTCGAGCGTCTGCTCCACCTGTTCGATGTCGACCTTGTCGGCGCGAAGCGGATGCTGCTGCTGCGCGTCGGTTGCATCCGGCATCCGCACGGCCAACCCAGCCGCCAGCACCGCGCAGGCAGCCACCAGAGGCACCGCGGGCTTCCACAGCGGATAGGGAACCGGCGGGTGGAAAATCCGGCGCAACCAAAGCTGCCATGCGGGCGCGGCCTGTTCTTCGGCGATACGGGCATAAAGCCGCGCATCAAAATTGATAGAGACAGGAGCCGGCGTCCATGCTTCGAGCGCGCCCCAAACTTCCTTCTGCGCCTCCACCAATCGCGAACAATCCGCACACTGCTCTAAATGAATTTCAAACTCCGCCGTCTGCTGCTGCGGCGAGAGTGTTTGGGCGCAGTAGTCCAGCAGGATCTCCGCGTCCTCGTTTCCTTTTGTCGGGCAATTCATGATGGCTACTTCCTCGTGATATTTTAGCCGGCCATGTGCGCCAGCCGCGACCGCAACGATTCATACGCGCGGAACAACAGCGACTTCACAGCCGACTCCGAACAATTCAACGCGCGGGCGATCTGAGCGTACTCCAGCTCTTCGTACTTGTGCATCAGCACGGCCGCCCTCTGCTTGGCCGGCAGTGCTTCGATGGCTTGCCGGACTTCCGTCATTTTTACTTCGTACAACATCTCCTGTTCGATGGTCGGCTGCCGGTCCCTTACCTGCCGGTCGACTCCGTCCACCACCTGCTCATCCAAACTTTCGTGCCCCTTCTCTTTTTTCCCGTCACGGACCCAGTTCAGTGCCAGGTGCGTCGCGATCCGGAACAGCCACGTCGTAAACTTCGCCGTCGGTTCATAGGTGGCGCGGCTGCGATACACGCGCAAAAAAACTTCCTGCGCCAGCTCCTCGGAAACCGAAGGATTCTGCACCATCCGGTACAGGAAATGAACTACCGGCCCGCGATGACGCTCCAGCAGCAAAGTGAAGCTCGTATCATCGCCTTCGCGGACACGGAGCATTAGCTCAGCATCCCGGTCGAGTGCTGCGACAGCCTCCATATCCTTCTTAACCCCCGGATTCGCCGAAGGTTGCGCTGGAATTAACGCCATGGCGCGAGTTTAGAGCTCCTGTTTTACATACTACATTCGATGGCCGCGTTTACTCCCCTTTTAATGTTCTCTCCATCAAATCGCGGAGCGCCTCGCGGGGGCTCTTTCCGCGGTGCAGGACAGCGTCCATCTGCTGAATTATCGGCAGATCCACGCCAAACTTCGCCCCCAAATCGACCGCCGCGCCGCAGGTTTCCACACCCTCCGCGACCATTTTCATCGACCCGGTGATCTCCTCGATCCCTCGCCCTTTTGCCAGTTCCAGCCCTACACGGCGATTCCTGCTAAGGTCTCCGCTACAGGTTAGTACCAGATCTCCCAGTCCCGCCAGACCGGCGAGAGTTTTCGGTTCCCCTCCCATAGCGACCGCCAGCCGCGTGATTTCCGCCAGCCCACGGGTGATAAGCGCGGCCAGCGTATTGTTTCCTAAACCCAGCCCCTGGCAGACGCCTGCCCCGATGGCGATGACGTTTTTGAGCGCCGCTCCCACCTCCACTCCAATCGGATCGTGATTTGTATATAAACGTAACGTCGGACCCGAGAAGGCGGTTTGCACCTCCATCGCGACTTGCTGGTTCTCCGAGGAAACGACCACCGCCGCCGGTTCGCCCCGGGCCACTTCGCGCGCGAAAGTCGGCCCGGAGAGCACCGCGATTTTCGGCGCCCCGGTGACCTCTTCAATCACTTGGGACATCCGCAGCAGGGTGCCGTTTTCGATGCCCTTGGTCGCGCTGACGAACGTCATCGAATCCTGCAAATAAGGCAGCATCCGCGTGTAAAGACCTCGCGCATGATGCGACGGCATGACGCCCATCACAACGCTGGCGCGATGCACACTATTTCCAAGATCGGTATCGATCTCCACATTTTCCGGCAGTTTGAAGCCGGACAGATAAACGTCGTTTTCCCGCGTCGCGTTCATGCGCTCCGCCAGGTCTTTTTCGTAAACCCACAACCGGACGCGCTCGAACTTCGGCGCCAGCACGATCGCGAGCGCTGTGCCCCAACTCCCCGCCCCGATAATCGCCAGCGTCATTTTTTAAACCAGGTAAACCGATTTTCGGTTCCGGCATGTAACCGTTCCATGTTCGATTTGTGCCGGTAGACGATGAACGCTCCGGCGATCAGCGACGCAATCAGCACTGGCGCGGGCGGATGGAGAATCAGCCACACACCCAGAGGGAACGTCCCCGCCGCCATAATCGAGCCGACGGAAATCGCCCTGGTCGCCGCCACGGTGATCACGAACAGCACCAGCACGGCGGCCAGCGGCAAAGGAGTCAGATAAAGAAACGCGCCGATGAAGCTGGCCACGGCCTTGCCGCCCTGAAATTTCAAGAAGACGGGAAACGCGTGGCCGGCCATCACGGCCAGCGCGGCCAGGCTCATCCACAACGGATCGGCATCGGTCATCTTCGCGGCCAGCCAGACCGCGAAAAATCCTTTCGCGACGTCCAGCAGCAGAGTCGCCAGGCCCGCCGCGCGGCCCGTGGTGCGAAGAACGTTGGTCGCGCCGATGTTCCCGCTGCCGGAACTCCGAACATCCTTGCCGGTGGTCAGCCGGACCAGTAAATAGCCGAAGGGAATCCCTCCGATGAGATACGCGATGACGATTACCAGCAGTCCAGTCATGAGTTGAGAGGAAACTCCGCAAGTTTGGAATATTTTCCATTGGCCGATAAATACAAGAAGAATGCAGTCGCCTGGAAGGTCCCGAAATCGGGGGTGCCTGGCCGACGCGGCGACGTCGTCAATCCGCACTTTATCCTTCACCCGCGCCAGCGTCAGATGAGGTGAATAAACCCTGGTCTCGACCGGCACGCCGAGCTTCCCGACCGCCCGTTCCGTCGCGCGCGCCAGCGCCGCCAGCGCTTCTCCTCCCTCCACTCCAGCCCAAAACGTGTGAGGACGCCGGTCATCGGGAAACCATCCCGCACTGCGCACGGCGATGTCGATTCGCCCGGGCCCGGTGACGCTGCCGAGAGCCGTCTTCATCTCCTCCATCCGAGCCTCCGGCCATTCGCCGATGAATTTCGTGGTGATGTGCAGGTTCTCCACCTGGGTCCAGCGCAGTTTCGCCAAAGGCCGCAGCCGAGCCAGAAATCCGCCGAGTTTTTCCAGCATCTCCACTGGAAGATCGATCGCGGTAAACAGCCGCATGAGAATCCAGTGTAGCGGTATACTAACTAGCTTGGAATCGACGCTCATGAAAAAACTTCTCCCTCTCGCGATTGTCTTCGCGGTCTGCCTGTGCGCGATCTCCCTCTGGGCAGCCGACTTCTGGCAATCGAAACCATACACGGAATGGAGCGACAGGGAAGTCCAGAAGCTTCTGAGTAATTCGCCCTGGTCGAAGGAAGTCGTCGTGCCATTGGGCGGTGGCGGCGGCGGATCGGGCAAGGGCGGACGCAGCAAAGGCGGAGGCGGTGGTGGTGGCGATGCCGGCTTTGACGGCCCGGCGATGGGCAGCGGAGGCGGCGGTGCTGGAGGCAGAGGTGTGCAGGAAGTCGGCGGCGCCGCCCCCAGCACCGGAACCCCCAGCATGACGCTTACCGTCAGTTGGCGAACCGCGCTACCGCTTCGCCAGGCCATCGCCAAGAAAAAGTCCGAGGCCGATGCAAAGAAGCTTATCTATGAGCCGCAGAAATACTACGCGATCCTGGTCACCGGACTACCGGGCCGCGGCGGCGCGGAGATGAAGGAGATGTTGATGAAGAACACTTCTCTCAACATCAAAGGCAAAGAGCCCATCGCCCCGGAGGATATTCAATCCGGCGGCACGGCGGCGATGTTCCTGTTCCCGAAGACCGTCGCCATCGATCTGGACGACAAGGAGGTGGAGTTCTCCACCAAGCTAGGCCAGACGATTGTGAAGACCAAGTTTAAATTGAAGGATATGGTCTTCAACGGCAAGCTCGATCTGTAAATGCACGCGCCGCTCGGTAGAGTGTTCTATCTGCGTCCGGCGGCCCAAGTCGCGCGCGAGCTTCTCGGAAAAGTTCTCTCGTTTAACGATGCCTCGGGACGCATCGTGGAAACGGAAGCGTACCTGGGAGAAAACGACGGCGCGGCGCATTCGGCCCGCGGGGTCACGCCTCGCACGCAAGTCATCTTCGGCCCGCCCGGGCACGCGTATGTGTACTTCATCTACGGCATGCACGATTGCCTGAACATCGTCTGCGAACCGGAGGGAATCGCCGGATGCGTGCTGATCCGCGCGCTGGAGCCGGTTTCCGGCCTGAAAGGATTAGCCAACGGTCCCGGCAAATTAACGCGAGCCCTGGGGATCAATCGATCGCACAACGGCGTCGATGTGACCAAAGGTCCGATCGCAATTCACGCGCCGGAGCGCGCCGAAAACTTCGAGATCGCGACATCGACGAGAATCGGCATCACAAAATCCGCCGACCTGCTGTTGCGATTCTTCATCAAAGGCAATCCCTGCGTGAGCCGGAGGTAGAATTGATTTGTGACCTTCGACGATTACAAAGTCGTGCTCTACCGCAACCAGCCCGAAGGCTGGGTCGCCGAAATCCCCGCGATTCCAGGGTGCTATGCGCTGATGGATACGAGGGAAGAAGCTCTGGCAGAACTGAAGTTGGTATTCGGCATGATCGCCGACGAATACCTCCAGCGCGGCGAAACGCTCCCATCGGACACCACTGAATTCATTCATGCCTAGGTGTGGGTCGTGGCCCCTTCTTCTGCTACCCTCGAAATTCATGCTGAAACAGACCATTTTCCGCGAATACGACATTCGCGGCGTTGCAGAAACCGAACTCCTGAGCCCCGACATCGTCCAGCTTGGCCGCGCTCTTGGCACGCTCCTTCAGCGCACGAGCGGACGGCAGATTAACTTGGGCTGCGACTGCCGTCTCAGCTCGCCTCGCCTGCACGACGCGCTGCTCGAAGGCTTGCTCGCTTCCGGTTGCGACGTGACCGACGTCGGCGTCGTCCCCACTCCTCTGCTCTATTTTTCGGCCGTGCATCTGAAGGCCGACGGAGCCATCATGATCACCGGCAGCCACAACCCTGCGGAGTTTAACGGCTTCAAAACTGTCTGCGGCTCCGGCACTCTCCACGGCGAAACGATTCAGGAAGTGTACAAGCTGATCGAAGCCGGCGACTTCGCGACCGGCGCAGGCACGCATAAAACCATCGACGTTTCCGGCGCCTATCTCGACGCGGTCGCCCCGCAGTTCCAATTCGCGCGACGCATCAAAGTGGTCGCCGACGCCGGCAATGGCACCGCCGGACCCGTCGTACACCGTCTTCTGGAGCGCTTGAACTGCGATGTAACCGAGCTGTTCTTCGAAATGGACGGCCGTTTCCCCAATCATCATCCCGACCCGACCGTACCCGCGAATCTGAAACATCTGCAGGACGCCGTGAAAGCACGGCATGCCGACCTCGGCATCGCCTTCGATGGCGACTCGGACCGCATCGGCGCAGTCGACGAAAACGGCGAGGTGATCTACGGCGACATGCTGCTGCTGATCTACGGCCGCGAAATTCTTACCCGCAAGCCCGGCGCCACTTTCATCGGCGAAGTGAAATGCTCCCAGCTCCTCTACGACGAGCTCGCGCGCCTCGGCGGCAATCCCATCATGTACAAAACCGGCCACTCGCTCATTAAAGCCAAGATGAAGGAGGAACACGCGGAACTTGCCGGCGAAATGTCCGGCCACATGTTCTTCGCCGACCGCTATTTCGGCTACGACGACGCGCTGTACGCCGCCTGCCGCCTGATGGAGATCGTCGCCGCCAGTGGCAAGCCCCTCTCCGCGCAGCTTGCCGGATTCCCGAAAATGGTCTCGACCCCCGAGATCCGCGTCGATTGCCCCGATGAAACCAAGTTCCAGGTGGTCGCGCACGTCGCCGCGCAGTTCAAGAAAACGCACAAAGTAATCGACGTGGACGGCGTTCGCGTTTTGTTCGATGAAGGGTGGGGTTTGCTTCGCGCATCGAACACCCAACCGGTGTTAGTCATGCGTTTTGAAGCGCCGAACGAAAAAGTGCTCGAGAGCTATCGGCATGAAGTCGAATCGGCTCTCGAGCACGCAAAAGCACTACAAGGATAGGATCGATCCAAGGAGACAAGAGCACCGAAGGCCTCCCTCCGAGCCGGCCCTCGATCTACATTGAGAATGCCATACGAGGGCCGCGATTCCAATAGCTGAACCCTGCATTTTGAACTGCTTTCGTACTATGCGGGTAGCCATTACCGAGTATTCCGGTGCAGGCAATGGAACCCCGACAGTCATGGAGGGGATGTGCTCGCTAGTGCTTCTTCAATCGGCTACAAGCCGTGACCGCCCCCGTCGGGTCGATCGCGCTGTTCCCTTCCTCGATGCTCACAATCTTTCCATTCATGTCGATCACAAACGTCGACCGGTTGGCCAGGAACGATTGCTCGCCCAGCACTCCATATTGCTTCATAACCACTCGTTTGTAATCGGACAACATCGGGAACGTCGCGCCCAATTCTTTCGACCAATGATTTAATGTCGCGACGAAATCCCCGCTGATTGTCAGGACTTGCGTATCCGCTTCGGTGAATGTGCCAATACCAGACTGGTAGGCGGTGAGTTCCTTCGTTCAACCACCGGTGAACGCGGCCGGGAAGAACGCCAGCACGACGTTTTTCTTTCCCCGGAAATCGGACAGCTTCACGGGCTTGTTGTTATTGTCGGGCAGCGTGAAATCCGGAGCCTCGTCGCCAACTTTAAGCGGAGTCTTCTGCGGAGCGCTTTGTGCCATGGATAGCACGGCGAATCCAGCCACCAGCAAAAATTGTTTCATTGGTTTCTCCTCGCGGCATTTTCGCCGTACACACTATGATAACCACTCGTGCGAGGAAACGCGTTACCGCGTCTATCCCCTCCATGACTGTCGGGGTTCTTTATGGTACGGGCCGACACGGAACCCCGACTGTAAAGGAGGGGATATGCCTATGTGGTGCCGGCCGAGACCTTCAGAGTCTCGTCGATTACCAGCCGCTGGATATGAAATCCGCGCTTGCGTCCAGTCGACACAACCTCGCCCGAATATTTTATTTTCCCGTTCACCGTAATGTCCAGCGGACGGTCCACCGGGTAATCGAACGCCAGAACATCGCCTTCCTTCAAATCGAGCAGTGCCTCCACTCCCAGCGTCGGACCCGTCAGGCGCGCATCCAGGTTGATGATCGCCGGGCGAATCAACCGCAGCACGCGTGCGCGCTCTTCCTCCGTGGCGCGCGTCTTGCGCACGCTCCACTGCTGGTCGAATTTCTGGCGCAGCATCTTCACGATGATGGACGGGATGCCGATGTTCATCATCCCCGCCGTATCGCCGATGCGCACTTCCATGCTGATCGCCACCACCGCTTCGTTCGGCGCCAGAATTTGCAGCAGCTGCGGCTCGGTCTCGAAATTCTCAATCGCGAAGTCGATGGTCGTCACCGCTTGCCATGCGTCCTGCAGGTCGTGCAGAACGATCCGCAACAACCCTTCCATGATGCTCTGCTCGATTTCCGTGATCTCGCGATTGATCTTTGTCGCGACCTTGCCCGACCAGCCCAGCAGCATCTCCAGAATCGGAAACACCAGCGTCGGATTAATTTCCAGCACGGCGTTCCCGTCGAACGGCTGCATGCCCAGAGAGATCATGCACGTCGGCGAAGGCAGGCACTGCGTGAACTCCATGAACGAGAGCTGCTCCACCGAAACCAGATTCACCGCGACGTAAGCGCGCAGATAAGCCGACAGGCTCGATGCCAGGCCGCGCGCGAAATTTTCGTGCAGCAGGTGGATCGCGCGCAGCTGATCCTTCGCGATGCGGTCCGGCCGCCGGAAATCGTAGGCCTGTGCTTTCTTGGCAAGATCGTCGTCCCCCGCGGTCTCCCGCAGCTTCTTAAATACGTTGTCGATTTCTTCCTGCGAAAGTACGCGATCTACGGACACGCTCTTCTATCGGCATCGCGCACCAAATCCCCGATAAGGATTGTTCCGACCCGCGCTACCGGATTCGCAGAATCATGTGATCCTCGTCCACATACGTCGAGCCCACCTTCAACCCCCGTGGCTCCGTCCCGTAAGTCTCAAACCCGAGGCTGCTGTACAGTTGCCTCGCCGCAGTCTGGACCGTAGCCACTGCCAGTTGAATTTGTTCGAGCGATGAATCTCTCTTCGCCCTTTCCAAAAGCTCGCCAATCAGCGCCCTTCCCACCCCTTTGCCCCGATGCGCGGCCGACACATAGACTCCGTAAATCCGCCCCTTGTGCCGGTCTTTCACTCCCGTTTCCCGAACAAAAGTGACCATGCCGGCAAGCTCGCCGTCTTCAAAAGCCCCCAAAGTAAAATTCCCTCCCGCCTTATCGCGAAAGCGCTGAGCGATGGTCTCCACCGGAGTCGCCCTGTGCTCCTCGACAGACTTCCCAAACGCAAACGGCTCGGCTTCCAGAGACTCCAGCCGGAGCCCCAACCAAGCCTCGGCATCCGATTCGAGAAGCATGCGGATCTCCATTCGCCCATTCTATTGCACGGGTAGATTGACGGTGTTGCTTTGCAGAAACCCAGCCGGAAATAGGTTGCAACTATTATCGGCGATATAAAACTGTAGGGTCCCGGCAGGTAAATCCTGAGGAAGCTGAATGTTCATTTGATAAAGCCCGACGAAACCAGGCGTCAGTCCCGTGTATAAGATCGCGCCAAAGGCCCCCAATGATGGTGCCGACTCGACAGGATAAAAATCACCACACAATGGCGCGACCGTCGCGGGTCCGGTCGCCGCAACTCCCGAAGCCACGGCCGGCGAAACCTTGCCGAGGCCGGTCGCGTAGACGATAATCACTTCTCCCGGGTGCGCAGGATTCGACGGCGTTACTAGACTGAAGTCAGCCGAGTGCTGAATCGCCGCAGTACCATCGCTCAAAATGAAAATTCCAGGCGCGGCGGTCTGCGGAAACGCGAATGTCGATGCTCCCTGATAGCGAATTTCCACAACGTTCGATGCCGCCTCAAACGGAACCTGAAAATTGATCTGTTGCATGCCGGATGCAACGAGCGCGACCGCTAGAACGGGTGCCGGCGCTCCGCCCACAAGAATCGATAC
>OCZT010007389.1_pt1 | contig 10784 bp, 7 predicted proteins | sample 1539031 | NCBI WGS metagenome assembly OCZT01 (sample SAMEA3539308, study PRJEB22396) | soil metagenome | biome: tundra; feature: field; material: soil | place: USA | collected 2010-05 | depth 0.15 m
GGCCAGTCCATCCGCGAAATCATCACCGGGCTTTCCTCAGAAGGTGCCCCTTGCGTTGCGTTGGCGCATCTCGACCCACACAGGAGAAGACCATGGACTATGCATTTTTTGCCAGCCTGCAACAGCAGTTTGAGTTGCCTGAAACTGGAATCCTCAGCCGCGTTCTGCACAAGGACGAGTACGTAAACGTCACATTGTTCGGGTTTTCGGCCGGCGAGGAGCTCTCCGGGCATTCGGCCCCAACGCCGGCGGTCCTCTACTTTATGGAAGGAGAGGCAGAAGTCCAACTGGGAAATGACACGGTCAGCGCGCAACCAGGCTCATTTGTCTATATGCCGCCAATGCTGCCCCATGCCATCTCTGCCCGGACACCGCTGCGAATGTTGCTGGTGCAGATGAAGACCCAACCGAAGTCGGCATGAGCTTCACCGCAACCTGGGCTGATGCACTTTCAGGAACTCCTGCAGCGCAACCGCATTGTTGTGCGCGGTATCGCGCGAACTATAGATCAGGGTTACCGCTCCGTGGCGCGCCGCTTTGACGATTGGCCGCCATACATCTGGATCCTCCTTCAGTTCGATGATCCGGGCTGACCTTGAGGGCGTCAGCCCGATTTCCATCGCTCTCAGCCTCGCGTTCTCCTCCAACGGGCGACTAGCTCGCTCGCGGCTTCCGGCCACGTGGGATAGGAGAACTCGAATCCGGCGTCAACAAGACGACCGGGAACAACCTGGCGGCTCTTGAGTATCAGTTCGGATTCAGTGCGGAGAAGGAACGTGCCGACCTCGATCATCCACCTTGTGGTGGGCAGGAAGACGTCGAAGACCCCACCCGGGTCGGGGCTGAGAGTCATCGCACTACGTAGTGCGACCTTCCTGGTTCCGGGAGTTGGTGTGGAGAAGAACGCCTCTTCCCAGGCCTTCGCCACTTGAATGGAGAAGTTCCAAGTATCTGGTGCACCGGGTTCGTCGCCGCCGAACTCACCGGATGGTTCTCCGCTACTAGGTAACGTTCCTCGAATTTTTTCCGCACGGTATCAACATCGTCAAGCTAATGGTGGACAAGCCGGACGAAAGGTCGCGGGTCAACAATCATAGTCGCAAGCGACAGGCCGACGCAGTGGCGGGTTAGGTGCGGCACTGGTAGCCTCATAAGGGGCAGGGAGCTGGCGGCGCTCCAAGCCATCCGGCAGGACTTCGAAGCAGCAGTCATACGCGAAATCGAGGCCCATCCCGAATGGCCGTTCTGGCGGGTCGGCGAACAGGTCGGAATTAGCGAAGCGACAGTCCAAAAAATCTCAAAAAGCAATAATATTAGCCAGCCCGGCTGGGCCACGTCCGAAGAGCGATACCACGGAAGAAGGGGGACTCTAATATGGCGTGGAAGCATTTGAAAGCAGCCACAGAGTCCGACCTGTACGACGGCCAAGGCTCCTACAAGAACATCATGTACCGCATCTGCTCGCTGGCAAGGAAAGACGGCCAACAGCACGCAGGCTGGTGTACCGCCAGCGAGAATTACCTCGCTGAAACAACCGGGTTCTCACTCCGGCAGGTGCAGCGGGCGGTTGCCCAGTTCAAGAGAGATGGGGTATTCGCCGTGCGGACCTATCGGCAGGGCGGTAAGGAATTCAATCATTACCGCCCGAACGATGCGCTATTCAACTCGCGTAAGCGGAGTCCCGCAGAAACGATGCTGGTAAGGTTTGGCACTAGAAGCGACATAATACAAAGTACTCCTGGTACTCGGGCATTTTTCAACTCCACGCGCCACAGTTTGAAAGGAGTCTCATGCTCTCCTTGCCGTGCAGGTCTTGCATATCCATCCGCCGGGTTGTCCTCGGGCTCGCCATCCTCATGCTGGTAACGCTAAGCACGTGTCGGGGTCTCTTCGCGCAAGCCCCCCCGATCTCAAAGTCCAATATACCGGTAAGCTATTTGGTTACTATCATATCGAGCCTGACGAACGGATCGATGCGAAGCCGGACGAGCCCGACAGAATCAAATTAGTTCCGGTCCGCACCTTCCTCGACTCCCTATCTCGGAGAGATCCGCAACAACCGGACACACTTCTGCTGGGGATGGGCGATAACTTCGCGCCCGAGTTTGGAGCCAGCGTCCAGCAGGAGTTCCGTCTTTCTAAGACCTCATCCAATCTCCCTGCATGGGCTGCCTGTGCCAAAAGCGTTGTTCCTCCACAGAACGTCGACCTTCGGCAGTGGCATCTTTCCGCTCCTGAGGCCCTCTACAAGTCGGAACAGCGATTGCCGGAGCTGGCCGATTGCGACAATGTCACTCGCTTCCTGATTACCGCTGGCTATCGCGCCATTGTTCCCGGCCGCGAAGACTTCATCTACTCCGCGACATGGCTCCGCCGCGTTGCACTTCTCCTCAAGGGGGCCAGCGAGAGCAGCCAATCCAATCCCTTTTCCAAGTCCGGAGATTGGACCTTTGACTCTAACCTTGGTGCTGATCGATCACTTCATATACTGGCCGCCAACGTCCGCGCCAAGTCGGGCGGCAACTCCTGCCCACTGTTGTTCTACGCCAACCTTGCCAGCAAGGATCACCTCTGCCTTCAATCCGACAACGCTGTCGCCACCGAGATGGACTGGTTCAGCCGCCTGGAACAGACTCTGGACTCCTACGCTGTCGAGGATTCCCTGACGCGTCAAGCCGCGCATGATGCTGACTTCCGCATGCAGACCGTCGTCAACCAGGTGAAGATACTCTCCACCCTCCTCGACGGGTATAAGTGCTCAGTCAAAAGCCTCTCGGAACTATCGATCCCCACGTCCTACCAGATCGACAAAGTCAACGGCGGACTCACTCTTGCGACTTCCGCGCAGACCGAACTCGCAAGCAGTCGTGCAGCTGTATCGAGGATCAGTTGCCATCTCGCTGGCACGCCTATTACTGAAGATGCAGAGGTACTTCGAGCCGCATGGGCAGAGCGTGTACGCGAGCACAAAGCTAACCCAACGGAGGCGCATCCTCTCTTTGACACCGTCATCGTCATGGCCCAGATGCCCGCGACCGAGGCAGAGGAACTCTCAGAACGCGTTCGCGCCGATATTAGGAGCTCCTTCGCCAAGGCCATATACCCGAATGAATCTGAGCGCCCCTCCATCGACCTCATCCTTAGCGAAGCCCAATACGGCCACGAAACCCCAACACTTTCAATGCACATCGAACCCGGGACGATAGCGCCCGTTCTTGCGCCTCCCGATGCATCCAGCCGCCTGGAGAGCATCCCCGAAAGTTCGATTTCGACGGCCACCATATCTAACGGCATTAACCTTGCAGCGCCAACCCTATCTCGATTGTTGGTCAACACCCTCCCTCCAGGCGACTCGGAAAGAACCGGCCAAGGCTCACAATCAGATGCAGCTGTGCTCCACTCCGACCCGAACTGTCAGACCGCTGCCTGCCTCCTAAAGGAGGAATTGCACAAAGCGTGGATTCGAATGCATCCCAATGTCGTGCCGCCGGCGACCACAAACGACACCGACCTCGATGCACTATGGAACTCATGTAAGGTCGATGAACCAAACGGAATGCAGTACAACGACCGTTCTTGCCAGAACACCGTTCTTATGCAGTATCTGCTGCTCCAACTCCAGCGCAGTTCGCGTACCGATGTTGCTCTCCTCGAGCGACGAGATTTTTACTTTGAGTGGCTCGGCGATCAGTACGGGGATTACTCCGTCTGCAATCGATGGGGCGGCGAAGTCGTAAATGACAGCCTACAAGGGCAGACGATGCCCGGCCAGTACCGGGACTTCTATGTGGATTACTGTCGCCTAAAGGTAGCTCTTGACCGGGTCCTGTGGAAGGGCGACTACTCTGAACGCATTATGGTTGACGGAGCGACCCTCAGCAGTCTTATGAAGGCAGCCCAGCAGCAAACCGATCAGGAACAGACTCTGCTGGCTCGTGACCTCCATCAGGAGTGGCTCATGACCTACGGTATCGTCACCAAGCCGCCTACAAATCTTGTGGCTGCCGCATCGGGTCCCGATACCTTCTCCGTTCCGGGCTCGGAAGGCTGCGCCAACGGTCTCACCTCTCCAAGCCCCTACTGCATCAACGGTCAGTCCGTGGTGTCCGACCGCGCTTACTGGATTACTACAAGCGATCAACTCGCCCAAGACACTAGCGTCTACACTGCTCTGGGATCGCTAACCGCAAAGCCCAACCACTACGCTTCTGCCACCGGTCAACTCTTCCTCACTTCCGAGATTGCGGACCAAGTCATGAGCCGTGGACAGCGCCCTGAACTGCTCGCGGTCACCAATCCAAACAGCACAGCAGAACAATCTCAGCTACATGATCCCGCTGAAGCCAATCTCGCCACAATCGGGATGCTTCACCAGGACCGTAATCTGTTTCAGGTTGATTTCACCAAGCTCGTGGCGGGATACACTTTCACCAGCCCGAGCCTATCCGACAACGCGCTTGCTAGCGATTTCTCCGGGGTCTCAAATACCCAGGCCACCACTCCCCATTCCCAAGAGCTTGACCTCGAAGCTGCCTCACGTCTGACGTCGGTACCTTTGCTCACCCGTTTCGTTCTCGGTGCTCAGAGCGATGCCGAATACGACCGCAAAGTAACCGGAAATCTCATCGGAAACCCCGAGACGGTAACTTACCCGACCAACAGTTATTCCGTTGGCGGGTTTACCCAGTTGGCGCTGCACGCCACCTTTATCAAGGGACTAGCTCGCAGCGGAGTCAACCAGAGTACTCGCAACCTACCTCGCGCCTTCCTCGTCCTCGCTCCTTACCAGTATCAACGTCAGATGACTGGAGCCTTCCTCAACTTCTCATTCTTCACTCCGCCAAACGCCAGCACTTCCCAGCAGCAAGTAACCGTCCACATTCCAACCGCAATGGGCTTCAATCAGCGCGTTGGCCTTCGCTATGAGTTTGCCGGACTCGGAAAGTGGTCGCCAGATCCCGGCTCCTATGTCGAGATCGGGCCTGAATATTCCGTGCAGAACAACGTGCTTTCAGGCATCCAATTGCCGCAGCTTGCATCAACCATGGCGTGCGACGTCGTTGCGACACAATCCCTGCAAACCTGCGTCAAAAATGCGTACAAGACAGCTGGCGCAACGCTCAATTCCGCCTCAACTCTTATCCCGGTCACGCAAACTCTCCACACCGGAGGCTTCTACTGGACCACGCATATTCAGAAGGTTCTGGATACACAAAAGAACTATTCCGCATCCTTTGACACGCAAGGGGACAGCTTCCTGCTCCCCGGTGCTACCCTCACCACGCAAACCCGGTATGCTTTCAGCACAAAGCTCGCCCTCAACTTCAAAATCGCTGGAAACCTTTCTCTATCTCCAACCTACTCGGACTACTTTTTTGAAAATCAGGGAGCTGCCACCCAACGCACGAGCGTGGTTACCTCCACTTTCACCATCTCTGCAAAGTGGTACTTCGCCCGCGACGCACAAGTGCCTTTCCACAAGCAGCTCCGGTTCCTCGGTCCGGGCTCGACTGACCAGACTGGCTCAGCAAAGGTGAAATAGCTGTCGCAAGTGGGGAATGGTGGCACTACAAAGTGGCTTTCAAGTGGCTGCAGATTGAAGTAAAGTGTCATTCGACAATGGTGGCTCCCAAGTTGTCCATCGTGGAACTACGTTACTGGATTCGTCCAAGTTGGCCGCGAACCAAGGAGAGAAGCGATGGCAGATCAGGATTACCGACTTGCGCAGCTATGGAAATGGATTACGCAAACCGACAAGCCGGCCGCGCGGATACGGGTGGAATTGCCGCCGCCAAACCCCAAAGCCTTCGCTATAAAGGAAGTAATTGCCCGCGAAGGACAACATATTCGGTCGCTTTGCGCCCTACGCAATGTGCGCGACCGGCTGAATCCGATTCCGAAGCCTGGCGAGCGGCTACCGCTTGAGTCGGCTGCACCCGAACGTTTCGGGCTGGCATTCTCGGGCGGAGGCATCCGCAGCGCCGCGGTAAACCTCGGACTCGTTCAGGCTCTAGCGCGGTCCGGATTCCTGCGGCAAGCGCACTATATCTCAGGTGTCTCAGGTGGAGGCTACACGCTGGGGTGGCTTACGGCTTGGACGACACGTGTGGGTTTCGACGCGGTTGAGGATCAGCTATCAGCCAACAGCGCGTGGCCGAACTCACAGTTGCCAACTCGCCCAGGGTTTCGGCGCTATCTTGAGCCTAATCCAGTCCACTATCTTCGCCGGTATGTGTCCTATCTTGTGCCGCGATCAGGGCTGGGTAGCGGTGACACGCTGGCTGCAGGCGCGATTTATCTCAGAAACCTATTACTTGTTCAGACAATGGTGGCCTCCGCGCTCATCTGCATCTTCGCACTGCTCCAGATGGGGGCGCCCTCAATACTTTGGCCGAAGCTGATCAATGGCATTGGGAGACCATGGTTCGTGCTTGCGGGTGAAATCTTTCTGGTCGTGTTGGCACTCGTAGCCTGGTATGCGCTCGACCTACTCGGACGCAATGCCGATCCAGACAAGCGGAAATATTGGGCGACCATCGCGCGCGTATGCGGCTTTTGCGTGTGCCTTGCAATTTGGCTCGGTCTTCCTGCCTACCTTCGGTCTTGTTTGAGCAATGGGGAGGTGCTGCTTAAGTCGGCCTTCTGGATTGCAGGTTTCTTTGCTCTCGAGTTCGCCATCACCTTGATCCAGACGCTTCGATTGGGAGGCAACGAGGTGCTGGAAGGGGTTTGCCCGCAGGACGCCTGGTGGGCCAGAGTTCTTGCGGCGATTGGGGCGGCGGCACTTGGTATGCTGCTACTTGTGGGTTTCCGCTCCTGGCTCGACACGGGCGATGCGACGAGTATTTCAATGTCGTACGTGATTCTTGGCTTGCCCTCGATTCTGCTGGCCGCTTCACTCATATCTTTCTTCCAGGTAGGCCTGTTCGGCGATGCTTTCCCTGATGCAAAGCGTGAGTGGCTCGGCCGCATGGCCGGATACTTCCTCTACTTCGCCGCGATAACCGGCATCGTGATGTTCGTCGCCATGCAGGGGACGGCGTGCATGGAATGGATGTTCGTGACGAAGCATCCCACATGGGGGAGTACCATCACCAAGTGGGTGCTTCCCGGTGGCTGGATCGCAACCACTGTTGGCGGACTCTTCGCCGCCCGCAGCTCTCAGACCGGCAAGGATGGGAAGGGCACGAACAATGGCGCCATGGAGGCGCTGGCTTCCGTTGCTCCCTCTGTATTCTTGTTTGGGCTTATGCTTCTGCTCTCGTGGGCTACCTACTTGCTTGCGCTTCAGTTGCATAGCGGGGACTACCTCGCATTCAGCAAACACGTAACAGCGACTGCGACGGCCGCGGCCGCCAAGTGTAGCCCTATCACGACCTCGCTTCCGAGCCAGATTGAACATTTACTGCACTGGTTTCAGACGGAGCTGTCGCCGCCCCTGTTGGCTCTCCTCGGGCTTTCGGTGCTCTCGGGGGGTCTAGCGTGTCTGCTCGGCTTGCGCGTCAGTGTGAACGAGTTTTCGCTGCACTTGTTCTATCGCAACCGCCTGGTTCGCACATTCCTCGGCGCCTCGAACATTAATGCCCGAACCAACATATCAACCCGTAGACCAGACCCCTTCACAGGATTCACGCTGGACGACGACCATTACCTCGGAAGCCTGCGTCAGGGCAAGTTTGATGGACCTTATCCCATGTGGTGTACAGCGCTCAACTTGACAGGTGGCGAAGATCTCGCGTGGCAGAAGCGCAAAGCTTCATCCTTTATTTATTCGCCACTGTTCTGCGGCTGGGATTACATGCCGACCTCAACCGCTCGCATAAAAGGCAACGCCTACCGCGAGGTTGCCGCATGCACCGATGTCGGCGAAAGCAGCGGAGAGGGTTATGGAGGTAAGGGCGGCGCTCCGCTCATCGGAACGGCGATGGCTGCGTCCGGGGCTGCGGTTTCGCCCAATTGGGGATACCACACCAAGCCCGCGGTCGCCGCACTGCTCGCTATCTTCAACGTTCGGATCGGATGGTGGGCGGGAAATCCGCTGGACCCGGTCGGCTATAAGAAATACGCGCCAGGCATCGCCTATTTCCTGTCGGAACTGCTCGGTTCAGCCAACGAGGAGAAGGAGTATGTCTACCTCTCTGACGGAGGCAATTTCGAAAATCTCGGCCTATATGAACTGGTCCGGCGCCGTGTGAAGTACATCATCGTCTGCGACGCGGATTCGGACCCCGATTACGAATTTGGCGATCTTGCCAACGCCATCGAAAAGTGCCGTGTGGACTTCGGTGTTCAGATCGAAATGAATGACTACACAAAAATTGCCCCAGACGAGAAGACCCGTCGAAGTGCAACTCACTTCGCCATCGGAATGATTCACTACCTTCCCCAGACAGCCGCAGAGGAAGCTCAGGGCACCTCGCCAGGCGTGCTGCTCTATATCAAGAGCTCGATCACAGGCGATGAGCCTGCACAGGTTCTGGGACAACAGTCCGCAGGCAGTAGGTTCCCGCACGACGAGACGCTGAATCAATTCTTCAATGAGACCCAATTCGAAGCCTACCGCGCACTGGGGGAACACATGGGTGCGTTCCTGGAGACAAGATACACGCTGTTTCTAACAAGCAATGGCGGAACCATGCCTGCACCCGCAGGGATGGCACCAGAGCAACGAGCGGAGTTTGTTCGAATGTTCTTCAACTCTTTCTTGATTAAAGCCTGGACAGACCCGTCATTGCTGGGCACTATCGTGACCCCGGCGAAAAAGGAGAGTTGAGGCCTGCGGAGTATGATTTTGAAGCGTTGGCGCAGGATCATTCCCACTGCTGAGCATCTCGTCTAACGGGGTGCGAGCCGAGTGGTACCCTTATGGCGCGGGCGGAGGGCCTGGAGAAGAAGAAAACGATCTATAGGGATTTTCCCTGCTAGTGCCCTGCTTTTGTGCTGTAAGTGGGAGTTGGGGAAAGTGGCTTCCCCCGGGGTCTGGCCGCATGTAGTCGCTCCAAAACTCGGGGCTGGGTATGGCAGGGTATGAAGGGGACAGGCGGCTGGCGGCGTCAGAAGGGAAGCAGAGAACGATCAAGTAATCGTAGCAAGAGAATATCCTCGGATCGGCCATCCCAAAGCGATGCGGGAGTTCATTGGATTGGCGTTGAGAATATGCCTGGTTGAGTTGGCGAAAGAGCTTACTGAGGAATCAGAGGTCACGATTCAGAACGTCCAGATACTTCGCGTAAAGGAACAGCCGGTCTCGACGTTTGCCGCTGGATTCTTGCAAGATTTCAGCATCACTCAGCCTCTGGATGGCTGCCGAAGCCGTTGGAAAACTGAGCTTCGCTTCACGGGCGGCGTGCTTGATCGAGAAGATCGGATTTGCCTGAGCAAGCCGGTAGATAAGAAGTGCTGACGGAGCGCCACATCCCAACTGCTCGATCTTCTCTCTATCGCTACGGAAGAGTCGGTCGATCTCAACCGCTGTCTGGACAGCTTGGTTTGCCGTATCCCGCATGCCCTGCAGGAAGAAATCGAGCCACTCCTTCCAGCCATCATCTTTGCGCGTTCCGTTGAGACGGTCGTAGTACAGGTGGCGATGCTTCCTGAAGAACAGGCTGAGGTAAAGGACTGGCTCCTGCAACATCCGCTTTTCAGTGAGCATGAACGTGATCAGCAGTCTGCCCACTCGTCCATTGCCATCAAGAAACGGATGGATCGTTTCGAACTGTGCGTGCGCTAGTCCGGCCCGTATCAGGAGCGGAAGCGAGTCATCTTCCTGATGGAGAAAATCTTCCAGTTCCCCAAGACAGTCCATGACGTACTCCGGTGGAGGCGGCACATAGGCGGCATTTCCTGGCCGCGTTCCGCCAATCCAATTTTGGCTCTTGCGAAACTCACCGGGCTGGGCATGACTTCCCCGCCCCTTGGCCAGCAAGACCTCATGGATCTCTCGGATCAGACGAAGCGAAAGCGGAAAGCCGCCGTGTAGCCGCTTGAGCCCATGATTGAGGGCAGCGACGTAGTTGGAGACCTCCCGCACGTCATCGAGCGGAACGCCCGGGGTCTCGGCATTCTCATAAAGCAGCAGGTCGGAGAGCGAGGACTGCGTTCCCTCAATGTGCGAGGACAGAACCGCCTCCTTTCGGACGTACGAATAGAGGTAGAGATTCAGGTCCGGGAAACGGGTGAGGCTCCCCCAAAGGCGGTCAATCTGATTCTCGACATTGGGGCAAGAGCACCGCTGGAAGCTCATTCACTTTACCGATGTACTGAACTCAAAATCTTACTATCGCAGGTATTCGCGATTCATCTCGCAAGTCCGTAAAACCCTCGTTGAGGAAGGCTTCATCCGCGAGATCCGCGAAGAGGAGGAGGATGAGCGCGGAAAGGTGAAGAAGGGCAAGGGCAAGACGCCTTTCGTGGTACTAGCGAAGGAAGTAAAGTAGCGCAACGGCGATCTTCAGCGCCATTTGCCTGGTCAGGTGAAGCCGGGTGTGAGCGCTTTCAACTGAGAAGCGGAACAGGTTGCGGGAGGGAACCAGGAGAATTCGATGCAATTTGGGGGATTCCCCGCTTGCTGTCGTCGATGAGCGCGTTTGGCGATTCGGCGCGCCAGTCCAGAAACGCTCCAGGCGACATCGGCGTTTATCGTTACTCATAACGGCGTACCGATCTCAGGTAAAGCGGTCCTCCAGCGCGATTTTGCAAATCTCATATGGGATACCGTTGCGCCTGCGTGCACGTCACGCGCCGATGTAAATCCCATCTCCAATTGCGGTGGGCGACGCCCGTGC
>OCZT010007390.1_pt1 | contig 10783 bp, 9 predicted proteins | sample 1539031 | NCBI WGS metagenome assembly OCZT01 (sample SAMEA3539308, study PRJEB22396) | soil metagenome | biome: tundra; feature: field; material: soil | place: USA | collected 2010-05 | depth 0.15 m
CGGGGAGCCGGAAGGAGGCGGCTGGGTGGCGTGGCGCAGGCGTGGAGATAGGGAGTTGGTCGCGTGCTGCTCTCGATTGTTGCTCGATTGTTGCTCGATTGTTCCTCGATTGTTCCTCGATTGTTCCTCGATTGTTCCTCGATTGTTCCTCTAGTTCTCGCGCTGGCGTGGCGAGCCTAATGGCCTCGATGGACCTGGCGCTCGAATTCTTCAGCGCTTGCTCGTGGCGGGCCGAGCGGCGGTCTGGCATCGCCGTGGAAGAGCGTCGTGTGGAGTAGTTTTCATCTGTGTTTATCTGTGTCCATCGGTGGTCTTCTTCCGCATGGGCTCCTCTCGACTGGGGCGAATACCTACCTTTGCCGGTGCGACTTTCGGCCCGATATGGTGTAAGCTCAGCGGTATGAGAATATCATTATTGAAATGGTCGAGTGCGGCGTGGGCTCTGGTCGCGGGCATGACGCTCGTCTCCGTCGCCGCGCCAAGCCTCAAAGTGGGTGATCCCGCGCCGAAATTGGTGCCGGGCAAATGGGTGCAGGGCGAGCCGGTGAAGGAGTTCGAAAAGGGCAAAGCCTATATCGTCGAGTTCTGGGCCACGTGGTGTCCGCCGTGCCGCGCCTCGATTCCGCACCTCAACGAGACTTATAACAAGTTCAAGGATAAGGGCTTGGTCGTCATCGGCCAGGATTGCTGGGAGCGGGACGACGCCCTGGTGGAGCCGTTCATTAAGAAGATGGGGGAAAAGATGACCTATCGCGTCGCCCTCGACGACAAGACCGACGACAAGAAGGGCCGGATGGCCAAGACCTGGATGGAAGCCGCGGGCCGCGATGGCATCCCGAGCGCGTTCCTGGTGGACACTAAAGGCATCGTCGCCTGGATCGGCCACCCGATGTCATTGAAGGAAGAGGTGATTGAAGCCGTGCTTGCGGGGACATACGATATCAACAAGGCCGCCGTTTCATACAAGACGCAGCAACCGGACTAAGCCGGAGCGCGGAAGGTGGGCCGGGTGACTTCGTAGCGCTGCCGTCGGTCGGGGTTAGCCAGCGTGAAGACCTCGTAGGCAAACGGCGGCTGGGAATACATTCCTCCCGCCAACCGCCGCAGCCGGTGCTGCAGCACGAACAGCGGTTTGAGTGCTCGTGCCCAAAGGGGCGCGCTCTGGAATAGTTCCCGGGCCTCCCGGCGCGCGTTCGGACCGGCGCTCATGTTGACCCCCGTGCAGGTGAACGCGGAGGTGCATTGCCCGAACGCCGCCATACGCACGCCGCGTTGCAGCAAGCGGACCATCCACTCGCCATCCCCTACGTCGCGCAAGCGTGGATCGAAAAGCAAGCCGTAATCAAAGACGACGCGCCGGCGAAAGAACATCGCGCAGCTCAGCGTGGACAGATGGCAGGTCCAGGTGTGGTATTTGAGCGGCGGCTGCATCTTGCGGTGGTAGAGGTAACGCCCCTCGGGATCGATCATCACCACATCCCCGAACAGCACGTCGGTCTTCGGATGCCGCTCGAAGAACCCCGCCACAGCCAAGAGCGCGCCGGGCAGGTATTGCTCGTCGCAGTTCAGGTAGGCGAGGATGTCCCCCTCCGCCCGGCGCAGACCGCGGTTGACGCCGTCATACATGCCCTGGTCCTTTTCGACAAACGCCTTCACGCGCGGGTCGCGGGGCAGCCAATCGAGTGTGCCGTCATCCGAACCGGCATCCTGAACGATGTGCTCGACCCCGCCTCCCTGGTCGGCCACGGAGGCGATGCAAAGCTTCAGCCAGGCCGAACGGCGGTAGCTCGGGGTTACGATCGAGATGCGCACAGGCGGATGATGATCGGCGGGGGGATTCGCCCCGGTTGCCTCATTCTGCGACATTGTTCCCCCCAGCGGCCAAACTCAAGTGCCGGGCGCAGGGGCTTTGGCTTTGTCGGAGGCCTTCGACGCCTTGATGACGACCACGAAGTTCGTGGTCTGGGCAGGTTTCACGCCTTTCTCCCACGAGCGGACATAGTCGAGTTCCATCTGCGTCTTGCCTTCGGCCAACGCCCGGAACGTCCACACCATCTCACCGCCGGCTCCGGCCAATTCAGAGTTTGGCCGCTTGTAATCGCTGCGCAACAGCTTGGCCAATTTCTCATCAGGGGCCTTGGCGAGCACCCACTGGTAACCCGTGGTGGGGTTGCATTGCAGCGTGATCCTGAATTCCTTGCCGACCGTGGCGGCGATGGGCTTCAGTTCGCCCGCCTGCGCGGCCGCCAGCCAAACGAGCGCCAGACCTGTCACCAGCAAAACTTTCATGGCCCGAGGCTAGTGCAAGAGCCCCGCCTGGGCCAGAGGAAACAGCTTTTGCGCCTACCGGCACTTCGGGTGCGACCACCTGAGTCGGAACATGTCGAATGGAAGGGCGGCAGCCTCCTCGGGGCTATCCAGAGAAAGAATCAGTTCCAGGCCCGTAAGACTCGCTTTATGGGCGAATCTCACGGCCCGGGCGATTAATCCGAAGTCATGAGCCTCGTCGGCATCGGGCGTCCACTTGTCCAATGACTGGAAGTATTGGCGGGTCGCGATATCTCGCAATAACGTTTTCATAGCATTGGTTTGGTTTTCATTGATGTTCCCTTGTCCGCATAGCCCGTGCCAACAAATCGCGCCGCCACCGTCGCTCAGCTCGGTAATCAGACACTACTTCGCCTTGGCTTTCTCCACCCGCCCGCCCGCAGGCTGAGGATCATTTCGGCGCTGCCCGGCCGGGCGCGGGGGCCGGCAGTTCGGCGACAGGGATCAAGGCGCGCCGGATGGGCTCGATCCAGGCATCACGGCTGATGTCGTAAAGGATGAAGTCGCTGTCGAACTGCCAATACGCCCAGCTCCAACCGCGTTGTTCGGCGGCCCGCGCGACGCTGGAAAGGTAGCGCGCCCGCGATTCCATCGGGGCCTTGTCATACGCGCCGAACTCGCCGAGGAACAGCGGGCGGTCGTGTTGTTTGGCCCAGGCGGCGGCCTTGTCGAAGTCGCCCTTCAGCACGCCGAGGTCCTTTTCGGTGCCCAGCCAATCAACGCCCAGCTTGTCCTTACGCTCCGCCCACGCGGCGCCCTGGTGCGTGAAATCCATCGGTGTGTAGTAGTGGATCGTCACAATGAGATGGCGGTCCGTCGCCGGCAGCTCCAGCTCAGCCAGATGGTCTATCGAGTTCCAGAAAGCCGGCCCGACGATGACGGCGCGGGTCGGGTTGTTCGCGCGAATGATGGCCAGCGCTTCGGCCAGGTATTCGTTCCAGAGCGGCGGGGTGAGTTTGCGCGAGGGCTCATTGAGGATTTCAAAGAGCACGCTCTCCGGCGCCTGCCGGCAATGGGCGGAGAGCTGCCGCCAGAAAGCGAGGAACTTCACTTTGTTGGTGGCCGGGTCAGCGCCTAGCGAATTGTATTCATGCAGGTCAAGAATCACCAGCAGGTCCTGCGCCCGCGCCTGCTCGACCGCCCAGTCGAGCACCGCAAACCAGGATTCATCCAGCGCATAATCGTTCGCCGGAGTCATTCGGCGGAACGGCTGCAAGTTGATGCGCACGGAGTTGAATCCGGCTTCCTTGAGCAGGCGGAAATGCTTGGCCTGGAACCGGGCCTGGTCGCGCGAGCGCCAGATGGGATCGTAACCAAGTATGTTGACGCCGCGACCCAGCTTCCGGTTCTGCTCAAAGGCGTCTGCGGTTGACGGTTGAGCGTGGCTGCTTGGGGCCGCAAGCAGGAGGACCGCGATCAGCAGCAGAGCAGGGGAGGTGATTGAGAGACGAAGCATGCCATTCATGACGGCAAGGTTAGCAGACGGGGCCGGTCGTTTGAAGGGATAATCTCAGCTTGAGAAAGCTGCCCTTCAATCGCGGTCCATGCGGTGTGTCGAACTCCCGCGGGGAGTTTGATCACGACTCCGCTTGCTGCGCCTGTTTAGCTCGCTTGCTTTCCTCGACGACCTTCTGCTCCGCCTCGCGCGGCATTTCTTCGTAGTGGCTGAAGGTCTCTGCGTGCAGGCCGCGCCCGCCGGTCAGCGAGCGCAGGGTGCTGGAGTAGCGATAGAGTTCCTTGGCTGGAACCAGCGCCTTGATCATCTGGAACCCGCCCTCCATATCCATGCCCTGGATCTTGCCTCGCCGGCTGGACAGGTCGCCCATCACCTTGCCCATGCAATCATCCGGGATGGTGATTTCCACCAGGTTGATCGGTTCGAGCAACGTGGGCCGCGCCGCGGTGAACGCTTCCTTGAAGGCGAAATAACCGGCCACCTGGAACGCGATGTCCTTGGAGTCCACCGGATGCATCTTGCCGTCGTAGAAGTCGATCTTCACATCGGTCACCCGGTAGCCCGCCAGGATGCCCTCCTCGCACGCCTTCATGACCCCCTTCTCCACGGAGGGCACAAACGTGCGATCCACGTTTTGGCCGACCAGGGAGTTGGTGAATTCCACCCCGGTGTCCCGCGGCTTGGGCTCGATCCGCATCCAGACCTCGGCAAATTGCCCGGCGCCGCCAGTCTGTTTCTTGTGACGATACTTGGAGTCGCCCTTGGCCTTGATGGTCTCGCGATACCGCACGCGCGGTTCGGTCAGCTCCACATGCACGTTGTAACGGCGGCGAAGGGCGTCGGCGATCACTTCCAGATGCAGCTCGCCTTGCGCGGACACAATGGTTTGGCGCAGTTCGGAGTCCACCATGTAAAGAAAGGTCGGGTCTTCATGGTGCAGCGCGGCCAGGCCAGACGCGACCTTGTCTTCCTCGCCTTTGACGCTGCTCTTGAGGGAGGCATGGATGTTCGGCTTGGGATACGCGACGGCGGGCAGGGTCACCAGCTTCTTGCCGCCGCACAAGGTATTGCCGGTGTGAGTGTCCTTGAGCTTCACGACGGCGCCGATATCTCCGGCGCTGAGCGTGGGCACGCTGGTGCGGGTTTTGCCATTGAGCAGGTAGATCTGGCCGATCTTCTCCGTGCTGCGGCGAGCGGTGTTGTGGAGTTCGCTGCCAAACTTCACGGTGCCCGAATAGACGCGGAAGAACGACAGCTCGCCGAACTGCGCCTCGCTCATCGTCTTGAAGACGTAGAGCACCGGGTCGGGACTGGTCAGGAGCAGTTCCCCCTTATTGCCTTCCGCATCGACGGCTTCCACCTTGGGGCGGTCCACCGGCGACGAGCCGTACTTGGCGATAAAATCCATCAGCCGTGCCACGCCGATATTGGTTTCTGCCGCCGTGCAGAACAGCGGCACGAACACCTGCTTCTGGATGGCCGCATGCAGGCCGGCGCGCATCTCCTCCTCGGTCAGCCCCTGGGCGAAATACTTCTCCATCAGCGCATCGTCGGACTCGGCGATGTATTCAATGAGCTGGCCATGCAACTGTTTCGCCTTCTCGGCCAAAACACCGGTGGGCGGCGCTTCCGTGAACTTCCCGCTCTTGTCCGTTGCGTAGGTAATGACCTCATTACGCGGCACGTCGAGCACCTGGTTGAAGCCGGGCCCGGCATTGATCGGCAGGGTCACCGGGAAAACGCGGTCGCCGAAATGCTCGCGGATCTGGGCCAGCGCCTTGTCGAAATCCGTCTCTTCCCGGTCGAACGCATTCAAGACGACGACCTTCGGGATGCCGTTCGCGGTTGCGCATTTCCAAACCGTGTCGGTGCCGACACCCGTGCCGTGGTTGGCGTGCACCACGACCACCGCCAGGTCGCTCACGCGCAGCGCCCCCATTGCTTCGCTGATGAAATCCGCATAGCCCGGGCAGTCCAGGAGGTTGAACTTCTTGTCCTGCCAATCCAGGTGCATGAGCGTGGTGGAGACGGAGATCTGCCGGTGTTGCTCGCTCTCGTGATAGTCCGAGACGGTTGAGCCGGCGGCGATGGTCCCCATGCGGTTGATCACGCCGGCGCAAGCCAGCATGGCTTCACTGAGCATGGATTTTCCACAGGATGCGTGGCCTACGATTGCGAAGTTACGAATGTCACCAGGTTGATACTCTTTCATAATATATCACTGACCATTCCGCCGGACCTCGTTGGGGCCGACGCCCACAGGGACGATCAATTTAGAGAACGACCCGCCATGCGCAAGCCGAGAAATCAAATGAACGCAAAAAAAGGCGCGCGGCGGTTGCGAATCGGACAGAATTGCTCCGGCAATCTCTCCTTCATGGACGGCCACGCCCAGACGTTTGCATGGAAGGGGCAGGAACTGCGGGACTGGAATGCCAAATATTCGGCGGATGATTCGATCTCCCAACGCGGTTCGCCTGATAACAATCCATGCAACGGCTTGCCGTGGAATCCAAATGACAAGGATTATATCCGCCTGGCCCTGACCGCGCCCAACCTTTAACTCCCGGGGCTGGTCCCGCTTACAATCTCTCAGCGACGCGCAGGCGCTGGACTTGCGGCCATTTTCGCCGCGACTTGTTCCGCGGTTTCCGCCGTCGCGAGATAGTAGAGCTGATCGAAGATTTCCCCCGGCATACCCGCGATGCCACCCATCGCCGCCAGATCTACATCCGGACGCGGGACGATAACCGAGCGAATCCGGTGTTGCACCAGCGCCGGCACCCAGTTGGTGGTGCCTCTCGCATCAAAGACAAACAGCGGCGGGATCGTTGCCTGGTCGGACGGGAAGAGCGTCTCAATACCCGCCGGCACGCCGGCGATGCAGACAAATGCCAGCGCCTTGGGATACTTCGCTACCACCTGCTTGAAGGCCGCCAAGGGAATCGTCCCCGCCTTCGCTTCCCTGGCCGGGGCTTCGAGGTTGGCGACCTGGACCTCCCACTCCGGATGCCCACGGAGCAACGGCGCCCGGAATGAGTTGGCGTAGGTCTCCGCCGTCTCCGCAGCCAGAGCGCTGGTGGGAGGCAGAATCAGTACCACGGTCCCGCTCTGCCCGGCGATCTCGCGCTGGGTCTGGTTGGCCAGGAAGAAGCCAACCACGGCATGGGCGCGATTGGGTGGTTTGGCGTCGGCCGGCAACAGCGTTTGGCGAACCTGCCAACCAATCGCGGCAAGGCAACCGACGCAGCCCACGATAATGAGGCCCTGACCCCACAGCGCGGAGCGTCCGCGGAGACTCCAGCCAACACCTGCCACCGCCAGCGCCAGCGCCAGGAAAAGGAAATACATCATAGTTGTTTGCCCGCACCAGCCTTCCGGCAAGTAAGGTTACAAAGTTACATTGTTACATGAGATACATGAGCGGCCAGCGCCACCGGTGCTTTGTAACGATGTAACTCATGTAACTTGTTTAGCCTGTCAAGATACTAGTAGGACTTGGTCACATCGAAGATGTTCGTGGACGCGCTCTTGAACGACTCGATATGGCCGTCCAGGAAGGAGCCGTTGGCCCGGCCCTTCTTCCGGTTCGCGCTCCTGATCCCCGTGTACATGTCGTAAACCACGCTATGTTCGTCGCCGCTGCTGTGACGATAACAGACGTTGGCGATGGCGTGGATGTCTGGATAAAGCAGCGCATCATAGCCTTGGGTTTCCCCATACATGATCGTCTGCGCCGGCCTTTGAATCTGCCGCAGGCTCATGTCCGCCTGCCCGCCGTTGACCTCGTAGTTCTGCGCATAACAAAGCCAGCCGAAATAACCGCCACCGGGGCTGGATGGGCACATGAAAATTCGGTTCGTCTGGATGTTAGCGGAGAACTTCCGGCCCATATAAGTCGGCAAGACGCGATACCAGATCGTGTCCCAGGTCATCGTCGGGCTGGGATACCCGAGGGGGAGAACCTTGTAATCGTCTTCGTACATCAGCGCCGCTAGAATCATCTGGCGCTCGTTGTTCGCGCAGAACGTTGACCGCCCCTTGTCCTTGGCCTTGGCCAGCGCCGGCAACAGCATGCCGGCAAGGATGGCGATGATCGCGATGACCACCAGCAGCTCAATGAGCGTGAATGCCGGGCGGGCACCCGTTCGGGAGGCATTACCACAAAGCGGAGATTGTTCCCTCGCGGTGGTCCGGCCGGGAAATGCATGCCGAGAGCATTCTGAGTTACGAGATGGTGGTATCATCGCATTATAATATGACAGCGACCAGCCTACCCGTGGCGTGGCGTTCCAGCAATGACGTGTTCGCGTCAGGGAAAAGCGCGACATGACGTGCTCCCTCAGGGCTTGTGCCGGGCGGTTTAGCCTTGTCTTTCAGCGCCCTGCTCGCACGTAATGTTGGCGATGTTCGGTCTGTTGAGAGGGTTGGTTGCTGACTGGCGCGCCGCGTGCCCCGTCGTTCTGCCTGGGCTTTGTCTGCTCGCCCTTCTCTCGCCGGTACCCGCACAGGCTTCTTTCGACGCAAGCGATTTCGTTGCCGAGGTGTGGCAGACCGAGGCGGGGCTGCCGCACAATTCAGTTACTGCCCTGGCGCAGACGAGGGATGGTTACCTCTGGCTGGGGACCTCGAACGGGCTGGCTCGTTTCGACGGCGTCCGCTTCACGGTTTTCCGGGGCACGGACCTGCCCGGCCTGAAAAGCAACCGGATACTCTGCCTGCACAAGGACGCGCAGGGCGCCCTTTGGATTGGCACTGCGGAGGGTGGCCTGGCCCGCTACGACAAGGGCCGGTTCACCTCGCTTTCCGTGAGCGAAGGCCTATCTTCCGACACCGTTCTGTGTGTCGGAGAGGGCACGTCGGGCGAGCTTTGGGTTGGGACTGATTTTGGTCTCAATCGCTCAAGCGCTGGACGCGCCGAAGGTTTCTTCCAGACGGAGGCATTGCCGGACAACCCGGTTTATGCCCTCTGCCAGCCGCAACGTTCTCCCATGCTCTTTGCCACCCGCAAAGGCCTGTACCAGTTCCGCCACGAGCGGATTGAACCGTATGAAACGCCGGGTTTGGAATTGATGCGCAGCGCCTTCTACTGCCTGCACGGGGATGCTGAAGGGCGTCTCTGGGCCGGTGGGGAGTCAGGACTCTTTCGGCTGCCCGCTGATGGTGCGAAGGGCGCGGACCTGCCCGCGAAGCTATCGTCGGCTAGTCTGCTCTGCCTGGTCGAACGCGCGGACCGGGAGATTTGGTTCGGCACAAGCGCAGGAGATGTTTGGCGAGTGGCTCCGGGCGCGACCAACACCCTGGGCGCGCAAAGAGTCTGGCGCTTCCCGAGCGCGGTGACGGCGCTGCTCGATGACTGCGAGGGCAACCTGTGGGTGGGCACGGCGGCGGATGGGTTGCAGCGCCTCAAACGAAGGCAACTGCGCTTGATTCCACTCCCGGAAGGTCTGGGCCGGGGGTGGGCACCGTGCCTTTTTGAGACGGGTGAGGGGGAATTGCGGCTCCTGGCTGGCGACAAGGGTCTCTACGGCTGCCAGAACGGTCAGCTCACTTTGCTCGAACGCTTGCCGCTGCCGGACGGGTTAGCCGTCCGGGCTGTATGCGGTAATCACGCGGGCGAGGTCTGGATTGGGACGCACGGCGACGGCTTGCTGGAGTGCGGCCGGGGCGTCCTCAACCAATTCAGCGAACGTGACGGATTATCGGACAGCGCGATTGAAGCGCTTTATGCCGAGGACAATGGGGGTCTTTGGATTGGCACCCGTAACGGCGGCCTGAACTACTTCAAAGAGCGCGCCGTGACACGCTTTAACACCCCTTGGGGCTTCTCGGTCAACTGCGCCTGCGCTCTCGAGAAAGATCAGCAAGGCAGCCTCTGGATTGGTACCACCGGGGATGGTCTTTTTCAGCTCGTCCAAGGACGGTTCGTCGCCTACACCGAAACCAATGGGCTGCCCAGCGGCGAAATCCGCTCCCTCCATGCCGACCGGGACGGCTCGCTCTGGATCGGCACAGCCAAAGGGCTATGCCGAATTAAAGAAGGGCGTGTCACGGCCTTCACGGGGAAAGGGGGCCTTCCTGGCGAACCGATCCTGCAATTGCGGAGCGACGACGAAGGAAATCTGTGGCTCGGTTGCAGTAGTGGAATCTTCCGCGCTCGCAAGGACCAACTCAAGGCCTGCGCCGAAGGGCGGACCGGCTTCCTCGACGTGGTGTCCTACGGCAAGGAAGATGGGTTGCCGGGCTTGCAGTGCCTGCCCGAGGCCCTGTCCGGGCCCAACCGGGCCGGCGGAGGCTGGTTTTGGTTCTCCACGACCAAGGGCCTGGTGGCCGTGCAGCGGCGCGGATCGCGGTGGAACACCTTGCCGCCGCCGGTCGTCATCGAGCATGTGCTTGTGGAGAACGAGGATGTGCCTCTCAACAGCGCGGTCCGCGTCGCGCCGGGAAAGGAGAGCCTTCAGTTCCAGTACACCGCTCTAAGTTTCACCACGCCGGGAAAGGTCTTATTCCGTTATCAACTCGAAGGGTTCGACCGCGATTGGAGCGAGGCCAGCACCAGCCGCACTGCGCGTTATCCGAAGGTCCCGCCGGGCAAATACAGGTTCCGCGTCCTGGCCCGCAATAACGACGGAGTCTGGAATGAGGGCGGGGCCGGCCTGGCCGTCGTCGTCATTCCGTTCTGGTGGCAGACCAATTGGTTCCGGCTGGCCGTGGCCGTCGTCGTCGTGAGCGCCCTCGGTGGCCTGTATCGGCTGCGGCAGATTCGGCGGCGGGAGATCGAGCGGTTGCGCGTCAGAATCGCCAGCGACCTGCATGATGACGTCGGGTCGAGCCTCTGGAGCATCACTCTGTTGAGCCGCATGCTCGCCCAGCATGGGGCCCTGAGTTCCGAAGGCCAGCAGGACGCCAATGAGATTCACCGCATTGCCGTGCAAACCTCGAACTCCATCCGGGACATTATCTGGCTGATCAACCCCGCCTTCGACAGCTTGCAAGACC
>OCZT010007391.1_pt1 | contig 10783 bp, 9 predicted proteins | sample 1539031 | NCBI WGS metagenome assembly OCZT01 (sample SAMEA3539308, study PRJEB22396) | soil metagenome | biome: tundra; feature: field; material: soil | place: USA | collected 2010-05 | depth 0.15 m
CGAGCTCCACGGGCGCAGGCTCGTCGCGCCGCCACACCCGCGCGACGACGACGATCTCGTCCTTCTCCGCGAGGGGAGCCAGGCGGCACCAGGTTCGCGGCTCACCGAGATAGCGCAACTGGGAGACGATGAGCTCAGGCAGTCGCTTGCTCTCGAGCACCGGCCGGGTGGCAAGCCATGCCAGCACCCCAGGGGGCAGGACGTAAAGCCAGAACGACGTGTGGCCAAACGGGAGCCCGAGGACCGTGAGAACAATCACATAGGGGATGGCGATGGCAGTGAATACGGCGATCTGGCCTACCGGCAGCGGCATCGGCAGCCGGAAATCGTACAGCTTGTAGAGCCGCTTCTCGATCCGCCAAATATTGGTATAGGTGGGCAGATCCACCAGCTACACCCCTTCCGCCTGCGCGGAGATCACCTGCGCGGAGATCAATGGACGCCGAGCGCGTTTGCAATGCCGGTAGCAAGCGTTTGCACGATGCTCGGGGTGTAGAAGATCACAGCGATCGCTACCGCAAGGACGACGAACTGCACGAACCGGATTATCTCACGAGTGAACAGGAAGAAAATAGCTACGATACCGACAATTCCAAGGAACAGCGGCCCGAACAGGCCCTGCAAATAACTCACAAGGCCGGAAGTGCTCAGCGCTGCCGAGGATGCCGCGGTGATCAGGTGCGACGACATCTATCTACTCCGGGGTTCTTGGGGTTGCGGCGGGCCTGTGGGGTGCGGCGAGCCTGGGGGGCGCATGCTGCCCGGGTGTCTCATCATGGCGGCGCCAGTGTCTGGGAGGAAGGACCGATCGCCGCCACGTCCCAGCTCCCGTTCAGCCGGATGACAGTCATCCGGTATGTCATCTCGACCCCTGCCTGCGCGGCGGCAACCCGCGACGCCGACGGCAGCTGCACGGCCTGGCTGGGGAATTTCCATATCACGCTGACCGTAATGTGACGCGTCGCCCCGCCGGGCGGTACGTCAATCCCGGTAATGGAGCCGTACGTCACCGCGCCGCCCAGGCCGGTGACGGATGCGCCTGGCGCGAGAAAACGGCCGAGAGTGACCGGATCACCGCTGGCGTAGGCACGGAAGAAGGCGGGCAACTGCCCGCTGAGCGCTGCCGACGTAGCCGGATCAGACGGCGCAGGCTGCGTTTCCGGTGGCGTGACATGGGCCGGCGGCGGCAGCAGCGACGGCTCCGCGGAGATCGCCAGTCCGCCATTCGCCGAGTAGACCGGCACGCCAAGTTCCATAAGCTGGCCATTGGCCCGCACGAGAAGCGTCACCATCGCATGCTGGGAATCCTGCACGGAAATGGCGGCCACCTGCTCGGACTGCAGCCGCAGCGAGCCCGCGCCGTCCCAGCCGAGCTGCGCATCGGATCCGGCCGGCAGGAAAACGGCAAGCTGACTGGCCCGCTGCGCGGCGGTGGCCGGGCTGAAGTTCAGGTACACCTGGCCGAACTGCATCGCATACGCCTCGGCCAGGCTGACCGGGAACCCGTGCGCCGCGCCGGCGCCTGCGGCAGGGCTAACCTGAGCCGGCCTGGGCGTGGTCACGATCGCGGTAACGCCGCGATAGCCGATGACGAGCAGGACCGCCCACAGAACCGCGCGGGAAGCCCAGATGAGCCAGCGGCTGCCTGCCCCCCGCCAGCGCGGCCCCGTGCGCTCCGCCGTGCCTCCGGCCGGGTCTGGTGCTCCGGGCGCTGCCTCGGCTCCCGCAACGTGCGCGGCCGACTGCGCACTGCGATCGAGGATTGCCCTGCGAACCATCGCACCTCCGCCCGATTCTGCCTCTAAGCAGCAAGGACTTGCGGCGCACCCTTGCCCGTCTCGTGCACCATTCTGCGGCAAAAAGCCCTGGTGATAACACCCTTTGGGCCGTCCGGCGTGCCGCGGGGGCGCCGGGCGGCGGGGCCATTCGCGCGTTCCTAACCCGCTGGCATTGCCATCGGATAGGGCCTGACCTGCGGAAATGGTATCTGAGAGCCACGGATAGGCCAAATCCGCCGGGATCGGGGGTCCAGCGGATGTTCGCTCGTTCTTGCGAAGCATAGTCTGCGTCCTCCGGGCATATCCCCGGCATGAGTGCCGCTGTACAGGCAAAACAGCGGTAGCAGACCACAGCGGGTGTGACATGCGTGTGACACCCGCCGTCTCCCGGCTCAGGCCGGCCCGGCGCCTGCGGTGCTCGTGATCCAGGCCAGCACGAAGGCTTCCTCGTGCCAGGCGTCGTACCTGCCGCTCCGGCCGCCGTGCCCGGCCACCATTTCGGTCTTCAGCAGGAACGGGCCGCCGTGGCCCGCCGCCCGGAGCTTCGCGATCCATTTGGCCGGCTCGCGGTAGAGCACGCGCGTGTCGTTAAGGCTGGTCATGGCCAGGATCGGCGGATAGGCCTGGCCGCCGATGTTCTCGTACGGCGAGTAGGACTTGATGTACGCGTAGACCTCCGGGTCGTGCAGCGGGTCGCCCCATTCCTCCCACTCCGTCACCGTCAGCGGAAGCGACGGATCGAGGATCGAGGTGAGCGCGTCCACGAACGGCACCTGCGCGACAATGCCGCCGAATGCCTGCGGAGCGAGGTTCGCCACCGCGCCCATCAGCAGCCCGCCGGCCGATCCGCCCCGGGCGACCAGCCGGGTAGCCGTAGTCCAGCCCTCGCTCACCAGGTGCTCAGCGCACGCGATGAAGTCGGTGAACGTGGTCGCCTTGCGCAGCAGCTTGCCCTCGTCGTACCACCGGCGGCCCATCTCGCCGCCACCGCGGATGTGCGCGATCGCGAAGCTGAAGCCACGATCGAGCAGCGAGAGCCGCGAGATGGAGAAGCCCGGATCGATGGAGATCTCGTAGCTGCCGTAGCCGTAAAGCAGGCACGGGGCACTGCCGTCCCGCGGCGCCCCCTTGCGGCAGACCAGGGAGATCGGGATCCGAGTGCCGTCACCTGCGGTGGCCCACTCCCGGTGCTGCTCATAGTCCGCGGGGTCGTACTCCCTGCCGTCGGGGCGGGCCAGCACCGGCTGCCGCCTGAGCAGGCTGAGCTCGCCGGTCGCCATATCGCAGTCGTAGACGGAGTTCGGGGTCACCAGCGACACGTAACCCAGCCGGAACGCGCCCGAGTCGTACTCAGGGTTGGAGCCCGGGTGCATTTCGTAGACCGGCTCGCCGAACGCGATCTCGTGCTCGGTGCCGTCGCCGCGGATGATCCGCAGCCCGGTGAGCCCGTCCCGGCGGTAGTAGACCGCCAGGTAGTCAGCGAAGGCGTCGACGTCGAGCAGCCGGGTGTCGGCCCGGTGCGCGATCAGCAGCGTGCTCGCGGTCGGGTCGGCCAGCGGCGCGACCGCCAGCTCGAAGTTCTCCGCGTTGTCGTTGTGCAGGATCAGCAGCCGGTCGGTGCCGTCCGCGCCCACCTGGTGCTCGACGCTGTATTCCACGCCCTGGCGGCGCGGCATCACCACGCTGAACTCCCCGGTCGGCTGCGCCGCATCCAGCAGCCAGGCCTCGCTGGTGAGCTTGCTCGCCACCCCGATGTGCAGGAAGCGCTCGCTGCGGGTCAGCCCGACGCCCACCCCGAACCGCTCGTCCGGCTCCTCGAACACGACCACGTCATCGGCCGCGGGGGTGCCCACGATGTGCCGCCACACCCGGTACGGGCGCCAGGCAGCGTCCACCGTGACGTAGAACAATGCCGAGCCGTCCAGCGACCAGGCAAGCCCGTAGTAGGTGTCGGGTATCTCATCGGTCAGCACCGCGCCCGATGCCAGGTCCTTGATCCGCAGGGTGTAGCGCTCGTCGCCGGCGAAGTCGGTGGAGTATGCAAGCCACTTGCCGTCCGGGCTTAGCGTGAACGCGCCGAGCCGGAAAAACTCCCCGTCGCCGGCCAGCTCGTTGCCGTCGAGCAGCACCTCTTCGCCATCGAGCGCCGCGCCATCCGGCGTCATCGGCGGCCCCGCGTCACCGGGCCGGACCTCGCGGCGGCACTGCATCGCGTACTGCTTCCCCGCCTCAGTCCTGGAGTAGTACCACCAGCCGCCCTTGCGGCTCGGCACCGACAGGTCCGTCTCCTGGGTGCGGGCCTTGATCTCGCCGAAGATCTCCTTGCGGAGGTCCGCCTGGCCGGCGGTCGCGGCCTCGACGTAGGCGTTCTCGGCCTCCAGGTAGGCGATCGTCTCCTGGTTGTCCTTATCGCCGAGCCAGGCGTACTCGTCGATGAACGTGTCGCCGTGGTGGGTGCGCTCACTAGGGATCCGCCGGGCGACCGGGGCTGCCTCCGTGCTTGCTGCCGCCGTGTTTATTGCCTCCGTGCCCGGTGCCTCAGCGCTTGCTGACTCAATGCTCATGGTCCAGGAGTCTATGGAGACGCGCTCAATGCCCAGCGCCCCGCCCGATCAGGTCCACAGCACCAAGGCGCCGGACCGGCCACGAGCTCCTGCGGTAGCCCCGGCACTGGTGAGAGACTCGTCGCAGTGCGTTACCCATCGGCTTATTCACGCCGATGACTTCCTTCTCCTGGAGATTGCCCGTGACCCTGCCGAACGCTGACCCATCTGGCCATCGGCGCGCTATCGGCCGTGAGGTCGCCAGCTGGCGGAAACGGCGGGGGCTGACGCGGCGGCAGTTCGCTGATCTGTGCGGCCGGTCCGCAAGCTGGGTAGACAAGATCGAGACGGGCACCCGCGGGTTAACTCAACTGCCGATGCTGGAATTGGTGGCGTCGGTGCTCCATGTCTCGGTGGAGACGCTGACGAATGATGCGCGCGCGGGAGGTTCGCGCGGCGCTGGCGAGCCGGCCTGCATGGATGCCTTCGAGGTAGCGTCGATCCGGGAGGCCCTGCAGCGCTACGAGGCGATCAGTTCAGTATTCGTGCCGGTGCAGCGGAACGAACCGCCGGCCCTTGACCGGCTGGAACGGTCGGTCACGCATGCCTGGCTAGCGTTTCAGAATGCGGGGTATCCATCGCTCGGGCGGTCATTGCCCCGGTTGCTGCGTGACACTCAGGGCGCAGTGAACGCCTACGGCACGAGTGGTGATGATGCACTGCGGGCGCGGCGCCTGCTGTCGCTGACGTACCAGGTCACGGCATCGGCTCTGTGGAAGCTGAAAGAGCTTGATCTTGCCTGGCTGGCGGCGGAACGCGGGCTGGCGACGGCTGAGCTAACCGGCGACAGCTTGCTCATCTCCGACGCGGCGCGGCGCGTCTCGCAGGGGCTGATGACCTTGCAGCAGCACGAGCAAGCGCTGACGCTGCTCCGCGCCGACATCGATCGGCTGGAACCGGGCCGTGGTGACGGCTCGGCAGCGTATCTGTCGCTTTACGGCATGCTGTTCCTGATGGGCGCTGTCGTAGCAGCACGGGCGAAACGCGGCGCGACCGCCCGGGAACTGCTGGCAGAAGGTGGCGGGGTGGCTGCACAGCTTGGGCACGACGGCAATGAGCGCTACACGGCGTTCGGGCCAACGAATGTCGCACTGCACCGGGTGGCGGTACTGGCAGACCTGGGTGACGGCGGCGCTGCGGTCGAAGCGGCGCAGGATGTCGACCCTGACGGGCTGGCCCGGCTGCCGAAGGAACGCCGGGCAAACTTCCATATCGACTCGGCGCGCGGATATGCGCTGGCCGGGCGGCGAGATGAAGCCGTCTCGGCCTTGCTCGATGCCGAGACGCTGGCCGCAGATGAGGTGCGGTGCCGACCGGTGGCCGCCGCCTTGATTGCCGACCTGCAACGGCGCCCAGGACCGCGATCCCGGCATCTCACGCAACTCGCGGCGCGGGCAGGAATGCCGGCGCATGGCTGAGCCCGCAGAAACGGCGGCGACAGAAGGCGCCCGGACCCGCGGCGTGCTCTACCTCCTGGCATGCGGGGCACCGCGGGCACGGGGAATCAGAGATCTGGTGATGTCGGCGCAGGCGGCCGGCTGGACGATCTGCGTGGTGGCAACCCCATCAGCGCTCCGGTTTTTCGATGTCGCGGAGATTGAGGAACTGACCGGATATCCGGTGCGGAGCGCTTATAAGGATCCTGACGAGCCCGACGTGCTGCCACCGGCGGATGCCATGATCGCCTGCCCGGTCACCTTCAACACGCTGAACAAGTGGGCACTCGGAATCTCGGACACCCTGGTGCTGGGATTGCTCACCGAGGCAGTCGGCCTGGACCTGCCACTGGTCGCCGCGCCTTCGCTGAACAACGCCCAGGAACGACATCCGGGTTTCGGCCGCAGCGTGGCGGCCCTCCGGGAGATGGGCGTTCGCGTCCTGTACGGGCCTGGGGAGTACGAGCCCGCGATGCCGGGCACTGGCGGCAGACCTTACGACTGGAGCATGCCGCTCCGTGCCCTCCACGAGATGCTGAGCGGCCGGGATCGCGGGCACCGCACGACGGCCACGGGAACCGGCGAACGGTAACGACCGGGCAGACGAGAGTATGCCGGTCCACTTCGCGCCCGCCTCTTCGCTTCAAGGTCGGACACAGTGTCCGACTGCTGTGGCGGTATGGCCGTTACGGTCGGCGGCATGACCGAGACCAATGACTTACCAGCCGGGGCGGAATGCGGTCAGCCCGCGCCGCTGGCAATGCCCGACCAGCTGCCCGCGCTCCGGGCAGATTTCCCGGCCTTCCGGATCTGGCGCGAGAACGTCGGGGGCCGGGTTCTGTATGTGGCCCGCAGCCAGAACCTCAGCCTGAACCCGCACACCGTGGTAACTGACGACCCGGCCGAACTGCGAGCAGCCTTGGAATCGCCGCGAGATGTACACGACGCCCGATCCGCCACATAAGGGGAGGAACGGCCATGAACCGAGCCGACCCAGGCCAGCCGGCCGACGCGCCAGGTCGCAGCGCGGTAGGGCCGGAGCCTTCCTGCCTGTGTCAGCCTCTAGGAAGGGTCCCGGCGCGAACGTCTTCATGATCGCGAAGGATTTGCGTCCCCGGGTTCAACGGGTGCGCGCATCCTCACCGATACCCGTCTCAGCCGTACGCGCGCGTGAACACCCGTGACGCCGAGATCAGCGCGCAGCTCCCCCGATGGCGTGACCCGAGGGATCATGCCGCTTTTCATAGGCTGCTCGCGCTGCTGGGCAGGCCCTGCGACGGCCAAGTGCTCGGGGTCCTTGTAGAACTCGTGTGCCTGCGCTTCGCTCACTGCTGGCGGCGTGAGCTTGTTGACGCGCAATCCGGCGGCCCGGGCGCGGGTTGACTGGCCGGTGTCGTAGGTCAGGAGCGTGACTTCCCGTCCGGCCAGGGGCTGGATGGCCAGGATCCGGTCGATGATCTCGTCGTCGTTGATGGGCAGCCGGACGTGGCCGGGCGGGTCGAATACCAGCTCGATGGTGACTTCGCCGCGCGGTATACCGCCGGAGCCCAGGGCCGAGAAGTCCTCGGCGGTCAGCCGGGCGGGCCCGGTCGAGCTGGCGAAGACCCGGTCGAGCACGGCCAGGGTGTAGCCGGGGCGCCAGCGGTTGTTCCTGGACTTCTTCAGGCCGTCGAGTTCGTCGACGATGACGATCGGCACGAGCAGATGAACGGGGTCTTCCCAGATCTTCAGCAGCGGCCTGAAGTCCACGTCCTCCAGCTTGTTCTCGTGCTCGATGTAGAAGCTGGTGTCAGCGACGGCGAAAACGCCGGGCCTGGACCAGCGCTGGGTCTGCTCCTGCAGCGCCTTGATCGCCGCCTCGAAGGCGTCGACCCGCTGGGTCAGCTCCAGTGACACCAGGCCGTTCAGGACTCGCTGGGTGGCGATGTCGTCGCCAGTCATGGTCCCGGCGATGGACAGCAGCCGGTCGTAGCTCCGGGTCAGCACCAGCTGGTCAAGGTCGGCGGCCGAGATCTGGTTACTGAGCTGCTGGACCGTGGCGGTGGCCCACTCTAGGTAGCCGGCCAGACGGCCCTGCGCGTTTAGGGCGCCGCTGCCGCCTCTGAGGTTGGAGACGGCGGTGTGGACCTGGCGGAGCGCCTGCAGCAGGGTCTGCCGGTTCGCACCAGGCCGCGGAGTTATGAGCATGCGGCAAGACTGCCCGGAAGCTAACCCTGGTTGCCAGCCCATTCAGGCCGTGGCGAGGTGCCGGTATCCAGAATCCTGCGGCTCGCCGCTGTCCGGATCCGGCGAGTTACTGGCTAGGCGGAGTTCGGTCGGGGACGCGCGTGAAGTAGGTGTCCCACCAGTCGGGGTCCTGGCTGCTGGTGTCGTGCAGGCGGGCGGCGGGCTGGCGGAGCTGGCGGCGAGGCGGACATCGCTCGGTGGTCAAGACGGCGCGCCAGGATCGGTGCGAAAAAAGTCGGGGAAAATCTGTTGGCGCCGCAGTGATCCCGCACTCTTACCTACGGGAGACCGGTGGGGCGCCAGGATCAACGCGGAGGGGGCACGTGACCCCGGCGCCCCGCCGGGGTGTCCTGCATGTCTGAGCTAGTCATGGTCACTGTCTGCTGATCCCGTCTAGCCCTCAAGTTCCACCAGTAACTGTTGCCCCTGGTGTCTCACCTGATCCTGACACAGAGGGCCCACAGCGTGCCGCCGCGGATGAACCGCGCGGCGTTACCCCGTCCTGGGTGTCGTCGCCCGTTCTGTCCACGCATGCGAGCGTGCCCACTACGGTAGTGACATGCGCGAAAGCGAGGTCGTCGCGGCCATCGTGGCGGGCGACCCCGCAGGGCTCGCCGAGGCGTATAACAGGTACTCGGCATCGCTGTACACCTACTGCCGGACGATGCTCCGCGAACCCGCGGACGCGGCTGATGCCGTGCAGGACACGTTCGTAATCGCGGCGTCTAAGCTGTCGGGTCTGCGGGACCCGGGGCGGTTACGGTCCTGGCTGTACGCGGTAGCACGCAACGAATGCCACCGGAGGCTGCGCAGTAGCGGTGAACAGGCGCCCCTTGAGGAGGCGCCGGACGTGCCCGATGAGACGGCGGATGTATCCGCGGGCGCGGAGAGAGCGGAGTTGCGTGGCTTGGTGCGCGTCGCCATGACCGGGCTGGGACCCGCCGAACGGGATGTCCTGGAGTTGCACCTCCGTCAGGGCCTGGCCAGCGATGAGGTCGCAAGCGTGCTCGGCATCTCACGCAACCACGCGCATGCGCTATTGTCGCGTGCCCGCAGCCAACTGGAGACCGCGCTCGGGGTGCTCGTCGTGGCTCGCGCCGGGCGCCGGGGCTGCCCGGCCTTGGGCACGCTGCTCAACGACTGGGACGGCCGGCTGACCGTTCTGCTCCGTAACCGCGTCAACCGGCACATCGAGCGGTGCCCAGTCTGCTCCGAGCGGCGGCGCCGGGAAATGGTGCCGGCGATGTTCCTTGGGGCGGTGCCCATCGCTGGGCTACCGCTGGCTTCCGCAGCCCTCGCCCTGGTGCACAGGGGCCAGGTCCTGCGGGCCGCCGCCGGCCGGACCATGTACACGTTCGGGCACCACGGTTTCCCCAGACCTCTCGACCCGCCTAGAGCGCAGATGTGGCGCCAGTGGCCGGTGCATGCCGGCGCGGCGGCGGTCACCGCGGCCGCGCTCACGTTCGCCGTCACTATGGTGGCTACGCCGCCTCACCATGCCGCCCGTCCGGCCGGGGGCAGGACAGCAGGCACGGTCCCGTTCTCCAGCGCGACGGCAACACGCGGGGCCGACGCTGCCGCAAGGCCGAGTGCTGCCGTCGGCGCGAGCCATCCGTCGGCCAGCGCGACGGATGCGCAGCCGACCGCATCCCCACCCGCTCCGTCCGCGACCGGGACCACCGCTCCGGCCACCGGGACGCTGAACGTCAGCCCAACAACGATCGACGTCGTGCCGCCGGCCGCCGGCTCGATCACGCTCACCGCCTCCGGCGGGCCTGTTAACTGGGCAGTCCGGGAGCCGCCCGGCCTGCCCAGGAAAGTCGTCGTTTCGCCAATGTCCGGCGCGCTGATCGCTGGCGCCACGACCACGGTCAGCGTCACCGCGAACGGCCCGGGACAGATGCACGTGCATCTGGTGTTCAGCCCTGGAGGCACAACGGTCACTGTTGTGGTCGGTTAGGCCACTTTGCGGGCTGGTGTGTTCTTGGCCCAGTAGTCGTCCGACGCCTTGGTGGCGGCCATCGCCTCGGGGGTCTCGAAACCGGGTGCCATCGAGGCGGAGGTGCCCGGCATCACCTCGTGGTGGCCGATGTTGAGCATGCGCAGCCAGCTCTGCTGGCCGAAGGTCAGCCCGATGAAGCAGCCGAGCTCCACCAGTTCCGGCTCGCTGAAGTGGCTGTTTCGTCAGCGTGGGACTCGCAGCGCCGCCCGGCAGCCGGGCGCAGTCGTCGCAGCGGGCCGACGCGCGGTAGTCCAGGTACTCGGCTGCGGTGCTGAGCGCGCCCAGAACCTCCAGCACGTCAGCCGGGGACAAGGAGGTGGCTGAGCCCTCCGGCGCCAGGGCCGTGATCGCTGCCGTGGGTGCGGCTGGCGCGTCCAGCGCGTAGCCCAAGAACCTCCGCAGCTCGGCGGCCTCGCGGACAAGCACGCCGTGCGGGCGATGACTGACCTTGTACGGGCCGTTCTATGTCCAGTTCCCTCAGGTTGGACTGAAGCGGAACTCGACGACGTCGCCGTCCTGCATCACGTAGTCCTTGCCCTCGATGCGCGCCTTCCCGGCAGCGCGGGCAGCGGCGATCGACCCGGCGGCCATCAGGTCATCGAACGACACGATCTCGGCCTTGATGAACCCGCGCTGGAAGTCGGTGTGGATCACGCCCGCCGCCTCCGGCGCCGTGGCGCCCACCGGGATCGTCCAGGCCCGCGCCTCCTTCGGCCCCGCGGTCAGGAACGTGGACAG
>OCZT010007392.1_pt1 | contig 10782 bp, 7 predicted proteins | sample 1539031 | NCBI WGS metagenome assembly OCZT01 (sample SAMEA3539308, study PRJEB22396) | soil metagenome | biome: tundra; feature: field; material: soil | place: USA | collected 2010-05 | depth 0.15 m
CGATGCCGCGATTCATCGGCCCCGGGTGCATCACGATTGCGTCAGACTTGGCGTAAGCCAGTTTTTCTTCGGTAAGACCGTAATTCTTGAAGTATTCCTGCCCGGAAGGCAGCAACGCGCCCTGCATGCGTTCATTCTGCAAACGCAGCATCAGCACCACATCCACATCCTTTAAACCCTTCGCCATGTCGTGATAGACATGCACGCCGAGATTTTCGACCATGCTCGGCAACAACGTCTTCGGCGCGATGACCCGCACTTCCGGCACGCCTAACGTGGTCAGTGCATGGATCTGTGAACGTGCCACGCGCGAGTGCAGCACGTCGCCCACGATGGCCACGCGCAGATTGTGGAACTCCTTCTTGTAATGACGGATGGTAAACATGTCCAGCAGCGCCTGGGTGGGATGTGCATGACGCCCGTCGCCGGCATTGATGACATGGATCTCGGGGGCGACATGCCGCGCAATCAGATGCGCGGCGCCGCTTTGCGAGTGGCGCACCACGAACATGTCTGCATGCATCGCACACAGGTTATCCACGGTATCCAGCAGACTTTCGCCCTTGCTGGTGGAGGACGACCCGATGTTCAGATTGACCACATCAGCCGACAGACGCTTGGCGGCGATTTCAAACGTGGTGCGCGTGCGGGTGCTGTTCTCGAAGAAAATATTGAACACCGACTTGCCATGCAGCAGCGGGACTTTCTTGATTTCGCGCCCTTCAGCGACATCAAGAAAAGAGGCAGCACGGTCGAGAATGTCGCGCAGGATGCGCACCGGCAGCCCTTCTGTGGTTAACAGATGCTGGAGTTCACCGTTTTTATTGAGTTGCGGATTTTTCATGTACACCTCTGTCGGCACCTACGATTACACACGCGGCTGGCTCATCAAGATAGGCCTGCAAAATTTGTTGCGCGGCATATTGGTCAATCAGACTCTTCTGCTGGCGGCCTCTTATGCCTTCCTTGTTCAGCTGTTCACTGGCAGCCAGCGAGGTGTAGCGCTCATCCACCAGGATCGTAGTCAGGCCGAACCGCCCCTGAAGGCGATTGGCGAAGCGGCGGCACAGCGCAGTCAATTCGTGCGGCGTTCCGTCATCGTTGCAGGGCTGTCCCACCAGCAGCGCACAGGGCTGCCATTCCTTGACGAGCGATGCGATCGCCGCGAAGCGAATATCGTTTTTCTCTTCGGCTATGGTGGTCAAGGGTCGCGAACTGGCGGAAAAGGTGTTGCCAACGGCAACACCGATGCGCTGGGTACCAAAATCGAAAGCGAGCAGCGTGCCAACTACAGGATTCGGGATTGCGGATTGCAGATTGAGTGTTGTTACTACGCGGCTGTCTTCTGCCCTCGACTCTCGATCCTCGATCCTCGATCCGGCTTTTTCAGGCATGCCCGACATCCTCTACCAGCATCGAATAATTCACACCGAGCAATGCCATCGCCGCTGCCAGCCGTTCTTCAGCAGGCAGTTCAAACAGAATGTGCTCGGTCGCGGGTACGGTCAGCCAGATGTTTTCGTTGATTTCATGCTCCAGCTGGCCTTGCTCCCAGCCCGAATAGCCCAATGTCACCAGCACGTTGTCCGGCCCTTTTCCTTCAGCCAGTGCTTCGAGTATGTCTCTGGACGTGGTCAGCGCCAGCCTGTCATTGATGCGCAGTGTGGACTGCCAATCCTGTTTCGTATCATGCAACACGAAACCGCGCTCGATTTGCACCGTGCCACCCACATGCACTGGCATCTTCGCAAGCCGGGGGCGATGCAGCGGAATATTGATTTGATCGAACATTTCAGCCAGCGTCAGACTGATCGGGCGGTTGACGACAAGGCCGAGCGCGCCGTTCTCGTCGTGCTCACAGATGTAGGTGAGCGTGCCGGCAAAGAAGCCCTCTTGCATGGTGGGCATGGCAATCAGGAAGTGGTTGGTAAGATCGAATTTAGACATAACCGCATTGTAGCTGGCTGCGCCAGCCTTCACAATTAACCGTTAATAATTTCCTCCCGCAAGCCGGGGAGGAAATTATCCGGAATTGCTATCGCACCCCGGTCAGGCCGCCTCTGGCACCGAAATGAACTCTGCAATCTGCTGCAGCAATTCATCTTCCTGGAAGGGTTTGCCGAGATAGGCATTCACACCGAGTTGCATCGCGAAGTCGTGGTGTTTTTCCGCCGTACGTGAGGTGATCATGATGATAGGCAGATTTTTCGTCTTTTCATCACGACGTAGCAGCTTGGTTAATTCGAAGCCATCCATACGCGGCATTTCAATATCGAGCAGCATCACAGCAGGCGTGATTTCGGTCAGCTGCTCCAATGCATCCACCCCGTCCTTGGCTGTCACCACCTGATATCCGGCGCGCATCAGCATCCTTGATGTGATCTTGCGCACGGTCAGCGAATCATCCACCACCATGACCAGCGGCTGAGCGCGCAGCACGACCGGCTCTGCCTTCTGAATCTTGCGTGCTACGGCACCTATGCGTTGCGTCAACTGAACCGGGTTCAGAATCAGCACCACGGCACCGTCACCCAATACGGTCGCACCGGCGATGCCCGGCAGCCGCGCCAATTGCGGGCCGATGTTCTTCACCACCGCTTCCCTGTTACCCAGCAGTTCATCCACATGCAGCGCGATGCGCTGGTTACCACTGCGCAGCAACAGCAGATGATTATGTGGCTGACTTTCCAGTGCGCGTTCTTCGTCTCCGAGCAACGTTGGCAAATAGTGGAGCGGATAAATATTGCCTTGCCATTCCACCTTGCGCTCAACATACAAAGCTTTCAACTCTGCCGTCTTAACCTGACGTACAAGTTCCACCATGGTCGAAGGAATAGCATACATGCCCTCCCCGGCGCGTACCATCAACACCTGCATGACAGCCAGCGTAAGCGGCATGTGGATCGTAAACAGCGTACCCTGCCCGGCCCTGGAGCTGACATCAATCCGTCCACCCAATGCGGTAATTTCACTGCGCACCACATCCATGCCTATGCCTCGCCCTGCCAGTTCTGTCACTGCACTGGCCGTCGATATACCCGACATAAAAATCAGTTGTGCCAGTTGATCTTCGCTAACGTTAGCGTCCGCCTCTTCCAGCAGGCCCTTCTCGATGGCCTTTGCGCGCAAGGCAGAAAAATTCAGGCCATTACCGTCATCGCTGAACTCAAACACCACTTCATTGCTTTCCTGACGCAAGCTCAGCCTGATTTCACCGATGGCATCTTTACCGCTGCTGATACGCGTCTGCTCATTTTCCAGGCCGTGTACGATCGAATTGCGCAACAGGTGCTCGAACGGGGCGGTCATTTTTTCCAGCACACTACGGTCCAACTCCACGCCGGTTCCGGTCAATTCCAGGTTGGCGCGCTTGTTCATCTCCTTGGCGGTTTGCCGCACCAGGCGATATAACCGTTCACTCATGCTGCCAAACGGAACCATGCGCACGCTCATCAGGTTTTGTTGCAGCTCACGGTTCAGTCGCGCCTGCGCAAATATCGCCGAGTTGGTTTCATCGATATTCTTCAGCAGCGATTGCTGCACCGTCTGTACGTCATGCACACTCTCATTCATGAAACGCGTCAATTCCTGCAAACGCGTAAAACGATCAAACTCCAGCGGATCGAAATGCTCATTGCTGTCAACGACCAATGAGACACGTGCCTGCATCTGGCTTTCCGCCTGAATTTCCACCTCGCGCAACTGATTGCGCAAACGCGTCACGCTGCCCGTCAATTCCAGCAAACCTTCCTTGAAGGCACGCAATTCGGTTTCCATGCGCGAACGCGTCACGCTGATTTCGCCGGCCTGGTTAACCAGACGATCAACCACATCCGAACGCACACGCAGCATGCCACTGAGCGGCGCCCGTTCCGCACCGGCATGCAACGCACTAAACACTATCCCTGGCTCTGCATCACCGGCCTCTTCCGCGCCGATAAGTTGTGTCTCTGTGACAATTACCGGCGGGGCTTTTCCGCTGCGTAATTCTTCCAACAGGACGTTGATTTGATCCAGATCGCCCTCCAACACATCCCAAAGCCCCGCTTCACGGGTTCGAACGCCCTCGAGCAAACGACCTTCCATTGCATGTGCAATATCACCGATGCGCATTGCGCCCGTCATGCGCGCACTTCCCTTGAGGGTATGCAACAGACGGTTTAATAATTGCAACTGCGGCTCATCGTCCGGCGCCTGGCGCAAAGCGCGCAAGCAACTGCCTGACTTGGGACACAGTTCGTCAGCCTCTTCCAGGAAAATCGGCAGCAACTGCGCGTCCACGTCATCGGACAAAATCACTTTTTGCTCCTTGGCCTGCACGGTGAGCGGCCTGACCTCGGCAGGCGCGGTCGGCTGAGCCGATGTCACGACCACCGGCGCCTCAGCAGGCTCCTCAACGAACTCCTCAGCATGCTCCTCAGCGAACTCATCAAACACCCCGGCAACCGGAGCGCTCTCCGCAGCCTCACGAATCACTTTATCCTTGTCAGCCAGCACCTGCTGAACCAGATCGTGGCGCTCTTGCGGCATTTGCCTGGCACAAATACACTGCACCATTTCATCCAGCGCTACGACAACCTGATCAAGCATCTGCATCTGTTGCCCACTTATACCGACAGGCCTGTCAATGTTGGCTTGCAGCCAACCTTCAAGGGCGGCGGACAGATTCACTACAGACATGAAGCCCAGACTGCGACAAACCCCTGCCAGCGTATGAGCGGCACGCATAAAATCGTATTGCGCCAGCGGCGGATGATTCGACTGCATCTTGTCAAACTCCCGACGCAATGCGAGCACATTCTGGCTGGCTTCCTCGCTGGCAATTTTAAACAGGGTAGGTGACAGTGCGATTTCCCCGATAACCACCGATTCCGGCTCTTCGAAGTCATGCGCAGGCTCTGCAACTTCCTGCGGTTCTATGACTTCCTGCGGCACTTTGACTTCCTGCGGTTCTATGACTTCCTGCGGCACCACGCCTTCCTGCGACACTATGACTTCCTGCGACACTATGACTTCCTGCGGGACTATGACTTCCTGCGGCACCACGACTTCCTGCGTCTCAATAACCGTTTTAACCGGGGCTTTAACTGGCTCAACAATCCCCTTATCAATGCCATTTTCAATTTGCTGCGCCAGCGCTACCAGTTCGTCCACCTGGATACTGACGCTGCCCTGACTTTGCAACGCTGCTGTCCATTTGGCAAAGGCTTGCACGGCGACTTCAATGAAATGCAGCAAAGCAGGGCTGGCCGGGTTTTTGTCTTGCACCCATTTATCCATGGCACGTTCAGCCGACCATGCAACTTCGCCCAAATCGGTCAGGCCAACCATGCGACCACTACCCTTCAAGGTATGAAAGCCGCGTCGAATCGTTATCAACGGCTCCAGATTCTCAGGATGTAACTGGCTGATCTCGATACTGTCGCGCATGATGCCCAACACCTCGTTCGCCTCATCCAGGAATATTTCGAGCAACTCTGTATCATCGTCTGGCGGACGTTGAATTTCTGCCACCGGACGGGAAATTTCTGCCGCCGGACGCTCAATTATTACAGTGTTCGGTTCGACGGGAACGGCAATCGGCAACGCTGATACTTGACGCAGTCCGGCCAGTTCATTCAGCGCGGCAAGCAAGGCGTTCGTGTGATGTTTTTGTCCGTTCGTCAGATGTTGCAGATATTCATATAGCGCGCTCACAGCCCCTGCCAAAGCCTGAGTTTCAGCCAGCTTTGGTGCCGCATCCCTACCCGTAAAGTGACACACAAGTGTCTGAATCTCAAGCAGCAATTGCTCGGCTTGCTCTAAAGACAAAATATGCAAGCCACCGTGTATCTGCACCAGCAAACGCTGCAATCCGGTCAGCTCGTCATGTTTCGCCACATCGCCAAAAAACGCGTTCAGCCCCTGCTCGACAAGTTGCAGATTCGCCAGCATCTCATTTGCCAGCAATGACGTGACTGCACCTTGTTCGGTCTGCCTGTAACGACCGGTCAATTCCGCAATACGTTGCGCGTCCTCCGGCGTCTGACTCATCGTCGCGTCTATATGATCAAACAAGACGCGTGCCTGCTCTTTAAAACGCGTGCCCAGGGTATCGTACTGCGACATGCCGCTACGCCATAGCGTCAATGCCATCGCCACATTTTCACCTATCAGGCACGCATATTCCGGATCGCGCAGGTGCGCTGACCAGGTCTCGATCTTCTTGGTCAGGTAGTCGCGTTTATTGCGTTCCAGCTTGTCATTTTTCTGAGCGACATTTTCTAGATAGCCAACGAATTTAATGCACGAGTCCTTGTTGCCCGCAACGCATTGCTCCCAGCTGTCTTCCATTTCCTGCATCTGTTCGCGCAACTCAGTTAACGCCTGCTTTTCCTCGGCAGGGGTCATCGCAGAAAGTTCGGGATAATACTGATCCAGAGCGTAACACTGCTTGATCTGCAAGGCTCGATCACTCGTAGCATCACTGCGTCCGATCAGGTAAAGCATCTCATTCAGAACCGGCTGCACATTATCACCGGCTTCCGCTTTGACGGCCGCACGCATCTGCCGCTCTATCCGCCCCAGCAATTTTCGCACACTCATATCCGTCGCCAATTCGTCCTGCCTCACACAATCGAGCAGACCGTTGGCTATCCACCAGAATGCGCGACTGCCATCCTGAGGAACACAACTTAATACCGTATCGAGCGCCTGTTGCATCAGGAGCAATGCGCCTGCCAGATCGTCGTTTTTCCACCAAAGCATCAGACCCCGCTGATACTGGCTGTGTGCGGCCTTGATGCTCGCCGTTGCATTGGCTGGCTGGACGATGCTCAACACACTATCGGGAAGTTGCACAGCCAAACCGGGGAAAAACAAATCCTGCTCGAATGACATTTCCAAGCCGCGCAAATTCTGCATGGCCTCGTATTTTGTGAACAAGCGCAACGTGGCGTTATTCGCCCCTTGCATCAGCGCGTCCAGATAATCAGACAGACCGGTCAAAGCGCTTTGCAAAACACTACGAAACAGCAGGGAAACCAGGCTGGGATTGGCCGCCAACTCCGCAAGCACCTGCTCTATTTCTGCGCAATATGCTGCAACGCCGTCCAAACTGATCATTCTGAGCACGCCCTGAATGCGGTGCAACTCCGCGCGCGCTTCGTTCAATGCAGGCGCATTGTCGGCTGCCGCATCGAAATATAGCTCAAGACGCGCACTCGCCACACCCAGCGCCTCTTCCATGCCGGGCTTTACAACGGAAAGTGATGCAAGGTCGAACTGTGCTTGATTAGGCATGGCTGGCCGTTATCAGAGCTTGAAGCCAGCTACCGAGCCCTTCAGGCCCGCTGCCAAACTGGACAATCTGGCGGAAGAATCCGAAGTAAGACGGGTACCTTCCGTGGTCTGCTCGGAAATACCCATAATTTCCTGCATCACGCCAGCCACTTCGACAGCCATTTCGGTTTGCACCTGCGTGGATACCGAAATACTGTTGATCAGCGCAGCCAGCTCGTTTGATACCTGCTCAATTTCTTTCAGCGATTGACCCGCCGCTTCTGACAGCTTCGCACCTTCCACCACACCCAGGGTACTCTTTTCCATCGCCGCCACTGCGTCCTGGGTATCACCCTGAATTGTCTTAACCAGCGCACCAATCTGCTTGGTCGCCTCGGCAGAACGCTCCGCCAGCCGCTGCACTTCTTCCGCAACCACCGAGAAACCGCGCCCCGCCTCACCGGCGGAGGCCGCCTGAATCGCTGCGTTCAATGCCAGCACGTTGGTTTGTTCGGTAATGTCGGAGATCAAATCCACGATCTCACCAATTTCCTGCGAACTTTCGCCGAGTCGCTTGATACGCTTGGAGGTTTCCTGAATGTTCTCGCGAATACCATCCATGCCGACAATCGTGTTGCGCACCGCAACTGCGCCTTGATTGGTCACCTGCAAGGTATGCGCACCCACCTCCGCCGCCTTGGTTGCTGCCGTATCAACTTCACTGATTGATCGGGCAATCAGTCGCACCGACTCCTCGGCTTCCTTGATGTCTCCCACTTGCTTCTGGGTGGAAATCAGCAGGCGCTGCGTTATCCCTTCAGAATCTTTTGTCGCCAGCCCCATTTGTTCCGACGCTTCGGTAATACGGGCAACCAACTTATGCAGCTCTTCAGCGGTGTAATTTATCGAGTCGGCAACTGCACCGGTAATGTCTTCTGTTACCGTCGCACGCACGGTCAAATCGCCTTCCGCCAGATCGCTCAATTCATTCATCAGGCGCAAAATCGCTCTTTGATTCTGCTTGTTACTGGCCTCTGCCAGCGCACTACGCTGCCGCGCTTCAAGCAGATAACCCCTGGATAACAAGCCTGCAAAAATCAGCAACAGCATCACCGATACCGCCATCACGTAAGTGGTCCAGCGCCCTTTCAATGAAGCTTCAAAAGCATTTCTTAAGGCTACCGCACTGACAATAAACGGCCCTTGCTTGGTTACACTCACGCTATCGAAATATTTGCTGGCGCCGTTTTTCGCACCCTGCAAACCCGGCGCCTGACTGATCAACGCAGCAACCGAGTTGCGGTAGCCTTCAAACAAATCAGCCAATTCGGCAACCACCGGATTTACTTTATCAAATCCATTTAACAGATCTTCTGCCTGCTTCATGTCAGACGCCAAAGCGCGAATCATTTCATCCGTTACCACAGCACTCAGCATGGAACTGGTATCGTAATCAATACGCTCGACCAGTAAGGCGAATTTATCCACAGCACCGGATGCGGGCAACCGGCCTATCGCCGCACGTATCGGCGGCACAACCTCGTTCACCGCATCCATCGCGCGCGACACCGTCAATATGCCGGGGCGGCCGGTCTCGATGTTCTTAATGTATTGCAAGGATTGCTCGGTTACCGGCAGTAGTTTGTCAAATGCGGCGCGTGGCGCGCCAGTGATTGCCGGGGCAATCGCATCGCCTTTATCCAGGGCCTGCATGATGCGCTCAACGTCGGCGCGCGCCTGCGGCAAACCCTCGATCGCAGTTTGTTTACCCAGCAATGCTGACCCTGCATCCTTGGCCACGCGTTGCGTCAACATCACCAGGTCACCCGACAACTCTACATAGTGCTCACCGTACGAGGTGGCGCGGTAGTCAAGGCCAACTGCAATGGCAGCCACCAGCAAAGACAGTATTGCACCCCCGCCCAGCAACTGCGCCTGTCGGGCAAAAGACAAATGGCCGATCAGCGGCAAAGCCTTACCCGCCACGTTGTCTTGCGATGCGCCGCCAGCTTTGTTGGCCTTGAAATTCGGTAATTTAAGTTTAAACGCCATGTTCATTTCCTCCGGCGGATGGATACCGCTAAATGCCTATTTGCAAAAATTCCGGCTGCCCGAGCAGCCCAACCACATCCAGCTTGCGCCACGAAACACCCTGCTCATCAATATATTGATCTGCCTGAACTGCATCGTGCTGCCAACTGCTCGTATCACGCAAGCCCAACACCCTGTCCACCAGCAAAGCCGCATTGACGGCATAGCGTTCTGCGACCACCAACAGGCGATTACTAATTACCCCGGTGGCTTCGCCCTGATACAGGAAAGCCGCCATATCTGCAACGCAATATAAATTCCCGCGCACATTGGCAATACCACGCAACCAGGGCTTGGTCAGCGGCACTGACGCCAATGGCGGCAGCGATAACACTTCGCTGATATCCACCATCGCCACCAGCCAGTTATGCCCGGCGATCTGCACCCCCAGCAATGACAATTGACCGCCCGTGCGGCTTTTGTCCTGCATGCGGTTGCTCAGGTTTTGCTGAAATTCGCGCAGATTGAGTCGTTTAGACATGACTATTCAGTTCGCAATCAACCGAGGGATGCAATTTTGCTGAGCAGCTCCGCAGCGTTGATCGGCTTGACCAGATAATCCTTCGCACCCTGGCGCATCCCCCAAACTTTGTCTGTTTCCTGATCTTTGGTGGTACAGATGATTACCGGAATTTTCTCGGTTTCGGGATCTTTGGAAATCGCGCGGGTTGCCTGAAAGCCATTCAGACCGGGCATTACCACATCCATCATCACTAAATCAGGCTTGTCCTGCTTGGCTTTCGCCACGCCCATTTCTCCGCTTTCAGCGTAAGAAACTTCGAAGCCGTGTTTAGTCAAAATCTCCCCGATGATATGTCGTTCCGTTGCGGAATCGTCTACCACCAATATTTTCTTAATAGCCATTTGCAAGCTCCTGTTGCTGTGTGTGTTGTTGTGTGTGCATGATGACAGATTCTATCAGGCTCTTTTTGTTAAACGGTTTAATCAGATATTGGTCGGAACCAACCAATTTGCCGCGCGCGCGGTCGAACAACGTATCCTTGCTGGTCAACATGACGACAGGGATATTTTTGAACTGCGGGTTGTTTTTAATCAAGGCACAGGTCTGATAGCCGTCCAGCCTCGGCATCATCACATCCACGAAAATGATATCAGGCTGCGTGTCCACCACTTTTGACAAACCATCAAACCCGTCTTCGGCAAGCACGACTTTGCAACCCGCTTGTGAAAGGAATATTTCCCCGCTACGCCGGATAGTGTTGCTGTCATCAATCAACACTACCTTTACGCCTGACAATGGTAATTCTGCGCTCAACTCACCCACCTGACTGGCACTAATGACCTGTTAAAAGATTATTTTGCAATCGTAACCGATAGTGCAGCTCATGTCTCGGTAATTTTAAGCCAGTGTCCGTTAGCGTCGCCAGAACTGCGGGGTAAACAGAATCAGCACGGTGAAGATTTCAAGGC
>OCZT010007393.1_pt1 | contig 10780 bp, 10 predicted proteins | sample 1539031 | NCBI WGS metagenome assembly OCZT01 (sample SAMEA3539308, study PRJEB22396) | soil metagenome | biome: tundra; feature: field; material: soil | place: USA | collected 2010-05 | depth 0.15 m
GCTTCTTGGCGTCGCGGCCGTTGATCACCACCTCGCAGCCGGCTTCGGCGAGCGCCCGTGCGCAGGCCTTGCCGAGCCCGCGGCTCGACGCACAAACGATGGCCTTGCGGCCGGCAATTCCGAGATCCATGGGGGTTCCTCTTCAGGCCGGGTGCGGGTTTCGCCGCGAGTGTCAGTGCAAGGCGGGGCAAGCGTCAAGGGCGGTGCATAGGAGCGCCGCGAAGGCGGACTAGCCGTTGCGCTGCACCGCATCCGGGACACGTGCTTCCAGCGACCTCAAATTCGCTATAGCCTCACCCCATGGGCGCTCTCGATACCGCGATCCTGCCGACCGCCGCCGATATCGAGGCCGCGGCCAAGCGGCTTTACGGCGTGGCGGTGCGTACGCCGCTGATCAATGCGCCGGTGCTCGACGACCGGCTCGGCGCGCGCGTGTTCCTGAAGGCCGAGACGCTGCAACGCACCGGGTCGTTCAAGTTTCGCGGCGCCTATAACAAGATTTCCTCGATTCCCTTGGCGCGCCGCGCCGCCGGCGTGGTGGCCTATTCGTCCGGCAACCACGCGCAGGGCGTGGCGGCGGCCGCAGCGCTACTCGGGATGCACGCCACCATCGTGATGCCGAGCGACGCGCCGCGGCTCAAGCGCGAGCGCACCGCGGCGCTCGGCGCCGAGATCGTGCCTTACGACCGCGACACGGAAGATCGCGCGGCGATCGCTGCGAGGCTCGTGGCCGAGCGCGGCGCCACTTTGGTGCCGCCTTACGACGATCCGCTGATCATCGCCGGGCAGGGCACCATCGGGCGCGAGATCGTCGAGGATCTCGGGCAGCTGCTGCTCAAGCCCGAGATCGTGGTGGTCGGCGCCTCGGGCGGCGGGTTGGCGGCCGGCATTTCGCTCGGCGTCAAGGCGCGCGTGCCGTCGGCCAAGTTCTACACGGTCGAGCCGGAAGGTTTCGACGACACGCTGCGCTCGTTTAAGAGCGGGCGGCGCGAGGCCAATGCGCGCATGAGCGGCACCATCTGCGACGCGCTGATGAGCAACACGCCGGGCGAGCTGACCTTTCCGATCAATCGCGAACTGATCGGCGCCGGCATCACGGCAAGCGATGCGGAGGTAGCAGCTGCGGTGCGCTATGCGTTTTACGAATTGAAGCTGGTGGTGGAGCCGGGCGGCGCCATCGGGCTCGCCGCGCTGCTCGCCGGCAAACTCGACGGCTTTTGCGATATTCGTGGCAAGGTGGTGGTCGGCATCCTTTCCGGCGGCAATGTGGATGCGGAGTTGTTTGCGAAGTTGGTGAATAGCGAGTAGCGAGTAGACGCTATTCGCCACTCGCCACCCGCTATTTCCCCTTCACGTAAACAGCGCGAGCCGCTCATCGTCGCTCAGCGCCATGATGGCGGCCAGCGGATCGGGCGGCGGCGCGGTGACGCCCGCCTCGATCAGCGCCGGCACCGTAGGCGCGCTGGTTTTTTCGTGATCATGCCCGAGCGAGATTGGCCGCGGCTGAAAGCTGGCGGGGGAGGGGATCGGCAATTCCGGCTCGTCGGGCGGCGCCACCACGGCAAGATGCGCGCGCGCGCTTTCCGCCGGCTCGTCCAGCGTGGCGTCCGCGGATTTCACCTCGGCCATGGCGTCGATGCGGCGCTCAAGCAGGTCGAGCAGTTTGGTCAGCTTGGCCGGCCGCGTGGCCGGGTCGGCGGCATCGATCTCCGGGCGGGCGAGCCGGATGGCGATCAGCAGCATGCGCAGATCGTCGCGCAGGCGCTGCACGGCGGAGGCGTCGGCGTGCAGCCGCGCCTCGACGCGCCCGATCGCGGCCAGCAGCGCCTCGGTGTCGGCATTGCGGTTGCGCCGGGCATATTCGGCCAGAAACGCGCGGCCGCGCGCGCTTTCCGAGAGCGCGGCGCAGAGCGTCAGAAAGCCGTCCTCGCTCGGCGCGGCCGGCGGCTTGATCGCCAGTGCTAAGGTCTCGTTCGGCATGTGCAATCCTGCGCGGCGCAGTTTAACAATCAGCCGGCCTGATTCGGGGAGCCATGACGGCGATATGCGGCCTTATACCCAGATGCAAGTCGGTTTCGCGCCGCGCCTGGCGGCGCTCTATGCCGGCCTATTCATCACGGGCGGCATCCAATTGCCGTTCTTTCCGGTCTGGCTGAAGGCCAAGGGGCTCGACCCGCAGATGATCGGCCTGGTGCTGGCGGCGCCGATCGTCGCGCGCATGATTGCGGTTCCGCTGGTCGCGCGCGCGGCCGACCGGCGCGAGGCCTTGCGCGCGGCCATCATCGGGACGAGTTTTCTGGGCGTCGCAGGCTTTGTGCTGGTGGGCCTGGCCGAGGGGGCGTGGGCGATTCTGATCGCTTACACGCTGGCCGCGCTGGCGCTCACGCCGGTGATGCCGCTGGCCGAGACCTATGCGCTCAAGGGCCTGGCCGCGCGCGGACGCGCCTATGGGCCGGTGCGGCTGTGGGGCTCGGCGGCCTTTATCCTCGGCACCTTCGTGGCCGGCTTTGCCACCGATACGCTTCCCGCGCGCTATCTGATCTGGTTGATCGCCGGCGCGAGCCTGCTTAGCGCGATTGCCGCGCTGGCGCTGGCGCCGCTGTCGGCCGCCACGCCGCCGCTAAGCGAGCCGGCAAAGCCGCGCCAGCATTTGCTGCGCGATCCCGTCTTCATCGCCGTGCTGGCGGCGGCCAGCCTGATCCAGGCCAGCCATGCGGTTTATTACGGTTTCTCGGCGCTGGAATGGCGCGGCGCCGGCCTCGACGGCACGGCGATCGCAGCACTGTGGGCGCTCGGCGTCATCGCGGAAATCGTGCTGTTCGCGGTCTCGGGACGGCTGCCGCCGTTGTTCCAGCCGAGCGTGCTGCTGATGATCGGGGCGCTGGGCGGCGCGCTACGCTGGGCGGCCATGGCGCTCGATCCGCCGGCCCTGGTGTTGCCTTGGCTGCAACTGCTGCATGCGGCCTCGTTCGGCGCCACCCATCTCGGCGCGCTCGGCTTTGTCGCGCGCCATGCGCCGGCCGGGCAAAGCGCGACCGCGCAAGGCTATCTCGCCATCGCGCTCGGCGTGGTGGGGGCGGCGGCAACCGGACTATCGGGATGGCTTTACGGCGCCTTCGGCAGCCACGCCTACGCGGCCATGGTGCTAGCGGCGGTCGCTGGCGGCGTTTGCGGGTATGTCGCGCACCGGACGCGCCGAGTAGCGGCGCTCTGAGCGCAGGTGCACGCGCTGCGTCGGGCGGTCGCAACTCGCCACGATGCCGTTGAGCGAGCGGCCTTGCAGGAAGATCATCTTGCGCGACAGTCCGCCGTGCCGGTCGATCCAGTGCCGTACCGAAACCGGATAGATATTCCACAGCGCCTGCGTTCCCATCGGGCTGGTGACGGGGCGGCCATTGGTGTCCGGCATCCAGGCGGCGTGGAAGCCGAAGCGCGCGCGCGGCGTTGCGCAGATGTTTTCGCGCGCGATCAGGCCGAGCACCAGCGTACAGGCCGACAGGCAATTGCCGTCGACGACCACGCGCTCGCCACTCTCGCGCACCGCGGCGAAGCTTTGCAGGTATTGGCCGATCTGACCGCCGCGGTCCTCGGCAATGCGCATGGTGGCCGACGCCGAAGTGACGCCGCACGCCAGCAAAGCGGCGCAGAGCAACAGGCCCCGAATTCGCATGACCCCCGTCCCCTTATCGTCATGCCGCCTGTTCCGGCGGCTATGCGATTTAAGCGCAAGTCTAGGCTAGAGGGACGGCTGATGGAAAGACTTGGTTAACCAAGAAAATGGGGACAATGCGGGAATAAAATCAGCCAATTGCCCGGCGGCTTCCGGCCGGGCTGGGGAACATTTGGCGCTGCGGCGCGGGATCGGCCTCGCGGGCGGCCTGGATGCAGTCTTCGGCCAGACGCTCGAGTTTGTACGCCGTTTCCTCATTCAAGGTCGCGTCGGCGATCTCCTGGCAGAGACGGGCATGGGCGAGCAGGCGCTCGCTGATGGTCGAGGGTTGCGACATGCTGGCTTAATGCCCGCAACCGCCTGTAGCCGCATTGAGAAATATCAATCAGTCGAGAATTTCAGCCCCACAGCGCCGGTGCGGGCGGAAAAACCAGGCTGTCGCGATAGATCAAGCCGTCGCGGCGATCCCTGGCGAGCAAGAGCGCCCCGTCGAGATCGACGTATTGCGCGCTCTGCGCCAGCAGCAGCGCCGGCGCCATGGCCAGCGAGGTCGCCACCATGCAGCCGGCCATGATGGCGAAGCCTGCCCGCTCGGCTTCCGCCGCCATCGCCAGCGCCTCGGTCAGTCCGCCGGCCTTGTCGAGCTTGATGTTGACCGCGTCGTATTTGCCGACCAGCGCCGCTAACGAAGCGCGGTCGTGCGCGCTTTCGTCGGCGCAGACCGGGATCGGCCGCTTGAGGCCCGCGAGCGCCTGGTCGCCGCCGTCCGGCAGCGGCTGCTCCACCAGCACCACGCCGGCAGCCGCGCAGGCGGCGAGATTGGGGCTAAGATTGCGCTCATCCCAGCCTTCATTGGCATCGACAATGAGCGTGACCTTGGGCGCTGCGGCGCGCACCGCGGCGATACGCGCGGCATCGCCGCCATGCTCGTCAGAGCCGCCGAGCTTGACCTTGAGCAGCGCGCGGGTGGCGGCCTTGGCGGCGGCCTCGGCCATGGCGGCGGAGGGCCCGAGCGAGATCGTATAGGCGGTGGTGAGCGCGTGCGGGGCGGCAAGCCCGGCAAGCTCATGCACCGGGCGCCCGCTACGCTTGGCTTCGAGGTCCCAGAACGCGCAGTCGAGCGCATTGCGGGCGGCGCCCGGCGGCATCGCGGTTTGCAAGGCGCGGCGATCCAGCCCGGCAGCGAGTTGCGACCGCATGGTATTGATCTGCGTCATGACGCTCTCGACGCTTTCGCCATAGCGAGGATAGGGCACGCATTCGCCGCGGCCGCGTGCCTTGCCGTCGCCCAGTTCGGCGACCACGACCACGGCCTCGGTCTTGCTACCGCGGCTGATGGCGAAGGAACCCGCAATCGGCCAGCGTTCGGCGGCAAGGGCGAGGGTTAAGGGCATTTTCAGGGTCGAATTCTAGTGTCTGCGGACGGTGAGAGGGCGGCGGTGACCGCCAAAACCTCGACAGTTTCAGGGCCTTGGGTCAAGTGTTGCCGTGCGCTCGATCCGCCCCGTCGCCGGGGAGATGCAGTTTACTCAAAGGCTTGGCCATGAGCGACATATTGCTTGAAGCCACGGCGCAAGGCGAGCAGCTCAGGCTTGCCGGCGCCGGCGCATGGACCGCCGAGAACGCGCACAACCTCGAGGCGTTGATCGACAGCGAGATCCGGCGGGGCGGGACCATCAGCCAAGTCGTTATCGACATGGGCCGGGTCGATCGGCTCGATACCTTCGGCGCCTGGCTGCTGGAGCGGCTGACGCGCAGCTTCACCGCGCGCGGCTGCGACACCAAGGTGACCGGGCTCAAGGAGGATTATCGCGCGCTGATAGACGAGGTGCACGGCGTCAAGCCGGAGCACAAGGCAGAGCATCACGGCAGCCAGCTCGCTTCCACGATCGCCTCGGTCGGCGAGAACATCGTGTCGGTCGGCCACTCGTTCGGCGCGATGGTCAATATGCTGGGCGCGCTCGTGGTCGTGCTGGCGCGCATCGTATCGCATCCGCGCCGGTTCCGCTTCACCTCGATGGTGCATCAGCTCGACAATGTCGGCTGGCGCGCGGTGCCGATCATCCTGCTCATCACGTTTCTGATCGGCTGCATCATCGCGCAGCAGGGCATCTTCCATTTCCGCAAATTCGGCGCCGACATCTACGTGGTCGACATGGTCGGCATTCTGGTGCTGCGCGAGCTCGGCGTGCTGATCGTGGCCATCATGGTGGCCGGCCGCTCGGGCAGCGCCTACACCGCCGAACTCGGCTCCATGAAGATGCGCGAGGAGATCGACGCGCTGCGCACCATGGGATTCGACCCGATCGAGGTGCTGATCCTGCCGCGCATCGTGGCGCTCGTCATCGGCGTGCCGATCTTGACCTTTCTCGGCTCGATGGCGGCGCTCTACGGCGGCGGCCTGGTGTGCTGGCTCTATGGCGGCATCGATCCCGACGTCTTCCTGTCGCGGCTCAAGGAGGCGATCACGCTCGACCACTTCAAGGTCGGCTTGATCAAGGCGCCGTTCATGGCGCTGATCGTCGGCGTGGTGGCCTGCGTCGAAGGGCTGGCGGTCAAGGGCAGCGCCGAGTCGCTGGGCTTGCAAACGACCGCCTCGGTGGTGGAGTCGATCTTCCTGGTGATCGTGCTCGACGGGCTGTTCGCGATCTTCTTCGCCTCGATCGGGATGTGAGCGATGGCGCAAGAAAAAGCAAAAGGCAACGGCGGCAAAGACGTGGTGATCGAGGTGCGCGACGTGGTGGTTGGCTTCGGCAGCCACATCGTGCTCGACCGCGTCGGCCTTGATGTCTATCGCGGCGAGATCCTCGGTTTTGTCGGCGGCTCCGGCGCCGGCAAATCGGTGCTGATGCGCGCCATCATCGGCCTGCTGCCCAAGCGCGAGGGCGTGATCAAGGTCTTCGGCACCGACGTGGCGCAGGCGAGCGATCTCGAACGGCAGGCGATCGAGCGGCGCTGGGGCATCCTGTTCCAGCAGGGCGCGCTGTTTTCCTCGCTCACCGTGATGGAAAACCTGCAATTTCCGGTGCGCGAATATCTCGATTTATCGCAGGACCTGCTCGACGAGTTGGCGATAGCCAAGCTCGACATGGTCGGGCTGGACGCCAGCGTTTGCGACAAATTCCCCGCGGAACTGTCCGGCGGCATGACCAAGCGGGTGGCGCTGGCGCGCGCGTTGGCGCTCGATCCGGAGATCGTGTTCCTGGACGAGCCGACCTCCGGCCTCGATCCGATCGGGGCGGGCGAGTTCGACAGTCTGATCGCGACTTTGCAGCGCACTCTGGGGCTGACCGTTTTCATGGTGACCCATGACTTGGACAGCCTGCATACGGTCTGCGACCGCATCGCGGTTTTAGCCGACGGCAAGATCATTGCCGCGGGCACCATGGACACCATGCTGGCGTCCACCCATCCCTGGCTGCAAGCCTATTTCCACGGTAAGCGCTCGCGGGCGAACCAACTCGAAGCGGGAATGCCGAGCCCGTTGCCGGGCCGCGCCTAAATTTTCGTCAATGGTCTGCGACAGGCCTAGTCGAAACGCCCGGCCGCGTGCGCCAGCATGGTGTAGACCTTGCCGGTTTCCGAGGTGAGGTAGGTGCGCGCCACCACCTGGCCGCGGTCGTCGCGCGCGACCTCATCGAGCAGGTGCTCGAACTCGCCGATATAGCGGTCCACCGTCTGCTTGAATTCGCGGTCGGCGCGGTACTTCTTGCGGATCTCGTCGAACGCCTGCTGGCCCTGCAAGGTGTAGAGCCGGCGGGTGAAGACGTTGCGTTCTAGCGGCTCGCAGAGGACTTTTTCAACAGTTCGACCCTTATCCGATATTCCAGCCAACTGCAGAACTCTGGGCCCGTGCGATGTTCTGTGCGGACGGTGGCGATTCCCGATAGTCGTCCTTGACGTCACGGGCATAAAAATTTCAAAAATGACCGTGACGATCGGCTATTCATCGCGTTGGAAGCTGTTAACGATACCAAGATCTGAGAAATGTGAGTTAAGAATTGATATTCGTTAAGAAAAAAATATTGACGTTCCTAAATTGCAATTCTAGATCATTCGCCATTAAACGTGTTTTATTGTCAGTAGTGCATTTTTGCCCGATGGGGCGGGCGTCTAAAAAATTTTGTACCACGGAAAGCGACCGGATGCGAACCGCATCTGAGGAGCCCGCGCACATCGCGGACAATTCAGTAGCCGCAAAAAGCGCGTGGCACTCTCGTCCGATCCGATTGATCATCATCAGCGGAATCATACTAGTCGGTGCCGTCATTGCGGTGACGGCGGGCCTGCTTTTGAATCTTCGCGACCGTGACCTTGCCGAAAGCAAGCGCGAGCTATCAAGACTTACATTGATACTGGCCGAGCAGATCGATCACAGCTTTCAGTCAGCGGAGCTTATCCAGACGGCGGTGATCGAGCGCATGCAAAGTCTCGGCATTGCGTCGGCAGAAGAGCTTGAACGGTGGATGTCCGGCTATGACACCCATCAACGTCTCAAAGATCAAATCAGTGCATTGCCGTATATCGACGCCATTGTGCTGACTGATGCCAAAGGCAAACTGATCAACTTCTCCCGCTCTTGGCCGATTCCGAGCGTGAAGATTCCCGATGAAGACCCTTCCGAATTATTCAAATCTGACCCACCTCTGATTTCTTTTGTGGGCAAGCCTATGCGCAGCCCTGTTACCGGAACCTGGGTTTTTCCGGTCGTACGCAAGTTCACCGGCCCGGACGGCAAGTTCTTGGGCGTGGTGAAGGGCGTTATTGACGCGCAGCAACTTGAGCAACATTTCAAGGCTATTACCAATGCGGCAGATGGCTCGATTGCGCTCTTTCGCCGCGACGGCACGCTGCTTGCCCGCTATCCCCGTCCCGACGCTATCATAGGCAAATCCATTCCCCGCAGCGGACTGTTCGAAAATCTGCAGCCGAAATTTGAATATGGCACAATTCGAAAGATTGGCGAAGTCGATGGCAAGGATCGACTGATTTCGGCTCGCGCGCTCGCCCATTACCCAGTTGTGGTGGTGGCCACGACTTCGGTCGCTGAAGCTCTTGCCAATTGGAAACGCGGGGCTATCACCATGACCGCTGCGGCCCTCATGATAGGGCTCTTGATTGGTGGCATGGTTATCGTCTGTGTATGGCAGGTTGGAAAAAAGTTTCGTGAGAAAAATCTTCAACGAGATACCGCCCTCGAAAACATGTCCCAAGGGCTGGTCATGTTCGATTCGGCGGCGCGGCTCGTTATGTGCAATGATCGCTACCGGCAGATCTACAATATGTCGCCAGATTTGACGAAGCCAGACTGCGCTGTTTTAGACCTACTCAAATCCCGTGTGGCGAACGGAACTTTTTCCGGCAACCCAGAGAAGTACGTTGGCGGTCTCCTGGCCACGATCGCCCAAGGGGAGACGGCAAAACAAGAGGTGGAGACAGGCGACGGCCGCATTATTTCCGTCGTGAATCAACCAATGGTGGACGGCGGATGGATCGCCACACACGAAGACATCACGGAGCGTCGACGCACTGAGGCGATAATTGCGCGCATGGCGCACTACGATGCGCTGACCGGCCTACCTAATCGTGCATTGTTTTTGGAGGAGCTGGATAGGGCGCTCGCACTAGTCCAGCGGGGAGGACGTTTCGCGCTATTGTATCTCGATCTTGATCAGTTCAAGCGCGTGAATGATACTCTCGGACACATAATTGGCGACGAGTTGCTCAAAATTGTCGCCGACCGTCTGCGCGGCTGCGTCAGAGAGACGGACTTGATTGCCCGGCTGGGTGGCGATGAATTTGCCATTATTCAAACTTCACTTGAGCCGTCCTCAGACCCTGCGGCGCTGGCAGAACGAATCAGCGAAGCCCTCAAAGCGCCTTCCGATATTGATCGTCATAAAGTTGTAGCGGGCGTCAGCATTGGCATTGCTATCGCGCCAAATGATGCGGCCGATCGGGATCAGTTGGTGAAATGCGCTGACATGGCCCTTTATGGAGCCAAGGGTGGCGGACGGGGCACCTATTGCTTCTACGAGCCAGAATTAGATGCGCGCGTGAAGGCTCGGCATAAGCTGGACACCGATTTGTGCGATGCGCTCGCCAATGGTGAATTCGAGTTGTACTACCAACCTATCGTCAACCTGCAAACCAACCAGGTGAGTGGCTGCGAAGCCCTGCTGCGCTGGCACCATCCAGAGCGCGGTATGGTCGAGCCCACCGAGTTTATTCCAGTCGCGGAGGAAAATGGACTCATTGCCTCCCTTGGCGAGTGGGTGCTGCGGCAAGCTTGTGCCGACGCCGCCACTTGGCCAGACGGCGTCAAAGTTGCAGTCAATCTCTCGCCCACCCAGTTGATGGGTGGCAAGTTGCTGCCAGTGGTCATCAATGCCCTTGCGGCGTCGGGAATGTCAGCCAGCAGATTGGAGCTTGAGATTACCGAATCAGTTCTCATGCAGAACACCTTTGCGAGCCTCGCTATGCTGCATCAGTTGCGCGACATAGGGGTGCGGATCGCGATGGATGATTTCGGTACTGGATATTCCTCCTTGAGTTATCTGCGGAGCTTCCCATTCGACAAGATTAAGATCGATCGCTCCTTTATCGAGGGGATCTCGGAAGAGAATGACTGCGCGGCCATCGTGGAAGCGGTAATAGATATGGCGCACCGTCTTAATATGACGACTACTGCTGAAGGTATTGAGACAGTCGAGCAGCGGGAGAAAGTCCGCGAATTGGGCTGCACCGAATTGCAGGGCTATCTATTCAGCCGTCCGAAACCCCTCGCGGAAATATTGCCGTTGCTTGCACCGCGCGCTGAGATGGTAGAGTGCGAGGCAAGTGCGGCCTGATTGGTTCGCCTCCGCCATTGTACCAAATGAAGGGCAAGAGTTGAGAATACTGCATCGTGCGTAGCGATCCCTTGACTCCTTGCTGGCACACAGTCGGAACGTCTGTTGTTGGCACGAAACAGCAGTTTGCGGCCGCAATGAATAACGGCCACTCAACAGGCACGGGCGAACATCGTCGAGTAGACGTTTATGAGTTAACGACTCAGTCGAAACGCCCGGCCGCGTGCGCCAGCATGGTGTAGACCTTGCCGGTTTCCGA
>OCZT010007396.1_pt1 | contig 10777 bp, 11 predicted proteins | sample 1539031 | NCBI WGS metagenome assembly OCZT01 (sample SAMEA3539308, study PRJEB22396) | soil metagenome | biome: tundra; feature: field; material: soil | place: USA | collected 2010-05 | depth 0.15 m
ATAGTAGTTGAAGCTGAAGCCATGCACGACTTGCGGTCCATTTTTAAGGACCGAAATATTGCCATGCTGGAGGTGGCAGGTTCTATGATGACTATAGAAGTCGAACAATGGCGAATCAGAAATAATTATCGTAACCCAGCGGAGCATGTATTCGAGGACGGTGATTTCGGAAAAGGCAGACTGTGCAATGCGGTCAAAGCGGCAACTGGGAAAACTCCTTCATTTAGATCTAAGAAAGATATACCAGAGCAAGACATCATAGGGTTTACTCCGCTGCAAGCGTCAGACATCCTCGCCTATGAGATCAAGAAAGCCGTCACGCACGCGTCTTTCGCAAACGGAAAGGTACCGCGCGATTATGCCTTTCGGTTCCCTTATCAGGAGTTAAATAGGATTCTGGGTCAACCGCACATGTGGAACCAGAACAGTTCATCGGACATGGCTGAACTAGACAGATATTTTAAGGCCGGAGTCAAAGTGTTGTAGACTTGACGTTATGAGAAAAAAAGCAGAATATATTGAGGGGCCGGAAGGCGCACACTAGAGAGTGGACTTCAATATCCAGCGTACCGATCGTGACCTCGTGACCGTAAGCTCCGAAACGGCTGTTTGCCGTCGCGAAGCTCATCGGAACACCCCGCTCAACGTCAATGCCCAAGGCCTCGGCGTAACTTCGCTGGAAGAGGCAATACGCCGCGCCCGTATCGAGGCTGGCAACTAAGTCGATACGTTCTTCGCCGGCGCGCAGCACTGCGGGCAAGGTGATCGAATCGCCGGGCCCGGCGTAGGAATGCCGCCTGGCGAGGCTGACACGGAAAGCCAACTCCTACCAGCCTCCAAATGGCAACGGAGGCTCCTTCGGAACCTGGATCAAGAGAGGGTGCTGCACGCCCTCCGCCCGCGCTTGTTGCAGAACGGCTCTTGCGTTTTCACCATGACTGACAAGGCGATCCCCTTCGATCGCCACCCATTTGCCCGCATAGCGCGGACCGTTCAATCGAAACCACTCTTGTTCGCGCTTGCGAGAGCTGAACGGCAACGCTGAGCGCAGCTCGTCTGTCACGGTCACGACAAGGTGCTGCTGTTCCGCGAATGGGAGCGGTCCGAGCGGACGAAGAACACCGGACTCGTACACCACCTCCAACTGCCTGATCATAGCCTGATTGTACCGTGCGCCCGCGGCATGTGCGCAACGGTAGTGCACACCTCTATGCCCCCGCCGGCCGCGCGCAATAATCGAAAAGAAGCTGCCACTCCACCCGCTGGATCTCCCGCGCCCGCGCCTCCAGCTCCGATCCCGGCTGCCGCCGCGCCTGCTCACACATCTCAATGAACGCAAACGGATCCCACCGCCCCTCCTGTCCCGCCGCGCGCGCCAGCGCCGGAAAGATCGGATGCGCCCCCACCTGCCGGAACCAATACGCCGCGTTACCGGCATCCGGCTCCTGCCGGTGCACGATGGCGTGCCAGTAGCTGCCCTCCGCCGTCGCGATGTCCTGCGCAATCGCGTGCGCCTCCTCGAAACAGGAGAAGTACACATACAGTCCGCTCATCGCCGCTTCCGGCGCGCGCGCTCCCGCGAACAGCCGGGCCGCGGAAGCCCCTCGCAGCCGCTCGCGAGCCGCCTCCGACGAGCACCGCTCCATCGCCAGGGGCATCAGGCGCTCGCCATCGCCATCCAAGGCCAGAATCGCAACCACCTCAGTGCTGTAGTCCAGTTTCATGCCCACCAATATAACCGCCCATTCCTGACACCTTTTGTCATATTTGCGTCGATCACACGCCTGCCATCACCCGCAAATGCCTGAAACGTAACGACCCGAGCCGAACAACACCCCGAATCCGCCAACCCTTCGTGCTACCGTGATTTCAGGAAAGCCTCCCCGCGCTCGCCGCCAGCGCTCCGCCGGGAAGCCCTTCGATCTTTGACAACCTTCAACCGCGACCTGGTGGTCCGAATCTCCATTCAAGTCATTTACCTACAATAACATACAAACAAATTGGCTTTGTTCGGAAGATTTCGCCACGCCGCGCGCCGACGCACAAAACTGCACGAAAACGCACAGAGGTCGCCGTGTCTCCGCGTCTCCACGTCCCCGTGTCTCCGCGTCCCCGTGTCGCCGTAGAATAGAAGAGTGAAAACCGCCCTGGTCCTTTCCGCCGGAGGCATGTTCGGCGCCTACCAAGCGGGTGTCTGGAAAGCCCTCCAACCCGTCTTCCGCCCCGACGTCGTGATCGGCTGCTCGGTAGGCTCCATCAACGGCTGGGCCATCGCCTCGGGCATCCCGGGCGACGAACTGATCCGCACCTGGCTCGACCCGCGTACCGCGACCCTCATGACTCCGCGCGCGTCGTGGCGGCCCTGGCGCGCCGCATTCGACCCCGCGCCGCTCCAGGAAATGATCCAGGAACTCGCTTCCACTTACACGCCGCAGGTGCCGTTCGCGGTGGCCGTCACGCGATTGCCGCAGTTGCGCCTCGAAATCGTCCAGACCCCCAGTCTCACGTGGCGGCATGTGATGGCTTCCTGCGCCGTGCCGGTCGCATACCCTCCGGTGCGCATCGATGGGCGCCTCTATTGCGATGGCGGCCTGCTCAGCGTCATGCCAGTGTGGGCTGCCGAGCGGTTCGGCGTCGACCGTGCGATTGCCGTGAACGTCCTGCCCAGCTTACCGTTGAACGCCGTGCGGGCGGCCGTCCGGACGGTGCGCCTGCTGGCCCCACGCGAGCCGCAAGTGACCGGAGTGGAGGTGCTCCGTCTGGGCCCCGAGCGGATGCTCGGAACGTTTCACGATGCCATTACCTGGGACGCCGGAAACACGCGACGCTGGATCGATCGCGGCCAGGCCGATGCCGAAGCGCTCATCCGCAGCCCACAATTTGCAGCCATTTTTGCAGCCAGCTCGGGACGTTTCGTTTAAAATAGGCTATTCTATGGCGATGTATCGGGTCTACCGGATGAAGGATGCGCCGCGCCAGCAGTTCCGCTGGGCGCCGCACGTGGCCGGCGCGGCTAGCGTCAAGGCCAAGGATTACGAGCCGGATGGCGCAGTCCAGGCCGATAGCGAATACGATGCCTGGATCCGTTTGCGCGCTTCCGAGCGTCCGCTCGACGTGGGCGATTTGCTGGAAAGCGAGAGCGGCGCGTTGCGCATCTGCAAGTACGTAGGATTCGAATCGGCGAGCTGGGTCGTCCCGGAAGTCAAGTCCACGCCGCAAGCCCCGCCCGAGCCACCGGCGCAGACAATACAGATCTGAGAGGAGCGCACATGAGGGAGCCGCGATTAGGCGACATCATCGACGACTATTGCGTCAAGTGCAAACGCATCATGAACCACGCGGTTGTATCCTTGCTGAACAGCGAGCCCGCCAAAGTCCGTTGCCGGACATGTCACAACGATCACGACTTCCGGCACGAGCAGCCGCCTCCGCCCAAAGTGGACACGCGCAAGCAGGCCTTGTTCGCCGAAGTGCTGGCCAAAGTCGCGCCGGGTAGCCCTATCGGCCCCGTCGTGCCAGAGCCTTTCCTGGAAGACCCTCCGGACGAAGTCCTCTCCGAAGAAGAGCCGGCCGAGGAGGCTTCCGCCGAAGAAGCCCTGCCCGAAGAAGCCCCGCCCGAAGAGGCCCTGCCCGAAGAGGCCCCGCGCAGAGAAAAGGCAAAGCCGAAGAAGGCGAAAGCCATGCCGAAGTCGACGCCCAAAACCAAGGCGAAGACCAAGCCCAAGGCCAAGGGCCGCAAGTAGCGTGTGTTGTGGTTTTGGTTCTTCGCCGGCCCCGCGCTGGTCCTCGCTTTCCTCTCGCTCCGCGGTGAGCGCAAGCGCGCCGCATACGTAGCCGGACGGCTTGCGGAAGCGCCGCCCCCGGACATGGACAAAGCCCTGCCTCCGGCCACCGTCATCGTTCCCGTGAAAGGCGGCGACCCCGGCCTGCGCGAAAATCTGGCCGCGCTGGCCGCGCAGGATTACCCCAATTATGAACTGATCGTGGTCGCGCACCGCGCCGCCGATATACCTGCCGGCGTGCTTCCGGCGCGCGCCCGCGTCGTGCTGGCCCACGCGCAGGAACCCGGCACGGGCGAGAAGGTGCTGAATCTGCGGACCGCCGTCCGCTTCGCCCGGAAGGACTCGCTGCTCTACGCGTTCGCGGATTCCGATGGGCGCGTTTCGCGAACATGGCTGCGCGCGCTGGCGTCGCCCCTGTCTCGATCGATGTCCACATCAATGACAGATACCCGGGTGGGCGCCAGCACCGGATATCGCTGGTACGCGCCTGAGCCGCCCGATTTCTGGTCGCTCATGCGCAGCGTGTGGGATGCGGTGATCGGCGGGACCTTCTCATCCGGTTCGAATGCCTTCGCTTGGGGCGGATCGATGGCCATCCGCCGCGAAACATTTCATGCCATTCGCGTTCCCGACTTCTGGCGTGACACTGTCAGCGACGACTATGCGCTGAGCGATGCCGTGCGCCGCGCCGGCTTGCGGATCGTCTTCGCGCCCGGCGCCATGGCCGTCTCCACGGACCGCACAAGCGGCCGGGCGTTTCTGGCCTGGGCGCGCCGCCAACTCACCATCACGCGCGTCTATCGCCCGCGCCTCTGGTGGACCGCGCTGGTGGCGCACATCATCTACTGCGGTGGCATGGCGGCGGCCATCATTGCCTCGATTCACGGCAGCCGCGGCGCCGAGTGGGTGCTCCTCGCGCAGCTTTCGCCCGGCATGTTGAAAGGCGCCAATCGCGCCACGCTCGCCAAGGCGGAGCTTCCCGACTACAAACCTTGGTTCGACCGGCACGCCTGGGTGCATACGCTCTGGGTGCCCCTCGCCACCTGGATCTGGCTGATCGTGCTGCTCGCCTCGGCATTCGGCAACCGGATCGAGTGGCGCGGCAACCGGTATCGCTTGAAGACCGTTCATCCACGCGCCTGACCGCTCACACCAATCTCCACCGCCCCGCGGAAGGCGCAGCGTACACTCGTCGATAGGAGGGTACACAATGACGAAACGTTCTTTCATAATGCAGGCCGCCCTGGGCGCGCTGATGGGCGTGCCGATAGGCGCGCAGGCGATGGCTGCCACAACGCCCAAGCCGCCGTCTTTCCATGTGGAGATTACGGGCAAGGGCAAGCCGATGATTCTCATCCCCGGCTTCGCATCTTCCGGGAAAACGTGGGATAGCACGGTGGCGCACTACAAGGACCAATACGAATGTCACGTGCTCACGCTCGCCGGTTTCGCAGGAGAGCCGCGCATCGAAGCGCCGTTCCTGGAAACCGTGCGCAAGGACCTGGCCGCCTATATCCGCGACAACAAAATGAATAAGCCGGTGATCGTCGGCCATAGCCTGGGCGGCGTTCTGGCGCTGTGGCTGGCCGAGCGGGAACCCGACCTGGTTGGACCGCTGGTGATCGTGGATTCGCTTCCCTTCCTGGCTGCCATCATGAATCCCGATGCGACCGCCGAAAGCGTGAAGGCGCAGGCCGAGCAGATGCGCAAGATGTACAGCGGTCCGCCGACCGAGCAAACCGAGAAGATGGGCGAGATGGCCGTCAAGGCCATGGTCACCAGTCCCGCGGACTTCGAGATGATCATGGGATGGAGCCGCAAGTCGGACCGCGTGGCCATGGGCGATGCCATCTATGACATGATGACCACCGATCTGCGCGGCGACCTGGACAAGATCGCTTCGCCCACGCTGGTGCTCGGCACCTGGATCGCGTATAAGCAATACGCCACGCGCGAACAGGTCGAGAAGAACTTCCGCACGCAGTACGCGAAGCTGAAGAACTACGATTTCGTCCTCTCGGACAAAGCCCGCCACTTTGTTATGCTGGACGATCCCGACGGCTTCTTCCAGGCCCTCGACCATTTCCTGAAGCCTTAGTGGGGCAGGCCCTCGGCCTGCGGCGGCCTCTCAGGCCGCCCCTTTGAGTCTTATGAAACGCTCTCACGTCTACATCCTATGCCAGGTGCTCGGCTGGTACTCCCAGGCCGTGGGCAACATCGCCCTGAGCCAATTGGGCGAGCCGATCACCTGGAAACCGGTACTGCTCTATATGTGGGGCGCGCTGGCGGGCATCCTGACGACGCATGCCTTGCGCGCCTTCATCCGGCGCCGCCAATGGCTGAAGCTCTCGCCGCTGCGCGCCCTGCCTCGCGTGGCCGCTGCCGCCCTTGTCACCGGCATCGCCATCACGGCCTTCGTGACCGCCGCCTGGCCCCTCACCTACGGCATGGCCGCGCTCCGTAAATCCGGGTACGGATGGATTCTCCCGGTCGTGTTCATCTGGAGCATCACGGTTTTCCTTTGGGAGGTGATCTACTTCGGCGTGCATTATTTCGAGAGCTTCCAAAAGTCGGAGGTCGAGAAGCTGCGGCTCGCGGTGGTTGCCAAAGACTCCCAGCTCCGCGCCCTGATTTCCCAGGTGAACCCGCATTTCATCTTCAACTGTCTGAACGGCCTGCGCGCCATGATCGTGGAAGACCCCGTGCGCGCCCAGGACATGGTGACCGAGTTGTCCAACATCCTGCGCTACTCGCTGCAATCCGGCCGCACCGAGACGGTGCCTCTGGAAACGGAACTGGAGGCCGTCACCGCATACCTGAAACTGGAAGCCATCCGGCTGGAAGAGCGTCTGCGCGTCCACATTGAGGTGGATCCGGAGTCGCTCGAAACACGCATTCCGCCCATGCTGCTGCAGACCCTCGTGGAGAATGGCATCAAGCATGGCGTCGCACGCCTGCCGGGTGGCGGCGAAATCCGCGTGGACTCGCAGGTGGAGAGCCGCGCGGTGAAGATCCAGGTGCGCAACAGCGGCCAACTGCGCGAGGACGCCGGCTCCACGCGCCTGGGCCTCGACAACGCCCGAGAGCGCCTGCGGCTGTTGTACGGCAACGCCGCCTCGCTGGTCTTGCGCAATTACGACGGCGATTCCGTGGTGGCCGAAATCTCCATTCCCCTGAGCCCTGCATGAAGGTGCCGCCCGCATGAAAGCCTTGATCGTGGACGACGAGCGCCTGGGCCGCGCCGAGTTGCGCCGGCTGCTCGAACCTCACCCCGAGGTCGAGATCGTCGGCGAAGCACGCGACGCCGACGAAGCCCTGGCGCAGATCGAGCAACTCCAGCCGGACCTGCTTTTCCTGGATATCCAGATGCCCGGCCGCAGCGGCTTCGAGTTGCTCGAACAGCTCGACCGCGTCCCGCTGGTCATCTTCACCACGGCCTATGACGAGTACGCGCTCAGGGCCTTCGAAGTAAACGCGCTCGACTATCTGTTGAAGCCGGTATCGCCCGAGCGCTTGGATGCCGCCCTGGCCCGCGCGGCGCTGCGCAAAGCCAAACCGGCCATGACGACGGCCAGCGCATCTTCGTGCATCTTCGTGAAGGATGGCGAGCGCTGCTGGTTCGTCACCCTCAGCGATGTCGTACTGCTCGAAAGCGAAGGCAATTACGCGCGGCTTTACTTCGGCGGCAACCGGCCCCTGGTGCTGCGCTCGCTCAACTATCTGGAAGAGCGGCTCGATCCGGCCATCTTTTTCCGCGCCAGCCGCAAGCACATCCTCAACCTGCGATTCATCGAAACCATCGACCCCTGGGCCAACGGCGGGTTCCTGGTGCGGCTGAAGGGCGGGTTCGAAGTGGAGATGTCGCGGCGGCAAGCGCAGAAGTTCAAAGAAGTGATGAGCCTTTGAAGCTCTCCAGTCTATACTGGAGTGAGTCAAATGACGCCCACCACCAGTTTCGGCGCTGTCGAAAAGGTGAAAGGCGGAGACTACGACGCGTTCGCCGCGCTCTTCGCGAAGTACCGCCGCCGGCTCGCCGCGCTGCTGCGTTACAAAGCCGGTCCGGAGTTGCTCGCCGCGGTCGAGGTGGACGATCTGCTCCAGGAAACCTTCCTGCAAGCTTTCCGCGATATCCAGCGCTTCAAATATGCCGCGCCGGGAAGCTTCTGGAACTGGCTGGCTTCTATCGCCGGTCACGTAGTGCTGGACGCCGCTCGTTTCCAGGGCCGCCAGAAACGCAACGCCGGCGATGTCGTACGCTTCCGCTCCGCCAGCAATCCGGACGGCCCCGATCCGGTGGATGCCAAAACTCCCACGCTGCTGCTGTCGGAGAAGGAAGCCGTGCAGGCTCTCTTCGAGCGGCTGGAAGCGCTGCCGGAGGATTACCGCGAGGCGATCCTTCTGGCCAAGATCGAAGGGCTCTCCACGGCTGAGATCGCCGCGCGCATGGGCAAGACCCGTGAAGCCGCGGCGCTGCTGCTGCACCGTGCCCTCAAGCGCTTTCGCGCGCTGGCAGGAGAGCCGTAATGCCGTCCGCGCCGGAGAAAGAAGAACTGCTCGCGCATGCGCTGGCCGATTTCCTCGACCGCCAGGCGCGCGAGGAGGCCCCGGCCATCGAAGGCTTCTGCCGAGAACATCCGGAGATCGCCGACGATCTGCGCCCGCAGCTTGAGACCCTTGCCGAAATCGACCGCGCCGTCGGCCTGCCCGAGCCGCCGCCACCGGCCGGCCAACCCGCCAAACTCTCTGGCTACACGATCCTCGGCGAGATCGGATCGGGCGGCATGGGCCGCGTATTTCTGGCTATGGACGAGCGGCTTGGCCGCAAAGTGGCCATCAAGACCCTGAACGCGCGCTACGCCGATCACCCCGTCCTGCGCGCGCGCTTCATGCACGAAGCCCGCGCCATGGCGCAAGTCACGCACCCGAATATCGCTCGCATTTACGCTCTCGGCCCGGATGGCGAACCGCCCCACTTCGTCATGGAGTACGTGGAAGGCGCCGCGCTCTCGACCGCCGCGCAGCCGCTCACGCTACGGCAGAAGGCGGAGCTGATGCGTAAGGTGGCACTGGCCGTCGGTTTTCTGAACGAGCGCCAGGTGATCCACCGCGACCTGAAGCCGGGCAATATCCTGGTGGGTCCCGACCTGGAGCCGAAGCTGCTCGATTTCGGCTTGGCGTTGCACCTCTCCGGCAACGAAGCGCGCCTCACCCTGCACGGCGAAATCATGGGCACGCCGGATTACTTCTCCCCGGAACAAGCCCGCGCCGATGCGCCCCTCGATGCGCGCAGCGATGTCTTCTCGCTGGGCGTCATCTGCTATGAAGTGCTCACCGGTTCCCTGCCCTTCCGCGCCGAGACGCTGCGCGACCAGGTGCAGTCCATTTGCGAACAGGATCCCGTGCTGCCGCGGCGCATCAACGCCGAAATCCCCGGCGATCTGCAAAACGTCTGCATGAAGGCGCTCGAAAAGGCGCCCGCCGGCCGCTACAACTCGGCCTGCGAAATGGCGGCCGACCTGGAGCGTTTTCTGGCCGGAGACGCCGTGCTCGCCGCGCCCGCCGCCTACGCGCGCCTGATGACCGGCAAGATCGCGCAACACCTGCGCGAGTTGGACGGCTGGAAGCAGGATCGGATCCTTTCCGACTCGGAATACGATTCCTTCCGGAAGTGCTACGACCGGTTGGTGGAACGCGAAGACGCCTGGATCATGGAAGTCCGCCGCCTGTCGCTGCCGCAGGTCAGCTTGTACCTGGGCGCTTGGATTCTGGTGGTCGGCGCGGCGCTGATCGTCTTGTTCCGGTACGCGGGGCTGAGCGGAACGCCGGCCGTGCTGGTGGCCGCCGCAGCCACGGCGCCTACCGCCTGGATCGGCATTCGCTGCTGGAAGCTGGACCAGCGCCGCATCGCCGTGGCCTTTCTCCTGGCCTTCTGTCTGCTGCTGCCCATCGCCTTGCTGGTCGCCATGGGCGAGTACGGCGTGTTCCGCGGATTCACGCAGGGCAGGAAGAATCTGGAGCTCTTCTCGAAATTCGAGAGCTTCAAGATGACCACCAACGCCCAATTGTGGTGGTCGATCCTGCTCTCGCTGCCGGCCTACTATTGGCTGCGCCGCTTCACGCGCGCGTCCGTATTCTCGCTGGTATTCGCCATGATGGCTGCGCTTTGGTGCCTGGCCTGCCTGCTGCGATTGGGCATGCTGGACTGGATCGATAACGACCCCGGCAGGCCGTACTTCTACCTGCTCCCTTGCGCGGCGCTGTTCTTCGCCGCCGCCCTTGCCTTGGAGCGCCTGCGCCTGGCCAACGATTCGCGCTATTTCTATCCGATCGCCGTGGCCTTCACGCTGGCCGCGCTGACCGGCGTGGCGACCTTTCACGAACCCTACGCCAACTGGCTGAAGAGCGTAGCGCCGTGGACCCGCGGCCAGATCGAATATCTCTTCATCCTGAACGCGGGCATCTACTTCGCGCTCCAGATCGCGTGCGAGCGCGTTTCCTCGCCGCAGATGCGCATGGTGGCCAAATCGTTCCGCTTCGTGATTCCAGGCCACGTGATGACCTCACTGCTGCTGCTGGGCCTGGCCGCGTCGGACCGCTGGGAGGGCGCTCGGGCGAACGCGGGGATGCGCCTGGAAGCGCGCCTGCTGGAAGCGCTCCTCCCGATGGTGGCTTGCGTCTTCGTGCTCGGCAGCATTCCGAAGCAGATGAAGAACTTCTTCGCCAGCGGCATGTTCTTCCTGGCCATCGGCCTGGTGCGGCTGCAGCAGGATTTCTTCAAAGACCGTGCATGGTGGCCGATCGGCCTGCTGCTCACCGGCCTGCTCCTGATGGCCGCCGCCGCCCGTTACGCTCCTCTCAAGATGGCCCTCAAGCGCCTGTGGCGCACGCTTTAGCGTGCTGCTGCCGGCTTCAGCCGACAGTGCAATTTCCGGCCGCCGATGTCGCAGATCGGAAGAGGTCGTGTAGGGAAAGAGTGTAGATCTCGGTGGTCGCCG
>OCZT010007397.1_pt1 | contig 10776 bp, 7 predicted proteins | sample 1539031 | NCBI WGS metagenome assembly OCZT01 (sample SAMEA3539308, study PRJEB22396) | soil metagenome | biome: tundra; feature: field; material: soil | place: USA | collected 2010-05 | depth 0.15 m
GGCCGGTCGCACAACACCATGCCGGCCGAGTGGATGCCGAGGTGGCGGGGGCGGTTCAGCATCTGGGTCGCCATGGCGAGCAGTATTTCGGGCACGTCGTCGGACATCGCGGTCATGCTCGAGCGGTCCACCTGGTCGCGCAACTGGTTGGCGGCCTCCTCGGAGTAGCCAAAGGCCCGCGCCACGTCGCGCAGCGCCGAGCGCGGCCGGTAGGTGATGACGGCAGCCACTTGAGCGGCGTGGTGACGCCCGTAGCGCTGGTACACGTACTGGATCACCTCCTCGCGCCGACCCGATTCGATGTCCACGTCAATGTCGGGGGGGCCGTCGCGCGCGGGCGAGAGAAAGCGTTCAAAGAAAAGATGGAGTTTGACGGCGTCGGCGTTGGTGATGCCGAGCGAGAAGCACACGGCTGAGTTGGCGGCTGAGCCGCGGCCCTGGCAGTAGATGTTCGAGCGTCGACAGAACTCGGTGATGTCCCAGACCGTGAGGAAGTACCCCGCGAAACCCAAGCCCCCGATGACGCCGAGCTCGTGGTCGATCTGGCGCCACGCGCCGGGTACGCGTTCGTTCTCGCGGGTGCCGTATTTGCGCGTCGCCCCCTCGTGCACCAGCACGGCGAGGTACTCCTGTTCGTCCATCCCCTCCGGAGTCACGAACGCCGGCAGGTTCGGCGCCACCAGCCGTAAGTCGAAGGACAGCTCCGCGCAGAGCTCCCCGGCGCGGTCGACCACCCCGGGCCAGCGCGCGAAGCGGCGACGCTGCTCACCATCCCCACGCAGGTGCGCCATCGGAGAAGCCGAGAGCCAGCCCCGCATTTCCTCGAGCTCGCGTCGCGCGCGGATCGCCGCCACGACGTTGGCCCGGGCGAAGTCCTCGGGTCGGGCGTAGTGCACGTTGCCCGTCGCCACCAGACTCACGTCGTGGCGCACCGCCAGTTCAGCCAGGACGTCGTTGCGCGCCACGTCCTCGAAGTGTCCGTGGTCCCAGATCTCCACGGCGATGTTCTCACGGCCGAAGCGCTCAATGAGCCCCAGTAGTTCACGCTCCGCCGCGCGCGGCCCCTCATCGAGCAGCGCGCGAGAGAGCGGACCCTTGCGACACCCGGTCAGGACCAACCACTCGTCTGCGCAACTCGCCACGTGGTCGAGACTGAACTGCGGTGTCCCCTTCTCACCGCGCTCGAGGTGTGCCTCGCCCAACATCGTCGACAGCCGCCGATACCCCTCGGGTGAACGCGCCAGTACCACCAAGTGATCACCCTGGGGGTCGGCGACGCCCACGCGGTCGTCGCGGGCGTCAATCGTCAACTCCGTGCCGAACACCGTGGGCAGTCCCAACGCGCGCGCCGCCTCGGCGAAGCGCACTACGCCATAGAACCCGTGATGATCAGTCAGAGCGAGCCCCCCGAGCTTCAAGCGCACCGCCTCGGCGACGAGTTCCTCGGGGTCACTCGCGCCGTCGAGGAAGCTAAAGCCCGAGTGGGCGTGCAGTTCGCCGTAGATCGCCATCAGTCGTAGATCCCCACCAGCCACCAGCGCCCGCCCTCAGCCGCCAGCAGCATCGCCTCGCCGCTGTCGAGCAGCACCTGTACGTGCGCGCGGCGGCGCTCGCTCGCCCACCAGCGCTCCACCAGTGGCCAGGGTCCGGCGACCCAGACAATCCCCCGGCGCGAACCGCGTAGTAGCACCAACGACGTCGGCGCAGCGCTGAGAGATCCGCGTGCGCCCATGCGCACCGGCTCATCCGTGTCGTCGCGCAACTCCACCGCCACGGGCTGGTGCAACGACGTGATCGGCGACGGTCCCGCCAGGCGACCGGGCCAGGGGGCGTCGTCGCGCACCTCGCGCGAGGGCGAGCCCCAGGGGGTGAGCGTCGCACGGTCCTCGGGAACACGTCCCCCGCGCAGACGCGCCACCAGCACACCCTCGGGTCCGAGACGGTGGCGCACCCGGTGCGCCGCCGCGTGGGCGCGGTCGTCGCCAGCAGTGCGCTGACCGAAGAATCCCGCCTGCTCGTCGCCCACGACGTCCTCACCGCGCGCGCTGCGTAGCCGCGCGACCAGGCGAGTGTCGCGCTGGCCGGGCAGTTCGGGCAGCTCCCCTCGCGCCACGCGGTGCAGCACCCGCACCGCGGCGCTGAAGCGCTCGGCGACACGCGCGGCGTCGAGGTCAGCGAAGTCACCCACGGTATAAATGCCGAGGCGGCGACCGGTAGTGGCGAGTTCCTTATGTCCCAGCGCCATCAGTGGCTGGGCTCGGCGAAACGCCGTCGTCTGCCCCGACGCCAGCACCACCTCCTGGCGCGCCGCCAACTCCGCGCAGAAGAGTCCCTCGGCCACCCCGAGCGAGACCTCGAGGCCGAGCACGTCGCGCACGCTGTGGCGCACCGCGGCAAAGACCGCTTCGTCACCGCCGAAGAACCGACTCGGTCCGCGCAGGGGCAGAGTGCACAGTCCGAGCCGCACGGGCTCCACGAAGGGACAGAGCACCCCGACGACGTCGAGGATGCGCAGGTAGTCGCGCAGGGTCGACCCGTCGGGCCGCTCCTCACCGAGCGGCTCCGCCCAGAGCGCGAGGAGTCGCTCCACTTATCTCGCCACCGCCCGACCTTGGGCGTCGGGCACTATCACCACGTGCTCGCCACGACGCGCGGCCTCGCCGCGACCCCCGACCCGCAACGTCACGTAGCGCGCGTCAAGGCGTGACGACATGATCCAGCGCGAGCTGGTGAGATGAAAAGAAAGATCCACGGGCAGCGGCCACGGTGCGCTGGGCTCGGTGAGGGCAATCAACACCGTGCCGCGTTCGCGCACCCGGTCCATCAACTTGCGTGCCGCTCCGTGCGAGGGACGCGAGGGCGGACGCACAATGAGCAGGTCAACCCCGTCGAGCAGGTCGGCCGCCGCCTCGGCCCACGCGCCGCGCGGGCGCGGGACGAAGAGAACGCGGTGCAGGTCAACTCCGAGGTCGGACATTGCCACCACACCGGGGTCGTCCACCCCCACCACGGCCGCCCAGTGGCCCTTGGCACTCGCTTCGCTGAGCAGGCTTAAGGCCACGCTGAGTCCACCGAGTCCCGGTTGGGCGTGGACCACGACGGTGGAGCCCCGACGTAGGCCACCACCAGGTGTTAGCGAGGCCCAGGGTTCAGAAAGGGGAACAATACGGGACTTTGCGAGGGTGACGGGACGTAGCGTCGCCACCAGATCGTCCGAGAGACGGGGGCGTGGAGGTGAAAAAGCGAACATATGTTCGTAAGAGTAGCCACTCCCCGTCACAGACGCCAATAGCCCTAAGGTCGCTATTGAAAGGAGTCCCCGTGTGCGGCCGCATCGCCCTCTTTAGTCCCCCGATCCGTTTCGCCCGGCTCCTCGACGCCACCCTGGCGGCCGGCCTCGAAGAAGAAACCCACCCCAGTTGGAACGTGGGACCCCAGCGCCGGCTCTTCGGCGTCGCCGAGCACGAGGGGACACGCATCCTCGACCGCTACCGCTGGGGACTCCTGCCGAGTTGGGCCAAGGACCCCGCGATTTCCAATCGACTCTTCAATGCCCGCGGCGAGACCGTCGCGGAGAAACCGTCATTTCGCGCGGCCTTCAAGAAGCGCCCCTGCATCATCCCCGTCGACGGCTTCTACGAATGGGATCACCGACCGGGTCGCGAGAAGCAGCCACACTTCTTCACTCGCACCGACGCCGAGCCGCTACTGCTGGCGGGGTTGTACGAGTTCTGGCACGATCCCGCGACGCCCGAGGACGCCCCGTGGATCCAAACCTGCACCGTGATCACTACGACGCCCAATGAGGACATGGACGAGATTCACGACCGCGTGCCGGTCGTTATAGAAATCGCCGACGTCGGCGACTGGCTCGACGTCGGCGATTCTGGTCCCGAAGAACGTTCGCACTTGCTGCGCCCCGCTCCCCCGGGAACTCTGCAGCACTACGGCGTGGATCCGGCTGTGGGGTCGGTGCGCAACGACGGTCCCGAATTGATTGAGCCGGTCGAACCCCAGCCCCTCTTCTAACGCGCGCCCATCGGCGGGTTGTTGTTGGTGGCAAAGTCCAGGTACTGCGAGGGCAGCGGCACCACGGTAAAGCTCACCTGGTAGCCACCCTTGACGGCCATACCCGTGTAGTTGTAGTTCGGCAGTTCCATCCAGCCGTTGCCCTTCATGTCGTATGACGAATAGCCAATTGTCACCGTGGTGAGGTTGACTACCGTCGGCGCCGGCAGTGTCGTGGTGGTGGTCGGAGCAGATAGCGAGCGGGGCACCGCGGTGGACTGAGTCACACTGGTCGAGGGCGCGTGGCTGGGCGAGGCGACGGGGACATAGAAGTGGTTGAACTGGTACTCCTGCGCAGTGATCTGGTCGACGCCCGCCGACTGAGAGATCAGCGGATAAATCGCCATCACCTTGAGGACGAAAGTGCTGCCCGATGCACTCTGCAACGAGCCATCACTATTAAAAGTGAACGAGTCGCTCATGTCTGAGGGATATCCATTGATGAGGAGAGGGACATTGATCGTCGTAACCCCGCCACTGACATCCTGCGTCGCCTCGCCCGCCGTGTAGTCACCGAGCGCCTGGACGAAGCCCAGCGCCTGTGCCGCCAATGACCCGGTGGCCGCAATAGGTCCAGTCGCACCTGAGACTCCGGACGACCCGGTGACCCCCGTCGCGCCCGGGGCACCCGAGGCACCGGTAGAGCCCGACACACCGGTGGCGCCGGTATTTCCAGTATCTCCAGTAGCTCCCGTCCCTGACGGCGAAGATGATACGACAGGGGGAACTGCGGCACCCACTGCTCCGCCCGTGCCCGAAACCCCGGTGACGCCATCGGGCGTCGAGTAGATGTTCCAGTAGTCGACGCCGCCACCGCTATTGATGGATCCGGAGTATCCCTTGCCGTTCACTCCGTAGTACGTGCTCGAGTTGTCGGCTGCCGCGGTGGTGGCGAGGGTGACGCCCAGCGCCGTGGCGGCGGTGTTCAGCGTGGCGGCCAAGTCTGACGGTGCACTAATGGTGTAGACCGGCTCCGATCCCACGGCGGCGGAGAACTTGTCGCCACCGGTGAAGGAATAGTTCAGGTACCGGATCATCGTACCCCCGACGATTCCGGTATCCCCCTGCAACGCAGTTGAGCGTGGCACCTGCGCGGAGGCCGCCGAGAAACCCAAGACCGGCAGCGCCGATCCCACGCCGTTCAGCGCCGTCACGCCGAGCACCGTGAGGGCACTGGCGGCCGCTACCGATCCCGCCATGCGCAGACGGAACGTCTTCCACGCGGCATCGGCGTGACGTGAGTGGCGCATCGCACGTGTCACCATCTGGTCGTAGTTGGCGGGGATGTACCCGCGGGCCACAGGATTACTGTCAGCCAATCGTTCGTCAATCGATTTCATAGCGTTCTCCTTCGCTCTACCTTGTTTGTGTCGCGAACGGCGAAAATTTTCAGTCCAGTGAAATGCTGCTGAAGTTCTTACGGAACCGGTCCTGTGCGCGCGAGAGTCGCACCGCGGCAGCATTGCTGGTGACGCCTAAGATAAGTCCGATTTCGTCGGCGCTACGACCATCCCACGCGTGCAACAAGATAATGTCGCGGTCGTCGTCGCTCAATGCTTCGAGTGCCGTGCGTACGCCTTCGTCGGCGATCACATTGTCCTCCGCGGACGAGCCGTGTGGCGGAGGTGACAAGTGTGCAGCGACGACTTCGCCGCGACGGAACTTGCGGTGCGCGTTGCGCAACACGTTGCGCGCGACCCCAATCAGCCAGGGCACTTCGGCTCCGGTGGGGATGTCGTCGAGGCGTCGCCACGCGATGATGAGGACTTCTTCGACGAGGTCGTCAACGTCGGAATAACTCAAAGGGTAAATGCGCCGCCTGATGTACGCGCCAATCGCGGGCGTCGCCTCGTCAGCGACCGCGCGGAACCGCCGCTCTCTTTGCGCCCTCATACCAACGTCCTGTCTCGGCCTCACACTTTCTTACCGTGATTTCTCTGGCCAGAGCGCACTTCGTGACGTGGACGCAAAATGTCGTTGGGAAAGCCGAAAACCCCGAGTGACCAGTGAGCCGAAGCTCACCCGCCCCTCGGGGTTTCCGAGGCACACCATTCGTCGCCCCGTGTCGGACGGGCCACCGAATGACGGCAGGCACTCCACACCCTTCACCGTGTCGTCAAGCGGACCGAACTCCGCTTGCCGCTGAAGTGATCCGTTCCTCTTGCGAGGCCCCTCTCACTTCCGCCTCCCTCTCCTTTCGGATTGGTCTGCGTCGGCAGGTACTGCGTGGACTACGAGAAATACAATGCCACCAGCAAATGCCCCCGTGAAGCCCTGATGACGAAATCGAGAGGTTTTGCCCAGATTTTGTTCACTTTTGCACCACAATCCTCACGTTCAGCACACTTTTGCACGAGTAATTCTCAGGTTTTGCACATCCTGCAACGATGTAATTACGACGTGAGTATGAAAAACGTGGGCCTTAGGAAGCGGCGAGAACCGCGCCGGACGCCGTGGCGAGCGACTCGCGGGCCTCGGAGTAGGTGAGCCAGTGGCCCGCCTCGAAGTCGTAGAGCTTGCAAAGCTTGGTGTTGTGTCGAAAATCACGAAAACGCAGTGGCGCGTCGTGCACGATGTCGGGATAGACCTTCTCAATTGCCAGTGCGGCCATCTCGAGGTTGTACATCGGGATGCGCATGTCAACGTGATGCGGCGAGTGAATCATGATCCAATGAAAGAAGAAGTTGACACCCTTGGGAACGCGCAGCACCGTGGTGCCTTCCATCTGTCCCTTGAACCTGTTCCACTCGTTGCGCTTCCACCAACGGATGTCCGGCGCCACGTGATGCACGTGCACCACTGATCCGATCATCGCGCTGAAACCCAGGAAGGGAATCACCTCGGCGCGCAGGATCAACCACACGACGCCGCCGAGAGAATGCGTGCGGGCGAAGGCCATAAACCCCAACGCGACCGCCATGAGAAATGCGAAACCGAGAGTCGTGATGCGATCACGACGAATGGCCTTGGCCCATCGCGCCGGCGGCGTGAAGGCGATCATCTTGTGCCACCACACTTCCTTCAAGTAATACAGTCCGGCGCCCCACCACGACCACTCGATGCGATGCAACATCTTGCCCGCGCGCGACGTGTCCGCGTATTCCTGCGCGGTGACCGGGTGCCACACGAAGTCGTATCCCTGACGCACCGTGAAGGCGTGGTGAATGCGATTGTGCCCGAGTACCCAGGCTTCAAAAACGTGCCACGACGGCAGCATCGCAATGCGACCGACAATTGAATTCTTGCGCTTGGTGTTGAAGAGCGCGCCGTGCGCGCTGTCGTGGGCCACCACAAACAACGCGGTGACCGCGAGGATGGCCAGCACGTCGAGAGCGGCGTCGGCAAACGGATTGGCGACGAAGATCAATGCCGCGATAGTGCCGAGGTAGATGACGGCGTCTCGCGCAAAGTAACTCATGCCCTTCCACGTGGGGTTCTCGTACGCCGCGGACGGAATGACGTCGATGACCGGCTTGAGGGAGCCGGCACGTTCGTCGCGTTCTTCTCGTTCGAGGGTCTCGTCGCTCACGCGAGGACTGACTGGGGAGCGCCGCACTCAAGCACGGCACGGCAACGAACGTCACGAAGAATCATCGACACCAATTTTACGGAGGCCCACGAGATTGCCCGAATGACAAAAGTCCCAACGCGGAGTCAGACCTGATGATCGCCGCCCGCGCGACGTTCGTCCCTCTCCACGACGGTTCCCTTGTCGAGTCGCCAATGACGTGCTCCTACGAGCCGCTCGGCGTCCTGGTGCGAGACGATCACCATGACGCCCCCGCGATAGTGCTGTCGCAGTCTCGCGAGCAGTTCGCGCGCCGCTTCATCGTCGAGCCCCTCCGTGGGCTCATCGAAGATTGCGACCGGCCGACTCGTCAATAATTCGCGTGCGACCCCTAGTCGGCGCTGCTCTCCCCCGGAGAGTCCGGTGCAGATGCCGCCCAGACGCGTACGAAGCCCCTCGGCGAGCCCCTCCAGGAAATCACCGAGACCAGCTTCCTCGCACGCGTACAACATCTGCTCGTCAGTGGCGTCGGGTCGGGCGATGCGCAAGTTGTCGGCCAACGTCGCAGCGAAGACGTGCGGCGCATCGTCAACGAGTCCCACCACCGTGCGCACGGTCTCAGAGGTCAGCACTGAGAAATACTTCTCGCCGAGCATCAGTCGTCCCGCACTCGGGTCGAGGAACTTCGCCACCAGCCGCGCCACGGTCGTCTTGCCACCGCCGCTGGGTCCTTCGAGAACCACCACGTCACCGACGCGCAACTGGCGGTTGACGTGTTGAAGCACCGGGGCATCGCCGTACGAGTGCGACACGTCGCGTAGCGCCACCCCCGGGTGCGTCGCCGCCGCGTCGTGAGTGACGTCGGGTTCGCGCACGGGGCGGAGCTTGTCGCGCAAGGAGTTCAGGCGCCCAATCGCCGCGCGATCGCGCGCCGCGCCAACGACACCGGTAATGGTCCCGCTCACGAGTTCCAGTGCCGCGATTGTCGTGAGGGCCGGGACCGCCACGAGCGCCGTGGCCAGGTGCCCACGTCGAAGGTCGTCGACACTCACCACCACCACCGCGATGCAGGCGAGTCCGTTGACCAACAACGCACCCGCCGAAATGACTCCCGCAACTGAACGACGACGCATATTCGCCACGTCGCTGCGCTCCTCGAGTCGATCCAGCCGCAGCTGCATATGACGCGCTGCGCCCACCATGACGAACTCGTCGCCGCTCTGGGCCGCTTGGTCGAACAGTCCCGTCATCTGGGCGTGCACGTCGTCGATCGCCTCGCCGCTACTGCGCCCGAGGCGAAGTGCCATCGCCGGTAACGCGACCGCGTCAATGACGAGGGCTCCCAAAAGGAGTGCTCCCGTCCAAGGAGAAATCAGTGCGCACACCACCGTGCTGACGAGTCCCGCGGCCACGCTCGTCAACAGGGGACCCACGACGGCAGTGAGGAGGTCCTGTACGCGCTCGACGTCGCTCAGCACGGTGTCAACGACGTCGGCGCTGCGCGGTCCGAGTCCCGCGGGGAGCAAGGGCTCGAGGTCGCGGGCCACTCGCGCGCGCACGTGGCCCATGGCACTCAGGGCGGCGCGGTGGGTCTGGGTGCGTTCAAGGTACCGACCGGCCGCCTTGGCGAGGGCGAAGAGTTGCACGAGACCCATCGCCACGGTGAGTGACAGGACGTTCGGACGCTGCGCGGCACGCACGATGAGCCACGCCGAGGTTGCGGCCAGGCCCAGCGTACACAGTGTCACGAGCAACCCCGCACCCAGGGCGGCGCGAACGGCGGCGCGCTCGCGACGAAGCGCCTCGCGCACGATTCCCGCGTTCTCAGACACGGCTCTGCCTTGACGAACCCACGTGAATAACGTGGTCGGCTTCGAAGGGTCGGTGCGTCGCGACCACGCGGGTCATGGCGAGTGAACGAATGGTGCGTGACACGAGTTCTTCACTCTCGCGGTCGAGGTGCGCCGTGGGCTCGTCCAGCACCAAGAGGAGCGGACGACGAAGCAGGCACCGCGCCAGGGCGAGACGACGCCGCTGTCCCGCCGACAACGCGCTCGCGCCCTCACCCAGTGGTCGGTCCAAATCGAGGTCGAGCGCCAACGACGTCAGAACCTCTCGCATCCGCTCATCGCGAATCGATTCATCGCCCATGGACAGCACGTCGCGCGCGGTGGCTCCGGGCAAGCGTGGGTCTTGAGGCAGGTACGCAATGTGCGATTGCCAGAGTTCTCGATCAAGCGCACCGAGGTCGACCCCGTCGACGGTGATTTCCCCGGCAACGCCGTCGCGCAGTCCCACCAGGGTGCGCAATAACGTCGTTTTGCCCGAACCCGACGCACCTCGTATCACCGTCAGTTGTCCGGCCGCCAGTACGCCGCTGACGCTCGTGACGTCCGACCTTCTCTCTCCCCCGACGTGCACGTTGCGCAAGACGATCGACGGTGGCGACAACGACGGCGTCGCGGTGCCCGAAGGGGCGGGGGTTTGCACGAGGTCGAGCAACGTGCTCGCCGCCGCGATGCCGTCAGCGGAGCCGTGGTATTGAGATGCCGAGCGGCGAAGCGGGAGGAAGACCTCGGGAGTGATGAGCAAGACCGCCAGGGCCACGCTGAGTCGTAGCGAGCCATCCATCAATCGGATTCCGAGCACCAGGGCCACCAGTGCCGTCGCGAGTGACGCCAATAGTTCGAGGGCGAAACTCGAAAGGAATGCGACTTTCAGCATCGTCATCGTGGAGCGTTGCAGTAACCGGCCGACCTCGTCGAGTTGTTCGATGTCGTGGCGAGAACGATTGTGCGCCCTCAAGACACCCATGCCGCGCACCACGTAACCGAAGTAACCTGCGAGACGCTGCTGATCGTTCCAGCGCTCCTCCATCTTCTCCTTGGCTTCGAGGCCGAGCAGGATCATGAACACGGGCAACAGACACACACTCACGAACACGATGACGGCACTCAAGGGATCGCGAAGAGCCAAGTAGCCGAGAAGTAGCACCGGCGCCACGGTCGCCAGCACGAGGGCCGGCACGTAGGAAGCGACGTAAGACTCAATGGCGTCCACGCCCTTGGTGGCGAGTTGCACCGTCGCGTCCACGCTCTCGTGGGCACCACGCGCCAACACGCGAGTCAGCAGTCGGCGCCGCAGGTCGCGCCGCACCGGCGCCGCGATAGATCGGAAGAGCGTCGTGTAGGGAAAGAGTG
>OCZT010007398.1_pt1 | contig 10773 bp, 14 predicted proteins | sample 1539031 | NCBI WGS metagenome assembly OCZT01 (sample SAMEA3539308, study PRJEB22396) | soil metagenome | biome: tundra; feature: field; material: soil | place: USA | collected 2010-05 | depth 0.15 m
TCATAAAAAGCTACATTTCCAAACTGTTTATTTAATTCTTTAGCATTTTGTTCTAATGTTTTCATGTAAAAATGATAGCATTATTTCTCCGAGAAAGATATGCACATATTCGACCACTTATCCACAGTTTGGGTATTGTAGACAGGATTGAATTGTGCTACATTTTAACCATGAAAAGCGTTGAATCATTCTTAATACTTTGTAATCAAAAACCTCCAACAAAGGCAGTTCTTCAACGCTCTGTTTTTGTTGGAGATTTTTGAGTATAAAAAAGATGAAACAAGAAATGATACTTGAAATTGACTATAAAAAAGAGATGGTGTGTCTCTTTAACCCAGAAGGAATAGGTTATTCTAAATTTGACCCTTATGGAATAATTTTTGGAAGATTTACAGAACAATGGCAACTCTTAAGTTGGTTAAAACATTTACATGAAAAAACTTGGTGGAATGATGACCTATCTTACCAACTAATTATTGCTTGGGAAACAATAAACAAACACGAGATAGGAAGTGTATAAAAATATGAAACTAACCAAATCAAATATTCCGTTTACAATGGTCGCCAATGAGGTTCTAAAAGACCCCAACCTGTCTTTCAAGGCAAAGGGCATATATGCTTATCTTTTCTCAAAACCAGACGAATGGGACTTCGCCGCCAAAAGAATGACAATGGAATCAGCAGACGGCCGAGAGGCAATAATGAGTGGTCTACAGGAGTTAGAGGGTCGTGGATACCTCAAAAGAAGTCGCCAATCAGACGGAAAAGTGGACTATTTACTCACTTTCTCAGAGAAAAGCCAAAGTCGGGAAACCCTACTTAGGCTACCAGACCCAAAGTCGGGAAACCCCACAGTGGCAAAACCCCACAGTGGCAAAACCCGACTCGTAAGTAATATAGATAATACAAGTAATAAAGAAAAAGAAAGTAATAAAGATTGCGAAGTCGAAAATTCGACATCGCATGACATTCATTCCCTGTCGGGAGAGGACAAGGATGTGTCAGAAATCACTTCTTCAGACATAGATAGTTTTGGAAACCCCATAACCAAGAAACCAGAAAAGATTAAAAAACCAAAAGTATCAGATGAAAGAGTTGTAAAAATCATTGAGGAATGGAATAAGTATCCAGTAGCTTCGATTCTAGGTAAGGGGAAAGTACCGAATAAAACATCTGAAAAAGAACTATTGCCTTTAGCTACAAGTAATTTTCCTTTAGACAAAAGAATCAAAGACAAATTAAGATTCTTTCCTGACATTCTTCAGTGGGAAAGGGCAATCAAAAAGTATGTGGAAGATGTTATAAACCGCCAACCGATAAATGCTTATGCACAGCACAGATTTTCTTTGTATGATTTCGTCAATCAAGACAATGGCTTTGTAAAATTTGTAAATAAATAATATGCAAAATTCACTTTTTATTCCTTTTGATGAACTTGTTGTAAGAAGCATGGCAGAACTAGATGCCACCGACCCTTCGGAGTGTGTTTCAACTGGCTTTGGTTGGCTTGATGATAAAATTGTCGGACTGTTCAAGGGTGAGCTTTTGGTTATGGGTGGAGAAACAGGAAGCGGTAAAACAACTTTCGTCACGAATATCTGCTACAAAGCCGCTCAACGAGGAATCAAGACGGATATATTTGCTCTTGAAGATAGACTTGTTGATTACGGAATCAAAGCTGTTTATTTTGAACTAGGAAGAGTTCGCAGAAAAAAGGGCTATCCCCATAATTATCCATGGAAAGAATATCGTAAGAATGAAATTGTCGACTCGAACTATAAACTGTTAAGACAGGAGGCTGAAGAAAAAATCAAGAACTCCAATCTTTCATTTGCTGAAATTTATGGATTGATGGATATTGCAATTCTTGAAGCGATGATTACTCAAAGAGTAAACGAGGGAACAAAATTATTCTTGATAGACCATTTGCATTATTTTGACATGATGCGTTCAGATGTTTCAAGAACAGAATATATCGAACATTTGATGGTAAGAATAAAAACTTTACAGAATCGAACAGGAGCCAGAATAATTCTTGTGGTTCATTATAAAAAATTAGAAGGTAAAAAACCGATGCTTGATTCGTTTAAGGATTCAATAGCGATTCCTCAAAATGCAAACTATGTTGTGAATATGTGGAGAGATAGGGGTGAATTGGCAGACCGTTATAAAACAGTATTTTATATTCCAAAAGCCAGAAACCCAAATGGTGAAGCAACTATAACCGTAACTTATGACCCAGATGAAAATGAATACGGTAATCCGATTCCAGAATATGGAACTCCACAAGAAGACCAAAAAGATGTAGTACAAGAAAGACTAAAAGTATTCTAATGACTAAAGACCAACTCAAACAATTACATCAGGGCTGTTGGCTGGAAGAGTGCATAGACTTTCTTGAGCCAGAATTTTTCAATCCTGACAAGCAAATAAGATTTCTCGGAGAAAGTAGATATTACAAACTTGAGCCGCTTGTTTATAGGAATCCCCTCACCATTGTCGAGCAAATGATGGAAGAAAGAAAATATCAAGACAAGCGAATGAAAATAATCCCCGCTGATGAGTTGAACAGAATATATCTTGAAGAAACTTTACGAATGAGCCGAGACCGAGAGAGCCAGTTGATACGCAAGATGACCGCCCGCAACTCTGCTGTCGGAGACATCGACAAAGCAAAACAATTTCCGATAGATGAGATGATAGAAATAAAACATGGATTCGCAAAATGTTTAGAACACAATGAGGCACATGCTTCAATGAAATACTATAAAGAACAAAATAGATGTTATTGCTTCTCTTGTTTGAAATCATTTGATGCAATAGATATTTATAGAAAACTTCACAACTGTTCGTTTAAGGAAGCTGTAAAAAATTTAACAACATGAAAGAAATTAAAATTACAAACCACAAATATCTTTTAGAAACAATTTCTCTAAAGGAAACAATCGAAACTGGTTTCCTCAACCTCGCAGAACGCTTGTATAAAATTCGTGAGCAAAGAATCTGGGCTGATGAGTACGGCACACTCGAAGAGTTCCTGACCGAGTTGGACATCACTCAATCGACATGCTCGAAGCTCTGCTCGATTTACGAACACTGGATAATCAACGGAAAGATTTCAGTTGAAGTTTTGAGCGGCTGTGCGTGGAGTTCTCTGTACAGTTCAATCCCGCGTCTTGAGAAAGAATCCGCCGCCGATGTTTTGGAAGATGTAAAACTTTTAACCCGCCAAGACATCATCGAAAAAGGTCGAGAAATTAAGCATCCGAACTGTAAGCATGAATGGGTAGAGATAAGATTCTGTAAAAATTGTGGAAAGAAAGAAAAACTTTATAAAGATAATTAAAACAAAAACATGACTGAACATCAAAAAAATTGTGAAGCCGCTATCTGTGTAGACGATATAAATTCTGAATCTAAAAATAATGTTGTGTGGTATGCGGGAGAAGAAGTTTGTAAAAAAGAACCATACGGTAAGATTCAGAAGAAACAATTAGCAATAAATAAAGATGTAAAAAGCGGAATGTTTAGACAGTTAAAAACACCTTATAACGCTCACCAGTTGGAAACGCAGTTGATTTGAAGAATTAAAAGCCCCTTCCTTCAAAAGTGTGTCCAAAACGGTGGCTTAAAATAAGGACTTAAATTTTATCAGACAAAACGTACATCAAAATGAACCAATTGTACCTATACCCCCCTATTTTCAACTAAAAATATGTCCAGATTTATACCACTAGAATTACTTGCCGAAAGAAGATGTAAGTCTTGTAATAAGATACTTATTAACAAAGAACATCGTTCAGTATTTTATTGGTCAAAAAGACATTTTTGTAATCGTAAGTGTGAAAGAAAATTCTCCCTTAAGAGACATCAAACAAAGTGTTTAATCTGTAAAAAATTATTTGTTAAGTCAAGACCTAATGGATGGTATCTTTACAAAGGTCAAGTAAAAACATGTTCTAAAAAATGTGCCCATAAACTTTGTTCAAAAAACCAAACAAAAAATCCTATAAGATATTGGTTGGGTAAACGTGGTCAAGAGTCGCCTCATTGGAAGGGAGGAGTAACCTTGTGGTTGGCAGAAGTAAGAAATCTTGATAAATATAAAAAATGGAGACTTTCTGTTGTCAAAAGAGATAGTTTTAAGTGTAAAGAGTGTAAATTTAAGGGTGGTTGGAATAAAAAACTAAAGAAAAGGATAATTATAAATGTTGACCACATAACTCCATTTTCTTTTATTATAAAAAAGTATAATGTACAAACCATTGAAGAAGCCTTGAAGTGTAAGGAGTTATGGGATATAAATAATGGACAAACATTATGTCTTGATTGCCATAAGAAAACTCCAACATATGGAGGTAAAATGCACAAAATATTATGAGATATATACCTATTGAATTATTAAAAGAATTGTTATCTGACTCATGGTATCGTCAGTGTTGTTTGTGTGGAGGCCAACATGTTCAACTTCATCATGCTTTTAATTTTGCGGGGCAATCCATTTCTGAAAAGTGGTGTCTGGTTCCACTTTGCCCGTCATGCCATGCAACAGAAAAGCGGCGGGATATAAATGAAAAGATTTCTTGGATTGTTTTGAATAGAGCAGATGAAGCAACTTTGAAAAGATATTCAAAGGTCGAAAATCTTATTAGCAAGCGGGCCAGACTTAATGAAAAGTTCAGGGCTACTTTCTCCGAGAAACTTTTATGAAAGAAAACGACATAACTCGAACAGTTTGTGACTACCTTGCGATTAAGCATTACTTTTTCTGGCGGGCAAATACTGCCGCAATATATAATGCCAAAGCTGGCTCATATCGTGCAATGCCAAAGTACGGAAAGAATGGTGTTCCAGATATTATTCTCATTGTCGATGGAAAATTCTGGGGCTTGGAAGTCAAGATGCCCAAGAACAAACAACAACAATCCCAGATTGATTTCCAAACGGATTGTGAGAAAGCTGGCGGAATTTACCGAGTTGTCCACTCGCTCGATGAAGTAATCGCTTTAGGTTTGTGATATACTTCCTGTCATTACAGGTAATATAAAAATTCAATGATAATAAATAGCATAATTTTTCTTAATGGTTCAACGCTTTGGATAACACAAGCGGAATCGGACACGATGTCGGCAGACTTATTGGCAGGCAAGACTTTCGTTTCATTACCTCGCTTACAAAAAACATTTAATGTATCCCAGATAGCAAATGTTGGGCCAAATTCAGTGTTCTCCGACCCTCTGGTTGCTGGCGGTGAGTTTAGTTTCTCTTTCAATGGCATGTGGGCAAAACTTCAAGACAAGGAATATGCTTGGAATAAAGGTTGGAAATATAGCAGGGGTTCATTCTCTAGCGGGATGTCATTTGACGAATATATTGCATCTACGATAATTGCCTAAATGATTGCTGACTTTACAAACTACATGAATACGATTATAGAGATGACTTGTGGTTTCAAGCCGCCCCTTAAAGTTGTCGAGCCGTATCCTGGAACAATTCAAGTATGGATAGAGGGAACGCCAGATGAGCGGGCACTGGTCATGGGTAGAGGTGGTAAGACTATCGAAGCGTTCTCTCGGCTGGCACAGATATACGCTAGACGGCATAAGTATTTCATTTATATTTATGTAAAACCGAAATCAGAAATAGAAAACAATTTAGACGAAACAATAAAGTTGAATATGTATTTGTAAAAGGGTTATTAGTGTAATGGTTAGCACACCTGATTCCAAATCAGTTAGAGAGAGTTCGATTCTTTCATTTCCCGCCAAAACAAAAGCCACAGTCGATATTCTGTGGCTGATGTGTTATTTCTTGACAACTTTCTTGGCTACTTTCTTTCCTTTAGCCGAGACTCTTTTTTGTTTGGTTGGCATGATGTTATTTTTTAGTTTTAATAATGGCTAGGCAATCTTCATCTTCAACCAAGATGAATTCTTTTTCTCCGTCTGGTGTGATGATGGTACATTTGTATGTGCTGTACCTGGTATAAAGTACCTCTTGACCTTTACTAAACTGACTTTCATCACCTGCGGCTACTATTGTACCACGAACAGGGGCGGCCGACACATTGGAAGAGTGCTCCATAACAAGACCTGCGGTGGACTTGGTGGCACTCTCGTATGGAAGGATTAAGAATCTTGCACCGACTGGTTGTATGTCTTCAATTTTCATTGTTGTTTTTAATTACTTTAATATGCTTTTAATATAAGACTTTTATTACTTGTTAGCAAGGTCTTTTTGGGGAGAACTGAACAATTGTCTCTTGCTATCAAACTGAATTGCCCCAGCTTTATCATGCTGATAGTAGTATGCGTTGTTCGTTATGTCCTTGAAAGTTCCACCCTTAATCTGATTCCACATATTATCTGCCATTGAATCTATTTGAGATTTCTTTGCGAGGTCGAGGGTGGTGGTTGCGCTTCCATACAATTTATACTGCGAACCATTATAGGCTTGGTATTGATTCGGCTGACTCAATATATTTCCCAGGGAAAGTTTGTTGCCCCGCTGGTTGTTTGCAACCACTCGATTCAAGGCGGTCGATGCTATCACATTTCCCTCAAGACCTTGTTTGTCTGGCGTTCGATTGCTTATCTCCCCAAAAAGAATCGGGCGGATATTGTCGAAGTCTGACTTGGTAATTGTGTGGCCGTTGTAAGTACCAGTTTCTTCTGCGGGCGGAGTTTGAGGCGGGGCAGTATAAGTTGATTTGGCACTAAACAAATTCAAAACAGTGTCCAAAAAGTTATGAGACGGTAGGGGATTGACATTTGGAGTGTTATCTGCTATGTTTGTAGGCATGACTATTTTAATGTTATTGGGAATAATTATATGTGGTTTGATTCTTTATGTTCTAGTCGGCGTTTATGAATTTTTTACGATGACCAATGTTTATAATGAGTTTATGGATTGGTTGGGTAAGAAACTCTATCCTCACTGATTAGCGTCAAACTGTGCCTGAAGTTTCTGTGTCTCTTCTGGTGTCAAATCACGACCCATGTGCTTTTGTGCTAGACCAAGATAATCAGCAAAGTTGTAAGTTTGTTTACCTGCAATAGCCGACACAACAAGAGGAACTTTCTTCAAGACATCTGGTGGTAACTTTGTCAGTCTGGCAAATGCTTTTGCATAATCACCACTCAAGAAATCTGTATAGAATGAAGGTTTGATATATGAATTACCTTTTGCATCTGTTTCATTGGCAAGTTTACCAACCCATGTAGCAATGTCGTGGCTTGAAATCTGGTTTGCATCTCTAGCTAATAAACCAATAGCTCCAGCTCCCCCAGAAAATAGCAATGATGCTCCCCATGCAAAATGATTAAATCCAGGAAGCAGTTCAAGAACCATTGGAAGTCCTAAACCAATTTTCGCCAAAGACCTAATAACCTTAACACCACTATTAGTTTCAACTTTGGCAGGATTAAGTTTTGTCAGGTCATTGATTATTCCATCATAAGCACCATTGGTATTTGATTTCTTTAGAGCACCAACTAAATTTTCTACATTTAATGTTCCATCTGGATTTTTAGTAAGCATTGGATTATCTCCCAAAGATTTCTGGAAAGATTGTAGTTGTCTTAATTGAACATTGTCACCCTTGAGAGCTTGAGCTTGAGAAGCCAAGTCAGTTACTTCGGGATTCTTACCGTCAATCATGGCCTTCACCCCATCAACAATATCCCCATACTTGTTCTGCATGAGAGTAGAGAAATTACGAAGTGCCGAGGAATCTTCTGGTGTGAGAAGTTTAGATGAATCCCACTTGTCTAGGAAAGCCTTTAGAAGGTCGCCGCCTTTCATATAGTCCGAGCTTTGATATGGAAAGTATTTCAATGCCCTGTCATAGATAAGGTTAGAGAACGCTTTCAGAGCGTCACTTCCTGTGCCACCGAAGCCGTTCATAATCTCTTGTGCCTCGCCTATTCCTGGAGCTTTCCCAGAGAAAAGTCTGTCAATGAAATCACCAGCTTGTGTAGCTGACCTCATTCCACCGCCCACCTTGGTCTGCATAAAACTTTGCAAATAACTATTTTGGTCAAGCCCTTTCTTCCAAAGGTCTGCCATAGATTTGGTGATAGGGTCGGCCGCTAGATTCTTGATACTATTCTGTTGAAGAAGCTGTCGGAGTGAGTTTATCATTGGTTGCTCTGTTCCATCACCTGAAAACAAACTCGCCCTATCCATAAGAGATTGAATCTGCGTTCGTGAAACCACCTTGTCCCCGTTTTCTCCAAGGACATTTTTAACTTCTTCTACATAATTTGCCAGAGCTGATTTTGAGGCATCAGTATAACTTTGGCCACTTCCCATAGGAACTGTATATTTGCTATCAAGAAGTGGTTGAATTTTTTGATTTATAAAATTTGTGACATCAGAAAAACCTCCTTTGATTTGAGGATTCTGTATGCCTTGCTGTCTCCATGTTTCATCGCGAGCCTTGAAAAGTGAATCAATCCAAGGTGTCCACTTTGCTTTGACTATATCAAAAAGTGAAGCAGGGTCGGCATCTGTTTTAATCGTGTTTGCTATAGCATCAACAATTTGAGTATGACCTTGGGTAATCTGTGATTCCAACGCCTGTGATACATGAGATACAACGTCTCCTGTAAGTTCTCCCCCAAGTTTTGGTTCAACCCCCATAACCTTTGAAATGGTATCTACAAGGTACTGATTAGCGGCCGCTACAGTTGGAGAAGCCAATAGTTTCGTACCAAATGCTTTTATAAGCCCTGTAGCACCACTCATAGCAACGAAGCCAGCAATGTTGCCAGCAGTAGAGAGAACGGCAGTTTCTGAAGAAGATATGGCGTTTTGACCCTCATCTCCATTCTCTCCCTTACCAACATTAGAACTGAACTGACCAAGACCTGTACCAACGCCTTGAAGGATTGAAAAAGGCAAAGCATTTTTAACCCAGCCCATCGCTGTCTGCATGAAAGTTTTTCTTGCCATTTGAGTAACACCTTCCTTTGCCACATCTGTCGCAACTCCTGCACCCTCTGTGGCAACTTTAGCTTCACCCATTCCCGTAAACCATGAAGCAATCTGTAAACCATCTCCTGCGATTTGTGTGGCAGTTTTTAGTGTTGCTTGTCCTCCACTTAAGGTGGGGTCTGTATATGCTGAACCCCAAGGAGTGGCTGTACCGAGGTAAGGAACGTCAACACCTTTAGAAAGTTGTTGAATATCTGCCAATCGGTCTTCAGAATCTTTTTTCATTGAAGGGTCACCTAATGCCATTGTCAATTTATCAAACCCATAACCAAGCCCCTCAATTCCCGTTGCCGCAGAAGCCCCAAGATTCAAAAAAGGACTTGCAATATCTTGCACAGCTTGATGAAACCAACCAATATGGTCTGGAGAACCATCTGCATTTGTTGGAGTTGATTGAGAAGGAGGTGTTCCAAAATTCAAATCATTTGGGACACTTGATGATGGTGAAGGAACTGCTCCACTATTAACAGCCGCAGAAACTGGCGGCGTGGCACTTGATGATGGTGTTCCGAAATTTAAGTCGTTTGGAAGCATGTTATTGAATTTGAGTTACTTTCCCGCTGGCATCTTTTGCATACCAATGACCAGTTGATTGCGAATAAGCTGTTGTACTACCAGAAGGAACTGTTGCTGTGAGTGCTGGAGTGTTACCACCACCCAGAATCTCATCGTAATTATTTGCCCCCATAACACCACCGAGAACGCTTCTTCCATACGAAGTTGTAAGACCCTGGAACGAATCCAATGAACCAACATTAAGTGAGTTGATGTCACTATAATTCGGTAACACGCCCGAAATCAAACCAGTAAGATATGCTGTAGGTCTGGTGTTAATCATCTTGGTATAAGCAACTGTGATATGAGTGATGTCATCTCTCACCTGGTTGATTGCAGTTTTCTCGGCAGGAGTAGAACCCTGGTTATTTCCAAAGTATCCAGTGATGCTGGCAATGGTTCCATTTTTCCAACCTGGAGCATATTTAGCAGGAAGTGCGGCAAGGTCTTTCTGTAAGGTTGGCATATAATCCGTCACTTGTTTCATACCAAGATAAAGATTTACCCCATTCGCATCTTGCTTTCTAGCGGCTTGCAAGGCCAAAGAAGTAATATCATTCTTTGCACTTGGCATATCTTTTATACTCAAAGCCGTTCCGATAGTTCCATAGGTAGTAAGGTTTGTGGCTGGGTTCACAGTATCCTTTATCCCAGTTGCCATAATTGCACCATAGGCAGAATCATAATATGAACCTTGAGAGTTTGTTGTATATCCAACTGCGGCGGCAGTATTTAGTTGTTGTGCCAGAACTTTTCCTTGGAGAATAGTGTTGCTTAAATTTGCCTTATTAGTTTCGTTTACCAACTTATCTTGTGCTGTTTGTGCTTTTGAAGTCTTAACTGCGTTTTGTATGCTATCAAGAACACCTTGTGGAGTAAGACCTGCCGCTATTCCTTGTGTATAAGTATCACTATTTGTCAAAACTGGATTAGTCAAAGCACCTGCAATCGGCAGTCCATTTTTATCAAACAAGGAACTCAAAGGCGAAGCTGATGTCAGATTTGAAAGTGAAGTATTGTATTGAGAAGTGGCACGATTCTGGGTATTGGCGGCTAATGTATCTTGTCTGCTTTTCTCATTAGCGGCGAGAGTCTGTGCATTTTGACTCTGTTGGGTCATATCGGAAGATAGTTTGGACTGAAGGTCAGCAACTACTTTATTATAAGAATCATTGATTGAAGCGATTGCTTTGGTGTTTCCAGAATTGATGGCGGCTTGTT
>OCZT010007400.1_pt1 | contig 10771 bp, 7 predicted proteins | sample 1539031 | NCBI WGS metagenome assembly OCZT01 (sample SAMEA3539308, study PRJEB22396) | soil metagenome | biome: tundra; feature: field; material: soil | place: USA | collected 2010-05 | depth 0.15 m
CCGGTTCTGCCATGCCTTCACTTCCTCCATCACCGCTTCGGTCACGCTGGAGACCAGCGCGGGCGACACATCCACGCCGTACATTTCCTTCAGGTGACCCTCGATTTCGCGGGTCGTCATTCCGCGCGAATACATCGAAATGATCTTGTCGTCGAACCCCGTGAAGCGGGTTTGATTCTTGGCGATGATCTGCGGCTCGAAGCTTCCGTTCCGGTCCCGCGGCGTCTCCAGGTCGATCTCGCCGAAATCGCCTTTCAACTTCTTCTTGCTGGTGCCGTTGCGGGAGTTGCCGCTGTTGTTGCCGGCCGGGTCGTGCTTCTCGTAGCCGACATGCTCGGTCAGCTCGGCGTGCATCGCCCGCTCCAAAAGGGCTTTCGTTAACTGCTTGAGAAGGCCATTCTTGCCAATGATGTCTTCCGGCTTCTTGTAGCCGGCCAGGCGCTGGTGTTCGGGATGTGGGATTCAACCGGTCCTAAGGGTGGGTTGGGGGCGAAGTTCGAACGGGCAGTGGTTTCGGAGGTGACCGGATTCGAAGCCTCACTTGCCGATTTCCATAAGAATCGCGGGGTCCGTCGCGACCCGCTTGAGGCCAGCAAGAGCGTGCCCATCTTGGTAAACAAGGACGGGTCGTGGAGAGTCGCCGACGACCCGAAGCAGAAGGGTGTGGTGCGTCCCGCAGAAGTGAACCATGGCAGCGTTCCTTTCGAAAGTGAGAACGCCGGGGTGACCGTTGGGTACGCGGAGCAGGTGACCACGCTCTCTCTAATCTGCCTGCGCCGGCTGCGCTTTCCGGTAGACGGAGCCGCGGCCGGCGGCGCCGTTGATACCGCTGGCCGAACCGTACTTGCCGCGCTCGCGCTTTGCGCCGCGACGCTCGCGTTTGAACCGGGGATGGGCCTGCGCTCGCGTTGCCTGCTCTGGCCCGAGGCCCCGATGCAGTGGGATCTCCTTGCCACGCCGGGCAAGCCGCCCGAATCGTTTGCGTTGAACAGCGCCGCTGCCAAGAAACTGTTGGCCGACGCCATCACCGCAGCCGAGCAGGCGGGCTTGGTCTGGCAGAAGAAACGCATCACGCTCACGCCCTCGGCGGAACTGGTCAAGCTAGTTCGCCTGAGTCAGGAACAGGCGGTGAAGCAGGGTTCCGAGGAGAACTGAGATGCTAACGCTCGGCATCCGGTATTTGACCGGGTGCGCGGTGGCCAGCGATGTGGATGATCGAAGCCACGTCGAATGGCCGCCCCACCCTGGCCGTGTGTTCATGGCTCTGGCCGCGGCGCATTTCCAAACTGGTGAGGACCCGGACGAGCGCGCCGCGCTGGAGTGGCTTGAGCAAGAGTTGGCCCCGCAAATCAATGCGCCGGGATACGATGAGCGGGCCGCAGTTACACAGTTCGTCCCGGTGAACGACGTACCCGGCGGGTCCAGCGCGCCGATTCAGTCCGCCCCTGGCCTTACCCGCAAGCGTCAGCCCCGCACATTCGCCAGGGCTTGGGTTGACGACGAGGGCCTGTACCTGCATTGGCCGGACGCTCAGCCCGGGGAGCGCTTCCCTGCGCTGGAGAAGCTCTGCGGCAAGGTGACGCGCGTCGGCCACAGCGCGTCTCTGGTGCAGATGTGGGCATCGCAGGAGGCGCCTGACGTGCCGGCGAATTGGCTGCCGGACGAGGCTCGCGCGACTGCACGGTTTCGCGTGCCCGGCCCGGGGCTACTTCGATACCTCGAACGGCAGTTCAACAGGCGTGAGACCGACGCATATTGCGAACTGTTGGCAGCGGCTCAAGGCCCACCCGGAAATCGGCGGGCAGACGCCAGTGCCGCCCTTAAGGCGAACTTTCAGAATCAGCCGCCTACGCGACTTCGACCCGAACTGTCGGTGTCTCATGGCTATGCGCCGCGGGGCGACGCGCCGGAACCAGCGGCGCCGGGCACGGTGTTCGATCCCGGTCTCTTGGTCTTCGCTCTAGCACGGGAGGACGGCCCGTTCCGGCATCTCGATTTGGCGGCGACCCTTCAACTGACGGGCCGGTTTCGCGAGTCCCTCCTTTCTCATTTGGGCGCCGATATTCCTGAAGTGCTGAGCGGACACCGCGGCGGTGCGCCATCGGAGCGTCCGCATGTGGCGGTTCTCCCGCTGCCATTCGTAGGGCGCGAACACGCGCATGGCGGGATTCTCGGCGTCGCCGTAGCGATTCCGCGGGATATCGATGCGGATGATCGCCAAAGGCTCCTGCACTCTCTGGCAGCGTTACGCAGCGAAGGGCTGAAACTGGGCGCGCTGGGCAGGTGGCGGTTGGAGCCGCCCGAGGGCGCGGCGTGGCGGGATACGCTACGCGGCCGTGCCTGGACCGAGAATCCCAATGGCGCGCGGCAGTGGGCAACGGTCACCCCTTATGTGTTCGACCGCCATGCCAAGGCCAAGGACAAGGCAGCCTATCAGCTTGAACTGGCAGATTTCATCCGCCAATCGTGGGAGCGCGTGCGCCAGTCTCAAGAGGTCTGCGTGGAAGTGGCGATCACGCCGGTATCGGCCCATTGCGGCGCGCCTGCCGCGCACGAATTTCCGCGGCTTGCACGCAAGGACGGCAGCCAGTGCCGGCATACGCACGCCATTCTCATCTTCAGCCAGCCGGTGGTCGGCCCTGTGCTGCTCGGCGCGGGCCGATATCGCGGCTACGGCCTCTGCCGACCTCTGTAGAAGGGAACGATATGACAGGTTTTGCCGGTTTTTTCGGAGCGCTTTGGGAAAGCGAGGGGTGGGAGCCGTTTCAGTGGCAGACTATGCTGGCGGAGCGGGCGGCGGGTGGCGACTGGCCGAAAGCGATTAATCTGCCCACGGCCAGCGGCAAGACCGCCTGTCTCGATGCGGCGATTTTCGGCCTCGTGGCGACAGCGAATCAGGGCGTGGAGAAGCGTTTGCCGCGCCGGATTTGGTTCATAGTGGACCGCAGAATCGTTGTGGACGAAGCGTTCCAGCGAGCAAAGATGATTGCATCGAGGCTCGCAACAGCCAAGAGTGGTCCGCTGAGTGAGGTGGCGCAAATCCTTCGCGGTCTCGCGGGGAGCGGCCGACCGCTCGCCGTTGCGCGGCTGCGGGGCGGCGCGTGGACTTCGAAGGATTGGGCGCGGCTGCCGAGCCAGCCCACAATCATTTGCTCGACCGTGGACCAGGTCGGGTCGGCGCTGTTGTTTCGCGCTTACGGCCACAGCGATGAGACTGCGAGCATATACGCCGGGCTGGCTGCGCAAGACAGCCTTATCCTGTTGGACGAGGCGCACTGCGCCGTTCCGTTTATGCAAACTCTGGCGGCTGTGGCGCGATACCGGGACCAACCGTGGGGCGAGCAGCCGCTCAAGACGCCGTTCCGCCACTGCACCATGTCTGCGACGCCGCCGGAGGGCACGCCCGAGGAGGCGATGTTCCCGCGCCCGGCGGAACGTGCCGCCGCGCTCGACCACCCGCGGCTGCGGCAGCGCCTCGCGGCCCGGAAGCTGGCCGCCCTGGTCAAGCCAGTGAAAGGGAACGATGCCGGGTTCGTCTCGGAGGCCGCGAGGCGGGCACGAGAATATGCCAAGGATGAGGGCCAGCATGAGGGAAAGCGGCGCGTTGCCGTTATGGTGAACCGCGTCGCAACCGCTCAAGAGATCGCTGCACAGTTGGGTAAGGAATTGGGAGACGACGCGGACGTGGTCCTGATGACCGGCCGCATGCGCCCGCTGGATAGAGACACGCTTGTAGACCGATGGGAAGGTTGTCTCAAGGCCGGCTCGACCGAGACGCTGAAAAAGCCTGTCGTCGTGGTCACCACGCAATGCCTCGAGGTGGGCGCCGATTTCAGCTTCGACGCGCTCGTGACGGAGTGCGCCAGCCTGGACGCTCTCCGGCAGCGCTTTGGCCGCCTCGACCGGCTCGGCGAGTTGCGCGAATCAAGAGCGGCTATCCTTATCCGGGAACGCGACACGAAGAACCCGAAGGATGATGGGGACCCGATTTACGGCAAGGCCATCTACGAGACATGGACGTGGCTCAGCGAGGCCGACCAGCGTCAGGAAGACGGCGCGGTGGACTTCGGTGCTGCGACAATGGATTCACGCGTTGAGAGTCTGCGCTCGGGAGATAAAGACCGGTTCACGAGCCTCTTGGCGCCCGCGCCCGACGCGCCGGTACTCCTTCCCGCCCATCTGGATCTGCTTTGCCAGACATCGCCGCATCCCGCGCCGGAGCCGGACGTCGCGCTCTTCCTGCATGGAAAGGGCTGGCCGTCGCCTGATGTCCGCGTCGTTTTCCGAGCCGACCTGACGGCAGAAGACGAAGACGCTTGGATCGAGACCCTGTCCCTCGTGCCGCCTACCAGTCCGGAAATGTTGACAGTGCCGCTACACCGCCTTCGGCGCTGGCTTCGGCAAGAGGCCTCCGAAGACGGAGATGGCGACGTGGAGGGCGCGGGCGAAAAAACTGATCCAGACGAGAGGGAAGCGGCCCGCCTCAAGTTCCTGATCTGGCGAGGGTGCGAACGTTCCGAAGTCACGAACGATGTCGAGCGCGTGCGGCCGAACGACGTTGTGGTTCTCCGATTGTCCGACCAAGGGATCTGCGGATTGGGGCAAAGAGTTGAACCCGAGGGACTGGGAGCGGCCCGGCTCGATCTCGCGGAACATGCATTGAGTCAAGCGCGCGGGAAGGCTGTGCTGCGGGTCCGTCGGGATGTGCTGGGACCACTCTGCGATCACCCGTCCGTCGCCGATTTGGTAAAGTTGGCTGAGTCCGACGCGGAGCGGGAAGAGGTCCAGTCGGCCTTAGGTGCCGTGCTGGATGAGGATGGCGCAAACGGAAACCTGATTCTACGCGGATGGCTGAGGGAGATCATCGAGAATCTGCGTGATGACGGTTTTCGAATCGAGGGCCACCCGACCGGCGGACTCGTCCTAATCGGAAGGAAGAGGCTTCCCGGCGGTGACGAGGGGACCGAGGACGATCTCTTCGCGGATGCCGGGGACCTCACGTCCGAATCCGACAGAGCGGTGCCGTGGCGCCGGCATACCGATGCGGTGCGGGCAATTGCGGAGGGGTTCGCGGCACGTTGTATTGGGGACTGCGCCATTGCGATTACCGCGGCGGCGCAGGCGCACGATTTAGGGAAGCTCGACTGGCGTTTTCAAGTGTTGCTGCACGACGGCGACGAAGTGGCTGCTTCCTCGGGTGAGCCCTTGGCGAAATCGGCCGAGCTGACCGAGCGAAGACGGAAACGCAGGCAAGTCGCCGAAGACGCCCGCTTACCGAGAGGCTTTCGGCATGAGTTCCTGTCCGCGCAACTCGCGGACCATTTCGGATTGACCCCGGCCGATCACGAGTCCCGCGAATTGGCGCTCCATTTGATTGCCAGCCATCATGGCTATGCTCGTCCTTTTGCGCCGGTAGTGCCCGACGCTCTCGTAGCCTCGGGCCATGCGCGTGATCTGCGCCTCAGCGACATCGGCATGGATGCCACGCTCAGCGCGGCGGAGCGGCGAGCCTTGACGCCAGCATCCAGGCTCGACTCCGGCGTGCCAGGCCGTTTCTGGCGGTTAACGCGCCGTTACGGCTGGTGGGGCCTTGCTTATCTGGAGGGCATCTTTCGGCTCGCTGATTGGGAGGCGAGCCGAAGGACGGGAGGCGAGTCGGAAGCCGCTCCCGTGGTTGCGTTATCGCCGAAGGCAGCGTGTCCCCCCTCCGGGAATAGAATCCGTCTCGACGCCTTGGACGGCGCGAATCCGCTGGCGTTTCTGGCAGCGCTGGGGACGCTGCGCGTACTGACGCGGGTTCTGCCGCAGTACAATCCGCGCTTGAGCTGGGAGCAGCGGCTCGGAGCATGGCGCCCGCTGCTCTGGACCACGAAACCGTTGGACGAAGCGACGATCTGCGAGTTGCTGCGCGAGAGTGGCATCGATCTGTCTGCGATGTTTTCGAAGGAGCTTCTCGCCGCCAGCGAAGCCAGCAGCCCGAGGAAGAACAAGAAGGGTGAGCCGAGTCGGAGGGACAAACTGCTATTCCCCGTCGATGCTTTTCGCGACTATTGTTGCGCAGCTTCGGCATTACCCTCCGTGGGCGCCGAATTCGCCGCGACGTGGGCAGGGGAGACCGCGCCCGTGGGTGAAGAGAACGAGGAGGTTGCGCTCAGGACCCGTTTTGACTTCACCGCCGGGCCGCAACGGTTTGTGGGTATGCTGCGCCAGCTTCGGGAAAGCTGCACTGCGGCAGACATGCAACATGCTCTGTTTACCGGCTGGCGTTACTCGGCTGGGGCGGTATCCATGCGTTGGGACACACAAGACGAAAAGCGCCAGTACGCCCTGCAATCCGTGGACCCGACCAACAATTCCAAGAACCCACCGATGGCCGATCGGGGAGCAAATTTTCTGGCAGCGGAGGCCTTGCCTCTATTCCCGCTTGTGCCGGATCGCCGCGCCGGTCAAGCGGGGTTTGAAGGCAAAGGAGAGAGCCGCTGCTGGAATTGGCCGATTTGGATGCATCCGCTCTCCTTGGACGTAGTTCGTTCCCTGCTCGCTGTTCCGTTTGCAGATTCTGAAGAGTGGTCTGCCACGGACCGGCACGAGATCGGTGTCTCGGTCATATTTCAGTCTAGGATCGTCATGCCATCCGGCCGTTACAGGTGTTTCACTCCGGCGCGAAGCCTGTGATGTTGCTATGCGCACCTCTTACCTGGTTTGCTACGACATTTGCGATGAAAAGCGGCTGCGGAAGGTGTTTCAGGCCATGCGGGGGTATGGGGACCATTTGCAGTTTTCCATTTTTGAGTGCCAGTTGACGGCGTCGGATCTGGCGCGGTGCAGGGCGGAGCTGGGGGGGATCATCCATCACGGCGAGGACCAGGTGCTGTTCGTGAACCTCGGTCCGGCCGAGGGGCGCGGGGATCGCGTCATTGCGGCGCTCGGGAAACCGTATACGGCGGTGGATGCGCCTTGCATTATCGTGTGAGGGGGCGCGGGGAAGAATGCCCACAGGAATGTGGGCATCGCCGCCTGAAAGGGCCTGAAAGGCTGCGCCACGGGGGCGTGACAACTTATGGGAGCTTTGCCGGTTGCGATTGAGACTGCGCGGGAACTGCCGGATTACTTGCCAGCCCGCATGGTCAATGAGTTCGCTTATTGTCCGCGCCTGTTCTTCTACGAATGGGTGGACGGAATCTTCCAGGAGAGCGTGGACACCATCGAGGGCGCCATCCAGCATAAGCGCGTCGACGAGAAGGCTACGGCGCTGCCGAAGGCGGAGGATCTGCCGCAATCCATTCACTCGCGGTCCGTCACACTGGCGAGCGAGTCGCTGCGCGTCATCGCGAAACTGGATCTGGTGGAGGCGGAGGGCGGGGCGGTCACGCCGGTGGATTACAAACACGGGCGTCCGCGCGAGGGACCGAACGGGCTGGAACTGTGGCCGGCCGACCGCGCGCAGTTGGCGCTCCAGGGAATCGCGTTGCGCGAGAACGGGTACGACTGCCGGGAGGGAATCGTCTATTACCGGATGACGGGGCAGCGCGTTCGCGTGGAGTTCGACGAGGCGCTGATCGCGGAGACCCGCCGGCTGGCGGCCGCGGCATGGCAATTGGCCACAGCGGGCGAGATTCCGCCACCGCTGGTAGATTCGCCGAAGTGTCCGGGCTGTTCGCTGGTGGGCATCTGCCTTCCGGACGAGACGCTGGCGGTGGGCGAGGCGGAGCAGGAGAGCGCGCCGCAACAGCTCGAACTCTTCGGAGCGCCGCGAAAGAAGCCGGTGAAGCGGGAAGTGCGGGCGCTGATGACGCCGCGCAGCGAATTGCGGCCGCTCTATCTCAACAGCCAGGGTGTGAAGGTGGGCAAGTCCGGCGCGGTGTTGCAGGTGAAAGACAAGGACCAGAAGGTTCTCCAGGAGGCGCGGCTGGGGGAGATCTGCCAGGTGAGCCTGATGGGGAACGTGCAGATTTCGACGCAGGCGGTACAGGCGATGTGCGAGGCGGGCGTACCTGTCTGCTACTTCTCGATGGGGGGCTGGTTCTACGGGATCACGGTGGGGCTGAACGAGAAGAACGTGTTCCTGCGGCGGAGCCAGTTCAGGCTTTCGGAGCAGGAGTATTTCGCGCTGGCGCTGGCGCGGAGGCTGGTGGCGGGGAAGATTCGCAATCAGCGGACGCTGTTGCAGCGGAACCACGTGGAGCCGGCGCGGGTGACGCTGGCGGCCATGAAAGAGATGGCGGACCGCGCGGAGCGGGCGGGATCGCTCGAAGAACTCCTGGGGTTGGAGGGTAACGGCGCGCGGCTCTACTTCGGGGACTTCGCGGGGATGATCAAACCGGAAGAAGGGCGGGAGGTGCTGGACCTGTCGTTCGATTTCGAGGGGCGCAACCGGCGTCCGCCGCGGGACCCGGTGAACGCGCTGCTGTCGCTGGGGTACAGCTTGCTGGCGAAGGACCTGACAGTGGCGTGCTACGCGGTGGGGTTCGATCCGTACATCGGCTTCTACCATCAGCCACGGTTTGGGCGGCCGGCGCTGGCGCTGGACCTGATGGAGCCGTTCCGTCCCCTGATTGTGGATTCGGCGGTGCTGACGGCGATCAACACGGGGATGCTGACGCCGCGGGACTTCGTGCGGGTGGGAGGGTCGGTGGCGCTGACGGCGTCGGGGCGCAAGGCGTTTTTCCGGGCGTACGAATTGAGGATGGACACGCTGGTGACGCACCCGCTGTTCGATTACCGGGTGAGCTACAGGAGGATGCTGGAGATTCAATCGCGGCTGCTGGCGCGGGTCTTGGATGGCGAAATTGGCGAGTATCCGGTGTTCACGACGCGGTGACGACGATGCGAGCGGTGGGGCGGCGGCAAGATGGCGGGGGGCGCTCGCATCTGGTGAAGACTTGTGTACTATGTGGTTTACGAAGCGACGTTGCGGCGAGGGCGGGGCACCGGTGGCACCGGCGGAGTGAGCGCTCGCGCGGAGTTGTGCAGATCTTTGAAAACAGAATAGGATAGGGATAGGCTAATTCCGCGACTGCGCGGTCGCGGCCCCATTGAAGCATTACCGAGTATAGGTCTTCTTTCAACTGCTGCGCAATTCCGCGACTGCGCGGTCGCGGCCCCATTGAAGCCAACAGGACTTCCGATTGGGTACTCCATCACGCTTTAATTCCGCGACTGCGCGGTCGCGGCCCCATTGAAGCCGCTTGTGGTGCCCCGCCCTGTTGCGCTTGCGGCGCAATTCCGCGACTGCGCGGTCGCGGCCCCATTGAAGCACGGCAACCGTTACCGGTACCGTCAACATTGGAGTCAATTCCGCGACTGCGCGGTCGCGGCCCCATTGAAGCACGATGAGCTGGCGGAGAAGCAGGCCGAAACCCGGCAATTCCGCGACTGCGCGGTCGCGGCCCCATTGAAGCCTGGATGCGCACGTGGGCCAGGTGACGGCGATCGCAATTCCGCGACTGCGCGGTCGCGGCCCCATTGAAGCTTCTCTCCCGCCGACTGAACCGACCAATCCCCGCCTAATTCCGCGACTGCGCGGTCGCGGCCCCATTGAAGCTCAGCAAATAACCCACCGCGTACGTGGGCATTGATGGAATTCCGCGACTGCGCGGTCGCGGCCCCATTGAAGCTCCGCCAGGCGCGGCAGGGGGCGTGGGTGAATCTATAATTCCGCGACTGCGCGGTCGCGGCCCCATTGAAGCGTGATCGTCGCTGTGCCGAACGAACCGAATGCCTAAATTCCGCGACTGCGCGGTCGCGGCCCCATTGAAGCCGCCCTTGCTCGTACATCTTGAGCGCGACCTTGCTGAATTCCGCGACTGCGCGGTCGCGGCCCCATTGAAGCTTGGTGCCGGACACTCCGGTGTTCGCTCAACTCGGAATTCCGCGACTGCGCGGTCGCGGCCCCATTGAAGCGTCGCGGAAATGGCGGCCGCTTGCGCGGCGAGATCGACAATTCCGCGACTGCGCGGTCGCGGCCCCATTGAAGCGTGTGCAGTCCGCAGCGGCCGCGAATTTCCCGGTACAATTCCGCGACTGCGCGGTCGCGGCCCCATTGAAGCGAGTGTAGTATTGGACTGGAGAGTTTCCTAAGGGCAAATTCCGCGACTGCGCGGTCGCGGCCCCATTGAAGCGTAAATTGCGGATTGTCTGCATGCTCGACATGATAGAATTCCGCGACTGCGCGGTCGCGGCCCCATTGAAGCCTACAATTTCGCGCCTACAACTTCGGCTCCCAGACAATTCCGCGACTGCGCGGTCGCGGCCCCATTGAAGCCATAATTGCCCGTGAATAGCTCGCGGCATCCGGGGCAAATTCCGCGACTGCGCGGTCGCGGCCCCATTGAAGCCGTCTTGGATCTGCCAGAGCCCGCCCCGCTCTTCCCAATTCCGCGACTGCGCGGTCGCGGCCCCATTGAAGCACGGTTGGCGCCGGGGATGGCTTGGCGGACGGGCAGCAATTCCGCGACTGCGCGGTCGCGGCCCCATTGAAGCTGGGGATTGAAGGCAGGCGCCGCGTCGTGGGACAATAATTCCGCGACTGCGCGGTCGCGGCCCCATTGAAGCGAGAGTAAGTATGGGTTGGTTGTTCCCTCTTATCATAATTCCGCGACTGCGCGGTCGCGGCCCCATTGAAGCGATCTAATACAGACATCTTGTACACCCACACAAGACAATTCCGCGACTGCGCGGTCGCGGCCCCATTGAAGCCAGCGGCAGGTAGCGCGAGCGGTCCCGCTCCCCGAACAATTCCGCGACTGCGCGGTCGCGGCCCCATTGAAGC
>OCZT010007401.1_pt1 | contig 10770 bp, 10 predicted proteins | sample 1539031 | NCBI WGS metagenome assembly OCZT01 (sample SAMEA3539308, study PRJEB22396) | soil metagenome | biome: tundra; feature: field; material: soil | place: USA | collected 2010-05 | depth 0.15 m
TGATGTTGTACCAATGCCGGGTGCCCCACCCTCGGCGCGTCTTTGTTTTTGCGCCCAGGGTGGGATACCACAGCCCTCCATCGCAAGGCACGAAATCACGCGGTCGGAGACCTAGTACTATCGACTGGGAGACTCACATTCGTTCAGGCGCCCGCTTCCCGCGCTGTGTATCTTTGTGCATTGGTTTTACATGCTGCGGAAAAACTCGATTCGGTGAAGGGTACGGGCTTTAGCCCGTACATCAACCCAGCAAAATCAGCGGGGGCTTTAGCCCCTGAGGGATGCTTTTCTGGATATTCGCTTTGGATCGGCCTTTTGCCGCAGCCTGTTTAGCCATTCCCGGAAAGACATTCATGGACGTTCTCAAGCGGCTTTTCAAGCAGCATTACCACGTACCGGCCGACTCTATGAAGCCCCTTCAGGGCCTGGGCGGCTCCGGGCGCGCCATCATCCGGTTAGCCGGCGGAAGTTTGAGCGCCATCGGCATTCTCAATTCCGTACGGGAAGAGAATGTCGCTTTTCTTGAGTTCTCCCGGCATTTTCGCAGGCACGGACTCCCTGTACCGGAGATCTATGCCGAGGATTTGAACCAGGGCGCCTACCTTGAAGAAGACCTGGGCGACACCACACTCTACGAACTGCTTGGCCGGAATCGTGACGGCATGACCATCGCTCCGCCGGCGATTGACGCCTATCGCAAAGTGGTCGCCGCGCTGCCGCGTTTTCAGGTGGAGGCCGCCCGCGACCTCAATTACAAGGTGTGCTATCCGCGCTCGAGTTTCGATCGCCAGTCCATCAACTGGGATCTGAATTACTTCAAGTATTACTTCCTGCGGCTCGCCGGCATACCGTTCAACGAACAGGCCCTCGAACTTGACTTCAGCCGCTTGACCAAGTTTCTGCTGGCCGCCAACCACGATTACTTTCTTTATCGCGATTTCCAAAGCCGCAACATCATGCTCCGCGACGGGCAGCCCTTCTTTCTGGACTACCAGGGCGGCCGCAAAGGCGCGCTCCAATACGACATCGCGTCTCTGCTCTACGACGGCAAAGCCGATCTGCCGCCGGATTTGCGCCAGGAACTACTCGACTCCTACCTTGACTGCCTTTCCGGTTTCATCGGCCTCGATCGCGACGCGTTCATGGAGCACTATTACGCCTACGTTTACGTGCGCATCCTGCAGGCCCTGGGGGCGTACGGTTTCCGCGGATTCTATGAGCGCAAGGCCCATTTTCTGCAGAGCGTTCCCTACGCGCTCCAGAACCTTCGCTGGCTGGCGCACAACGTCAAGCTGCCCATCGCCCTGCCCGCGCTGCTTGACGCCCTGCACGGCATGTTGGGATCGGAGAAGCTGCAGGCTCTGGCCTCGTCCGCGGATGGTTTGACGGTGCGCATCTTCAGCTTTTCGTTCCACCGCGAAATGCCCGCCGATACGACAGGAAACGGTGGCGGATTTGTCTTCGATGCCCGCAGTCTTCCCAATCCCGGACGCGAAGAACAGTTCAAGCAGTTGACCGGCAAGGACGCTCCGGTGATGGACTATCTCAAGCAGCAGGAGAGCGTGCACCAGTATTTTGCCGGCGTTCTGTCTCTGGTGGATGCAAGCGTGAGCAGTTATCTAAGCCGCGGTTTCAAAAACATGATGGTCTCGTTCGGCTGCACCGGCGGTCAGCATCGCTCGGTCTATCTCGCGGAACAGTTGGCAAAACATTTGCGCGGCATGAACGGGGTTGAAGTCGTGGTGCGGCATATTGAACTGGAAAAGATGGGCCGATGAAGGCGATGGTTCTGGCCGCCGGCCTCGGTACGCGTCTCCGGCCTCTCACCGACGATCGCCCCAAGGCGCTCGTCACGGTTGCCGGCCGCACGCTTTTGGAAATCGCTCTCAGCCGCTTGAGAGCTTTCGGCGTGAGCGAGGTAATCGTCAACACGCATCACTACGCCGACATGATCGTCCACTACCTGCGGGCCAACAACAACTTCGGCATGAGGATTGAAGTGTCTCGCGAGGAAGTTCTGCTTGACACCGGCAGCGGGTTGAAACATGCCGCATGGTTCTTTCTCGATGGAATTGCGCCTTCGCAAGAGCCGTTCATCGTGCACAATGTCGATGTCATCAGCACCATCGATCTCGCCCGCATGATGCGGTTTCATGTCGAACACGCTGCCCTCGCGACCCTCGCGGTGCAAGACCGCGCCACCTCGCGTTATCTGCTTTTCGATCAGCACGGCCAACTATGCGGCCGTCGCGCCGGACAGACCGCTGAAGACGTACAGCCTGAATTGGTTCGCCCTGCCGCTGCGGTTCAAGCTCTGGCCTTTTCCGGCATTCACATCCTCTCTCCGCGCATCTTCGCGAAGATCGAAGAGGAGGGCGCCTTTTCCATCATTCCCGCCTATTTGCATCTCGCCGCCAAAGAAGAAAAAATCCTCGCCTTTCGCGCGGATGAATACTACTGGCGCGACCTCGGCCGTCCGGAGAGCATATTGCAAGCGGCGCGCGACATCGAAAGCGGAATGTACTCCGGAGTTTGAGGTGCCCCCGTCCCCGGGGACCGCGGACGTCTGGCGGGCGCGACGCATAGCGCAGGATTTGGAGGCGGAAAGCTGCTATAAATCTTGTGTGCCGAATGAGCAGGCGGATGGCCCGGAGTTGCGTCAGAAGAATCTGCGGCGCCGCTGGCTGTATCTCTTGCCTGCTGTTTTCATTACCTACAGCCTCGCCTATCTCGATCGAGCAAATTACGGATTTGGCGCTGCGGCGGGCCTGGCCAAGACCCTCAACATCAGCAACTCCAAATCGGCACTCCTCGGTTCGCTCTTCTTCCTGGGATATTTTCTATTTCAAATACCGAGCGCGGCATACGCGCGACGCAAAAGTGTGAGCAGGCTCGTCTTTTACGCGCTCATTTGTTGGGGTTTGCTGGCCTCATTCACCGGTATCATCCGTGAATTCTGGCTGCTTGCGCTGGATCGGCTGCTTCTGGGAGTGGCGGAAAGCCTGATCTTTCCTGCCATGCTGATCCTTCTGACCAATTGGTTTACGCGCGCTGAGCGATCTCGTGCGAACACTATCCTTATCCTTGGCAACCCGATCACGGTGTTGTGGATGTCCGCTGTTACCGGATATTTGATCAAGGCAGTCGGATGGCAGATGGCGTTTGTTATCGAGGGGATTCCGTCGGTCTTGTGGGCTTTTGTCTGGCTTATGGTTGCGCGTGACCGTCCGGAGCAAGTGTCATGGCTGAGTCAGGACTGCTGCGGCCAACTCGAGAACGACCTTGCACTGGAGCAACACGCGATCCCGCATGCGGCGAACTTTGCCGCAGCGTTGCGACGGCCCAGTGTTCTGTTGTTGTGCGTTCAGTTCTTTTGCTGGAGCTTGGGTCTATACGGTTTCGTGTTGTGGCTCCCGACCATCATCCGGGCAGGGATGGTCCAGGGCATTGAGACAGTCGGCCTGCTCAGCGCAGTTCCCTATCTGCTTGCCATCATTTTGATGCTCCTGGTAGCCCATGTTTCCGATCGCACGTTGAGCCGCAAGCGGTTCGTGTGGCCTTTTCTGGTGCTGTCGGGTGTGGCAATGTTCGGCTCCTACGTGATGGCAAACCACAGCTTCTGGTGGGCGTATGGTTTCCTGATCGTTGCAGGTGGGTGCATGTACGCGCCCTATGGCCCTTTCTGGGCCATCATTCCGGAAATGTTACCGAAGAACGTGGCCGGCGAGGTGCTTGCGCTGGTCAACTGCTGCGGCGCCCTCGGCGCTTTCGCTGGTTCCTGGCTCGTCGGATTACTACAGGCACTCACCCACAATTCACGCGCGGGCTTTTTGCTTATGTCGGCCTCGCTCATCCTGTCTGGATTGATCATCCTCGGCCTGCCCCCGGTGAACAAGACGCATCCGCCCGGAACATGAGTCTAAGGCGGCGGAATGCGAACCGTATTCGCCTTGCAGGATCGGACGGCACCGCAAGCGATTGGATGAAGGCCTTTGTCGAGGCAGACCTCCACGGCGGTGAGGTAGTTGCTGCCGCAAGCCAATGCGAGGCTCGACCGCGGAATCGCCGGATTGGTCGCAGTAAAACTCGCGAGAATCTGATCGGGCGCAAGCGATATCTGCGACTTGAGGCCGCTTAGCGTCGGCGGAATCTTCACCAGGTGGAACGCCGTGCGAGCCGCCGCGAAGAAGCCGTCGGCGCCAAGGCCTGAACAGGTTCCGTGCGTCTGCCACTCGTGCTGCAACAGGCCCAGGTCCGGGTAGATGTCCTTGTATTGGGCGGGGTCGGCAGGCCCGGGGGCGTTTGAGCAGTTCTCAGGATAGGTGCCGTCGTTGTTCTCAGGCCACAGTCCGTGCAGAACGAACGTTGCATGCATAGCGCACTCGATGGCGGCAGGGTGCGATTGGCAAAACTCCGGCGACCAGGAGAGATTCAGCAGATAAAAATCGAAACCGGCTCCGGTGCTTCGCGGATTGACCTGCGGCGTTTGGCTGGTTGCCCCGGTTGCATCAGGCGCGGTTGGTGTCGTCGGCCGCGGGTTGCACCCGGCCAGCGGCAGAAGAAGCGCGAGGAAGAGGGGAAGTATTCTCTGCTTCATGAGCGCAGAATAGCAGCAAAAAGTGCAACCTGTTCCTGGTCTCAAGTCTCAAAGGTGTTCTCAAGTGTGTCAAATCGCCTGGCCCGATCGGGGATAGGCTGCCATCTCGACGGGAAATGTCTGGATCTCCAGGTCCACGCTGGCAATCTCCGCGCCGCAATCGCGCTGATGACTCCGCGTGCATTGGCACAGCTCGGTGAATCGCACGTGACCGTTCTGGCTTAGCTCAAGGCCCGCCGCGATCAGCACGCTGTAGATGTCCACGCACGCCTGCCGCTCGAACTCGAACAGCATGTTCACGGTGCCGGTATCGTTGGCGCCGCGGCTCAGAACCCAGCCGCCGCAGCCGAGAATGGCGCCCGTGAGCGACCGCACCAGCCGTGACGGCTCTTCGACGGAGACGGCCTTCATCTCCATCGCCCAAGGAATGCTGATTGCTCGTCTTGCGTCTGGTTGCGGCACGTTGACCCTCACATCACCCTTATCGGAGAGGGGCTGTCGATCATGACCGCTGTTCCGGAGTCGAACGAACCTGACCGGCTTTGACACATGCCGGCGCTTGCCTGCCCCGCAACGGCGGATTTTGGCGGCTGCGCTGGTAATGTGGACTCCCCTCCGCCAGCCGCCTCCGGCACCCCCAATCCGGGAAAATGATGTAGCTTCATAAACAGCATGATCGTCGGCTCCGGAATCGATCTGGTCGAAATCGAGCGCATCCAACACTCCGTGGATCGCTACGGCTCGCGTTTTTTAAACCGCGTGTACACCCGCGCGGAACAGGCCTACTGCCAGCGGAAGCGCAAGGCAGCGGAGAGCTTTGCGGCCCGGTTTGCGGCCAAGGAAGCCGGAGCCAAGGCGCTGGGCACCGGCATCAGCTTTGGCGTCAACTGGCTGGAAATCGAAGTTGTCCGCGAGGCCAGCGGACGGCCCACCATCGCGTTTCACGGTCGCGCTGCCCAGATCGCCGCCTACCTGGGCGTGGTCCATGCCGCCCTTTCCATTACCCACACCGGAAGCCTCGCCATGGCCAGCGTAGTGCTGGAGAATGGCCGATAACCCCCGCTCTTTCTGCTATCCTCAAGGCATCGCGGTCGGGAGTGAGCGGTAACCAAGGGGAGCATAAGTGCCAAGCCGCAAAGAGATTCAGTGGTCGCAACTGAAGGTAGGCGCCTTGATCCTGGTGGCCGTGGCCATTCTGGTTGCCCTTATTTTTCTCATGTCCGGTTCCACAGGCGGATTGTTTGCCCGCAAGCTGGTGCTCCGCTCGTATTTTGACAATGCCTCAGGGCTTAAAAAGGGCGCGCCCGTCACCCTTGAAGGCGTAACCATCGGCAACGTGACCCGCATCCGCGTAGTCTCCGCGCGCAACCCCACCCCCGTCGAGGTCACCATGCAGGTGGGCCACGAGTTCGAGCCCTCCCTCCACGCCGATTCGACCACCGCGATTGTGCAGGCAGGAGTGCTGGGCGACAGCTATGTCGACATCACGTCGGCCCATGCCAAAGGCCCAACCCCCTCGAACAACGACGAACTCAGGGCCGTGAATGCACCCAGCATCCAGGACGTGGTGCGCACCAGCGAGGACGCCCTGGCGCAGACGACGGTTCTGATGCACAAGATCGACACCTTTGTCGATACCCTCAATTCGAAGCTCGGCAGCGCGGGCAGGCTGATCAACGACCCCGCTCTCTACCAGAAGTTCACTGCCGTAGCCACCAACCTTGAGACCATCACCCGCGGCATGACCGAAGGCAAGGGCACGCTCGGCAAGCTGATGAACGACGATACGCTCTACCGGAAGGCGAACTCGGCCATCGACCGGCTCAACAACATCGCCACTTCACTGGACGAAGGCAAGGGCACGGCCGGCAAGCTGCTGAAGGACGACACTCTCTACAAGAACCTGAACTCCGCGGTGGCCAACACCAACCAGTTGGTGGCGGACATCAACGACGGCAAAGGCGGAATCGGCAAGCTCACCAAGGATCCGGCCTTCGCGCAGAAGCTCGATGACACCGTGACCAACCTCGACAGCATTCTCAAGAGCATCAACGAGGGCAAAGGCACCCTGGGTCAGTTGATGGTCAACCGCTCGCTCTACGATCACACCGATCAGTCGATGGAGCAGGCGCACCTGTTGCTCAAAGGCATCCGCGAGAATCCCAAGAAGTACCTCGTGATCCAGATGAAAATCTTCTGACCTGGGCCGTGTAGTTTCCCAGCCTACCCGGCAAATCCACGGAACTTCCCTGCCCCTCACGCCGTACTCCCTCGCATCGGAGGTCTCCGTGTTCCCCAAAGCCCTGTTCCCTGCAGCCGGCCTTTCCCTGCTCGCTGCTGTCGTGGCGGTCGCTGGGTTTTCGCGCCCATCAACAATCGCGTTGGCCGCATCCGCTTCTGCGCCGGCTTACGCCGCGAACGGCGGCATGTTGCCACCCACCAACTACCGCGAATGGATCTACCTGACCTCAGGCCTCGACATGAGCTACACGGCCAAAAGCGGTGGCATGGATCAGTCGATGTTCGATAACGTCTTCGTGAATCCCGAGGCCTACCAGAGTTTTCTAAAGACCGGCACATGGCCTGACAAGACCGTGATGGTCCTCGAAGTGAGAGAGGCGCGCAGCAAGGGCTCCATCAACCAGCGCGGCCATTTCCAGGGAACGGGCGTGATGGATTTCGAAGTCCACGTGAAGGATGAAGCGCGGTTTCCCGGCAAGTGGGCGTTTTTCTCGTTCGATTCAGCCAAGGGAAACGGCACGCTCATTCCGCAGGGAGCGCCATGTTACACCTGCCACCAGGCACACGCCGCAGTAGACACAACATTCGTGCAGTTCTATCCGACGCTGCTGCCAATCGCCCAGGAGAAGCACACGCTAAGCGCGGAGTATCTGAAGGAAGAGGCGGCGAGCAGTAACGGGAAATAAACCTTGCACCAAAAAGCAGAATTGCATGATCCTGCTTGCGTAAGCTGGGTGGATCGAAATGATCTCGCGAATCCTCAAAACCTGCACCGTGGCCGCGGCCTGTTCATTTGCACTGGGGTTTCTCGGTGCCTTTGCGTGGATCGTTCTTCAGGCCGCGCGGCTGCGCAGCGGGGACCCAGGCATCGGAGCCGTTGCAGGGGGAATCAGTTTCAGCCTGTTCTGGGGCGCGATTGCCGCAATGCTCGCGATATTCGCGATGCTTGTCGGCTACTTCTGGACGCGCCTTCGCAGCCCCCGATAACGCAGTCAGCCTTTGGCCTGCAACCCGCGGAACGTGTGCCAGAACTCGATGAACCCCTTCAATCGCACCACGTGAAAATAGTCGCTGGCGATGAAGTAAAATACCGAGACGACGATCCACTCCCAATGCATCGCGCTCGCGCCCACCTCGTCGCTGAACGGAATCAGCACCGACGAGAACACCATCGCCAGAACAAGCAGCGCCAGCTTCACGATGCCCATCACCAGGTTGATCTCCATCAGCTTGCTGGTGAAGGGCCGTCCAAGCCTCATGCTCGCCACCAGTGCCGCGCCGGGCGAAAGATCCTCAAGCAGCATCAGCAGCGGCGCGATGAAGACCACCCAGCTGATCAGCGCCCACAGCGTAAAAAATCCCAGCGTAAAAAAGATGGCCCAGACAGCGTAGCCCACCAGGTCCGGTTCGGCGCCCGTGCCGATGTGCGAGGCCGCGGCCCAGCCCAGCGATCGAAACCACGCCCAGCACGTGAGCGCCAGCACCGCCAGCCAGGCAGCCTGCAGCGCGATCATGGCCATGGGGCGGAAGGGCAGACGGGGATCCATGCGCTTCAACACCAGATTGCGGCCCAGCGCCGAAATCACTACCCAGGCCACAGCGGCCACCGGCACAAGCCAGCGCAGCAACCCCATCGCGTGAGGCTGATACTGGTCCCACGCGTCAGCCACCTTCACAATCGACACCCACGGATTCTGCGGGTCGAGGTTCGTCAGTCCGGCGGACTCCGGCGGAAGCACCGCGAGAATCTGCTGCGCCTGCACCCAGCAGACCAGCAGCAGCGGCAAGCCGAAGAGCCACCGCCACGCCACTTCAAGCGCTGTGAGTGCCGGTCGCGTGAAGACCCAGCCCATCTGGCCGACAGCCGACTGGGTGCCGCGCAGTGTCTGGGGCACTACTTGACCACCAAATTCACCAGCTTGCCCGGCACCACGATGACTTTGACCACCGTCTTGCCCGCGGTCCGCGACTGCACCTTTTCCTCGGCCAGCGCCGCCGCCTTGATGGTGTCGGGCCCGGCATCGGCGGGCACGCGCACCACCGTGACCAGCTTGCCGTTCACCTGCACCGGAATCTCCAGTTCGTCTTCCTTGGCCAGCTCGGGATTGCTGGGCGGCCACGGCGCGCGCAACACTGCGCCTTCCCCGCCTGACTCCTCCCACAACTCCGCGGAGAGATGAGGCGCGAACGGGGCCAGCAGCAGAATCAACGACCGCAGCAATTCGCGAATCACGGGCGGACGAACCTCTCCCGCTGCCAGTTGCGCATCGGCCGCCTGCAACTCGTTCATCAGCTCCATGATGGCCGCCACGCAGGTGTTGAAGTGCCACCGGCCTTCAAAATCCAGCGTGACCTTGGCGATGGTCTGGTGGAGTTTGCGCAGCAGCTTCAAAGATGTCCCGGTAGGTGCTTCCGTCTGCTGCCCCGCGGCGGTTCGCGCCACCGGCGCATACTTCATGGCGAAGCGATAGACGCGGCCCAGAAAGCGGCTGACGCCGGCCACGCCGTCTTCCTGCCAGTCGAGATCGCGATCCGGCGGCGCCGCAAACAGCGAGTACATGCGGGCCGCGTCGGCGCCATACCGCGCCACCATGTCGTCGGGCGAAACCACGTTGCCCTTCGACTTCGACATCTTGGCGCCGTCCTTGATCACCATGCCCTGCGTGAACAGGCGCCGCACGGGCTCATCGTTGGTAATCAGCCCCAGGTCGCGCATCACCTTGGTCCAGAAGCGCGAATAGATCAGGTGCAGAATCGCGTGCTCCACGCCGCCGATGTACTGGTCGATGGGAAACCAGTACTGCGCCACCGTGGGATCGAACGGCTGGCCCGCGTTCTTCGCATCGGTGTAGCGATAGAAGTACCAGCTCGAATCGACGAACGTGTCCATGGTGTCGGTCTCGCGACGCGCGGGGCCGCCGCACTTGGGACACGTCACGTTGACGAACTCCGGCACGCGGCCCAGCGGCGACCCGCCCTGTTGCGTAATCTCGATCTGGGCAGGCAGCACCACCGGCAACTGGTCGTCGGGCACCGGCACCAGGCCGTCTTGTTCGCAGTGAATCATCGGGATCGGCGTGCCCCAGTAGCGCTGGCGGCTCACTCCCCAGTCCTTCAGGCGGAACGTGATCGTCGCTTCGCCAAATCCCTTGCTCGCGGCAATCTCCTGCAGCTTCTTTTGCGCCTCCTCGCACGTCAGCCCGTCGAACTCGCCGGAGTTCACCAGCACGCCCTCTTCCGACAGGAACGGCAACGCCGGTTCCTCAGCCGAACCATCAACAGGCGCAATCACCCGCCGAATCGGAATCGCGTACTTCTTTGCGAATTCAAAGTCGCGGGCATCGTGGCCGGGCACGCTCATAATGGCGCCCGTGCCGTAGTCCGTCAGGACGTAGTTGGCCACCCACACCGGCACCAGCTCGCCGTTGTAAGGGTTGATGGCGAAGTGGCCGGTGGGCACGCCGTGCTTCTCGATTGCGCCCACGTCGCCCTCTTCCCTCGCCCTCTTTTGCTCTTCAAGCAGGCGCGCAACCTGAACCTTCAGGCCCGCGTCGTTCGCGGCCAAAGCAGTCACCAGCGGATGTTCCGGCGCCAACTGCACGCTCGTAGCTCCAAAGATCGTATCCACGCGCGTGGTAAAGACGCGGATCTTCTCGGCGCGATTCTCAACCGCGAATTCCACCTCGGTGCCTTCGCTGCGGCCGATCCAGTTGCGCTGCATGGTGCGCACTTTTTCAGGCCAGCCCTCCAGCTTGTCCAGCCCGCTGAGCAGTTCGTCGGCGTAGGCCGTGATGCGGAAAAACCACTGCACCAGGTCGCGCAGTTCCACCAGCGTGTCTTCATGCCGCCAGCAGCGCCCGTCGATCACCTGCTCGTTGGCCAGCACCGTGGCGCACTCCGGGCACCAGTTCACCTTGCTCTTCTTGCGGTAG
>OCZT010007402.1_pt1 | contig 10769 bp, 11 predicted proteins | sample 1539031 | NCBI WGS metagenome assembly OCZT01 (sample SAMEA3539308, study PRJEB22396) | soil metagenome | biome: tundra; feature: field; material: soil | place: USA | collected 2010-05 | depth 0.15 m
AGGTACTCCCCGCGACGATTGGGAGCCGAAGGAAACAAAGTCGTGGCCGGGGGGACCCGGCCAACCAGGCACCGCTAGTGAATGGGAAGGTAGCCGGATGGATCCTTCCCATCCTCGCTACGTAGCCTTCTAGACGATCCGCCGCGAGGCTCGGGCCTCCAGTAGCACGACGACGATGACGATCATTCCGCCTAGCACCATCAGCCCGCCGAGTATCTCCGCGTCCACGCCGCTTGGCTGCGCGATGATCTGGACCATCGCCGAGCCGAACACCAGGATGTAGCTCACGCCGAGCAGCCTGACTCGAGGCGCCACGCGTTGGTCTTCACCTCCGCGCCATGGGCGCTTCCCGATGGTCAAAAGGTATGCGCCCGTCAAGAGGGCGAGGGCGGCGAGGACGAGTGAGATCAGCTGGATGAGGGCGGTTGTCATGAGCTGGACGCCAGCGCCGGCTCAGCTCGATTCAGTCGCATAGCGCCAGATACTAACGGCCTGGAGTGGCGCCGAAGATCCGCTGGGCATCTCCGGGCTCACCCCACACCTCGTCCTTCTTACAATCGTCACTCCGATGCCTCGCACCGAACCGATCAAGGCCGTCCGCGGTATGCGCGACCTCTTGCCTCAGGAGCGTGCCCTATGGCGCACCGTCGAGACGGCTGCTGCCCGAGTCGCTCGGTCCTTTGGGTATCAGGAGATCGTGACTCCGGTCATCGAGCACGCTGAGCTCATCGAACGTGTCGGCGAGGACACCGACGCAGTGGCGAAGGAGCTCTACCGATTCGAAGATCGAGGTGGCAGGCACCTGGCGTTGCGACCGGAAGCGACAGCAGGTGTCGTGCGGGCGTACTTCGAAGGCCACCTCAACCAGGAGCCGCAGCCGGTACGACTGTTCCTGATCGGACCGATGTTCCGTTACAACCGTCCCCAGAAGGGTCGGTACCGGCAGTTCTTTCAGCTCGACGTGGAGGCGATCGGCGCTGAGAGCCCGGCGCTGGACGCGGAGGTGATCGAGCTCGCCGCCACCTGGCTGGGCGAGCTTGGCCTGCGCGAGCTGCGGCTCGAGCTCAACTCCATCGGGGACGCGAAGTGCCGCCCCGCCTATCTGGAGCGGCTTCAGGCCTACTACCGTCCGTTGAAGGCTGAGCTGCATGGCGAGTGCCAGCTCCGGCTTGAGACCAACCCGCTTCTCCTTCTCGATTGCAAAGTCCCGCAGTGCCAGCCCTTCAAAGCCAAGGCGCCTCGCGTCACCGACCACCTTTGCGAGGAGTGCGCGGCCGCCTGGGTAGCGGTCTGCCGCTTGCTTGACGCGGCCGGCATCGAGTACCGCCACGACCCCCACCTGGTTCGCGGCCTCGATTACTACACGCGCACTGTCTTCGAGTTCTATCCGGCGCACGCAGCGGGGTCCCAGGATGCGCTGGGGGGTGGGGGACGGTATGACGGGCTGGCACAGGCTGAGGGCTGGCCGCCGACTCCCGGGGTGGGCTTCGCCAGTGGATTGGACCGCGTGGCAGAACTGGTAGAGGCCAGCGGCGCAGAGGTGATTGCGGCGCCCGCGGCGGACGTTGTGGTGCTTGCCGACGCTGGTCTCGAGGTTGCGGCCGCCGACGTTGCGCGGATCTGCCGCGTGGCGCGAACGGTCGCCGTGGACTATGAGCCCAAGAGCCTGCGGGCCAAGATGCGATCGGCAAACAAATTGGGCGCCCGCTGGGTGGTGCTCCTCAGCGCCCCGGAGGCTGAACGCCGCGTGGCGCAGTTGAAGGACATGGTGAGCGGCGAACAGGCGGAGGTGGCCTGGGCGGACCTTCCGGAGAGGCTTTCGTGAGCGGGTTCACTGCGCCCCACTGCGGTTCCATTCGCGCGTCTGACGAAGGTCGAGAGCTGGAGCTCTACGGGTGGGTGGCACGGCGCCGCGATCACGGGGGCCTCATCTTCATCGATCTTCGCGACCGCTGGGGAGCGGTGCAGGTCGTCTTCAACCCAACCAAGGCACCTGGGGCGCACGCAGCCGCGTCAGACCTGCGCGCCGAGTACGTGGTGCGCGCCAAGGGTGTCGTCGGCCGGCGCCCAGCTGGTTCCGAGAATCCCCGCATGGGGACCGGCGATGTGGAGGTTGCGGCATCTGAGCTCGAGGTCATCTCCAAGTCGAAGACACCCCCATTTCAGATCGACGACCAGTCGGACGCGGACGAGGCGCTTCGCCTGAAGTACCGCTACCTCGACCTCCGCCGGCCGCGCATGCAGCGCATCCTCGAGCTCCGCCATCGCGTCAACAAGATCATCCATCGGTACATGGATGAGCACGAGTTCATCGAGGTGGAAACGCCGCTCCTCATCAAGACCACACCCGAAGGGGCGCGCGATTTCATCGTTCCATCGCGCTTGCATCCGGGCAAGTTCTACGCGCTTCCCCAATCGCCTCAGACGCTGAAACAGATCCTGATGGTCAGCGGGCTCGGGCGCTACTACCAGATCGCGCGCTGCCTGCGCGACGAGGACCTACGCGCTGACCGGGCGCCGGAGTTCACACAGCTCGACCTCGAAATGTCCTTCTGCACGGAGGAGGATGTTTTCACCCTCGTCGAGGGCCTGTTCGCCCGCATCTGGCGAGAGACCCTTGATGTTGAGCTTCCGCTTCCATTTCCCCGCATCGACATGCAGGAGTCGTTGCTTCGATATGGGACCGACAAGCCCGACCTCCGGTACGACCTCGAGATCTTCGACCTCGGCGAGGTGTTGAGCCAGACGCAGGCCCAGGTGCTCCGCACCCCGCTCGAGGCCGGAGGCGTGGTGCGTGGCATGGCCGTGCCGGGCGGCGCTGACATGCCCAGGCGTGAGCTCGACGAGCTCGCCACCATTGCGAGAGGCGCCGGGGGAAAGGGCCTGGCCTGGCTGCCTGGGCCGCTGGACAAGCACCTCTCGGATGCGGAGAAGGCGGCGATCAGAGAGCGCACCGGAGCCAAGGAGGGCGACATCGTCCTGCTGGTCGCGGACCGTAAGCGTCGCGCCGAGACAGTGATGGGATTGATTCGCCAGGAGGTGGCCCGCCGGAGGAGTCTGATCAAAGAAGGCGAATGGAAGTTCCTGTGGGTGTTTCCGATGTACCTCTTCAAAGAGGACGACGACGGCACGCTGACCTATGGGCATCACCCGTTCACGCGCCCCTACGAAGAGGACCTCGAATTTGTCGACACGCGGCCTTACGACGTCCGCGCCCACGCCTACGACCCAGTCTGCAACGGATATGAGCTCGCCAGCGGCAGCTTGCGAATCCACAAACCTGAGCTGCAGGAAAGAGTGTTCAAGCTCCTGGGGCTGGACGACCAAACAATCCGGGAGCGCTTCGGCTTCCTGCTTGAGGCCTTCGAGCACGGCGTGCCGCCGCACGGCGGCATAGCGCCCGGCATCGATCGAATCATCATGTTGCTGGCGGGCACGGACAACATTCGAGATGTCATCGCTTTCCCGAAGACCCAGAGCATGCAGGATCTGATGTTGGACGCGCCCAGCTCCGTGGAGCAGAAGCAACTTGACGAGCTGCACATACAGATCAAGCCGCCCACCCCGCCTGGCCGGTAACATGGCTCTGCTTCCAAAGGGGCGCGGGTGACGTGCGCGTTGCCCAACAGTCGATCGTTAGGGACTCCGGAGTCCAGTAGCCGACCAAATGCCCGCTCGACGGGACTTGGGGAGCCAAGGCAGGGGACCCACCTGAGCTCGCTCAGGACAACCCACCCCCGCGTCCCCGAGGGAGCGCTTTGGCGCTCTTGACGCTGGTGCCGCCCGGGATCGTCGTGGCCGTGCTGGCGATCCTGATCCTCTCGCAACTCTTCTACGCGCTGCTCCCTTACAGGCGGCGAGCTTACCTACCGATCCTGCTCACGACAGCGGCCGGCTTCGTCCTGGGCCAGGTGTGGGATTACCTCGGACTGCCCTCGTTCCGGCTGGGCCAGGCCAACCTGGCACCGGCGGTGCTCTTCGCTCTTCTTCTCCAACCGCTGGCACGATTCGTGCCTCGCCCCAAGCGGGAGTCCAAGGAGCCCAAGGAGCCCAAAGAACCCAGGGAGCCCAAGCGCCCAGAACCGCACATCTAAGTGTCCGGAGCGCGACACTTAACATTGGCTGTTGTTTGCCGGCCCAGGTAAGGGGGTATCCACCAATTGCAGAACTTCATGTGGCTCGCATTCGGGGTCGCCACCCTTTTGGTGGCGCTTGCCCTGGCCGCCGTGCTGTTTCGGCTGCGCGGGACCCTGGGCGCCGTTGAGGAGCTGCTGAACACGACCAATGAAGAGTTGAAGGAGACCCTGCCCGAGGTGAGACAGACGATCGGCAACGTGAACGACATCACGGGCGGCCTCAACGTGGGGCTGCGTGCGGCGGGAAGCGGAGCATCGTCCGTCGGCAACGGCCTGAAATCGGCGGCGCACGGCGTAAGGGTGGCGGGTAAGAGCCTTGTTCGCTCGGTATTTGGAGGTTAGCAATGTCTGAAGAGAAGACCGGCGGCGGCGGTGGTTTCGGTTGGTTCATTCTCGGCGGCCTGGTCGGATTGGCCGCAGGCGCCTACATCGCATCGGGTCCCGGTCGGGGCCACGTGGACAACCTGCGAAGCAAGACAATCGAGTTGAGCGGCAGCGCGCCCGTGCAGAAAGCCAAGCAGGCGGCGCAGCGGGCGCGCGAGGCGGTGACCGACCCCGACAACGCCGTTGGGAAGGCCATCCAAGATGGCGTCGCGGCAGCGAAGCGCCGGCGCGAAGAACTCGAGTCCGCCGCGGCGCGCAAGATCCAGTCGGCAACCAACGGCGAAGACGGCAAGAAAGGATCGGGCGAGTAGGTTGGCCAAGCGCGATCTCGCGGAACTCAAGATTCCCGCGTCGTCCGACTTCATCCCCGTCGCCAAGCGGGTGGCCGCGACGCTGGGCAGCCAGTTGGGTCTCAGCCTTGTCGATCTGGACGAGTTGACGATCGCGCTCACGCAGGCGTGCGACAGTGCCATCGAGGCGGCCAACGACCTCGACGGCCACGCCGACCTCAAGCTGACGTATTTCGCCACCGACCGGGCATTGGTGGTGGACGTCGACCTTGTGCCCACCCTCGGCCTTCCGCTGCCGGCCCCGAGGCCGCACCCGGAAGCTGACGTCGAGCTGCAGAGGCTCGCTTACGAAATGATCCGCTGCTTCGTGGACGATTTCCGCCCCCTGGTCGAGCCCCGGACGGGGCATATCCGCTACCGGATGGTCAAGTACCTCGCAGGCTGAGAGCGCGGGTGAGGGCTGAGGTCCTCCCCCACGGGACCCCCAACCGGGGGCTCCATGCAACCATGGGAGGGGTTTGGAAGTGCGACGCTTGGTGACGGCCGGAATGAATCCGGCCTACCGGCCACGCTGTTCTTTGACTGAATAAGAAATGGCTTCGACGACGCGACCGCCCCGCGAGGAGCTGAGGGCGCTCCATCGCCGCTACCGGGACAGCAAAGACCCGGCCGAGCGCGATCGGTTGCGCGCGCAGCTGGTTGACGCCTACCACGATTTTGTCTACTTCCTCGCGCGTAAGTTCCAGAATCGCGGTGAGCCTCTTGACGACATAGTCCAGGTCGGCTACCTCGGGTTGATCAAGGCGATCGAGCGCTTCGACCCGGACCTCGGGTTCGAATTCACCACCTTCGCCACCCTCACTGTGGCTGGCGAGATCAAGCGCCACTTCCGCGACAAGGGCACGGCCATCCGCTTCCCGCGCCGTCTGCAGGAGCTGCATCAATCGGTCGTGCGCGTGAACGAGGAGATGAAGAATCAACTCGGTCGCGAGCCGAGCGTGTCGGAGCTCGCCGAGCGCCTGGGCGTGCGGCCTGAGGACGTCATGGAAGCGATCGAGATGGGCCCCGCCTACATGCCTCTTTCCCTCGACCAGCCCATCGGCTCGGCCGATGGCCAGGAAAGCCGGGTGGTGGCGGAACAGATCGGCACCGTCGACCCCGAGCTTGACCGGGTCGAAATGCGAGACCTCCTCGATCGGGCGATGGTCCACCTGACTCCGCGAGAGCGGTCGATCATGGCCATGAGGTTCTACGAGCAGATGTCGCAGTCCGAGATCGCGCGCAGGCTGGGAATCAGCCAGATGCACGTCTCACGTCTCCAGAGGGCCGCGTTAGAGCAGTTGCGGAAGCACGTACCGCAAGAATCGAGCTGAGCTGATGCCTCTTCTCGAGTCGCGAGCGCCTGCCGAACCAATCGCCCTTTTCCGCCGGTGGTACCGGGAGGCTGAGCGCGCCGGTGCTCTTCAACCGGATGCGATGACGCTGGCGACAGCGGGCCCAGGCCGCACCCCGTCTGCGCGCATGGTGCTGTTCAAGGGCATCGAAGGCGGCGCATTTCTCTTCTTTTCCAATTACGGGAGCCGCAAGGGTCGCGAGCTCGCCGCGAACAAACAGGCCGCGCTCGTTTTCTACTGGTCGGTTACGCGCCATCAGGTCAGAGTCTCCGGCGCCGTCCGGCGGTTGAGCCGCGCCGCATCGATGGCCTACTTCCAAACTCGGCCCCGGGGCGCGCAGTTGTCTGCGCTGGCTTCGAGACAGAGTCGAGTCGTCGCCTCACGATCGGTGCTGGAGCGGGCGGTGGCGGAACTTGAGCGGCGCCACCCGGTCGAGGTGCCGATCCCAGCTGATTGGGGCGGGTACGCCCTGCGGCCCGCGTGGATCGAATTCTGGGAGAACCGCGCGGATCGCCTCCACGACCGGTTGCGTTACGTCCGCCTCCGGGGGGGCGGTTGGCGGGCGGAGCGCCTCGCACCGTAAGCTAGTTCGGCCCCGACATGACCGGGAACGAGATCCGCAGACGTTTTCTAGAGCATTTCGCGAGCCGGGAGCATCTGGTCCTGCCCAGCGCGCCGCTGGTACCGCGGGGGGACCCGAGCACGCTCTTCATCTCGGCCGGAATGCAACCGCTTCAGCCCTATTACCAGGGCTTTAGCCAGCCACCCGCGCCCAGGCTTGCAAGCTGCCAGAAGTGCCTGCGTACCGGGGACATTGACGAAGTGGGGAAGACCGATCGCCACAACACCTTCTTCGAGATGCTCGGCAACTTCACGCCGACAGGCGCCTACTTCAAGGAGACGGCCATCCCACTCGCATGGGAGCTCGTCACAGGCGGGTTCGAGATGCCGGCCGATCGCCTTCGGGTCACGATCCACCCGACCGACGACGAGGCATACGAGATCTGGACCCAGCGCACCGGAGTGCCGGCCGCTCACGTCACGCGGCTTGGCGACAACTGGTGGGGGCTGGGGCGCGGGCCCTGCGGTCCTGACTCCGAGATCTGGTGGGACAGAGGTCGCGAGGCCGGCTGCGGACAGGCTGACTGCGTCCCGGAACATTGCGAGCGCTTCACCGAGTTCTGGAACCTCGTGTTTCCCCAGTTCGATCAACAGGAAGACGGCACCCTGGAACCGCTCAAGAAGCCGGCGATCGACACCGGCATGGGGCTCGAACGGATCGCCTACATCCTGCAGGGGAAGAGCAACGTCTTCGAAACCGACCTGTTGGCCCCGATCATCGAACGGGTCCGCGAGCTGTCGGACAAACAGGTGACTCTGTCGGAGCGCATCGTGGCCGACCATGTTCGCGCTGCCTGTTTCGTGATGTTGGAGCACATCATCCCGAGCAACGAGGGCCGCGGTTACGTGCTTCGCCGGCTCATCCGCCGAGCAACCTTGCACGCGCGCCGATTGAACATGCACTCCCAGCTCGGCGGTTTGGTCGACGAGGTGATCAACGTGATGGGCACGCCCTACCCAGAGCTGCAGGAGCATGAAACGGTGATCCGCGCCGGCATCAATTCCGAAGAAGATCGATTTCAGCGCACGCTGGAACAGGGAATCGAGATGTTCGAGCGCATGGCCGCCAAGCACCCCCAGACAATCCCGGGCACCGAGGCTTTCAAGCTGCACGACACCTTCGGCGTTCCGATCGACCTGACCCGCGAGCTCGCGCAGGAGCGTGGCATCCAGGTCGACGAGGAGGGATTCCGCGCCGCGATGGCTGGACAGCGCGAACGCTCACGCGGCAAGAGCACGCAGCACCTGGCTGTGGCCAAGGATCTCCCGAAGTCCGAGTTCACGGGGTACGACGAGCTGGCCACCGATAGCGCCATCGCGGCCCTGCGCAAAGGCGGCAAGGTCGCGGACGTGGCGGAGGAAGGCGACCTGGTCGAGGTCTTCGTGCAGCGCTCTCCTTTCTATGCCGAGTCCGGCGGCCAGGTCGGCGATACGGGGACGATCACAACCCCAGGCGGACGTGTCCGGGTGGAGGATACTCAGAAGCCGGCCGACGGGGTGATTGCGCACTTCGGCACCGTGGTCACGGGTGAGGTTCGCGTCGGCGAGAAGGCGATCGCGGCGGTCGACGCCGGCCGGCGACGCCAGATCGCACGCCATCATTCCGCGACGCATCTACTGCATAAAGCGCTGCGCGAGACCCTCGGCGAGCAGGTGGTGCAGAAGGGTTCGTGGGTCGGACCGGACCACACGACCTTCGACGTTCCGTTCAACCGCGCTGTGACCAAGGATGAGCTGGCTCGCATCAACCGGCGTGTCATGGAGAAGGTGCGCGAGGCGCTGCCCTTCCAAGAAAGCCGGAAGCCGTACAAGGAGGCGGTCGCCCAGGGGGCGATGCACCTGTTCGAGGAGAAGTACGGTGATGTCGTCCGTGTAGTGTGCTTCGGCGACTGGACGTGTGAGCTGTGTGGAGGCGTGCACGTGACGAACAGTGCCGACATCGGCACCGCGGTGATCGTGTCCGAGTCCAGCATCGGCTCTGGCCTGAGACGGATCGACATGGTGGTGGGCGAAGCCGCCGACGATCTGGTTCGGCGAGACCGCGACCTGCTCGCCGAGCTCGCGCGCTCGTTCAACGCCAGCCCCGAGCAAATGCCAGAGCGTGCCCAAGCGATGCGCGCGCAGCTCAAAGAGGCCGAGCGCGAGGTTGACAAGCTGCGCGACCAGGTCAGGATCCTTCGAGTTGGAGGGGGAGAAGGAGGAGGAGACGGCGCCGGCGCAGCCGCTGTAGTCAAGCAAGGCCGAGTGCCCTATGTGACCGAAACCGTCGACGCCTCTAACCTTGACGAGTTGAAGGCGTATGCAGATCGCTACCTCGAGGTCGTGAAGTCCGGCATCGTAACCGTTGTCGGCGGGGGCATGTTTGTCATCAAGGTGTCCAATGACCTCGCCTCCCAATACGATGCCAACCACCTGAAGGCCTACTTCGGTACTGGTGGCGGCCGTCCCCAGCTTGTCAGCGGTAAGCTCACCGTCTCCCCAGCAGAGGCGTTCAGGCGCCTCGCAGAGGCGTTGCAGTGACCAAGTTCAAGTTCCTGCGGAAGCGAAGCGACTACTACCGCCACTTCACAGTGCTCGACATCGGAACCGACCTCATCAAGGTGCTGGTGGTGCGCCGCGATGGCGCCGACGGGGAGGTCCTGGGCGTAGGCCGCGAGCCGCAGGCCCCGGCAGCCATGTCGGGCGGGGCCATTGCCGACCTGGAGTCCGTGATCCAGTCGTCCAACCGCGCGCTCGAGGCGGCGGAGGACATGGCGAAGACGGTCCCGGGACAGGTCATCGTCGGTATCGCCGGGGAGCTGATCAAGGGCTTTTCCTCGACGATCGCTTACCCGCGCGAGAACTCTAAAGCGCGGGTGCGGTCCGGCGAGATCTCGACGATGCTGCAGATGGTGCAGCGCAGAGCGCTTCGCGAAGCACAGCACCTCCTTGAGCTGGAACGCAGCTACGGTCAGCTCGAGGCGCGGCTCGTGCACTCCGCGATCACGAACGTGAGGGTGGACGGTTACCCGGTCACCAACCCCGTCGGTTTCACAGGCAAGAACCTCGAGGTCACGGTATTCAACACCTTCGCGCCGATGACACACATCAACGCCATCGACACGGTTGTCCGTGAGCTCGACCTGGAACTGGCTAGCGCGGTTGCACAGCCGTACGCGCTCGCTCGCGCCTGCGCAAGCGAGGAGACGTGGGCTGAGGGCGGAATCTTCATCGACATCGGTGGGGGCACCACGGACGTGGCACTCATCCGTGACGGCGGCGTCGAGGGCACGCGCATGTTCAACCTGGGTGGGCGCGCATTCACCCGCCGGCTCGCGCTGGCGTTCGGACTCAGTTACGAGGAGGCGGAGGCGCGCAAGCTCCGTCACTCCGAGGGCCTTTTGTCTGCCGAGCAGCATCGCCAGGTCTCCGAGTTGCTGAGCGCTGACGCGGAGGTTCTTCTCCAGGGTCTCGCGCTCAGCCTGAAGGAGCTTTCGCGCGGCGAGCGCCTACCCACGAGCATCTACCTGTGCGGTGGTGGGAGCCTGCTCCCGGAGCTGACGCTCGAGATGGTCAAGAACAATTGGGCCACAGGACTCCCGTTTCCGAAGGAGCCTCGAATCCGCCACCTCGTGCCGCCTGATGTGCGCAATGTGACCGACTCCACGGGCCAACTTACGAGCCCTCAGGACATCGCCCCTATGGGGCTTGCAAACCATGCGTTGCGGACCGAGGCCGAGGAGCGTGACAACGTCAACGCCGTCATGCGCCGGGTTCTAAGCGCTATAAAGGTTTGAACGGACCCCCAGGAGACTTGTAAACGCCATGGCAACGAATCCTATATACGTCGAAACCGAGGAAGAGATTCCCGAGCTCGTCGAGCGGTTGCGCCGGTTCAAGGGCGACGACACGATGCTCGTGCTGCCCATCCGCTCGCGCATAGGGCAGAGCAGGTTCAACTTCCA
>OCZT010007403.1_pt1 | contig 10768 bp, 11 predicted proteins | sample 1539031 | NCBI WGS metagenome assembly OCZT01 (sample SAMEA3539308, study PRJEB22396) | soil metagenome | biome: tundra; feature: field; material: soil | place: USA | collected 2010-05 | depth 0.15 m
TGCCGGATCACATTGCCGCTTGTGGGCTGAGCACTCAAATGCTCAGTGTTGCCCGTTTCTGAGTACTTGAGTCCAAGAAGATATCTTTACTCTAAGCCGACATTTGTGACCGACTCTTCCTGGTCGAGTCCCGATGTTGGGTCGGCGCAAATCACTGCCACTTTGCCGACCGTCGGACTGCCTACGTCAACGTCAGGTTTGGAGCGGGCAGTTCGGGAAGTCGGATGTCTCTTACGTGTCTATTGCCGGCATAGACCTTGAAAACTGATAGAGGCAGCCACCACCGTCAAGAATAGACACAACTCGGTCATACAACTTTTCGATCTGCCTGCTCTACAGCCGTCATTGAAGGTACAGGGCGGTGATCGGCATTATGGCAATCAATTAGATAGCCACAGCGCCCGCATCCGACCCCAAGGAGCGTGCGACGGGTTTCCGGGCGAACGACGCGATTGCGGGTGTTTGGCAAAGCACAAACTGCAGCAGCCCTAAGGTGTACACTGAGACCCCATAGGGATTCCTTTCGCGGTGGAACAGTTCTACGGGGTCTTTCGCACCTACAACATCGCTGTGTGGCCGGCCCAGTGGTTCCTTGTCGTGCTGGGCCTGGCAGCAGTCGTCTTGGCGCTGGCACCTCGACGTGGGTCCGGCGTTGCCCCGTCCGCCATGGGCTTGGCCGGGCAGCGCCCCGACCTCGTCGTGCGCTTCGGGCGCGGCCCGGCACTGCCGCGCTCGCTACGGCGGCCGGTCGAGGCCGTGCTCGTCTGACAACCCATGGCACAGAATGCGCGCCTGACCATGACTTGGTTCACCTGGCTTGCTCTCGCTTGCGCTGTGCTCGTGATCGCCGCAGTGGGACTGACGGCGTTCGGCGCAATGCGCTGGGCCGACGCCACACGGTCGCTGACGGCCCGCCTCGAAGCAGGGCGTGTGCCTCCTGTTCCCGCGCGCTACGACGCGCGGGAGATAGAGAGCCTGCCGATGCCTGTACAACGCTACTTCCGCGCCGCACTGACGCCCGGCCAGGCTATCGTCACTGCATCCACGATCCAAATGACCGGCACCTTCAACCTGTCCGCCACCGGCGAACAGTGGCGACCCTTCACCTCGCTGCAGCGCGTTACCACGCGCCGCCCGGGCTTCCTGTGGGATGCCCGGATCTCGATGCTGCCAGGCGTGGCGCTGCGCGTGGTCGACAGCTACATCGCCGGCAACGGCCTGCTGAAGGCCAGCATCCAGGGCCTGTTCACGATGGCCGACATGCAGGGCGGCGACGACATGGCACGCGGCGAGTTCATGCGCTGGTTCGTCGAGGCCGTCTGGTACCCGACCGCACTGCTGCCCAGCCAGGGCGTACGGTGGCAGGCTGTCGATGACCGGTCGGCAAATGCCACCCTGGTCGACGGTCTCGTCTCGCTGACCTTGCTCTTCCGGTTCAATGACACTGGCCTGATAAGCTCGTTTAGAGCCGAGGCACGCGGTGGCATGGTGGGCGAGGTCATGGTCATGGCACCCTGGGAAGGCAGCTTTTCAAACTTTCAGACCCGTGACGGTATGACCGTGCCGTTCACTGGCGAGGTAGCGTGGGTTCGACCGCAGGGGCGGAAACCGTACTTCATTGGTAACGTCACTTCGCTTAACTATGAGTTCTCGCCATGACACATCTCATCCTGCTACTGCGCCGGACGCACAAGCCAGAGAGCCCTTTTCGGTTGATGCAGCCTATGCTCGTCAGAATGTCCGTCGCACTCATCGCTGCGGCCCTTGGGCTGTTCTCGCCGGTTGTTCGCTCCGCGTCCATTTGTCGCTGGGTGGACGCGAATGGACGAGCGCAAATGTCGGATGTCGTTCCAGATAAGTTCAAACAGTCGGCGACCTGTAGCGACTCACGAAAGTACGAGCTATCCCCGGGGCAACAGCGCGAAGCTGAACGGCGAGTGGCCGAGCAGCAAAGTAGGATGCGCCACAAAATCACCCAGCCACCTGCGCAAGCGGCTTCTGGCGCCCCGGGGCACCACGATGGAGCAGTCTCTGCCTAGCGTGAAGCGGCCAGCCGAGGTCATCACCGACAACACGGACTGCCAGACGCGGTGGCGCATCTACGATGAGAGCGTCGCATGCTTCGGCCCCTACAGAACGACGCAAGGGGCCACTAAGCCAGAAGGTTTCGACAAATGCAACGACATTCCCAGTCCTGAGATCAAGTGTGGTCCACGAAGGAACTGAGGCGAAGGAGGCTTGACACTCGGTAAAACGGAGCCCCAATGGCGCCTCACGCGCATTGAACGCGCGCTTTGGGAATGTTGCTGAAGGTCAACAGCGGGTTCAAGCCAGAAGGAAATTGGGTAGCTCTAAAGCTGCCGTTGGCGAACGACAAGTTACGCTGCACTGGAGCCGCACAATCCGCAAAAATTTCATTGCGGTTTTGAACGTCAGCTTTCTGATTTCCATCGGTCCAGCCGAATGACCGATCGGCTTAACTGAGGCTGACCGCAAAGGGCACGTAGAAGTCCGCCACGAACGCCGTCTAACCGGTCTCAAAAATCATGAATTTGGACTTCCAGGAACCCGCCATTCGTAGCGGTCGGGTAACGCTAGCGCCTGTGTGAAAACTCAAGATTATCAACAAAGGCTTCACCCAATACAGCAACCCTCAAAACAGGCTCATCTGGGACAACTGCGGAAAGGTGCCCCGCCAACTTGACACGCTCTTTTGCTTCAATACCTCATACAGAATGGAATATGCCAGGCTGCGATCCTGCGGTGAATCTTGCGCCGACATCGACTCCGCCAAAAGGCCAATCACCGCTGTAGGTCGAGTGATCCTGAACTCAACCCGCTCAAGGCGCACGATTTTTTCCGCGAGATCAGCCGCTGATGCCAAGACATAGCGAGCTTTGGCCATTGCCGCCCGAGGGCGACAGTTAATGGTGGCGTTGCCTTTTTCTTTGTCATAGGTTGCGGCCGTGCCCAAGGCATATACAACTCGCAAGCCGCCATCAAGGCTCAACGGCCGGATCAACGTCATCAAAGGTAACGGAGAATCGGCGGATCTGACTGGCTTTTCGGTCACTCCGATTCGGCGCGCCACACAGGAGCGCACCCAATGCGCAAAGTGAATCTCGAGGTCCCGCGGAATTCCAATATTGGGAGTAGCCTCTATCCAGTTTCCACAACCGCAAACGTTCAATGCTGAGCGATTCCAGCTCAACTGTCGACCACAGTGGCGACATCGGTCTGTTAGCAACACCATGTGGCGTTCACATGCCACCACCAACGACACATCCCAGGACAAATCACACTGTCCATGTTCATGCACACACTCAGGACATGTTCTCGGATACATGCGGTTGACAAAGTAGCTTCGACCAATCGGACCGCCTGCGAATTTATAGTCACCATTGCCATCGCCGGTCAAAAGTCGCCCGAGCGCAAAGCGCAGATCGGATTCGTCAGCACCAAAAAGTTGACCGAGCGCGGGGGCATCATCTCCATCAAGAACTGCAAAACGACTCTTTCCAAGCATGGCCTTGATCTGGTGCAAACCCAAGAGACGGTTTTCAGCGGCCATTCGCAATACGTAGCCTTGCCCTGACTCGTAGGGGCGTATGCCGTCGTGTATCGGGAACGAATCAGAAACAGACTCAACACTCATTCTTGGCGCCTGACTGCGAACTTGCTGTATTTGCCCGAATCTCCTTGCGAACAATCGACAGCACCCTGGCCATACGTACCCGCTCCTGCGGACGGAGCAAACTGGTCCATCGTCTTGGTTCACCACCGCTATTTTTTGAGGACATTTTTTCGCGAAAAGTTTCACCGTTGATAAGCAGAGGAAATGTCGCTCGGTTGGGCTTTCTCTTCACATACAGTGCGGCCCACCCGTCATCATCAAACCCCGGAAAAAACTCCTGCTCTTGGAGCCTCTTGGATTCGATGAACGCAATGTGACAACGGGCCAGATTTAACTCAAGTTGCGTCTGCGGAGAATCCCCGCTGTCTTTGATGATGCGAATCAGATCATGAAAATGGGACTCAGAAACCGATCCAACGGATTCCTCGGATTGCGGCTCGCCAATGGCATCAAACAAAGACATGCCACATGACGCACAGGTAGCCAAATCTGAGACAGGAGCGCCATGACCGGTGAAAGCCAGCAATGACCGACGAATATACAGAGGGCTCTTGCACCATGGGCAGAATTCACTCAATGGCATCCGGTGTAGCGAGCAACTTGTCACCTGCGAAAGTCGCCACTCCCATCGGAGATAAGGAAGCCTATCGCTGGCAAGGCACTGACGGCACCAACGGGAAGAGGGGCTTGCACCTTCATATTGCAACATGGATCTGGTCCGATACAACCTTTTCAAGGCAGCAAAACCTCTGATTGCCTGGGAACAAGTCTCCATTGACTGTCCAGACGCAGCCAAGAGGCGGCTCCAAGCGCCTCCCGTGACGGGGCGATCCCAGTCACTGGCGATCAGCTTGATCCCCGAAAATTTCCCAAGGACCTGGAACGAACAGAAATGAGACCCGCACAGCCTCTGTATCCAAGATGCACGGGACTCATCGACAAAGGCAGGTTCCGCGCACCATAGGCGATAACCTGGTTCATCGACCGACTGCATGGCATCCGTTTGCGTTTTCATGGCAACAAGGGATTGGCTCGCCCGGCCTTCTCCATGATATCGGCATAGCCTATGGCCAGATCTTCAAGATTCAATTTCGCATCATTGCGACTGGCGGCATGCATCGCCCCAAATATCAATATTTTTTTAAGAGCGCGCATGTTGCCTTTTGACGCCTCATGCAGCGTGTGTGCTACCTGGCCATTCAGAACATGCATGTCGACTTTCGTGACCTGCTGGCAGTATGAAGCCAGGACCCGTCGCCAGTCTTCGCCAAATGTGAATACGGGGATGGTGTTGCTTGCCGAAACACGCCCTGTGAACTGGTCATTGATGGCTTCCATTCTTTCCAGCAGCATGGTGCCTACACCTACGAATGGAATCCTTGTAGCATCCAACCGGACCTTGACCCAATCAGCAATGTGAGTAGCTGTAATGTCTCTGTTTCCTGTGCAAACATGGTGGAATTCATCGATCAGGAAGGCTGCTGGTTTTGCTTTTTCCAACCCGGTCTCGATCATTCCATCGACTACTTCCGAATTCAGCCTGGTGGGAAATGCAGGGTAACCCAAAGCTCGAGCGAGCATTCGCCCCAGCTTTGGGTTGTCAACGCCAGAGTCCATTTTTAGATAAAGGCATCGTCCTACACGGCCCGCAGGGGCGTTGGCTTCTACCTGCTGCTCGATCAATTTCAGAAGAAGCGTCTTGCCCATGCCGGACGCCGCCTGGATCAAGATTCCGCCAGGCATCTTGAGCGCTGGCAAAGTCTGCACCAGGTCCATGCTCCGCTCGAAAGCACGCGTGAAGGCGTCATGCGTAACCACAACGCGAGCCACCTCAAGCCCAGCGGCAATCGCTGACGGGGTTCGTCGACCTTTGAACTCCGGCAAATTCATTCATCGTCCTTCAAAGAAAATGAGGGGAAGGGCATGACGTCGCCCAGAACGTCCAGGCTGAGCTGGCTGACTTCTGGAAGCACCGTTTCCCTATCCAGTGAGTGCGAGTCATTGGCGAGCAGCCTGGCCGAGGTCAGTCCCTGGTGCCGAATCAGGTCCGAGTGCTTTCGAACTTTGACTCCCGTGCGAACGGCCTCGGCCCAATGCTCCCTGATTCGCCCCTGTGCGCGAACCAACTCGTCCTCCGCATTGGCACGGGTGAGCTTTTTGCCGGCCTCTTCCCGATTGATCTGGTGCTGGATTAGAGAAAGTCCGCCGCCATAGTTCGAACTTGGCCGCTGCAAGGGCACCGCGATCCACTCACTCGCCTTTGGAAGCTGGACGTGCATCATGCCCAGGTCGTCAGGATTGAATCGGACTTCAGTGCGAAAGCTCCGACCGTTCCGGCGGCAATAGTCCTGCAACTCCACCGAGTTGTAGCGCATGTATTGAAAAAAGACGCCGTCTCCGTCTATGGTGCGCTGGGTCGCGATGCCGGTGGCAAGCTCCAGATTCGCCATGTTGGTTGGCAGCATCGGCAGTGGTGCCGATTGCCGCCCCTCGTCCCAGAGATCTATGGGCCGAACGAGTGTCTTGGGATGAATGTGGCGCGGATGAACTTCCACTGCCCAGTGGATCACAGCGCTGCACAGATCATCGAACAGAATTGCCGCAGATTTTTTCGGATCAGCCGGCAACATATTCTTGATGGGCGCAAATACTTTTCCCTGAATTGGCAGCATGCGGTTGAACTCCATCATCGAGCGCTCAATGGCCGACTTGAGCCATGGTTGATGCACCGGGTTGTAGAGCAGGTCTGCCCGCAGTTCCCAAGCGATGCGACGGAAGGTGCGTGAATGAAACTCGAGCCCATTGTCCACAACGTAGAGTTCCGCGATGCCCATGGCCGTCCATCGCACCTGAATTTCCGGAATCGACGCGACGATGTCATCCTTTGGGAGGATGGAAACCTTCAAAGCGTTGGCTACGGTGGCGGACGATGGCCCATAGAAGCTGATGTAGATGCCCAGTATGTAGCCAGACATCCGGTCAATGATGACCGTGATCCAGGGACGGCCCAGTGGCACACCGCTGACCGGGTCCAGGACCCATACGTCCAGCATGGTGTGATCAATTTCGGCGCGTTCCAGAATCCGCGTGCTCTGGTCACCCGCAAGGCTGTAACGCCACTTGTTTCTTGCGTATGCCACGCCGAAGCGCTTGCTGTCGCGCACAAAGGCCGGGATTTCAAGAACTCGCCTGTTGACGGTCCGCTCTGATGGGGCTGTCAGTATTGACCCATCACGACGGTTGACTGAATCGACCATCAGGCCTGCTTGATGACAGGTCTCCCTGATGGTCTTTCCGCGCAACTGAAGGTAATGCTTGATAACCGCCTCCTCAACGATGCCCTCAATGACAGCGCCAATCCGCTTCGGCTTGATCGCCAGAGCTCGTCGGTCGCACAGCAAAAATGGGTTGCCACCGGACTGCTGATAGATCTTGAGCCACCGCATCAGCGTCGCCGGCTTCGGGGTTTGCATGGCGTCCATTGCATCGTTTTCCGCACCGTCTGCCCCTTGGGGCCGCTCGAGTCCAGCGATAACCTGAGCACACTGGTCCTCGCTTCCCGCCGTGGCGCGCATTCGAATGGCCGCCCTGATGTAATGCATTCGAAAGGCGATCAGCGCCTCCTGCATGGCATCAAGCCGACTGGGAAGAACCGTGATTTCGATGTCTTCGGGCTCCGCCAGGGTAGAAAGGGGTTGTGACGACGAACGGACAATCCGGACTTTCCCGTCCAGCAAATCCTTGTAAATTTTTGCCAACGCAAATGTCTTGATCTCGAAATTGTCAAGATGCTTGAATTGAACTTCCCCGTTGCCAAGATCGCGCTCGAACTCGAGCGTTCGCTCACCCCTGCGCAGCACCAAACCACGTGTGAAAGTAATCACAGCAGTCTCCTTCCGCGCCATTGATTGAAACGGACTCTTCCGGGCTAATGTTCAGACCGACCGGAACGCGGAAACGATGTTTAGCCACCATGTTCCAGATGAGCGCCTCAGACACGCCCAGCTCAACCAGATCCTTCACTTTGGCTTCTCCATGACATTCATTTTTTAGAAGTGCAAGGCAATCCAGGGCTTGTTGCTCGCTGAAATTCACCCGCCCATACCGCATCAGAAGGATGGCCCGCGTCCCCAGGCCGTTAGCATCAATATGCTTGTCAGTGAGTACCAGGAACTTTTTGCCCTGGCTCTTGAAGTGCTGCGCAGCGGCTCGGAGCTTTTCCGCATGCTTTGCGAGAAAAACCTCTGGCTTGACTTCAACAAGCACCGTGTCTCTGTCCCGGAACCCGATCCCAAAGTCTGGCGTGTATTTTTCGGTCTCGTTGGGCGACAGCCAGATGTGCAGGGGTTGGTGGACGATGTCCACCACCACCGGGCAGGCCAGCGCCGCCATAATGAATCGCTTTTCGAGGTGGGATTCATGCTCGACGGCATGGTCAAGTAGCCAGGCAGGGTTGATCACGCCGACTTCCCGATGGGGCGCGCGTGTTACGACTTTTCTTTCCATAATTTCTCCAGATGAAATGGCAGACCGGTCAATTCCGAACTTTCGGAAATCGAACCGACGTGACTTGACACCGTTGCCAACTGGAGAGATACTTCGCCCAAGGGTCGCAAACCTAGGCAACGATCGCTCGTTGTCGACAGGCGCCAGTCATTCGAAAGGGTGATTGGCGTTTTGTTTTGGTGGCTACTGGTTCTGTGCAACCTCCTGTGGAATGGTGGCGCGCATGGGCTTCAAACCCAACCGCACTGCGATTCGATGGGATTCACCGCGCAGTCCCTTGGAGCGTCCGTTAAGGACGGCGTAGACCAATTCTTGGTGGAAATTGTTCTCTCTGGCCCAGTCCGCAACGGACCGGCCTTCCATAAAGAAATTCGTTTTTGCCTGCATGATTAGCTCAGGGAGGATTTCCATGCCCGACACAATAGCAGAAATCTTCAAAAACGAACACTTTTATCGTTATATGTTCAATATATATATTTATATTGTCCGAATAATGATAATATTGCACTATATATATAGCACGATGAACCTATCCTGATGGCAACTTCCGTCCCCATTGCTCCGTCACTTCAGATTGGGGAGCGTCTTGCAAAAGAGCGATTGCGATTGGGCATGACACAAAGTGAATTTTCCGGCGTTATAGGGCTAAGCAGAAACAGCGTGACCCAATACGAAGCGGGCAATCATCAGCCTGGCGCGGAAGCATTGGTCGGCATGCATGCTGCTGGCGCGGATGTCCTCTATATATTGACAGGGCTGCGCGCTGAAAGCCGAAAAATCGATTTGGATCTGGACCGGATGGCCATCGCGCTGCAAGAGGCGCGCCGTCAAATGGCGTTGCCGGCAGACACAGTTGGTCAACGTGAAATCCTTGATCGCGCTTGGGTCGTGTATTTGGCCTTGGGCAGCGTGCTCAACGCGAACTTGGTGGTCGACCACAAGGCGTCAACCCAAGCGAAATCACAAGTTCTTTAAAGCAGATCGAAAAATGGACATTTGCATCGGTTCCCATAAGCATAATGGTATGTCAGTTGTATTTCCAGATGCAATACGCGGGGATCGGCTCTGCGGAAGCAATACCCCAGTTGGAAGCTTTCAATGATGAACGCCACTTGACAGCTGGACCGGAATCGGCGCAGTAGGCATTCTTCTTGCGGGTCAATACCTATCTCACACCCTCAGCGTCCGAGGCGACCAGCACGATTCTGAGCGCCCCACTGGGCTTAACCAAGCAACCCATACACGGTCATCTACCCCGCAGTGAGCTACGGTTCTTCCCCCGGCTGGCGGCACAGCCACGCAAATATGACCCGACGTTCAGGCGTCATGGTCTGTGGGGCAACTTTAGGTAGAGTAGAGATGTGGCGCGGTGGCTTTAGGGTTGGCATATCTGTTGACCGACTCTTTCGATAGCCGGTGCCTTACTGTCCAAACCATGGCTCCGTTTCCACATCCCTCTCATCAAACCGGACATGCAGATTTCCCGCATCCGGCTTTCGGACAAGACTTCACGCCTTCACCCATGCCTGCTCGCGCCCTCTTACGCTCAGACGTACGAGACCAAAGTACCCGTACAGGTGCGAGAGTGGATAGGTCCCGCCCTTTCTGTTTCTGAGTTTGTATTTGAAACGTAACCACCAGCGCAACCGCGGTGCGGTGTAGTTGTCGAGCGCCCTGTACGCTTGACTGTCCGAGCCTACTTGGAAGTAGTTCGCCCAGCCACGCAATGAGCGGTTCAACTTGCCCACCACCTCCGTGGTCTCCTGCCAACTCGTCTTTCTGTCGGTTAGCGCATGGACCTTTTCCACCATGCGTTTGATACTCTTCTTGGACGGACGCATGCTAATGTAGGCACGGCCCGTCTTTGGCGTATACAACCGCCCAAACGTGTATCCCAAGAAATCGAAATGACCTTCTGGTACCTTGCAGATTCGTGTCTTCTCCTCGTTGACCGTGAGCTTCAGCTTGCCCATGATCTCGCGCAAGTTCTGCAAAGCCTGTTCGGCCATGCCTCCTCTGCACAGAATCACAAGGTCATCCGCATAGGTCACGAGTTTGCCCAAGGTTTTGTCCAACCCAAACCTCTTCCATGCCAACACAAACCGGCGCATGTAAACGTTTGCCAGTAGTGGTGAGATGGGCGAGCCTTGTGGAATACCTCTTCCCTTGTCTTTGGCCTCGGTTGTTCGCTTCGTGCGGCCCCGACGATCACTCTCTTGTGCGGCGCATTCCATCCACATCTTGATCAGATGCAGCACACGCGGATCCACAATGCGCCGCGCTAGCGACAGCATGAGTTCTGCATGCGGGATGCTCCCGAAGTAGTCGGCCAGGTCCGCGTCAACAACATCCCTGCGGCCAAAGATCAGCGTCTCCTGGACTTGCTTTACAGCCTGCTGGGCGTTGCGCCCAGCACGGTAGGCGTACTGCTCGTCAGGAAGGTCCGCCTCAAAGATGGGCTCCAGCACCAGCATTGCGGCTGTCATGCATACCCTGTCCCTGAGAGTCGAGATACCCAGCGGCCGGAGTTTGCCGTTGGCTTTTGGTATGAACACTCTTCTGATTGGCTCCGCTTGGTATTTCTCTGTCTTGAGTGCCTGCGCCAGTTCGCCAAGCCACCTCAGCACG
>OCZT010007404.1_pt1 | contig 10766 bp, 10 predicted proteins | sample 1539031 | NCBI WGS metagenome assembly OCZT01 (sample SAMEA3539308, study PRJEB22396) | soil metagenome | biome: tundra; feature: field; material: soil | place: USA | collected 2010-05 | depth 0.15 m
CCGGGCTCGAAGTCCGCTCCTCCAGCGGCAGTCTGCATGGTACAGAACTTCTGACCCAGGACACTAAATCTCGCCTGGCCGGTAGGTGCGGCGCACGGCCCGGAATGCGGCCGCCGGCGGCGGAGGGGCCGGCCGGTCCACCGGCCTGTCCAGCACCAGCAACCGCAAATGGGGGATGGGCGCGTTATTGAGATGGCTGGGCTTCTCGGTGGGCTGCGTATGTCCGGCGGTGAGGTTCTTGAGGCCGAACAGCGCCAGCTCGAAACGATCCTTCACGCCCACCTTCTGAAACAGATGGGACAGATAAACCTTTACGGTGCCTTCGGAGATCCCCAGGGTGGAAGCGATCTCCTTGTTCTTCAGGCCGTGGGACAGCAGCGTGATGAGTTGTCCCTCGCGCCGGCTCAACACCACTCGCTTGGCGGCCAGGAAGCTGTCGGTGAGGGCCTTTTCGAACCACAGTTCGCCTTCGTTGACCTTTTGCAGGCACTCGACCTGCAGGTCGGCCGGCAAAGTCTTGCGCAAGATGCCGCGCACACCCAGGCCCATGGCCTGAAACGCGAGCTCGGTGGAGATGGCGTTGACCCATAGCACGAGCTTGGATTCCTGTATTACGCGTTTAATGTCGCTGAGAACACCGAACGTGACTTCCGGCGTCACGTCCAGCAGAAGGATATCGGGGGCATCGGTTTGCAGCCGCTCCACCAATTCCGGTATTCCGGAGTACGAACTTTCCAATCGAAACCGGCCCGTGGCTGTCAGGACCGCTTCCAAGCCTTTGGCCAGGATGGGTTGATCGCTATATAAATAAACCCGCGTCATGCCGCCTCGTCGGCCTCGCGGCCGTTCTGTTCAAGAATTCCACCGGCTTGGCTCCGGCGGAGGGACTCCTCTTTAGGGGCACCTGATTATGAATTGATTGTCACGTTATATCGGCTGGTTGTCAATTGAAATCGTAAAAAAAACAGTGAGGTGTTTTTGGGCGGCGCGCACGGGGAGACCCAAATCGCCCAGACGGGCCTCTGACAGGGCTTCCGGCGTCCTCTTGCAGGCGATTCCTGGGCCTTTGGAATTAGAATACGATTCTAGAATTACCGTCAGTACCCTACAGATAGTTAACCGATGCCCCGCCTGGTTACGGCTCGGGTTGCTGGCTCACCAACAACTTCCGGCCGTTGCCCCTTTCTTACGATGCCTTGCCGCACGGTGCCGGACATCGCGTTGACGTTTCTGGCGGCGGAGCAGGGCTACAACGTGTTTCTGGAGTAGCGGTCAGCTATCAGCTAAAACCGCGCGGTGCGGAAAGCTGAGAGCTGAAAGCTAAAAGCTGCATGAGACGACGCGACTTTTTACTCGGGTCGACCGCGGCCCTGGGCCTCGCGGGCTGTGGCCGGACTGCCGTGCCGCGGCCTCCCTCGCCGGTCAACATCACGCGCGCGGCTGCCTATTCGCAGGACATCTACGACACCATGCGCCGCGTGCTGGCCGAGCATAAACTCAACGTGCGCGGCCGCCGTGTGGTATTGAAACCCAACCTGGTGGAGTTCGAGCCTGAAAGCGCCATCAACACGCATCCCATGCTGGTACATGCCACGCTTCGATGCGTTCCGGGAATTGGGCGCGGCGGTGGCGATTGCGGAAGGCCCCGGCCATCGCCGGAGCACGCTCGATCTGGCCGCCGCCGCCGGATATTTCCCGCCTGCGCTCGCTCTACTTGCCGCATACCGTGCTCGGGAGCGACTTGCTGGTCTCCATGCCCAAGATGAAGACGCACCACTGGGCGGGCGCCACGCTTTCGATGAAGAACCTGTTCGGCATAGTCCCCGGCGGAGTCTACGGCTGGCCCAAGAATGTGCTGCACTGGGCCGGCATCCACCAGAGCATTGCGGACCTGCACTCGCTGTTTCCGAATCACTTCGCGATTGTGGATGGGATCGTGGGGATGGACGGGAACGGACCGATTCAGGGGCGGCCCAAGCCGGCGGGCGTGATCGTATCCGGGCACGACCCGGTGGCGGTGGACGCCACCTGTTGCCGGATCATGCAGATCGAGCCGTCGCGCATCGAGTACCTAACATTGGCGGGAGGCTTAGAAGGAATTGCAGAGGAAAATATCCAGCAAATAGGAGAAAAGCCGGATTTCGTGGAGACGCGGTTTGACTTGATAATGGAGCTGAGAGAGCTGCGGAGGGCGAGGGCGTGACCGGTACTGAATTCGTGGGGCAGACCTCCAGGTCTGCGCGGGTCCTCCAGGACCCGCCACCGGGCAAGCCGACGTGGACGTCGGCTGCAGGACTGGAGTCCTGCCCCACGAGTGTGTGGGCCACGGCACTCTCGTTGCTGTTGCTCGTGCCTTGTTTCTGGCAGCCGCGGATACAGGCGGGCGATCTTTCGAGCCACCTCTACAATGCCTGGCTCGCGCAATTGATCGAACGCGGGCAAGCGCCGGGCCTGACGCTGGCCAGACAATCCAACAACGTTTTATTCGATTTGATGTTGAGCGGGTTGCTGCGCGCTTTCGGTCCCACGGCGGCACAACGCATCGCGGTATCGGCCGCGGTCCTGGTGTTCTTCTGGGGCGCTTTTGCGTTTGTGTGGTCCAGCTCGCGGTTGCGGCCACGGAGGGCGCCGTGGCAACTGGCGCCTTGCCTGGCGATGCTGGCCTACGGCTGGGTTTTCCACATGGGCTTTTTCAACTTCTACATCTCGCTGGGCCTGTGTTTCGGAGCGATGGCGTTGGTCGGGCGGTGGAAGCGCTGGGCTATGGCGGCTGCGGCGGCGCTGTTCGGGATCGCGTATGTGGCGCACCCGCTGCCAGTGGCTTGGGCGGTGGGCATGCTCGTTTACGGGCGAGTCGCTCGGGCTTGGGCGCCGCGCCGCCGGTTCCGGCTGCTGATCGGCGCGCTGGCCGCCTTGGCGCTGGCGGGATTCCTTTTGGGCGCGTTCTCTCAGACGCGCCGGGACGCGGACCAGTTCCTGGCCGTGACCGGGGCGGATCAGGTCTGGATTTACGGAAGATACTACATCGGCGTTGTGGTGGCCGTTCTGGCAGCGTGGGCGCTATGCTTCCGGCGCGTGGTGAACACGCGCGGGGCCGCGCGCACCATGCTGGATGTCCGCTTTCAAGTGTGCGCCTTGAACTCGGCCGCGATGGTGCTGTTGCCCGCCGGTATACTGCTGCCCGGTTTCCGCTCGGGGCTGGACTTTGTGGCGGAGCGCATGTCGCTGGCGGGCGCGGTGCTGTTTTGCGCGCTGGTGGCTTCGGTGCGGCTGCCAAAACCGCTGGTGGGCGCCATGGCCGCCATCGCGCTGGTATTCTTCGGGCTTTCGTATGCGGACGAGCGCGCGCTGAACGCGGTGGAAACGCAGATGGCGCAGGTGGTGGCGCAACTGCCGCTTGGCCAACGCGTAGTGAGTGCGCTGGCAGACCCGGAGAGCCGCATCAGGTCTCTGGCCCACGTGGTCGACCGCATCTGCGTGGGCCGGTGTTTCAGCTATGCCAACTACGAGCCCTTGACGGCGCAGTTCCGCGTGCGCGCTTACCGTGAGAACCCGTTCGTCGTGCCGGACTACGGCGACTCTTGGGACATCCAGGCGGGCGGGTACGTGGTCAAACAGCGGGATCTGCCGTTGTACAACATCGACCTGTGCGAACCGGGCAGGCCGCGGATCTGTGTGGCGCCTTTGCGCGCCGGCACTACGCTGCGCAACACGGGCTTGCGAGTGACTCCGATTCTTGGAGGAGGATAAAACGCCATGCGTGATGGAAGCGCGGCCGAGTGCGTGGGCACGTACGACGCACCGGACGTCGGGCTTGAAGGGGAGGGTAGGAACAGGATCCTGCGCTTAAACTTAAGGGCGATTCCGTGGGCGCGCGTCGTTGTGGATACGCTTCTGGTAGCGGGCATCCTGCTGGCCTCGTCGAGCTTTTTGTCGGTGAGGTAGCGGCGGACCACTGTGGGGCGGACCTTCAGGTCTGCGCGGGTCCTCCAGGACCCGCTCCTCGCCCACAGAATCAGCCATGTCCGAGCACGAACAGGCCGACGTGGACGTCGGCCGCAGGACTGGGTCCTGCCCCACCTGCCGCGGGCTGCTAGGCTCGTTGGAGATTGGTGCGCACACTGAGAGCCTGTGGCGCTACGATTGGCGCGGCATCTTGCTGGTTTTCGGCGGCCCGATCGATCCGCCGCCAGAGCCACCAACACGACGTAATCGTAAACAACGTACCGCACAAAGGAACAATCGGGGACACTTGAAACAGAGGTGCGCCCCAACGGAGTGTAACCAGCCAGATAGCGACTGACAAAATACCAAATCCGAGAGCCTTCAGCCGATAGGCCGACCAGGGGACGGCGGCCGTAAGCGCGTAGAGCGACAGAGTGAACGGAACTGCCACGACCATATCGGCAAAGTAGTGAAAGACGAGCGTCTACAAAAGCATGATAACCAGTAATCCGCGCAGAACCATACGCCAAAGGAAGCTGCATTTGCCGGCTTGGTTTTCTCGCTGTGTGCCGCCAAGTTCCATCTGGCCCTCGGGATTCCGGTTTTTCTTCCGGCCCGGCGCAGGTGGGGCGCGCTGGCCGGCGGACTGGCGGGCGGGCTGGGCCAGTTGGCAATCTCGTTTGCCGCGGAAGGGTGGGAATGGCCGGCACGTCTGCTGCAGCTCTCTTCGATTTCCGATTTCAGCCCGTCGCCTTCGAAGATGCCGAATCTATTGGGGCTCACGCACGGGTTGCCCTATGGCGGCGGCGTAGAGGCGGTGCTGGCCCTGCTGGCGCTCGCCGCGGTATGGGTCATTTCGCGGCGATCCGCGCTTACCATAGGAGCCACGGCGGCGGTCATTGGCGGCTTGTTGGTAAGTCATCACGCTTACGTATACGATGCCGTGCTGTTGCTGCCGGCATGCGCGCTGGTCCTGCGGCTGCCGGCTCCCAAGGCTCTGCGGTATGGGGCGCTCCTGCTGTGCGTCCCGATTCCTTACGTGCTGCTGATGCAAGAGCACGGGGCCTGGGTGGTGGCGCAGCTAAGCATCAATGGTTTTGGCATGTTGTTATTGGGGCTACTGGCGTTCCATGGTTTGAGAGTATCCGCGCGGACACAGCCCGTGGTGCACGGTGTGGCGGCGGGCGACGGTCTCAGGTTCTACTGAGCCTCGCAGAATTTCGCAAAATAGCGTGACAGCCTTGGTGGGGCGGACTCTCAGCCTGCCCCACCTGCGAGCCTCAAGTAGCTACACTCCGAACACGAAAGGCTTGCCGTGTTCCAGCCGCAGGTATCTGACGTCGGGCGCGCGCAGGGCCAGCGACGCGCGAAACTGGCCGGGATCGACTGAGTTATCCGGGAACATATCGTAGTGGCAGGGGATGGCGCCCTTGGGCTGGATCTGGGCGGCCAGTTGCGCGGCCTCGTAGTGCGAAAGATTGTTGAAGCCGCCGTTGATGCAGGTGATCATGAGGTCCGGCCGGTGTTTGCCCGCAGAGGCCAGCAACTCGCTGTAGTCCGTGTCGCCGGTCACGTAGACGCGGGGGCCTTTGCCGAACTGGAAGACGAATCCCATGTGATTGAGGTCGGTCGAATCGGTGGGCAGCGCGAATGTGCCGTGGATGACGACGTCGCGGAACTCGAGTGCGCAGGAAGGCCAGGCCGGCACGATGCGCCCGCTCTCGACGCCTTGCGCTTGAAACACTTCGCAACTGGGGTGCGGACCGATGAACTGGGTGGTGTCTTTGTGGCGGAGGCGCTCGATGGTGACCGGGTCGGTATGGTCCTGGTGGTTGTGAGTGCAGGTGAACAGGTCGACGTTCAGCTCTTCGGGCGGCAGCAGGATGGGCACCTGGCGGTCGAGGTTGATGCCGGAATCGGCGTAGGCTTCGTGGCAGGAATTGGTGAGGTACAGATCGGTCGAGAGCAGCGTGCCTTCGGCGGTCTTGAAAATGAATCCGTTCTGGCCGAGCCACCAGATGGCCACCGTGTTGCGCAACACGGGGAAGTCGCGGATCTCCTGCATCAGGCCCATCAGGCTCATTGTGTCAAGGCGCGGGGGCGCTTGCAAACGGGCCGGGGTTGAGCCACATTGAGAGCATGCCGATACCGGTGGATATCCTGCGCGTGGTATTGGGGCTGCTATGCCTGTTCTTCGCGCACTTCCTGGGGCGCTCGATTGTGCGCGTGCGGCGCGGGCAGCGCGCGCGCAGTTTCTACGGATGGCTGATCCGAACGGCGATCACGGGCGGGGCGATCCTGTGGCGCCGCGGACTGGACGGCATCGCGATTGTGGCGTTCACGCTGGCGGCGGCGTCGCTGGTGGTGGGGATGTGGGACGAGCAGCGTCCGAAGAAGCAGGAGGATTTGACGAAGGAGATTTTTGGGGGGTAGGGGAAGGCAGGCGAAACCGCCTGCCCCACCTAGAAGCGGGTGACTTCGGTGAAGTGGAAGTCGCGGACTTTCATGGCGGGGACCACCATGTCGAAGGCTTCTTCGCCGGAGGCGCGCACCGCCGGCGACAGCGCTTCCACATTGGAGAGCAGCTCCGGCAGGGCTTGATTGAAGCGGAAATTGCGCACGCCGCGGGCAATCCGGCCGTCCTCGATCAGAAACGTGCCGTCGCGCGTCATGCCTGTCATGATCTTCTCGTAGGGATCGACCTCGCGGATGTACCAGAGGCGCGTAACCAGGATGCCGCGCGCAGTGGAGGCGATCATGGCTTCGAGCGAGGTGTCGCCGCCCGCGATCACAATGTTCATGGGCGCTTCACCGTACTCGTTCGGCAGCGGGAACCCGTGTCCGGTGGGCTGGACGCCGGCGGCGTGCGCGGCCTGGCGGCAAAAGGCCACATCGCGCACGACGCCATGGTCCACCAACGCCAGCTTCCGCCGCGGAACGCCCTCGCCATCGAAGGGCGCGCCTGCCTGCAGCGGGTGATACGCATCGTCGTAAATCGTGACGTTGCCGCCGAACAGCTTCTGGCCGATGCGGTCGCGCAGGAAGCTGCGGCCGTCGGTGATGGCGGTGGCGCTGAAGTCGCCGAACATCTGGCCGGCGAGGTCCAGGACGGCCGCCGGCTCCAGGATTACGGTGTATGCTCCGGGCGGCAGTTCGACCGGATCGCGCGAAGCCTGCGTTTTGCCGGCAGCGGCGCGCGCCATCGCGGCGGGGTCGAGATCGTGGTGCGAGCAGGCGCTCCCTTTCGCCCAACCCGAGCTGTCGGCCGCCATGGCGGTGATGGAGAAGTTGGCCATCGTCTCGGGGTAGTAGGCGAACACGCCGCGCGAGTTCAGAAGCGCGAACACCCCTTCGGATGTGGAGTAGATGCCCGCCGCGGTTTGGCCGGTGGCTTCGACGATGCGGATGGCATCGGCTACGGCTTGGGCGCGTTCGGCGGGAGTGACGCGGGCGGTGGCTTCGTGCCAGCGCGCGGAAGGACAGGCCAGGAGGCCTGTCCCACTCGGTTCGGCAAGCGGCAGCAGGCCGGGGTCGGGCTCCTGCAATTTCGTGAGAGCCACGGCCTCTTCGACAACCTGCCGAATGGACGCGTCGTCCAGCCGGTTGGTGGTGGCGCGCGCGGTGCGCCCGTCGATCTGCACGCGCACGGAAAGGTGGCCGCTGCGCTCGGCGACGTTTTGATGGATGGCGTTGTTGGCGAAGCGCGTGAGGGCGCTGGACCCGGCCACCAGGATGGCCTCGGCGTCCGCGATGCCCAGCGCGCGCGACGCGTGCAGCACCTGGTCGAAGATGGCCTGGCATCGCGCGGGTTCAATTGGCATAGGCGCCTCCGATCTTGATGCGGCTGAAGCGCGCCGGACTGGCGCCGTGGCCGGTGCCCATGATCTGCTCCGGCTGGCCCTTGCCGCAGTTGGGCGTGCCCCACAGCATCCAGTGCGCGGGTCCGGCGATGGCGGCGCAGGCGTTCCAGAACTCCGTGGTGATGCCGCTGTAACTCGGATTCTTCAGCATGCGGACGCGTTTGCCGTTGCGAATCTCCCAGCCGATCTCGCAGCCGAACTGGAAGTTGTAGCGCTTGTCGTCGATGGACCAGCTCCGGTTGGTCTCCATGTAGATGGCGTGGCCGACGCCGCCGAACACTTCGTCGAGCGACTGCTGGCCGGGCCGCAGGCTTACGTTCGTCATGCGGATGAGCGGCATGCGCGACCAGCCATCCGCGCGCATGGTGCCGTTGGAGCGCGACTCGCCCACCGCCGCCGCGGTCTCGCGCGAAGTCATGTAGCCGGTGAACAGGCCATCGCGGATGATGTCAGTCGATTGCGCGGGCACGCCTTCATCGTCGAAGGCGAACGTGCCGAGGCCGGGGCCGTGCTCCGGCCGCGCGTCGCAAACCACGTTCACGATTTCGGAGCCGTAGCGCAGGCGGCGCAACTGGTCGAGCGTGAGGAAGCTCATGCCCGCGTAGTTGGCCTCGCTGCCCAGGACGCGGTCGAGCTCGATGGGATGGCCGATCGACTCGTGGATCTGCAATCCCAATTGCGAGCTGTCGAGGATGAGGTCGAACTCGCCCTCGGGGCACTGATCGGCGCCGTGCAACGCCACGGCTTCTTCGGCGATGCGCGCGGCGTTCCCGACCAGGTCCCACTCGTCGATCAGCTCGTAGCCCTTAAGCTGATGTTGCCCGCCGAAGGAATTCGGATACGAGCGCTTCTGGATCTCGCCGTCTTTGTAGGCCAGCGCCGCGTAGCCGATGCCGCTGAGGTAGCGAGTCTGATCGATCAGGCTGCCGAGCGAGGAGGCGAAGATCTGGCGGCGGCGCTCGAAGCTCATGGCGCCTTCGGCCAGGGTGACGCCTGGATTGCGGCGCAGCTCGCGGTCGATATCGAGGAGCAGGGCCACGTTGCGGTCCACAGGGATAGTGAAGGGATCGATGCGGATGGGCGAGACCCACTCGGCCTCGTACTTCTCCTCTGGCGCGAGCGTGACGTCGTGCTTCTTGGCGAGAGTGCTGGCGCGCGCGATTTCGAGCGCGAGGGCCGCGGCGGCGTGGATGCCGTCGCGGGTGAGATCGTCCGTGGCGGCGAAGCCCCAGCAGCCGCCGGCCAGGACGCGAATCGCCAGGCCCATCGAGACGGAACTGGAGACGTGGCCGGCTTTGCCGTTCTTGGTGGAAACCTGGCGGTCGCGGATTTCCATGACGCGCGTGTCGGCGTAGGTGACTGCGGGGTTGGTGGCGGCGTCGAGCGCTTCCAGGGCTAGCTGCTTCATAGGTCCACTTACCAGGGTACGCTATGAAGCAGCTTGACAGGCTTAATCCTGTCCTACCACGTTACGGGGTGAATTGGAACGCCACGCCGCCGGTGGTGTCGCCGGACGGTCCGCCCCACAGGGTTGTCCCGTAAATATTGCCGGCCGGGTCCAACACCACACCCGAGGAAGGATAGGCGCCGTCGTTTCCGCCCGTGAAGCTGTACAACACAGTTTCCTGCCAGGCGCCACCGGGATTGCGTGTCATTTTGAAAATGGTTCCCGGATTATCGATGCCTCCGCCAGTGGTGGTCCCGTACAAGTTGCCGTGCGCGTCGAAGACCAGCCCGTTGGGGTTTTCTCCATCGTAGGCGGTTACGCCGAGAAATGTGTGCAGCAGGCGCTCCGTCCAGCCACCCGCCGGATTGGGCACTAGCTTGAAGGCAATCCCGCAGTTGGCGGTACCGCCGTAACTGGTGGTCCCGTACAAGTTGCCGCGCCGGTCCAAGATCACTCCAGCAAGTGGATTGGCGCCGTCGGCGCCGCCTGCGAAGGTGTGCAGCACATGCTCGGTCCAGGTGCCGTCCGATTGCGGCGCGAGCATGTAGACGATTCCGAGGTTGTGCGCGCCGCCCGCGTTGGTGGTGCCGTATAGATTGCCGGCGGCATCCAAGACCGGAGTCGGATAGGGCGCCGATCCGTCGGGCCGTCCCTGGAAACTGTAAAGCACACTCTGCTCCCAACCAGCGGAGCCCGGCGTGAGCCTGTACACCGCGCCCCCACCCGCCGCGCCCCCGTCTAGCGTGGCGCCATAAAGATTCCCGGCGGAATCCATCACGACGCCCGCGTAGGGAACGGCCCCTCCGGCGCCGCCGGTGAAGCGATGGAGCACGCTCTCCTGCCAGTGACCTGACGCGGGTGTCAGCTTGAACACGGTGCCGCAGCCGGTTCTGCACGTTTTGCCGGTAAGACCTCCGCTTACAGTCGTGCCGTAGAGATTGCCCGCGCTGTCCGCAATGAGTGTGGCATGCGGACTCGCGCCATCCTCGGTCCCGCCTTTGAAATTGTAGAGGACGGTTTCGGTCCATCCGCCTCCAGTAATGGGCGACAGCTCGTAGACGACACCAGCGCCGCGCGTGCCGCCGCTTTCAGCCACGCCGTAGAGGTTGCCCTGCGAGTCCAGGATGAGACCCGCATACAGGTCGCTGCCTTCCCGCAGGTTGCCCGTGCCAAATGCCTTCATCACCTTCAGCGCGCCGGCCGCCCATGCGCCGTTGGCGAGTATCAGAAACAGAACTGCGATTTTGTGCATGATAGATCTGTTCACAGTGTACGGCTTGGGCTGGCGAGGCAAGCTTCGCAGATGTGAACAGTTTGTAAAATGAACGGATGAGTGTACAACCTGTGACACTGGAAGGCCGTCATGTGCGGCTGGAACCGTTGTCGCTCGCCCACCATGCGGATCTGTGCGAGGCCGGACTGGACGAAGAATTGTGGCGCTGGATACCGGGCCAGGTGATGACGGTTCTCCGAATGAGAACCTGTGGCTCCCCGGAGTGTCGGGCCGTGTTCGC
>OCZT010007405.1_pt1 | contig 10766 bp, 8 predicted proteins | sample 1539031 | NCBI WGS metagenome assembly OCZT01 (sample SAMEA3539308, study PRJEB22396) | soil metagenome | biome: tundra; feature: field; material: soil | place: USA | collected 2010-05 | depth 0.15 m
CGCCAAATCACCGCTTGGTTTGCAGCGACCGGATGGCCCGGGGGTCTCCTACCGGAACGCCTCCTGAATCATCTATCAATTTCTCGGACTACACGGGTTCCAAAATTCGATGCCCCATCAGGAAGATTGATTTTTCCCGAAATATCGGAAGCGTCCACTGAAGCCCCGACCGATGAGCGTCCCACAGCCCGATCAAACCCGATGGTTTGCCGAATACGTGCAGCCGCACGAGGCGGCGTTGCGGGCATTTCTAATCACGCACTTCCCGGCGCTGACCGATGTGGACGATCTGGTGCAGGAGACGTTCTCCCGCGTGTTGCGGGCCCAAGCGGCGGGGCCGGTGGAATCGCCACGCGGACTGCTCTTCGCGGCGGCGCGCAACCTCGCGCTCGACGCGTTGCGCCGCCGGCAGATCGTGACTTTCGAGCCGATGGCGGAAAACGCCGACCCGGCCGTCTTCATGGACGTGATCGATGTCGCCGAAACTGTCAGCAAACGCCAGGAGCTTGAACTCCTGACGGAGGCCATCCAGATGCTGCCTGACCGCTGCCGGCAGGTCTTTACGCTGCGCGCGGTTTACGGGCTGTCCCAACGGGAGATTGCCGAAAGACTCGGCATCTCGGAAAACACCGTGGAAAAACAAATGGGCAAGGGTCTGCGGCGCTGCGGCGAGTTTTTTGCGCAGCTCGGGCTGCCGTGAGGCGCGCACCGATGAACTTACGCCCGTTCAACTCCCAAGCCAAACTCGACGCCGAGGCCGCCGACTGGCTGGCGCGGCGCGACCGTGGTCTCACCCCGCGCGAACAAGATGCATATTTGCAGTGGTTGCGTGAAGATGAACGCCGGCCAGCGGCGATCGCGCGGGCGGAGGCGACCCTGCGTCGCGTGCTGCAGCTTTCGGCGTGGCGGCATGAGCACAGCACCGAGCCGAATCCCGATTTGCTCGCACGCCCGCGGCGCGCGCATCCATGGCGCTGGGTGGCACTCGCTGCGGCCGCAGCCGTGGTCGTGGGTTTTGGCGTGTGGTGGCATACGCCACCCGCGCGAGTGACGACCGTTGTGGCCAAGAAAAATTATTTGCGCACCAACGAGCAGATCGCGCTCCCCGACGGCTCGCGCGCGGAGCTGCGCGAAGGCTCCACGCTTGACGTGCGATTCACCGCCGGCGAGCGGCGCGTGCGGCTGACGGGCGGCGAGGCGCAGTTTTCCGTGATGGAGGATGCGTCGCGGCCTTTCGTCGTCGAAGCGGGCGGCGTGGCGGTGCGGGCGGTCGGGACGGTGTTCGACGTGCGGCTCGGCGGCATGGCCGTCGAAGTGCTCGTGACCGAGGGCCGCGTGCGCGTCGGCCGCGCGGCGACGGCACCAGGGGAAATTTTTCAGCCGACCGCACCCGGCAACGAGACTCCCATCGTGGCGGCCGGCGAGCGCGCGGTGGTGGCGCTGGCCGAAATGACGGCGCCGCCGGCGGTCGCCGCGATTTCCTCCGAGGACATTCGCCGCGAACTCGCGTGGCAGGCGCCGCGGCTGCATTTCGACGAAACGCCGCTCGCAGAAGCGGTGGCCGAGTTCAACCGCCACAACCGCCACCAGTTGGTGCTCGGCGATGCGGAAGTCGGCACGAAGCTCATCGGCGGGACGTTCAGACCGGACAATGTCGAAGCTTTTGTGCGGCTGCTGCCCGTCCTCACGAACGGCGTGAGGGCTGAGCCGCGCGGCGCAGATGAGACGGTGTTGTGGAGCGACCGCTGAGGGCAGCTAGATCAGCGCAAAAAAATATTGCGGGTGGAGGCACGGAGAAATTCCGGACGCTCGTCTCCATGGGCAGCCGGGCAGTCTGACTCGCCCGAAAACCACACCACCCCATGATGAAAACCATCGCTCGTGTCCTCACGCCCGCGCTGCTCGGCAGCGCGCTGCTGTTCCCGCTCGCCCTGCACGCCGCTCCTGAAACCCAGCCCGCCAAACCGGCGGCGGAACCGGAGACCATCGTGCAACTCGAAGAGTTCAGAGTCACCACGACCGTCGACACCTATTCCGAAACCACCGCGTCGGCGGCCGGCAAGGTTCCGCTCGATATGAGAGACGTGCCGGCTACACTCCAAGTGCTGAACGCCTCGTTCATCGGCGACAAGCTGGCGGCCTCGCTCGACGATCTCTATCCCTACGTTGTCGGCATGACCCGCGAGAGCCCGGCGGCGGCAGGCTTCACCCTGCGTGGCTACACCAACAGCGCCACGAACACGATGATCAACAATCTCACCACCGACGGGCTGCCCGGCGGCGCGTCGCGCTTCGGCTCGCCCACGACGGCCAACGTCGAGCGCGTCGAGGTTCTCAAGGGGCCGAACTCCGTGCTCTACGGCGCGATGAATCCCGGCGGCCTCATCAACATCGTCACCAAGCAGCCCTCGGCCAAGACCGGCCACACCTTTTTCGCGTCGGTCGGCAGCTACGCCGGCAACCAAGGCAAGAACGGCATGGGCTTTTCCAGCTCCTTGGACAGCACCGGGCCGCTCGATTCGGAGAAGCACTGGCTCTATCGTTTCATCACCGACTACGTCGATGCGCCCGCCTGGCGAACATTCGACTTTGCGAAAAATTATTATTTCTTCCCCTCGCTGACCTACCGCCTGGACAAAAACACCGAGGCGACCTTGAAAGTCGAACTTCACCGGGAGTTGCGCTTCGGGGTTCAGGACCAGTCGCTCGTGGCGCCGAACAACCTCGCCGCCAACGTGCCGAGCGATCACTCGATCGTTTATCAGGATCGCAATAGTTGGTCCTACGATCGGGGCGACGTCTATAATCTCACGCTTAGCCACCACTTCGACAACCAGTGGACCACGAAGTTTAATTTTCGCGACGTGCAGCACTCCGACGGCCGGCGGCTCCTTGAAAATCAGGCCATCAATGTCGCCACGCCCCTCATCAACAGCACGATCAAGCAGCGCCTGCGCGACACATGGAACCGCCGGCGTTACGCCTACTACGATTGGAACATCTACGGCGACGTCGGCCCCGATACGTTCAAGCAGACGCTGCTGTTCGGCCTGAGCGGCGGCTACGAGACGCACAATTTCACGCGCTGGTTGTTTAACAACCCCACCGGCCCAGCCATCAGCGTCTATAATCCCGTCCACGATCAGACGATTTATCCGGTGACCAATGCGAGCACGGGCGACAAACCGACGCAGATTGGCACCTCCAAGTATTACAACTACGGCGCCTACTTTTCGGACCAAATCAAGCTCGGCAAGCAGTGGCGGGCTTCGATCGGGGTGCATACCGAAAAATACGACGAGCAATACACGGATTTCGCCGTCCTGCTTTCCACGGGAAAATTCGTCAATCCCGGGCAAACCGCCCATCCCAAGTCGACCGTGCCGTCCTTTGGCCTGGTTTACGAACCGCTCGAGACCGTCTCGTTTTATGCGAGCTACGCGGAGTCGTTCAAACCGACTGCGCCGCAAGGCGTGGCCATCGGGGCTCCGTCACCCGCCCCGGAAATGTCGAACCAAAAAGAGGTGGGCATGAAAACCGATTTCCTCAACCGCCAGCTCGGCGTCACGCTGTCTCTTTACGAAATCGTGCGCAAAGATGTCATCGAGGCCGTCCCGAACGCCTACGATCCCGTCACCGGCATCCAGATTTACCGCGCGCTGTCCAACAAGAGCCAGGGACTCGAATTGTCCGTAAACTACCAGCCGGTGTCGAACTGGCAGACGCAGATCGGCTTTAGTATCAATAATGCGCGCATCACCCAGTCCGTGAATCCCACCCTCGTCGATGCCGAGCTGGCGAATGCGCCCCGTCTAAGCGGCAATTTCTGGACCCGCTACAACGTGCCGGACGGCGCGCTCCGCGGTTTCGGCGTGGGCTTCGGCATCATCTACACTGGCGAACAAAATCTGCTCGTCGACAACCGGCCCAACATGGGGCTCACCCTGCCGGGCGTCACCCATGCCGACCTGGCCTTCTACTACAAGTGGAAGCACTACGATTTCGCGATCAACATCAACAACGTCACCGATCGCTCGTATCTCGCCGGCGGCGACGCCCCCACCGACGTCGTGCCGGGCGCCCCGCGCAAGATCACCATGTCGGTGCGGTTTCCGTTCTGAGTCACGGTTCTGCGCAGGTTTCCCCTCTCAAATCGCCCCGCCGTTTGGCGGGGCGATTTTTTTGGCGTTGGCAATAATGCGGAACGCCCGTCATTTTTCCGCCAGCTGACTCGACTGGCATTTCACACCAACCCCATGACGACGCCTCTCGCTCGTGTCCTCGTGTGCGCACTCATGGCGGGAGCATTGTTGCTCGCGCCGCGAGTGCGCGCCGCGGTGGAGCCGAAGCAATCCTACGATTTTCCGGCTGGCGACGCACCGGCGACGCTGCGGGCCTTCTCCGACCGCTCGGGCAGGGAAGTGTTGTTCGCAGCGGAAATCGTTCGCGGCGTGCACACCAACACCGTGCATGGCAATTTCACTGCCCGCGAAGCGCTCGACCACTTGCTGGCCGGCACCGATCTCGTCGCGCTGCCCGACGAGCGCAGCGGCGCGTTCGCTGTCAGTCGTCGGAGCGGCTTCGCCGCAGAGAATCCAACGCAAAAAAAACTCCCCGCCGTCCCGCCCGCCTCCGCCGACACCGACCGCATCGTGACGCTCGAGGAATTCAAGGTCAGCACCACTCTCGGCTCCTACGGGGAGACCACGACCTCCGCCGGCAGCAAGACTCCGATGAACATGCGAGACCTGCCGGCCACCGTGCAGGTGCTCAACGCGTCGTTCATCGAGGACAAGCGCGCGCAGTCGCTCGAAGATCTTTATCCCTACGTCGTCGGCATGACGCGCGAAAGCACGGCCGCACTTGGCTTCACGCTGCGCGGCTTCAGTAACGACCTCACGAACACGCTCCTCAATAACGTGCAAACCGACGGGTTGCCGGGCCTCGCGTCGCGCTTCGGTTCGCCCACGACGGCCAACGTCGAGCGCGTCGAGGTGATCAAGGGCCCGGCTTCCGTGCTCTATGGCTCGATGAACCCCGGCGGCATCATCAACATCGTGACCAAACAGCCGCTCGCCAAAAGGAGCCTTAATCTTTACGCCACCCTTGCGAGCTTCGCCGGCCAGAACAGCGGGCTGGGCGACGATGTAAGCTTTACCGCGGCGCTCGACACCACCGGCCCGCTCGACGCTGGCAAACACTGGCTCTACCGCTTCATCACCGCTTATGAGGACTCGACCGGTTTCCGTCAATTTTCCTGGGCGAGGAATTTTTATCTCTTTCCGTCGCTCACCTACCGCCTCGACCAGAATACCGAGGTGACCCTGAAACTCGATGTTACACGGCAGCACCGCTTTTCCGACCAGTATCTCGTCGCCCCGTTCCAGTTGATCCAAAACGTCGCGCGGCACGACCTCACCTACCAGGATCGCCGCAACACGGAATACGATCGCGGCGACATCTACGCGCTCAGCTTCAACCACCGCTTCGACAACTCGTGGACACTGAAGGCGAATTTCCGCGATGTGCAGCACGTCGACGGCCGCGATCCCCTTGAAAATAGCTCCCTCATCAACGCCACACCCGTCGAGAACAGTCTTGTGGTCCAGCGCTACCGCGACACGTGGAACCGCCGTCGCTACACCTACTACGACGTGAACTTCTATGGCGAAGTCGGGCCCGAGGGTTTCAAGCACACGCTGCTCTTCGGTCACAACGGGGGCTTCGAGACGCACGATTTTTTGCGCTGGATCTTCGCGACGCTGCCCGGTGGCGTGAACGTTTACAACCCGGGGCATGATACGCGGCCGTTTCCCTACGTGGTTTACAACCCCGCCATCGGCCCGTCGCAGAACGCCGTCTCGAAATACTACAACCAGGGCTATTACGTCTCCGACCAAATCAAAGTAGGAAACAATCTCCGCGCCTCAGCCGGCCTGCACTACGAAACCTACGACATGAAGTATGTGGACACGGCTCCGGCCACGAATTCGCACTTCGCCCTCACGTCGCACTCCACCGTTCCCTCGGCCGGCCTCGTTTACCAACCACAGGAGACGCTCTCGCTCTACGCCAGCTACACCGAGTCGTTCAAGCCGTCGCCACCACAGAACGTGGACGAAAATCAGAATGGCTTCCCGCCGGAAATCGCGAAGCAGGTCGAAATCGGCGCGAAGGCCGATTTTCTGTCCGGCCAACTGGGCGTGCTGCTCTCGCTCTACGACCTCCGGCGCCAGCACGTCTCCGAAGCTGTCCCGCTCGTGTTTCTCCCGAACAACGTCCAACTCTACCGCCTCATCGGCCGGCAGCAAAGCCAGGGCATGGAGTTGTCGGTGAATTACCAACCGCAGCCCCATTTCCAGATCCAAGTCGGCTACACCTACGACGACGCGCGCACGACTGCGTCCGTCGATCCCGCGCTCATCAACGCCAGGATCGCGAACGCGCCGCGCCAGAGCGCGAACTTCTGGGCGCGCTACAATTTTCCCGGCGGGTCGCTGCGCGGCTTCGGGGTCGGACTCGGCCTGATCTACGTCGGCGCGCGCAACGGCCTGCTGCCCGCGACCCCCAAGGCCGGCGACACGCCACCGTTTCTCTCGCTGCGCACGATGCCGATTCCGTCGAATGCGCGCGCCGATGTCGCCTGCTACTACCGCTGGCGGCGCTACGACTTCGCGGTCAACGTGACCAACGCCACCGATCTCTCCTACATCGCGAGTGCCGATTCGGAAATCGACGTCGTGCCCGGCGCGCCGCGCAAAATCACCGCGTCGATGCACTATTCTTATTGATTTGGGCAGATTGGGTGATCGGCGCCTAGGCGGTGCACTTCAGCCAGGCGTGAGCGGCTCGGCGGCTACGAGCAGTCCGTCGTCGTCGCTGTAGAGCCAGTGGCCGCGCGTAAACGTGACGCCGCCAAAGTCGACCGCGACGTCCAGATCGCCGAGGCCGCGCTTCTCGGCTCGGCGGGGATTCGTGCCGAGCGCTTTCACCCCAAAGTCCATCTGGCCGAGCACGACCGAGTCGCGGACCGCGCCGTGAATTGACTCAGTGGGCAGCATTGGAAGCCGCCTTCACGAGAGTCATTGGGCCCAACGATCGACTGATCCACAGCGTGGCGAATGCTGATGAGGTCATCCATCTGTCATTCACGCCCGCCCCGACTGATCCAACCGGTGGATGCGCGGTTGTTATTGGTGTCGTGCCGAACAATCGCGCTTCAAACTTGGAGCCTTGGAATAGTGTTATTAATCCTGAGACCAACCCTCGCGGCTTTGAGTTGGCCATGGAAGCTTTGGGGGCGCGGTAGCAGCAACGGCCCAACCGCATGGTGAAATTGTCCCAATGGGCACCGATTTTGACCCGAACCAAACCTAATCGCGCGCGGCAGTCGATTGCGGCTTACTACAGATTGCTTAGTAGTCCTGCGCTTCAAACACGAGCAGGCGTGCGCCAAGGTTGCCCATTGGCGGAGCGGCAATGTAGAGACGGTCGCGGGCCACATACCACACACCCGTGCGTGTGCCGATCGCTGTGGGAAACTTACCCATGTCAGTGTAATGATCCGCGTCGTTCTGCTGGAACACGCTGAGGAATCCCTCGCCTCCCGCAACATAGACGCGTTTGCGTGCGGCATCGTAGAACAGATCGTCCATGTCGCCCGCGGCGGGGAGACTCGCAACCACTGCGCCCGTGTCCATGTTGAACACCGTCATGCGCGACGGTTTGCGCGTGCCAATGATCACCCGCTTGTTTGCCTCGTCGAGCACCATGGGAAAATTTGCAGAGTGGCCCGGAGGAAGACTCCAGATCTTGGGGGCCGCGGTCGGATTGTCGCGGTCAAACACGATGACGTGCTTTGCGTCTGCCACGTTGCAGAAGATCCGTGGACCCTTGGTCTCAAGTTGGAAGCCCTCAGGGTGCCCCGAGGTTTTGAAATCCACATTCAGTCGTTTGTTGGTTTTGGCATCGATCGCGTCGATGGCGCCATCGCCATAGCCCACCCAGATCTTCTTGGCCGCGGCATCGTAGCGGAGATTGTCCGGATCGGACCCTTCGCCAAAATCGATCCGATCAAGGAGGTTAAACTTCGTTCCATTGTAGATATTTACGTGGCCATCTGCCGCGTTGGCCACGTAGAGGGTGTCGGTTTCGGCAATGTAGAGCGTGCCCTGCGGCTGCGAAAGTCCGTCAATCTGATGGATCTGGTTGCCCCCAAAGGCGTCGACGATTTGCACCGTGTTGTTGCCGAGGCCGGAAAAGATCACGCGCTTGCGTTTGGCATCAATCGTGAAGTGGTCGAGGCGGCCCTGCACACCGGGCAGTGTGATCTCCTGCACTTGACGCATTGGTGGGGCCTCGCGCTCCTGGGCGCGGGCATGGCCGGGCAGCAAGGCGGCCGCGGCGAGACAGAATAACAAGGCGGGATGGAATGAGCGATGTTTCATAGGAGTTGATTATGTTGGCGGGGAGAAATTCACGGCATGACTTCAAATACGCGCAGCTCGGCGCCGCGGTCTTTGTCCTTCGGCACGGCCACAAAAAGCTTTTTCAACTCGGGCACGAAGCACAACGTGCGCGCGGTCCTGCGGCGGGGGTCTAGGATGAGGACAAATCATCTTCGTCACGCGTCCCTGAACTCCTTAGCCGGCAGGCTTGAAAAGATCCGCGAGAGAGGGAATCTGTTTTCGGAGTCCGTCGCGGATGCCTTTGGCCTTCACGAGAAAATCCACGTCGTTGTCGCCGTCGTGATATTTAAACACTAGGCCGAGCGCACCGATGACATTGCCAGCCGCATCGTTCAACGGCAGGAGCACTTGGAATCGGTCTTTCCCGTGCAGTCCCGGCGAGAGGATCGTCTTGGACTCCTGCGAAACCATGAGATCGTCCGGCTCGTCCTTGCGACCGACCTTGTCCTCGTTGGTCGCGATCTTGGTCGCGTCGGTCGCACCGAGAGCGATGGCGTGAAATCCGACAATGATCAAATCGGAGTGTTTCGCCATCAACTCGTTCACGAGCGTTTGAGCGTAGATTTTATTGTCGGCAGCCATGCCGAGTTTTTGCTGGGCCCAGAGTCCGGTCGCACCCAAACTGAGTATGACGACGATCGATGCGAGTCGCAAGATATGGGGGTTCATAATTTTAGCGTTTTGGCGTCAGCGGACGGCAGCGCAAGGGGATCGAGCGCCGGACGTCTGCCGACAGTTTGCAGGAGTGGATGACATCCATGAAGACGGGTGAGCCTTACTTTTCCGCCATCCGCGCGAATCCAATCACATACTTCGCGGTGCCCACGCGCAGCAATCAACCGGCTGAAATCCGCTGTTATAGTATCAACCGCTGATTAGGCCTGCACTGACGCTTTCCGTGTTTCTAATCTAACCCATTTCTGCAACGCGGCTGCCGCGTGCTCTCGGAAGAGGTAGGGAGTTTGTCCCGAGTAAACCCCCGTTTTTGGCACAGCGGATTGCCGCGGACACGGCGCTTCGGCACTATCGTAGTTCGTGCGGACGAATATACCGTTAGCGTAGGGTAGCGGCAGCGATTCCACGCCTGAGCTAGGGTTAGGAGACTTGGGTCCCCTTTTGGGTCCCTGTTCGTGGCAGTTCACCCCTGTTCGCCGGTGTTCGCGGGAAATGACCGGCGAGGCCACAAAAAACAAAACTCCCTCGTAGTCTTGCGACATACGAGGGAGAAATTGGGTGCAGGGGTTGGATTTGAACCAACGACCTTCAGGTTATGAGGTTGCCTTTCATAGGTGAATTGACTTCTAGCGGACAATTAGCGTATAAAACCTGACAGATGAAAACGCGAAAGCTAATATCGGATACACCTTATGGCGTATCAGTTTGCAGGTCACATAACGGAGCTGGCGGCCAATTCTGGCGAGTGAGACTTGGGAAAAAATTCACCGGCGGTAAGGCGATCTACAAACATTTTTCTGAGCTGGACGAAGCGCGTTTATGGATTGCGAAGCAAAACGCGCAACGAATTGCGACTGGCACAAGTTCGTTCCAACTGACGCCAGGACAACTCGGTGAAGCGGTGGACGCAATCAAACGACTGAACGGCGTTTCGCTTACGAATGCCGTTTCCTTTTATATGAGCCATGCCCAGCCGGCGGGCGGGCAGCGGACGTTTAAGCTGGTCGCCCAAGAGTTCCTCAAGAGCCGTTTGGCCATCGGGGTGCGGCCACGCACTTACGTCCAATATGCGTGCAGTCTGCGCATTCTCGGAAAAAAATTCGATAACCTGCCGATCAGTCTGATTACCCGGAGTGAGCTGGAGGATTACTTTTCCGAAAGCGAATGGATGCCGCGCACGCGCATGAACTACATCGTCACGCTCTCGACGCTTTTCACTTTCGCGCAGGAACGCGACTACTGTGCGACGAATCCCGCGGCCAAGCTTGACCGACCGATCCTTGACGATCGTGCCGTTGGCATTCTCAAAATCGAGGCCGTGCTTGCCTTGTTGAAGACGGCGGTCATCCGGAACCCGACGATGGTGCGCGCGCTCACGATTGGCCTCTTCGCCGGCTTGCGCCGGAGCGAAATTTGCAGCCTCGATTGGTCTGAGGTCAACGTGCGGGCCGGCACCATCAAGGTCAAAGGCGCAAAAGCAAAGACGCGGCAGCGGCGCATCGTGCATCTCTGCGATGCGCTCAAAAAATGGCTGGCGCCGAACGCAAAGTCGGCTGGTCCAGTCACCGTCTCACCGAGCGACGATGTTTTCGGCGGTCACCTGCGTGAATTGGTCGTTCAGGC
>OCZT010007406.1_pt1 | contig 10765 bp, 10 predicted proteins | sample 1539031 | NCBI WGS metagenome assembly OCZT01 (sample SAMEA3539308, study PRJEB22396) | soil metagenome | biome: tundra; feature: field; material: soil | place: USA | collected 2010-05 | depth 0.15 m
CTTTCCCATCGCCACAACACCCTAGCAGGTGTTGCACTTGTGTCGTGAACCCAAGGGACCCATAACCACTGGCCTTTATTGTTGCAGAAGGCATCTGCCTTATCGTTAAATCGAAAAGCCGCGGCGTATGAATCCCGGCGCGCGTTCGCGGGGCCTGTCACCGGGCCGGCCAAGGGCGGACCCGTTGGCTCACTTGGCCGGGACGACGTGGAGAGTTGAGGATCTACACCCCGCACATCACATCGATCGCGCCCTTCACGATTGCTTCCAGCTCCTTGCGCGGCACCCGCGCCCGGGCGCGGATCGCAAGGGTGTGGATGGTCGCGGACGCCAGCTGCGCCAGCACGACAGGATCGGCGGTTTCGGGCAGCTCGCCCTTCTCCTTGGCCATGCGGAAGCAGGCCGCGAACGCCTTGTCGAGTTCGGAAAATCCCTCCAGCACCATGGCGCGGATCTCGGGATCGGCTACCGCTTCCGACGCCGCCGTCATCACTGTGAAGCAGCCGCGCGGGCCGGCCTCGCCGGAGAGATAAATATCGAGCGCCACCGCATAGATACGCTGCAGCCGTTTGCGAATCGGCAGTTCGGCGCTGAAAATGTCTGTCATCGCCGCGCGCGCGTCGGCGCGATAGCGCGCATAGCTCTTGATGTAGAGCTCGCGCTTGTCGCCGAACGCGCCATAGAGACTCGGCCGGTTCATGCCGGTGGCGGCGCTGAGGTCGTCGAGCGACGTGGCGGCAAGACCGTCCTTGCGAAACAGATCGAGCGCCTTGCCGAGCGCGACCTCGGGCTGATAGGCGCGCGGGCGTCCGCGGCGCTTCGGCGCGACGGGCGCACCGGACTTCGCCGGCGATGGCGGCTTTTTACCTTTTTGTACCAATTCGCAAAAAATCCCTTGACGCATTTTATATTATGCGGAACAGTATAAAAATAAACCCCGGTTCGAGGAAGTGGAACCGTAAGTCAAGGAGGCATCCATGGACCTGTATTTCTCGCCGCTGGCCTGCTCGCTGGCAACCCGCATCGCGCTGTATGAGGCCGGCGCCGAGGCCAATTATCTCGAGGTCGATCCCAAGACCAAGGTGGTGCAGAACGACGGCTCGGATTTTCTTGAGGTGAACCCGCTCGGGCTGGTGCCGACGCTGCGCACCGACGACGGCCTCGTGCTCACCGAGAATGCGGCGATCCTGCAATATGTCGCGGATCGTTTTCCGCAGGCCGGCATCGCCACCGGCCCGGGCATCGAACGCAGCCGGCTGCATCAATGGCTCTGCTTCATCGGCACCGAGCTGCACAAGGGATTGTTCGTGCCGGTGCTCGACAAGCAGGCGCCGCCCGAAATGAAAACCTACGTCCTCGGCAAAGGCCTGTCGCGGCTCGACTATCTCGAGAAATATCTGGAGGGCCGCGAATTCCTGCTCGACCATTTCAGCGTCGCCGACGCCTACCTCGTCACCGTGATCAACTGGACCATGGCGACGCCGCCGATCGAGCTGGCGAAATGGCCGGCCGTGAAAGCCTATTACGAGCGGCTGCGCGCGCGCCCCAGCATCGCACGAGCGGTCGCCGAGGAGTTCAAGCTCTACCAGGCCGAACTCGTGCGGCACAAGGCGGCGGCGTGAGGCTCACTCTCGATGTCGTCCCGGCGAACGCCGGGACCCATAATCCGCGGCGGGTGTGGTTTAAGGAAGTCGTCGCACACCGTGCTCGAAGCGACAGTCCTCGGCGTATGGGTCCCCGCGTTCGTTTCGCGGGGACGACTCCGGGGATCGTGCATCATTCAAAACGGACTCTCGCCTAGTCCCGGAACATCCGCTGGCCTCGGGCCCGGCGCGGGCCAGCGAAAGCGGCGGTCCTTCTCGGCAATCGCAACATCGTTGATGCTGGCTTCGCGGCGGCGCATCAGGCCGTGGTCGTCGAACTCCCATTGCTCGTTGCCGTAGGAGCGATGCCACTGCCCCATGCCGTCATGCCACTCGTACTGAAACCGCACCGCGATGCGGTTGCCGTCGAACGCCCAGAGATCCTTGATCAGGCGATATTCGTGTTCCCTGCTCCACTTGCGGGTGAGGAACGCAACGATCGCGGCGCGGCCTTCGAAGAATTCAGAGCGGTTACGCCAGCGGCTGTCTTCGGTATAGGCCAGCGCCACGCGCTCGGGATCGCGCGAATTCCAGGCGTCTTCGGCCATGCGGGCCTTCTGGGCGGCGGTCTCTCTGGTGAACGGCGGAAGCGGGGGACGCGGCATGGGAACCTCGGGTTTTGCTACGGATCCGGGATTGTATCGCGCCGATATGGCGAGTCGATGGAGCGTCAGACCTGATCGGCCTTCATCGCAACACGCAGCGCTTTCGGAATCGGCCGCGCCTGTCCGCCCGATACGAACGCGACCTTGACCCTGGCTTCCAGCAGCAGGGTCCCGCCGCGGCGCACCTCCTGCTGCAGCGTGATCGACGCGCCCCTCACTTCCAGCGTTTTGGTGACGATCTCGAGCAGGTCGTCCATCCGCGCGGGTTTGAGGAATTCGAGCTGCATCGCGCGCACCACGAAGGCGAAGCCCGGCGCCTCGCTCTCGGCTTCCGCGAACAGCGCACGCTGGTCGGCCCCGAGCAGACGCAAGTAGTTCGTTCTGCCCCGTTCCATGAAGCGGAGATAATTGGCGTGATAGACGACGCCGCTAAAATCCGTGTCCTCGTAATAGACGCGGATCTGCATGCGATGGCAGCCGTCGCGGATCGCGCCGTCGAGATGAGCGGTCAGCGGCGGACCGGAATCGATCACTGCTCTTCTTCTCCGCCGCCGAACAATCCGAACTGCGCCGGATCGCGCGCGGGTTCGGCGAGGCCGAGATGGCGGAACGCATGCGAGGTCAACAGCCGCCCGCGCGGGGTACGCTGCAGATAGCCGCACTGAATCAGGAACGGCTCGATGATGTCCTCGATGGCGTCGCGCGGCTCCGACAGCGCCGCCGCCATGGTCTCCACTCCCACCGGACCGCCGCCGTAGTTCATCGCGATGGTGGTGAGATAACGCCGGTCCATGGCGTCGAGGCCGGCGGCATCGACCTCGAGCGCGCTCAGCGCGTTGTCGGCGATGGCGCGGTCGATCGAGGCGGCGTCCGCCGCGGAGGCAAAATCCCGCACCCGCCGCAGCAGCCGTCCGGCGATGCGCGGCGTGCCGCGGGCGCGGCGCGCGATCTCGTTGGCGCCATCGGGCGTCATCCCGATGTTGAGCACGCGCGCGCCGCGGGTGACGATCTTCTCCAGCTCTTCCTCGGTGTAGAAATTCAACCTGATGGGAATGCCGAAGCGGTCGCGCAGCGGATTGGTCAAAAGTCCCGCGCGTGTCGTCGCTCCGACCAGCGTGAATTTCGCAAGCTCGATTTTCACCGAGCGCGCCGCCGGTCCCTCGCCGATGATCAGGTCGAGCTGGAAATCCTCCATCGCCGGATACAGCACTTCCTCGACCGCGGGGCTGAGGCGATGAATTTCGTCGATGAACAGCACGTCGCGCTCTTCGAGATTGGTCAGAAGCGCCGCAAGATCGCCGGCCTTGGCGATCACGGGCCCCGAGGTGGCGCGAAAGCCGACGCCAAGCTCGCGCGCGACGATCTGCGCCAGCGTGGTTTTGCCGAGGCCGGGGGGACCGACGAACAGCACATGGTCCAGCGCCTCGCCTCGTTTGCGGGCGGCCTCGATGAAGATCGAGAGATTGGCGCGCGCCTGTGCCTGGCCGACGAACTCCGACAGCAGTTGCGGGCGCAGCGCGGTGTCGCCGGTATCGTCGGCGCGGCGCTCAGGCGTGACGATGCGGGAGGGCGTGGTCATGCGGGAAGGATAGCACGAGGTGGTGACTTCTCCCTCTCCCCGCTTGCGGGAAGAGGGTCGGGGTGAGGGGCATCTATCGGCAGAATGTTTCTCTCCAACTCACACCTGTACCCCCTCACCCGGCGCTGCGCGCCGACCTCTCCCCGCAAGCGGGGCGAGGTGAAGGGCACCGGCGCACTCAGAGAGCGATCATCCCTACCGCTCACTTCGCCAGCTCCTTCAGCCCGAGCCGGATCAGCTGCGCCGTCTCTGCACCCTCGCCGGCGATGCGCGAGGCGCCGGCAATGGCGGCGGCGGCCTGCGGGGGGCCGTAACCGAGATTGACCAGCGCCGAAATCGCGTCGCTGACCGGACGCGGCGCGCGGTGATCGTCGATCGCGCCGGACAGATGCACCAGCGCCGGATCGATATTGGCGAAGGCCGGCGCCTTGTCCTTCAATTCGGTGACGATGCGCTCGGCGACCTTCGGGCCGACGCCCGGCGTGCGCGTCACCGCGGCCTTGTCGCGCAGCGCGATCGCGTTGGCAAGATCGGACGGCGGCAAGGTGCCGAGCACCGCCAGCGCCACTTTGGCGCCGACGCCCTGCACCGTCTGCAGCAGCCGAAACCATTCGCGCTCGATGTCGCTGCGAAAGCCGAACAGCTTGATCTGGTCCTCGCGCACATAGGTTTCGATCGACAGCACCGCGGCCTCGCCGGGCGAAGGCAGCGCCTGCAGCGTCCGCGCCGAGCAATGCACCTGATAGCCGACGCCGCCGACGTCGAGGATCACATAGTCCTCGCCGTAGCTGTCGATCAGGCCCTTCAGTTTGCCGATCATATCCCGACCACCTTCAGCCGCAGCGCCGCGCTCTGGCGGTGATGCGCATGGGTGATGGCGATGGCCAGCGCGTCCGCAGCATCGGGGGATTTCGGCTCTGCCTTCGGCAGCAGGATTTTCAGCATCACCAGAATCTGGTGCTTGTCGGCGTGGCCGGCGCCGACCACGGTCTTCTTCACCTGGTTCGGGGCGTATTCCGCGACCGATATCCCGAACATCGCCGGCGCCAGCATCGCGACACCGCGCGCTTGTCCAAGCTTCAGTGTGGCGACGCCGTCTTTATTGACAAAAGTCTGTTCGACCGCGGCTTCCGCCGGCTGGAAATCGCCGAGCACGGCGGCGAGGCCCTCATGGATCGCCAGCAGGCGGCTCGCCAGCGGCAGGCCTTCCGGCGGCTCGACCGAACCGCAACCGACGAACATCAGCCGGTTGCCGTCGATCTCGATCACGCCCCAGCCGGTGCGGCGCAGGCCCGGATCGATGCCAAGGATGCGGACGGGGTGGCGAATCGGCGCTGATGTCATGGGGTAGTGATAACGCCGGAGCCGGGTCGGCGAAATAGATACCGGTCGTCATCACCCGCGAAAGTACGCCGGGGCGTGGGTGACGAATCGCGAACTCGCGGCGTACTGGGTCGCCCGGTCAAGCCGGGCGACGACAGCATTGGTGTACCTACCCGCCCATCTTGGCGACCAGCGCGTCGGAGACCTCGAAATTGGCGTACACATTCTGGACGTCGTCGTGCTCGTTCAGGAGGTCGATCAGCTTCAACAGTTTCTCGCCGGTCTCGTCGTCCACCGGCACGGTGTTCTGCGGTTTCCAGGTCAGCGCCGCCTTGCGGGCCTCGCCGAATTTCGCCTCCAGCGCTTTGGCGACGTCGCGGAAGGTCTCTGGCGATGCATAGACCTCGTGGCCGCTTTCGCTCGACGACACGTCGTCGGCGCCGGCCTCGATCGCCGCATCCAGCATCGCATCGTCGGATGCGGCCTTGGCGTCGTATTCGATGACGCCGGTGCGGTCGAACATGAAGGCGACCGAACCGGTTTCGCCGAGATTGCCGCCGGACTTGGTGAAGTAGGACCGGATGTCGGACGCCGCGCGGTTGCGGTTGTCGGTCAGCGCCTCGACGATCACGGCGACGCCGCCCGGACCATAACCCTCATAGCGAATCTCGTCGTAATTCTCCGCCTCGCCGCCGATCGCCTTCTTCACGGCGCGCTCGATCGAGTCCTTCGACATGTTCTCCTGGCGGGCGGAGATGATCGCGGCGCGCAGCCGCGCGTTCATGCTGGGATCAGGCTGGCCCATTTTGGCCGCGACGGTGATTTCCCGCGCCAGCTTGCTGAACAGCTTCGATTTCTGGGCATCCTGCCGGCCCTTGCGGTGCATGATGTTCTTGAATTGGGAATGTCCGGCCATGCGGTCTCTTTCGGGATTCGTCCGGGATGTAAGGGATGGAAAGCGCGGCGTTATAGGCCGCGGCACCGGCAAAATCAAAGATTTGCCGGGGTTTTCGGTATGTTGGTAGTGGCTGCTGCCCATGTATGAGGCAATCGTTAACCATGACTTCATGCCCGGATGCGAGGATGCGCGTCACATCTTCGTATTTCCCGGGAGAGGCGCCTGATGGCGTTCGGTTTGTTTCGAAAACGTCGGCCGGAACCGGCTGCGCCGGCCGTCGAACCGGCAGCGGTGACGCCAACGAATGCGGCCGACGCCTCCAGCGTTTCGGACAGCGATTCCGCCAAGGAGATCCTCGAACTGCTCGAACTCGAACTGGGCGCGATGATCAGGCAGCTCGAGCGCGCGGCCAATTCGGTCGCCGGCGGCGCCGAGGCGACGGCGGCGACGCTCTCCACCATTCGCCAGCGCACCGACGCGCTGACCGGCCACACCAACGCTGCGCAGAGCACCGCGAGCACTTTCTCGCAGGCCGCGGACAAGTTCACCCATTCGGCGCAAGGTATCGGATCCCAGGTGCGCGACGCCAGCAAGCTCGCCGATCAGGCCAGCGCCGCCGCCCGGGAAGCCAGCCTCAACGTGGATCGCTTGCGCGAATCCTCGGCCGCCATCGGCAATGTCGTCAATCTGATCGCCCAGATCGCCAGGCAGACCACGCTGCTGGCGCTCAATTCCACCATCGAGGCGGCGCGGGCCGGCGCGGCCGGGCGGGGCTTTGCGGTCGTCGCCTCCGAAGTCAAGGCGCTCGCGGTGCAGACCCAGCACGCCACCGAGGAGATCACCAAAAAGATCGATGCGCTGCAGAAGGACGCGGCGGGCTCGGTCGATGCGGTGCACCGGATCGCGCAGGCGATCGAGGCGATCCGGCCGGTCTTCGAAAACGTCAACGGCGCGGTGGCGGAGCAGAACGAAACCACCAGCCACATGTCTGACAACGCCGCTTCCGCATCGCATTTCATCGTCTCGGTCGGCGACAGCGCGGCCGAGATCGACAGCGCCGCCAAGGAGGCCGAGGCGCATGGCGAACGTGTCGCCAACGCCGGCAAGGCCGTCACCATGTTCGCGCAGAAACTCAAGTCGCGCTGCGCGGTGCTGCTGAACCAGGACGAGAGCCGAGACCGCCGCAAGCGCGAACGATTGCCGTGCAATCTCAAGATCGAAATCCAGACCTCGCGCGGCCCGGTCACGGCAGCGGTCTATGAGATTTGCATGGAAGGCATCCTGATCGGCGGCCCGGACGCCGAACGGCTGCCGCTGAACGAAAGCCTCAAGGCCACGCTGGAGAGCCTCGGCGCGTGCAGGATTCGCCTCAGCGAGCGTTCAAAGGCCGGCGCGCAGGCGCGGTTCGAGACGCCGGATGCCGCCCTGAGCGAAAAGATCGAAGACAAGCTGTGGTCGATCCACGACGAGAACACCGAATTCGTCACCCGCGCCATGGAAGCCGGCACCGCGCTGACCAAGATTTTCGAGGACGCGGTCGCGAGCGGCGCCATATCCATCGACGATATGTTCGACGCCGACTACGTCGAGATCGCGGGCACCAACCCGGTTCAGCACCGCACCCGGATTCTGAGCTGGGCGGACCGCGCGCTGCCCCCGTTTCAGGAAGCCTTCCTCGCCAGGGACCCGCGCATGGTGTTCTGCGTGATGATCGACCGCAACGGCTACCTGCCGGCGCACAACAAGATCTACTCGCATCCGCAACGCCCGGGCGACGTGGTCTGGAACACCGCCAACAGCCGCAACCGCCGGATCTTCAACGATCCCGCGGGCCTCGCCGCCGGCCGCAATTTGCGCTCCTATCTGATCCAGAGCTACGCCCGCGATATGGGCAACGGCAAAACCATCATGATGCGCGAGATCGACGTGCCGATCCGCGTCAATGGCCGGCACTGGGGTGGATTTCGCACCGCGTACAAGCTTTGAGCATTACCCGCACTTAAAAGTCATGAACCAGTAATCGAATTTATTCACCCGGAGGAATGCAGCGATGTCGGTTGCGCAGCCCGTAAAGTTGGAAGCCGCTGCAGCCATCCCCTCGGACAGCGAACGTCTGGTCGATCAGCTTGCGAACCGGATCGGCGGCCTTGGGGTTGAGCTCGCGGACGTGGCAGGAAATCTGCAGGAAGTCGCCGGCCACGTATCCAGCCAATCCGACCGTTTCGGCCATCTGCAAAAGACCGCCGAGACGATGGTTTCGGCCAATCACGATATCGCAAGCGCGTCGCAGGCGGTGCAGTCCGCCACATCGGCGGCCGTCGGTGAAATCACCCAATCGCGCGCCGTGGTGGAGACCGCGGTACAACATATTGCGGCATTGATTGAGGCCGTCGGCCGCATCGAACGGCGTCTCGGTGCTGTCGGAACCGCACTCGCGCAGGTGGCCAGGGTATCCGGCTCGATCGAGGCGATCGCGAAGCAAACCAACCTGCTTGCACTGAACGCGACCATCGAGGCCGCCCGCGCCGGCGCCGCGGGAAGAGGCTTCGCGGTCGTCGCCAGCGAGGTCAAGAGCCTCGCCGAAGCGACGCGCCAGGCCACGCATCTGATCGGCGATACCGTTCGCGACCTCGACGGTCAGGTCGGCAACCTGATCGGCGAGAGCGGCGACGCCTCGCTTCGGGCCAAGAGCGCCGGCGAAGGCGCCCAGCAGATTCAGAGCATCATCGTCCGCGTGCAGGACGGTTTCACGGCGGTCGGCCAGGAGATCGATGGCGTCGCCAAGGCGGCCACTTCCAATCTCGCGCACTGCGACATGGTGATCGACGAACTCGGCAACCTGGCAAAGGGCGTCGACCTGTCGTCGACCGATCTGAAGCACGCCGACGAAAGGGTGGCCAGATTGCTCGACCTTTCCGAGGGACTGATCGAGATTATCGCCGACAGCGGGGTGGAGACATCGGATGCGCCGCTGATCCGCGTCGTGATCGATACCGCAAAGCAGATTTCCTTGGCTTTCGAGACCGCCGTCGAGCGCGGCGACATCAGCCTCGATCAGTTGATGGACGAGAAATACCGCGAAATTCCCGGCACCGACCCCAAACAATACCTCACCGACTATGTCGCATTCACCGACCGGATCTTGCCGCCGATTCAGGACCCGATTCAAAAGATCGATCCCCGCATCGTATTTTGCGTCGCATGGGCCAAGGGTGGCTATCTTCCAACCCATAACCCGAACTATCGCCTGCCGCAGGGACCTGACCCGGTATGGAACAACGCGAATTGCCGCAACAAGCGGCTGTTCAGCGATCGCGCGGTGCGCAAGGTGGCGGCAAACACCAAGCCGTTCCTGCTGCAGACCTACAGGCGGGACATGGGCGGCGGCAATTTCGTGCTGATGAAGGACCTGTCGTCGCCGATTCGCGTCCGTGGCCGCCATTGGGGCGCGTTCCGCATGGGATTTCGGCAGTCCTGAGCCGCGCGCGATCATCGAAGCCGATCCAGTTTTCAAACAGCCCAATGACGATCCTGCAGGATCGTCATTGCGAGCGCTAGCGAAGCAATCCACATAGCCGCGAAGAGTCTGGATTGCTTCGTCGCTTCCGCCTTCGCTCGATGAGCTACGGCGGACAAGTCGCTCCTCGCAATGACGTTGCCAGACAAGCGTTCGCGATCTCGCGGCGCGATGCGCCCGGGCTATGCACGAACATTGCCCTCGAAAAAACAGAGGGCGCAGGGAAAGCCGGGTGTCCGATGCACCCGCAGCCTCGTGTGCGTAGTGTAGAAAGCACACGAGGTAGTCGCCACAGGTTCACCGGAATAACCCGGCCTTCCCTGCGCAATGGTTTTAACGGCTTACTTCGCGCTCTCCCCGGTGACCGGGCTTTCTTGCCACCGTCGTTTGCGGAAAATCCCGCCAACTTGACGCCAGCGTCGGGGCGTCAGGACCACACGACTTCGCCGTCCGCGAACGGGCGCTCTCGTCTTTGGCGCCGCCTGCGTCCACCGCATTCCGCCCCGCGTCCGTGACGATCGCGATACGCCCCTCCAGAGGGACGGAACGGCGACGGATATAAAAGTGATTTGGGTATCGAGAGAACAGGAATATTTTTGCGAAAGGGGCTGGACACACCAATCGCTGAACAGCCCGTCGGGCAAATCAGCGGAATGGGCTGGCCCAGGAAATTGCGGGCGAGCTTCCTTCATGCAACACCCTGGGTCTCCAGTCTTCTCCCGCAAAAGGTTAGGATTTTTGCGGGTACAAATGGGCTGCACATATCATTTTTGATGGCGAGCGTATTTAGATCGGCGCTTTGAACGACAGCTAGTCAATGTCCGCTTTTGGTCCGCTTGCAGACTCCAATCATACAGCTCGCCATGACCGAAAAGTGCCAGCAACGGTCATGACCGAAAACGACTGCGGTTAGATGTCCTTCACGTTCTTCGGGCGCATAGCTTCACCCTCTAGATTTTTGCCGGCGCTCACGGGACGATATCAGGGCTTGCAGTTGTGTTTTGAATTCGCTCCGCTGTTGCGTTGCGCACCTGCTGTCGCACCCCAATTCGCATTCATCGATGAGATGCCCTGACGCTCATTCCGTGAGGTCGAGCAGCCATTGGCGGCGCGGATGCGGCTAGGCGAACATGGCTCGCTCGATCGCTGATGCTTTGCCTGCGCGCCAGCGGACCCTATCGGACGCCCGCGGACGTCATC
>OCZT010007407.1_pt1 | contig 10764 bp, 8 predicted proteins | sample 1539031 | NCBI WGS metagenome assembly OCZT01 (sample SAMEA3539308, study PRJEB22396) | soil metagenome | biome: tundra; feature: field; material: soil | place: USA | collected 2010-05 | depth 0.15 m
AACTGGCCGCCATTAAGCGTGAGTACTACCGCATTTGCGTCGGACTGGTGGAGGATTTGGCGAAGGCGGAAGGGTTGAAATTCGTCGGGCGGCATGCCGGCGCGACGGGCGGAATCGGCACGCGTACGGCGGTCTTGGGACTTTTCGGAATGATGAACTGGCTGTACACATGGTACAACCCGCGCGTCGATCCCGACGCGGAAACCATAGCACGCGAGATGAGCGACATTTTTCTGTTGGGAGTGCGAGCTGAAAACGCCGCCGGCTGGAAGCCCCGTCGCGCGTCAAGCCTCAGCCGTAGGTCTGAAACAGATGGCCGTCCCAAGGCGAAAGCCTCCAAGCGCAAACCCGCTCCCCCACTCGCAACGGGACGAACTCGTTCATGACCGCATTGCAGCAATACCAGGTCAGGAGTCTTGCCGATGGGTAGCACGACCCAACCTGCGTCCCGCGAGGTGAAGGAGCTCGTCCGATATAGAAACCAAAGCTCCGTGTCCTCCGTGGTAAATGTTTTTCGGCGGAGCGTTGAGCGAAGCCAGCGGAGTCGAAATGCCTACCCCGGGCGAAGCTGAGGGGATCTGCGGTTGTTAGCGACGGCACACTCATGACAATAGGCGCACAAACCGATTTCACCCGCATCACGGTCGAACTGCAGCCCCCGGCAGCGCGCATCGTGCTGAATAATCCTCCGCTAAACGTCATCGACATCCCGATGATGAACGAGCTGCGGGCCGCGCTGGAGCAGATCGAGGCGCGACCGGAAATCAGCACGATCGTCCTTGCGGGTTCAGAGCGCGCTTTCTCTGTCGGGGTGGACGTCGCAGCGCACACGCCCGACAACGTGCGTGGCATGCTTACCGCATTTCACGGCGTGATTCGCTCCGTGGTGGGGAGCAGAAAGCTGACGGTTGCCAGCGTTCGGCGGCACTGCCTGGGTGGAGGCGCGGAACTGGCAATAATGTGCGATGTGGTTTACGCCTCACGGGATTCGGTTTGGGGATTTCCCGAGATCAAGCTGGCGTGCTATCCCCCGGTCGCGAGCGTGGCTTTGTCCGCCATTGTGGGACAGAAGCTGGCGGCTGACCTCGTCCTTACCGGACGAACTCTGAATGGCCAGGAGGCGCTGGAAGCGGGATTGGTGAACGGACTCGCCGACGATCCTGAAACCCTGGTCACGGAATGTTTGCAGCGGGTGTCGCAATTGAGTTCAGCCGCAATCGCGCTGGCCAAGAAGGCATTTTATGCGTGGGACGCGATTCACTTCGACACAGGTTTGGCGCGCGCCGAGCAGATCTATTTCGACGAACTTATGAAAACGGCAGACGCACACGAAGGCATCGCGGCTTTCATGGAGCGCCGAAGGCCAAAGTGGGTGGGGAAGTGAGCGCTGCAATGGATTACGAGATCGCACCGGAAGAGCTGAAAGCGCAGCAAGAGGCGGGAGGAGATGTCGTGCTGCTCGACGTCCGCGAGCCTTGGGAGTTTGAGGTCGCCAAGATTGCGAACAGCAAGTTGATTCCGATGGGCGATATTCCGGCGCGTTTTAATCAGGAGCTCGACCCGGAGAGGCACATCGTGGTTATTTGCCATCATGGTGTTCGCTCGATGAACGTTACGGCATGGCTGCGGCAGCAAGGTTTCGAAAAAGCGCAATCGTTGCGCGGAGGGATCGACCGCTGGTCACGGCAGATCGATCCGGCAGTGCCGGTGTACTGAGAAGCTGGCATTCAGCATTCAGTCGTCAGCATGCAGCCTTAACGGTTGGCTGGACGATTACTTCCGAGGAAAAGATGCGCATTGGCTGAATGCCGAGTGCTGAGTGCTGATTGCTAAGGGTTTTGCTATGAAAAAAGAACTCATCGAACTACGCATCAACGGACGCACACACGAGCTGGCGATTGAGCCGAATAAGCTTCTGCTCGACGTGTTGCGCCAGGACCTGGGGCTCACCGGGTCCAAGCGTGCCTGCGACGATTCTTCGTGCGGCTCCTGCACCGTGCAAGTGGATGGCGTGCCCATGCTTTCGTGCACCATGCTGGCGGCCAGTTGCGAAGGCCAGGAAATCACCACGGTCGAGGGCGTGGCCGATCGCGGCGGTTTGGCTGCGTTGCAGAAGGCGTACGGCGATTTCGGCGGCGCGCAATGCGGCTTCTGCACCCCGGGATTCATGATGACCGTGAGATGGCTGCTGGCCAACAATTCCGATCCAACTGAAGATGAGATTCGTGAGGCGCTCAGCAGCAATCTTTGCCGCTGTACCGGCTATTCGCAGATGTACCAGGCGATACGCGCGGTCATCGACGCAGAGCAAAAGGCCGCACCGACCGAAATGGTTGGAGCGAAGTAGAAAGTTGAATTCTTTGGGTCGTTCGTAAAGCCTTGGTTGGGCTGAGTGCTGAATACTGAATGCTGAGTGCTGAGTGCTGAGTGCTGAATGCTGAATGCTGAATGCTGAATGCTGAATGCTGAATGCTGAGTGCTAATTACTGAGGTTCAATGTCTGATTTTTCTGTAATCGGGAAATCGATCGCCATGGTGGATGCCGCAGGCAAAACCACCGGCGCGGGCAAGTACACGGACGACCTCAGCCTTCCCGGAATGCTGGTCGGCAAGATCTTTCATTCGCAATATCCACACGCTCGAATCAAGCGTATCGATACTTCGCGAGCGAAGGCCCTGGATGGAGTCGTCGCCGTCGTAACCGGGGCGGATGCGCCCAATCCGTACGGCATTCTTCCGGTGGGTCACGATGAGACGGCGCTGGCGGTGGAGAAGGTCCGGTACGTAGGCGATCATGTTGCCTGCGTTGCGGCGATCAGCGAGGAGATTGCCGAGAACGCGGTCGAGTTGATCGACGTGGAGTACGAGCCGCTGCCTGCCTACTTCGATCCTGAAGAGTCGATGAAAGCGGAGAGCGATCTCATCCACGAGAACCGCGCTCACAATATCGAGAAGGACTATCACCATGTCTTCGGCGATCTGGACAAGGGATTTGCCGAAGCGGACTACGTCGCCGAGGGACGGTACATCGCCAATGAAGTGACGCATGCTGCGATGGAGCCGCACAGCACGCTGGCGAACTTCGAACTCGATCCGCATACCGGCAAGTTGGGTCGGCTTACCGTGTGGTCGTCTACGCAGGTCCCGTATTATCTGCAGCACAAGCTTTCGCTGGTGCTGGAGATGCCGATGTCGCAGATCCGCGTGATCAAACCCTTGGTGGGCGGCGGTTTTGGCGGCAAGAGCGAAATCATTCCGCTGGAGATTATCGCAGCAGTAGCGGCGCGCGCTGCCAGAGCACCGGTGAAGATCACCTATACGCGCGAAGAAGTTTTCTGGGCGCATCGGGGGCGCCCGCGCACCATCATCGATCTGAAGACCGGAGTGAAGAACGATGGACGCATGACAGCCGTGGCCTGCAACGTCATCCAGGACGGCGGCGCCTACTGCTCGTACGGTGTGGTAACGATTCTCTATTCCGGTGCGCTGCTGGGCGCGCTGTACGACATTCCCAACATCCGCTACGACGGCTATCGCGTGCTGACCAACAAGCCGGCTTGCGGAGCGATGCGTGGCCACGGAACAGTCAATGTGCGATTCGCCTTCGAGTCGCAGATGGACGAGGTCGCTGCCAAGCTCAATCTTGATCCGGCGGAAATGCGACGCGTCAACCTGCTGAAGCCGCCGACAGTGACCGTCAATGGTCTGCGGGTGCTGAGCTACGGGTTGCCGGAGTGCATCGATCAGGTGGTTACTCGATCGGGTTGGAAGGAGCGCAAGGGCAATCTCCCCAAGGGCAGGGGCCTTGGAGTGGCGTGCAGCCACTATGTGAGTGGCGCGGCCAACAGCATTATCCGCTCCGACATGCCGCACTCCACGGTGAACATCAAAATCGATCGCGATGGTGGCGTGGTGGTTTACACCGGAGCCTCCGAGATCGGGCAAGGCTCCGACACCATGACCGCACAGGTTGTGGCGGAGGTGCTGGGTTGTGAAATCGCGCGCGTCAAGGTCATCGCCGCAGATACGGATCTGACCCCGATTGATCTCGGTTCCTACTCAAGCCGCGTGACCTTTATGGCTGGCAACGCGGCTCTGCGCGCCGCCGAAGATGTGAAGAAGAATATCGTAAGCGCGGCTGCCAAGCGCATGAATTGTGCCCCCGAGGACATAGTCATGCGCAACGATCGCGTCTTTAATCGCGGTACCACGCTGTCGGACTATGATCCTACTGTGTCAGATAGCCTCGTAGAGCAGGAAGCGGCACGTGGACATGTGGACGGCCAGATCCTTCGCGGATCGGTGTTGCAGACGCGCAAAGAAGATGGCCCGAAGGACCATATGAGCTTCGAGGAAGCTATTGTCGCGGCGATTGACTTCCACGGCGCGCTGACCGGTACAGGCTCGTACGCGCCCCCTACCGCGGCGCGTGGCGGCAAACACAAAGGCGGCGGCGTGGGACCGTCGCCGGCGTATTCGTATTCCGCACAAGTTGCCGAAGTCAGCGTGGATGAAGACACCGGCGAAGTGACGGTGCACAAGGTATGGGCCGCCCACGACTGCGGACGCGCGCTGAACCCGGTGGCCGTCGAAGGCCAGGTGATCGGCTCAGTCTGGATGGGACTTGGTCAGGCGCTTGAGGAAGAGATGGTCTGGAAGGATGGCCTGCTGATGAATCCCGGGCTGCTGGAATACCGCAGCCCCTCGTCGTCTGAGTCGCCTGAGATTGAATGCATCATTGTCGAGAGTATCGATCCCGAGGGGCCATTTGGCGCGAAGGAGGCAGGCGAAGGTTCGCTGGCGGCGACGATCCCGGCAATCTCGAACGCCATCTACGACGCTGTGGGAGTTCGCCTGCGGGAGGCGCCGTTCACGCCGGAGCGTGTGCTGGCAGCACTGCGTGCAAAAAAGGGGATGAAGAGAGTCGAAATGACCGGGTTGGTTGACCCGACTGCTCCCCACAAACTTCGCGAACATGGGGGTTCGCTGTGGTTCCGCGGCAAAGGCCCGATGCGGCATCCGCTCGATCCAGCACGACAGGGGACGAATGCCGGGCCAACCGCGGGAGGTGGAGAGTGAGCCTGCCCAGCTTCCAACTGCTGCGCCCCAAGACTCTTGATGAAGCCATGGCGCTGATGGCGAAGTATGACGGCCAGGTGAAAGTGGTTGCGGGCGGTACCGACCTGCTGCCTTCGATGAAGCAGAAACTGTTCACGCCGCCATACGTTCTCGACTTGCGCGGCATCGGCGAACTGCGGGGAATTCACAGTCGGGCGGGCGAGGGCGTCGAAATTGGGGCGCTGACAAGCCTTAGTACCGTCGAACATTCGCCGCTCATTCGCAAAGATTTCCCCGTCCTGTACGAGGCCGTAAGGACGATCGCTTCGCCGGTGTTGCGCAACATGGGAACGATCGGCGGCAATCTTTGCCTCGATACCCGCTGCCTGTGGTACAACCAATCTCTGCTGTGGCGGAAGAGCTGCGGCTTCTGCCTCAAGAAAGATGGCGATCTTTGTCATGTGGCACCCGGCGGAACGTTTTGCTGGGCAGCCTTTTCGGGCGACACCCCGCCGGCGCTCATGTGCCTAGGAGCGGAGATTGAGATTGCCGGGCCGACTGGTACGCGACGAACGCCACTGTCAGAGTTCTATGTGAACGACGGCATCGCGCGACTGCATCTCGCAGAAAATGAAATCGTCACCCGTGTGTATCTGCCTGAATCGTCGGCGGGATGGCGCGGCAGCTATCAGAAGCTGCGCGTCCGTGGAAGTATTGATTATCCGCTGGCTGGCGTCGCGGTGGCGCTCAAAATGCGCGCAGGCCGAGTGGAAGATGTGCGCGTGGCCATTACCGCGGTCAATCCCGCGCCGTTCCTGGTGAAAGACGCGGATGCGCATCTGGTGGGAGTGGTTCCGACTGAAGAGATTGCGGAGCGCATTGGTGATTTGGCAGCTAGCACGGCCAAGCCGCTGACCACCTCGGCGCTGACGCCAGAGTATCGCCGCGAGATGGTCCGCGTGTTTGCAAAGCGAGCAGTGATGGCGGCGGCGAATTGAGGCGACCGAAAGTTTGTGATGGCATAGGGGTCCTTCGACTTCGCTCGGCTTCGCCTCGCTCCGCTCAGGATGACACAATCAGCGGTTGTGCGATTCCGCTGGGCTGCTGCAAACTGCCACTGATGCGGCGACTGACTACTGACTACTGACTACTGACTACTGATGCTCATCACCGACTGCCACATCCACATTCAGCCGATGGAGTTGTTCAAGCTCGAGGCCCTGGCGCTGATGAAGAAGTCCCGCAAGGACTTCGATCAGGTGGCGGAATACTGCGGCTCACCGAAGGCATTCCTCAAGCATCTCGACAGAATTGGTATCGATCGGGCGGTGCTCATCAACTACGTTGCGCCCGAGGTGATCGGTTTCACGCCAGCGGTCAACGAGTTCATCGCCAACTACGTGAAGGAAGATCCGAAGCGTCTGATCCCCTGCGGCAGTGTGCATCCACGTCATACGCAGAATGTTCTGGCCGACATGGAACATATCGTGCGGCTTGGCATCAAGCTCATCAAAATTCATCCCCCGCACCAGTTGCTCTATCCCAACGATTACGTGAACGGCGTCAAAGAACTGGAGATCATCTATCGGGCGGCCGAGGCGCACGGCATTCCTATCATGGTGCACACCGGCACTTCGATCTTTCCCGGAGCGCGCAACAAGTACGGCGACCCCATATACGTTGACGACGTGGCCGTCGATTTTCCTCGGCTTAAGATTCTATTGGCGCACGGCGGGCGTCCTCTGTGGATGGACACTGCCTTCTTTCTGGTGCGCAGACACCGCAACGTCTATCTGGACATCAGCGGCATCCCGCCCAAAACGCTCCTGAAATATTTTCCGCGGCTGGAAGAAATCGCACACAAGACGCTGTTCGGCACCGACTGGCCTGGGCCCGGAGTTCCTGAGATCGAGAAGAACCTGGCTGAGTTTCGCGCGCTCGCGCTGAGCGAAAGCGCGAAAGAACAGATACTGAGCAAGACGGCGCTCGAAATCTGGCCAATCTGAGGAAGTGGCTAGGGCCATCCTGCGTGGCCTTACGAGTCGGTCTGCTCCACGCCCTGGGTTCCTGCCTGGTCCACTTTTGCAGCCGCGCGGATTGCCGCCCAAAGTTCGTCATATCCCACCCGTGACTTCGCAGAAAACGGAATGATCTGCGAGGGAAGGATTTGTAGCTGGCCGCAGAGTTTAGGCAGCGAGTTGCGCAGTTGATTATTCGAAATACGGTCGGCCTTTGTCGCGACCACAATAAATTGGCGATCCATGTGACGCAGCCAGTCCATCAACTGCAAGTCAAGCTCCTGCGGAGGAATCGTGACGTCCACCAGCGACAGGCACAGCACGAGCGACTCGCGATTTTCCAGGTATGGATTGACGAACTGCGCCCACTTTGCGGTGACTTCTTTGGGCGCGCGGGCGTAACCGTATCCGGGCAGGTCGGCAAAGACGAAGTCGGGATTCGGTTTGCCGGGACGGCGCACCTGGAAGAAGTTGATGGTCTGGGTGCGACCGGGCGTGTTGCTGGTCTTGGCGATCTTGGCGCCGACAAGCGAATTGATCAAGCTCGATTTGCCTACATTGGAGCGGCCCAGAAACGCGATCTCGGGCGCACCCGGAGGCGGGAACTGCAGCGGGGCAGCGGCGGAGGTCACAAAGCGAGTCAACACCTTCATGCAATCAATATCGCCGTAGCGGCGCAAAAGTGCAACCGGAGGAAATTCTTTTGAGGAGGCGGGCGTATGGCGGCGCGAAGCAGAAAGCAACAGGGGCCGCATTCGGCGGGCCCTTGTTCGCTTCGAAGTAATGGCTGGCGTGCGCTTACTGGTGTGCCGGTGCTGGCTCCGTATTCGGCGGCAGCGCAGCGATTCCTGGAGAGACCTCGTCAGGCACATCAGGCAGCGGACGCTCCAGCGCATACGCAAGCACGTCATCCATGGTATTGACGAAGCGTAGCTTCATTACCTTGCGCAAGTTTTCCGGCACGTCGGCCAGGTCCTTCTCGTTATCGGCGGGAAGGAGGACCTCCATGATGCCCGCACGGTGAGCCGCCAGCAGCTTCTCTTTCAACCCGCCGATGGGCAGTACCTTGCCACGAAGCGTGATCTCGCCAGTCATGGCGATGTCGCGCCGAACGGGGATGTGGCTGAGCGCACTGGCGATGGCGGTTGCCATGGTAATGCCGGCTGACGGACCATCCTTCGGAATCGCACCCTCGGGTACATGTACGTGGATATCGAGATTGCGATAGAAGTCACGCGGCAGTCCCAACCGATGTGCACGTGAGCGCACGTAGGACATGGCAGCCTGCGCCGACTCCTGCATCACGTCACCCAGCTTACCGGTGAGCGTAAGCTTACCTTTGCCGGCTACCGTGGCGACTTCGGTGGTGAGAATCGAGCCACCGACCTCGGTCCACGCCAGGCCCGTGACCAGGCCGACTTCACTGCGCTCGTGTCTCTCGCTGTCGCGGAACTTCATGACGCCCAGGTATTCCGAGACGTTTTCTGCGGTGAGTTCCACCGTGTACTTGTCGCCTTCCTTAACCACCTTGCGCGCGACCTTGCGGCAGATGTTGCCGATCTCGCGCTCCACATTGCGGACGCCGGCTTCGCGCGTGTAGTTGCGAATGATGGCGGTGAGCGCTTCATCGGTGAAGATGATGTTCTGTTCGGTCAATCCGGTCTGCAGGCGCTGTTTGCGAACCAGATACTGCTTGGCGATCTCGACTTTTTCCGGCTCGGTGTAACCGTGCAGCCGCAGCACTTCCATGCGGTCTTGCAGTGCCGGAGGAATGGTGTGCAGCACGTTCGCGGTGGCGATGAAGAAAACCTGCGACAGGTCGTACTCCACATCGAGGTAATGATCGACGAACATGAAGTTTTGCTCGGGATCGAGTACTTCCAGCAGTGCCGCCGAGGGATCGCCGCGGAAATCCATCGACATCTTATCCACTTCATCCAGCATGAATACTGGGTTCTTGGTGCCGGCCTTTTTCATCATCTGGATAATCTGGCCCGGCAACGCGCCGATGTAGGTGCGGCGGTGACCGCGCACTTCGGCTTCATCGCGAACTCCACCGAGCGACAGGCGGACGAACTTGCGGCCGGTGGCTTTGGCGATGCTCATGCCCAGCGAAGTTTTGCCCACACCCGGAGGTCCCACGAAACACAGGATCGAGCCCTTCGGGTTCTTGACCAATTGCCGGACCGCGAGAAATTCAAGAATGCGCTCCTTGATTTTCTCCAGACCGTAGTGATCTTCGTTGAGCGTTTTCTCGGCGATATCGATGTTGCGAATCTCTTTGGAGCGTTTCTTCCACGGCACGGCCAGCAGCCAATCGAGATAGTTGCGCGAAACCGTGGACTCGGCCGACATGGGCGGCATGGCTTCCAGCTTCTTCAGTTCCTGCAGCGCCTTCTCGTGGGTGTCGCGCGGCATGCCGGCGGTGTCAATCTTCTTCTTCAGCTCGTCGAACTCGCTCTTCTCGCCGCGGCCCAGTTCTTTCTGGATGGCCTTGATCTTCTCGTTGAGGTAATACTCTTTCTGGGCGCGCTCCATCTGGCGCTTTACGCGCGACTGGATGGTGCGGTCCATGTTGAGCTTCTCGATCTCGACGTCGAGCACGTCTCCGATGCGGTTCAGGCGCTCGGCGGGATCGAAGATTTCCAGCAGCTCCTGCTTTTCTTCGATCGAGAGTTGCAGGTTGGCGGCGATGGTGTCAGTCAGCTTTGCCGGATCGTCGTTGCGGACGGCGGCAATCATGGTTTCATAGTTCAGGGACTGACAGAGCTTGACGTACTGCTCGAACAGGCCCGTCACCCGCGTCATGCTGGTTTCGATCTGTGGCGTCGGTTCAGCCGAATACTTCGCGGTGCGTACCGTGGCCTCAAAGTAGCCATCGGTATCGACCACCTGGAGGATCTTGCCGCGCTCCAAGCCTTCCACCAGGACCTTGATATTGCCGTCAGGAAGCTTCAGACTCTGGACGATGTTGACCAGCGTGCCGACCTGGAAAATCTCGTTGGGCTTGGGCTCGTCGATGCTCGCGTCGTGCTGCGTGGCAAGAAATATCTTCTTGTCGCCGGCCAGCGCCTCTTCCAATGCGCGCACGCTCGACTCCCGGCCGACCACGAACGGCGTCATCATGTAGGGAAAGATGACGACATCGCGAATCGGCATCATGGGGAGTTTCTTGGTTTCGAATTTCTCGCGCTGGGTCACTATTACCACCTTGTCGTTCAGAGGGGCCCGTACCGCTCTGAGAAAAAAGAAGAACTAACCGGCTCGCGCCGCATTGCACGCCGATTGCCCGTTGCGGCCAACTTCAGTCACAGGATAACACGCGAAACAAGAGGACAGAAGCGAACAACGTCTTCTGTCGTCAGTAGCTTCCCTGACTCTGCCTTGGGCCCGGAGCCACGTTGTGCGGGGATCAAGAATCACAGAAACTGATGTGTATATGGATGTCTCTCTGGCTGGGCGGATTCATGCCACTCGAAGAGCAAGACATTGGCGCGATCTTAGCCGCGCCGAGTCCTGAAAACGCTCTGATTGCTTGTTTTCGCGAGAACTCGTTTAGCATGCCATCGGAAAGTGTGAAACTGACCACTGGCTACTGGCAACTGCTTCTAACCGGCTTTCTCCATGATGGGGAGGTTCACATTGCGCTTCTGAACCATCTCAGCCGTGACCTCAAAGTCCTTGACAC
>OCZT010007408.1_pt1 | contig 10764 bp, 5 predicted proteins | sample 1539031 | NCBI WGS metagenome assembly OCZT01 (sample SAMEA3539308, study PRJEB22396) | soil metagenome | biome: tundra; feature: field; material: soil | place: USA | collected 2010-05 | depth 0.15 m
GAAATCCAGCGAGCATGATGCGGAAACTCAGCGGGTAGAGCGCGATGAGCTAGGCCGTGCACATATTTGTATCCAATGCATGAAGGCCGTCAAGCCATGGGGTCCGTGTTACGAGCAGGGGGCACGAAGTAGCCCCGATCCAGGACCAACCCAAGTTCCCATCTTCGAACTGACTGTTTGCAACTGGCGGACGCGAACAGCGGAGTATGCCGGACCGTGGCACCTAGTTTGGACGCGGCAGCGGCTTAAGCGCCTTTAAGATTTCCTCGGACCGGGCATAACCGCCTTCGGAGGCGAGCCGTTTAGCCTTGCCCTTGAGCGGCAGCGATTTTACGGCGTCGTAGACGTCCAGGGAATCCTCGATCTCCTCGGTATTCCAGAATTTGACGATCATGTCTCGGTTCAGATCCACCCACTGACGCAAAAGGGCTAGATTCTTGTTGCTCATCTTGCCCTTGACCACACGCACGTCGGGCCGGATCGCCACCTGTATGAGATCGCACCCGCCGAAGCCATTGCGGTCGGGCGAGACGCCCACCCAGACCTCGCGGCGCAAACCCATGCTGGGCCGAACCCATACGAAGAACGGCAAGCCGGTAAGATGGGGTCCGAGATCGGTGAATTCGAAGAGGTCCTCGTCGGTGTCGTCCTCTAACACTTCGTCCGGCTCCTTTTTGTGATGGGTCTTGAAAGTCTTCACGATGCTCTCGCCTCTCGCCTCTCGCCCGCCATCGCAACACGGCGATAATCCCGGCGTCAAGGTGTACTACCGCCGAAGGCCCAGCTCGCCTGGCGAATATTCCTTTACAGTCGAATATGGTCGGAGGCATTTCAAAACAGTTCGCCCCGTTGCGTCATCCGCCGACCTCGGTGTTCGGGACCAAGTCGTGTGAGGCGCACCGGACCGACTGGGGAATTGCATCAGTTCAAGGACATAATCTGAGCCCGTTGTTCGTCCACAAGGAACGGGGAAGTGTTGACGGCCTCGTCAATGTTTGCCTTTAACAGCTCCCCCTGTGCAGAGACGAGCACTCCCAAAGCCCAAAGTAAGAGCCAGGTGACTAGAGCAAGCGGCAAGGACGCAATGATCGCGCCTGTCGTGTGCATCGAGTCGGCAACTCCGAATCCGACCAAAGCTACCACGACCCCAGCAACAATCCCAAGCATCTTGACTAGATTGCCAACACCGACAATCACTCCCGCCACTCGATAGGCATCGGTGTACCGAGTCATGACCCTCGCAGCGCTGGCATGGGGGAATGTAAATCCACACGAGCGACACCTACGCGCTTGGCCTTTTATCTCTTCCGCGCAGTCGGGACAAGTTCTCGGACCCTCTGTGAGGCCTGCTTCAACACCTGCCTTGAAGAGGCCACCACACCCTGGGCACTTCTTCGCATCCGATTCGATTGGCGTTTTGCACTTGGGGCACCGTAGTTGCGTTCCTCGCTCGCTCATACGCTGTGAACCTCCATTGGAATCTCGCCAGGACCGCACGTCTTGGCACCGTCCCGGCGGCACTGAGTGTAGCACCAATCGTGTTCAAGATAAGCACAAATGGCCGTCGGTTGGGCCAGAAAACCATAGTCCCCGCATCTGGCGCACCCACGGGCCGAGTGCGGTCTGTGGGGCGATGTACACGCCCACTTGAGCCAGCGTCGGTACTATTGGGGTTGGTCCGCCAGCGTGGCGAGGACCAGAAAAGCTCATGGATATTGAAGACAAGGTTCGTAACCGCCACATTCATCGGGCCGCCACTGGTCTGCCGTCTCCCCGTGGTCGGCGGAGCCCGACCAACTCCGCCAGCACACACGAGAAGGCCCCGCGCACCGGCCTTACGTGCAACGGACCTTTTCGATAAGCGTATCGACGATGGCCTTGATCGAATTTCGGCGGGCGTCCAGAAAACAGATGGTCGAGGGCAGGCCGGGGACCTCGGAGTCGTCCAGACGAATGGGCAAAATATACTCGCGTTTTTGTGCGAGTGCCCGCGACTGGGCGTGCTGGCGCTCAAACTGGGGCCACGCCTTTTGCACGTAATACCGTGAAATTAGGCCGGCTAAACGGGCTACACGCCATAGCACCGTAGAATGAGTAAAATGGCCCACCGTTACGAAACTGTCGTAACATCGAGGGGAGCGCCAAGCCGGGGTATACTTGGATTTCCAAAGGCAACGGAAAGGTAAAATGTCCATTTCCCTTCATCGGCTCGTCCGACGATGGTCGTTTGGCAATGGTGGTTTCCGCGATGCTTGTCGCCGGAACGGCTGCCAGGGAGCCCGCCGCATGTCTGCTGCAGACGACCGCTCCATCGGTCCAACAGCCTCACGGGATGACGCGGCTGTATCCGCTCACTACGTCGGGGATTTACGGAACGATACGTGGCCGACAAGGTCTACGGTTTCGCGGCAGCCGGCGCCGCTGGTGGCTGGCGAGGCCGCGGAGGCGCGGCGGAGCTATGCCTCCGGGTTCGACCACGACCTGGAAACGGCCACGCCGTTCTATACCAGGACCTCGCCGGAAAAGTATGACACGGAGGTGGAATACACCACCGCCAACCGGATGGCGGCGTATTGCCGGATCACCTTTCCGGTGGGCTGGCCGCCGCATCTTCTATCCAACGCCGGTAAGCCGGGCGAATTGAGCGCGCAGGGCACGCGAGCGGTGGCGGGCCTGCACCGAGGACGGCGTCCCCAGCTATGTCTACGCCGAGTTCTCGCGGGAGTTCAGCGCTACATCGGGACGTCACCGCGGACCGGCAGTTGTTTCCCAATGTTTTGCGGCTCCATGCGGCCACCCGTCGGTCGGCCCCGAGCTGCACGCCAATTTCGAAGTAGACCAACGATCATAGGAGACTGTATCTATGCGCCAAACGTCTGTTGTTCGTGTCGTGCTGTGGATTGTGACCGCGCTGTTCATCGTCGCGCCTTCGTTCGCACAATCGGACTTGGGTTCCATCTCCGGTTTTGTGAGAGACCCGTCCGGCGCGGTAATTCCAGGCGCCAAGGTGACCCTCCAGAACCAGACGGGCCTAGAGCGTCAGACCACCACGAACGAGTCCGGTTATTATATGGTCACAAATATTCCCCCTGGCTTCTATACAATCATTGTGGGGGCTAGTGGGTTCAAGAAATTCCACAGCAGCGAAAACAAGCTCGACCCTAGCGCCAAGCTGAGCCTGGATGCCTCGCTCACGGTAGGCCCGGCGATTGAGACTGTGGAGGTGTCTGCGACGGCCACGGCCCTGCAAACCGAATCCGGCGCCATCGAGAAGAACGTAACGCGACAGCAAATCGACGCGCTGGAACTCAATGGCCGGAATCCGATCTTCATGGCTGCCTTGGTTCCAGGCGCCCGGGGCGGCAACCTGGCGGGCTTGAATTTCGCCCGTTCGCCGGGTCCCAGCAACTTCAACGGTTCCCGCAGCCAGGATAACCTGGTCACCTTCGACGGAGCTCCGGCCACCCGCACTCGCGGCAACGGCACCAGCATCGGCGCAACCGACGTGGACTCCGTGTCGGAAATTCAGGTGCTCACGGCCGATTACGCCGCCGAATATGGGCGCGCGTCCGGCGGCCAGATCCGCATCATCACCAGAAGCGGCGGCCGCGATTTCCACGGTGCAACGTATGAATACTTCCGCAACGACGCCCTCAATGCGAACACCTGGTCGCGCAATCTGAATGCCTCCACGGCGTTCGTCCCCCCCTTCCATTACAACCAGTTCGGCTACAACATCGGCGGTCCGTTCTACATTCCCGGAAAGTTCAACAAGGAAAAGAGTCGGTTCTTCTGGTATTGGGCCCAGGAATGGGTGCGGTTCCGGTTCACCGATACCGCCACGTGGACGGTTCCGAGCAGCCTGATGCGGCAGGGAGATTTCAGTGAGCTGCTGAGCCCAGCGAATTACTTTATTGGCGGCAAGTCGACAGCAATTAAGGACCCCGCTACCGGCATTCCCTTTCCAGGCAATATTATCCCGGCAACCAAGCTGAGCCCGAGCGGCCTCGGCATCTTGAAAGCTTACCCCGCGCCGAATCGGGCCGACAACCCTCTTAATGGCAGCAACAACTTCTATGCCGCTGCCGTCCATCCTCAGGATCAGCGTAAGGATACGCTGTCGGTCGACATGAACTTGACCGACAAACAGCGTTTGCAGTTCCGACGCAACAATTTCGCGTTCTCGGAGTACCAGCCTTTGGACGGCACCCCGACCGAGACGCCGAAATACGGCGAGCATCCCAACCAGACGAACTCGCTCGACTACGTCTGGACCATCAGCCCCAACATGGTTAATGAAGCGCTGGCCTCCGTCAGCCTATTCGGATACTACTTTGCAGTCGACCAGGCTCAATTCCTAGATCGGACCAAGGTAGGAATCAACTACCCCTACATCTTCCCGAACGGGAAATTGATTCCCACGCGTATTCCGACAGCGAACATCACCAGCTTCACCGGCCTGAACGGCGGCCCTTACCCTTCGCACGCCTCAGGCCCCATCTACGCGCTTTCGGACAGCATCACGTGGGTCCGCCAGAGCCACACCTTCAAGTTTGGCTTCACGTTCGAGCGCTCGGGGGAGAACGACAACGACGAGATCAACGTGAGCGCCTGCCCGACGTGTACCAACAACCAGAACGGCCAATTCCTGTTCACCAACGACTTCTCGGGCGTGGCGGCTGCCAATGCCGCGCTGGGCCTCTTCGACACCTATTCGGAGCTCGGTCAGCGCGCTTATACGCCATTCCGGAGCAACATGTACGAGTGGTTCGCCCAGGATAGCTGGAAAGCCACGCAGAAACTGAATATCAGCTACGGCGTGCGCTACACTATCAACTTCCCGTATCGAGCGACCTGGCGCAACATGTCGGTCTTCGATCCTTCTTTATACGATCCCTCGAAGGCGGTGACAGTCGATCCCGCAACCGGTCGGATCGCACCGAATTCCGGCGACCGCTACGACGGCTTGGTGATTCCGGGCAATGGCTGGCCGTCCGCGGCGAAGGGCCGTTTCCCGGAAGCGACCGCGGGAACGTATGACTACCTGTTCCGCGGCGGCGTGAGGCCCCCGTCCTTCTCCAATGTCCAATATTCGACGCCGCAGCCTCGCGTCGGCATTGCCTATCAATTGGACCAAAAGATGGTCCTCCGCACTGGCATCGGCCGTTTCTTCACGCGGACTGGCGTCAATGACGCCATTTTCCTCGGTGGTAATCCGCCATTCCAGCCGACCGCCAATGTTTCGTTTGGCAAAGTAGACAATCCGGGCGGTACGTCAACCGACCTGTTGCCGTTGACCGTTACCACGTACCCGCTGGTCCAAAGCAATCCGGAGGCCTGGAACTGGAACTTCACCGTGGAACGTAAACTCCCCTGGAACTCGCTCGCCAGCGTCGCCTACGTCGGCCGCCGAGGTATCCACTTGCCACAGGAGGTGGATATCAATCAGCCGACCACGGACGTGGTTGCCGCCAATCCGGGTGTGAACCTGGACGCCTTGCGTCCGTACAAGGGCTATAACTCGATCCGTTCCGAGAAGAACGTGGGCACGTCGCGATATAACGCCCTCCAAGTCACGTTCAACCGGCAGTTCTCCGGCGGATTCATGTTCGGCTTGTCGTACACGTATGCGAAGAGTTTGGATAGTGGCTCGGATTACCACGACATCATCCCAAACACGTACAACTCGCATAACCTGTGGGCGCCCTCGAACTTCGATATCACACACGTAATGATGATCAACTACATGTACGAGTTGCCGTTTTTCCGTTCGCGCAAGGATGTCGCAGGGAAGTTGCTGGGCGGCTGGCAGATCAGCGGCATCACCCAGCTCCAAACCGGCGCCGCCTGTAGCTCCATCGTAAACAACGACTACGCCGGCGTCGGCGTGGACGGCAATATCAACGACTGCGGCGGCGCCGGTCAGCTCTGGGCGGTCAATGGGGATCCCGCCGTGCTCGGGAATTTCGCCGCTGGGGGCACAAAAGACTCGCGCCTGTGGTTCCAGACGACCAACCCCGACGGCTCGCGAATCTTCACGCCCCCCGCCAAGGGCACGTTCGTCACAGGGCGGGCCAGCCGCAACTTCTACCACGACCCCGGTCTCGAAAACTGGAACATCGGCCTGTACAAGAAGTTTTCAATCCACGAGCGTACCGGCTTTCAGTTCCGGGCCGAGGCGTTCGACGCATTCAATCACCCGAACCTGGGTGGCGCGGGCCGAGACCCCAACAACCTGGCCACCTTTGGCAAGGTGACTGGCAAGACAAACGACGTGCGCAACCTGCAGCTTTCGTTGCGTTTTTACTTCTGAAATGTGCCGTTGCAGAGCTGTTTTTAAATTGTTCTGGTCGGTGCGGCTGCCGTGGTGACGCAAGGGGGCACGAACAAGTATCACGGCAGCCTGTTTGAGTTTTGCCGCAGCACTGCATTCAAATCGCGGGGATCGTCCGCCGAGGTAGCCCAAAGACATCCTGCGCACATCTTTAGACAGAGCAAGAACCAATTAGCACTACTGTTTTAACGTCACGCTATCCTAAGGTTTTCCGATGCGAACAACCACTTCTCTAGCGGCCGCGTTCATGGCTGTGATTGCTATGCTGGCGCAACAGTCCGCGCTATTCCCGATCCTCAGGTCTACCGCCGCGCTCGGGCGGCAGTCCGAGGGCTTCTTTCTTCTGCCTACCAACCAGCTCATCCGACCGGCCGGCCAGCAATCGGCGATTACGGGCCGCCCCGTCGATATGGCCTTCGACTCGCACAAGCACCTCCTCGCCATCCTGAACTGGCGCTCGGTCCTGATCCTGGACGCGGCAGGCAACAAGGTGGCCGAGGTGCCCTCGAAGTCAACTTCCTATACCGGCGTCGCCTTCCGTCCCGGAGACCACGAGCTGTGGGCCAGCGAAACGACGCGTGACGGTCCCGACAGCATCCTGGTGGTGAAGCTCTCCGAAACCGGCCAGCCCGGCGAAACCTCGCGCATTGACTTCAAGGGCCACCCGCTGCCTGCCGGGCTCGCCTTTTCTCCGGACGGCAAAACGGTGTGGGTTGCGATGAGCCGCTCCAACACGCTCGCCGCGATTGACGCCACCACGCACGAGGTCCTGAAGCAGGTCGACATCGGGATCGCTCCCTTCGGTGTTGCCGCCACAGCATCGCAGGTCTTCGTGACCAACCGCGGCGGCCGGCGCCCCCGGCCAGGCGACACCACCGCGCCCTCGAGCGGGTCCGCGGTAGTGACCGACCCCGTCACGGGCTCCTCGACGAGCGGTACGATCAGCGTGATCGATACTAAGAGCTTCTCCGCCCGCGAAATTCCGGTCGGCCTGGCTCCTTCACAGATCGTCCTGAGCGAGGATGGCAAGCTTCTCGCGGTCGCCAACTCGCACTCCGATTCGGTCAGCATCTTCGACACGGCCAGCCTCACTCCCACGACGATTCCGGTCCCCACCTACCCGGAGGGATCGTTCGGGAGCGAACCGATTGCGCTCGCGTTCACACCTGACGCTAATACGCTGTATGTCGGGTGCGGCGGGATCAACGCCATCGTGATGGCCAAGCGCGCCGAGGGCAAGTGGTCCATTGCCGGGAGCATGCCCTCAGCGTGGTTCCCCTCCGCGATTGCCACAGACGCGGACGGTGCCGTGCGCGTCCTCAACCTGAAAGGTACTGGCAACACGTCGAACCACAAGGGCGCGTTCAACTCCCGGCAGTACGAGGGCTCGCTGCAGCGGATCACGGCCCCGACCGCCGAGGAACTTGCTCAATCCACCGCTGCTGTAAGGGCTGCCAATACGCCTGTCTACGAACCCGCGGGCGGCGTGACGAACCTCCCCTCTCTCGGTATCCAGCACGTCTTCCTCATCGTTAAAGAGAACCGCACGTACGACGGCATTCTCGGCGATCTTGGCCGCGGCAACTCCGAACCGAAGTACTGCCTCTACCCCCGTGACGTAACTCCCAACCATCATGCCCTGGCGGAGCGGTACGTCACGCTCGACAACTTCTACACCGCGGGCGCGATCTCCTTCGACGGACACCAATGGCTCGAGCAGGCATTCGTCAGCGACTATGTCGAGCGCGCCTTCGGTTCGTCACCTCGCGGCTACGCGTGGAACATGGCCGACTCCCTCGTGGTCGCCCCGACGGGCCTATTCTGGCAGTCCGCGACGCGCCCGCTCGACGTCCGCATCTACGGCGATTTCCAACTCCCGGCGAGGTGGGATCCCAGCACCCGGAATGCGGTCGACATGGACGAGAAGGACGTACTCTCCTGGATGGAATACCTGAAGCTGTGGCGGGAGAACAAATGGCAGACTGCTGTGGGCGCCCGCAGCGCCATTCCCGCGCTCCAGCCTTATTGCAGCCAGCGGTATCCGCAAAATTCGCTCAGCCTTCCCGACCAGATCCGCGCCGAGGAGTTTCTACGTGAGTTTGCGGAACGGGAAAAATCCGGCAAGCTGCCCAACCTAAGCATCCTCACGCTGAATAGCGACCACACCAACGGTACGCGTCCCGGGACGCCGACGCCGCGCGCCATGGTGGCCGATGACGACCTCGCCCTCGGTCGGATTGTCGAAGGCATTTCGAAGAGCCGCTTCTGGGCGCACAGCCTGATTCTCGTGACGGAGGACGATGCGCAGGACGGACTGGACCACGTCGACGGGCACCGCACCATCTGCCTCGCTATTGGGCCCAACGTGCGGCGCAACGAGATCGATTCCAACAATTACAACCACGTCAGCCTGATTCGGACGATTCAGGAGATCTTCCGGCTGCCGCAGCGCACGCGATTCCTTGCCGCAGCCCGCGCCATGACCACCGTCTTCACCCCGAAAGCGGATACCGCACCGTTCGAGCATCTTACGCCGAAGGTGAAGATCGACGAGATGAATCCACAGTTGAAGGCCCTGGCCGGCCGCCGGCTGTGGGCGGCCAAAGAGTCCCAGAAGATGAACTTCAAGGACCTCGACGACGCGCCTGAGGATACCCTAAACCGCATTCTGTGGTGGGACGCGAAGGGGTACGATACGCCGTATCCGAGGCGGTAGGGCTCTTGGCGTGCGGCCGATGAACCCGTTAGGGACCGGTCTGCAAGCCGGAGGCCTGTCCCACAATACACCGATGATACGGCGAAAGTTGCGTGATTCGAAAAGCGCGTCAGAGACGCGTAAGTCTTCGTCTCGCCGATTCGGTTCGCGGGATGCTCGTATCCTTCCCAGGCTCCCCCAGTACGGATATGGATCAACGATCGAAGTAACGAACTGACGCGCTCGCCTTCGACTCACTGCGATGACGCCGACCCGGCACGCCCTCCGGTGCCACAGTGCTCAGCGCTAATGCCACCCAGATCGAGAGAGCAATTGCAGGGCGGGCGGCCCTGTGCCCCATCCGCCGAAGTTGCGACGTTTGGCTTCGATCCTCGTTCACGCTACCGTTTCATCTCAAACGCTGCCGTGACAGCGGGTGCGTCACGCGTGTCACTTCGGATCTTCGACGGGCGCATGCATGGGATCTTGACTCGAGAGAAGCCAATCTCCCAGACGACGGTACATGTCCGCCCGGGTTTCAGCGTGCGCCGCGTCGGCATACAGATTGTCGAACTCGTCCGGGTCACGGCTCAGATCGTACAACTCGCCGTACCGCTGGTTCGAATAGTGCACCAGCTTGTAATTCTCCGTGCGGACCATCTTTAACTCCGGAAACTCGCTGTGAACGGCGGTCTTGTGCCTTACGCCGCCACCGCTGAATAGGGGCCGCAGCGACTGACCCTGCGCGTACGGGAGCTTGAGTCCCATGATCTCGGCAATTGTGGGCGCGATATCGATGGATTCCGTCAACGCGTCCACGCTGCGGTCGGTCGGAATTCCGAGGCCGGCGAAGATAACGGGAGTATGGACCACCTGATCGTACATGTAGCGGCCCTTCCACAGCAGCCCATGATCGCCGAGCATCTCACCATGGTCGGACGTGAACACCACGAGTGTCTCGTCGAAATTCACTTTTTCGAGTACGCGCCCAAGGTGCTTGTCGGTCACCGTGATCATGCCGTAATAAAACGACTTAATCCGATTCATTTCCGCCCTTGAGATTGCGGACGGATCGAAACCAGCGAGGGATTTCGTGGCGCGCTGTTGGAACGGCGGCTTGTTCTTCATCTCGCCCGGCTTCGCCTTCGACTCGGGGAACCGCGCCTCCGCATACATCCTGTCGTAAGGAGCCGGCGGGTCAAAGGGATAGTGCGGCCGGCGATAAGTGATGTGGAGGAAATGCGGCTGGCTGCTCTTCTCATTCAGAAAACCAATGGCCAAGTCGGAGAAGTGCTTCGATTCGTCCAATTCTTCCGGCCACGGCACCGCGGACGCCTGGTAACGGGTGTCTTGCACCCGTTTGAACTCCGCAATTTTTGCTGCGTGATCGGGCGGGACAGTCGCCCCTGCCCAGCCGTGTCGGGCGAGAAGGCTGCCGTGATCCTTTCCCGGCTCCGCATCGAGACGTCGCGCGAAACCTGCCATTTGGGTGCGCGGAGCGAAAGGACGCTCGCCGGTAACGACGGTGCGATAGCCTGCTGCGCCAAGGACCCGCGCCAGTGTCGGCTCGTCGACTGGGATCTGGTATGTATTGAGCAGCGTGCGGTGCGTATGCGGGTATCGCCCCGTGTGGATGGATATGCGCGAGGGTACTGTCCTTCTCGGAAATTCAGTGGAGCCGAGTTTCGGCAAGCGAATGTACCTCGGTCGCAGTGCCGCCGGCATTGGTCAGCCC
>OCZT010007410.1_pt1 | contig 10763 bp, 8 predicted proteins | sample 1539031 | NCBI WGS metagenome assembly OCZT01 (sample SAMEA3539308, study PRJEB22396) | soil metagenome | biome: tundra; feature: field; material: soil | place: USA | collected 2010-05 | depth 0.15 m
TCAAGACAAAGAAAGTAACAATGAATAGAGTTCGGGCAGCGCCCCGATTAAATAAAAATTTACCTTATTTTTGTCTTACCAAACAGTTACATAATGCAGAACAACCTTTTCATCTATAACACCCTTTCGAAGAAGAAAGAACTTTTCATCCCGATTCACCCGCCATTTGTTGGTATCTATGTATGCGGTCCTACCGTCTACAGTCATGCCCATCTGGGGCATGCACGCCCTGCAATAACATTCGATTTGCTGTTCCGCTATCTGACACATCTTGGGTATAAAGTACGATATGTCAGAAACATAACAGATGTTGGACATCTTGAAAATGAGACCCTTGGAGAAGGAGAAGATCGTATTGAAAAGAAAGCGAGACAGGAACAGATAGAACCCATGGAGGTTGTGCAGAAATATGTGAATACATACCATAAAAACATGGATCAGCTTAATACGCTGTCCCCTTCAATTGAACCAAGAGCAAGCGGACATATAATCGAACAGATTGAACTCATTAAAGTGCTGATTAAGAGCGGATATGCTTACGAATCAAACGGCTCCGTATATTTTGATATATTAAAATATAATCAGAAATATCAATATGGTAAACTTTCAGGAAGAGTTTTAGATGACCTCATCAGTAACACCCGTGATATCGAAGGCCGTGATGAAAAACGAAATCCATTCGATTTTGCTGTCTGGAAAAAGGCCAGCCCTGATCACCTTATGAGATGGCCATCTCCATGGAGTGATGGTTTCCCCGGATGGCACCTGGAATGTTCTGCCATGAGTATCAAATATCTTGGTGAAGAGTTTGATATTCACGGAGGTGGAATGGATCTTATGTTTCCTCATCATGAATGCGAGATAGCCCAGTCAACTGCTGCACTCGGTAAAGAAACAGTTCATTACTGGATGCATAATAATATGATCACCATCAATGGTCAGAAGATGGCCCGCTCACTTGGCAATTTTATTACGCTCGATCAGCTTTTCACAGGTGATCATCCTTTATTAGTTCAGGCCTATTCGCCAATGACCATCAGGTTTTTCATCCTGCAGGCTCATTATCGCAGCACCATTGATTTCTCCAATGAGGCTCTTCAGGCAGCTGAAAAAGGTTTCCAGAAACTGATGAAAGCTGTAGAGTCTCTTGACAAACTAAAGCCATCAGATAATTCAACAATTGATGTCATCAAACTGAAAGAAAAATGCTATGAGGCACTCGATGATGATCTTAATAGCCCTGTGTTATTGTCTCATCTTTTTGAAGGAGTGAGAATTGTCAATTCAGTTATTGACGGAGCCGAGAAAATTGATGTTCCAGGTCTTGAATCATTAAAAGCGCTTTTCAGCACATTTGTGTTTGAGATTCTTGGATTAAAAGATGAATCTGCCTCGATAGGTAATGAAAAGCTGACAGGTGACCTGATGAAGATTATTATTGATTTAAGACAGGCAGCAAAAAATAATAAAGACTGGCCCACCTCAGATAAAATACGAACTGAATTGAAAAGTGCAGGTGTTGTATTAAAGGATCTGAAAGAGGGGGCAGAGTGGGAACGGGAATGAGGATGGGGGTCAAACATATGAAAAACAACATTGTAAAGACGGATTTGTCCCCCTACCAGGGATACCACAGGGGGTCTTCGTACAAGTCCTCAGTTGTCTTCATTGGTTCCACCCCCATCGGCGGCGACTACCCGGTCCGCATCCAGTCAATGACAAATACAGATACACTCGACACAAAAGCATCTGTTGCACAATGCATAAGGATTATTGAGGCCGGAGCTGATTATGTGCGACTGACAGCACAAGGCATCAGGGAGGCAGAGAACCTTGCTGTCATAAAAAAAGAGCTGCTAAGAGCCGGTTTTGAAACTCCTTTGATAGCTGATATTCACTTTAATCCGGTTGTTGCAGAAACTGCCGCCCGGTTTGTTGAAAAGGTAAGGATCAATCCGGGGAACTACGTTGATAAAAGAGCATCCTTTGAGAAACATATGCTTACTGAAAAAGAATACAACGAGGAACTTGAGAGAATCCACACAAAACTGCTCCCTCTGATAAATATATGCCGCGAAAATAAAACAGTGATACGTATCGGAATTAATCATGGTTCCCTCTCTGATCGTATTATGACCCGGTTCGGAAATACTCCGAAAGGAATGGTTTTTTCTGCTCTGGAGTTTATCAGGATATTCAAAGCAGAAAATTTCAGTGATCTTGTTCTTTCACTGAAATCATCCGACACAGCAATAATGATTGAAGCTACCCGGATGCTGGTAAGTATGATGCAAACCGAAGAATTATCATATCCCCTTCATCTTGGTGTGACTGAAGCAGGGGAAGGTGAAGACGGGAGGATCAGATCAGCTGCAGGAATCGGAGCCCTTCTGGCAGAGGGGATAGGCGATACCATAAGAGTCTCTTTATCAGAAGATCCTGAAAAAGAGATTCCTGTTGCAGGAAAACTTGCCGGCTACTACCCCAGGGGAATATCTCAAAAAGCCCCTGATAAACCGTTAAATTATAAAGTCCCTTCATCCAAACCGGAAATTCTTAAGCAGATAATTGGTCCGTTAGTAGTCTCAAATATGACCTCCTTTCCTGAAATAAATGCAGTCATATATAAGAATACCGGTTATAGCACTGATGCAAAAACCGGTGAGATTAAAAAAACCGACAGTTCAGTCGATCTGATAATTGTTAAGAATTGTCCTGAAAATATCCCTGAAAACGTTTCCCTTATACTCCCCTACAGGATTTGGCATGAAAACAGGGGAAAGGACAGAATATACCCATTATTCTCTCCTGAGACATTTCATGAAAGTGCATACAGATCTGAGAAATTAAATGTCTTGCTGACCGGTTCTAATTTCAATATTGAATATCTTAAAGATCCTGCTCCTGATACTACTCTGGTTATATTCACTTTTAATCCTGAAAAAGAGTTGTACGCTGCCGATTATTTTCTCAATGCTCTTGAAGAAAACAACCTGAGCTATAATATAGTGCTGAATCCGGTTTTCCGGGAAAAAAATCTGGAAGACCTTCAAATAAAAGCTTCTTCACTTTTAGGTCGTTACATTCTTGACAGAAGAGTTACAGGGATTTCAATCACTAATACAGGGGATGTTGATTTCATTGACATCACTTCACTTGCTTTTTCCATTCTTCAGTGTACCGAAACACGCATCACCCGTACAATATATCTCTCATGCCCGACTTGCGGACGCACAAAGTTCGATCTCCGGGAATCTGTTAAAAAGGTAAAAGAGGCCACCGGGCATATGAAAGGCCTTAAGATAGCAATAATGGGATGCATCGTAAATGGTCCGGGCGAGATGGCAGGGGCCGACTATGGATATGTCGGAGCAACCAATGGCAAGGTTCATATTTACAGGGGAACAGTTCCGGTCCTGAAAAACATTTCAGAAAAAGATGCTGTGATGGAGTTATTAAAGGTTATTGAGAAAGATCAGGCCAGCCTGTAATCGAGCTGCTTCTTCTGAAGATCAGCCTTAACGACCTCAATATTAACACGGTCCCCAAGAGTGTAAATTTTACCCGTTGACCGTCCTTTTATACAGTAATTTTCCTCATCATATTCATAAAAATCATCTGCCAGCTCCCGGATATGGATCATCCCTTCACACTGATTCTCAACGATCTCCACATATATTCCCCATTCTGTAACTCCTGAGATGACTCCTTCAAACACATTCCCTGTTTTATCACTCATATACTCAACTTGCTTGTACTTAACAGATGCTCTTTCTGCCTCAGCAGACAGCCTTTCCATTTTTGAAGAGTGATTACACAGTTTTTCGTATTTATCCTTGCCGCCCGGATTTTCTCCGGCAAGATATGCAGACATTAACCTATGAACCATCATATCGGGATAACGTCGTATTGGTGAAGTAAAATGTGTATAGTATTTAAATGAAAGTCCGTAATGACCTATATTGTCTGTTGAGTAGATCGCTTTTGCCATCGACCGGAGAGCTAGTGTTTCAATAATATTCTGTTCCTTTTTCCCGGCGACAGAGTGAAGTAATTTATTCATTGCTTTTGGCAATGAGGTCTTATCATCTTCAATCAGCTTATATCCGAAACGGGTAATGAAATGGCTGAAATTGCTAATTTTCTCCGGATCAGGTTTATCGTGAATACGGTAGACAAAAGTTTTTCCTCTTAGTTTTTTCCCGACATATTCTGCAACCCGCTTATTCGCGAGTAGCATGAATTCCTCAATAAGCTGGTTTGCTGTACCCATTTCGCGGAATTTTATCCCGAGTGGTTTACCTGCTTCATCAAGATCAAACTTCACTTCAATCTTCTCAAAGGCAAAAGCCCCTGATGCAAATCTCTTAGCCCGCAGTTGCTGAGCCAGCCGGTGAAGCACAAGTACCTGTTCCTTCATATCCCCATCTCCGGTATCAATCACCTGCTGAGCTTCATTGTATGAGAATCTTTTATCGGAATTGATAATTGTTTTCCCAAACCATTCATTAATCACTTCAGATTTATCATTCAATTCAAATACAGCTGAATATGTAAGCTTATCTTCGGCAGGATTCAGGGAACAGATATGATTTGACAGTCTTTCAGGGAGCATTGGAACAACCCTGTCAACCAGGTAGATTGATGTGGCTCTCTGTCTGGCTTCTTCTTCCACCAGGGAATCCATTTTCACATAATGCGTCACATCAGCAATATGGATTCCTGCTTCCCAGTTGCCATTTTCCAGCTGTTTGAGAGAAAGCGCATCATCAAAATCCTTTGCATCAGACGGATCGATTGTAAATGTGGGTATTTCCCGAAAGTCGCGTCGAACCTTTATATCGTTTTCTGTGATCTCTCCATCAATTTTTTCAGCATCAGCCTCAACCTCTTCAGTAAAGTTATAGGGTAGCTCAAACTCAGCAAGAATTGCATGCATCTCCGTTTCATGCAGACCAGGATAACCAAGGACATTAATGATCTCTGCTACAGGGTTTTTCGATTTTGGATCCCAGTCAACCACTTTAGCAACTGCTTTCTGTCCCTGTTTTGCTCCATTTAGTTTTGATGTAGGGATGAACAGGTCAAATGGCATGTTCTTGTTATCGGGAATAAGAAATGCAAAGTTGGGCATGATTTCAACTGTGCCTACAAATGAAGTCCTCCATCTTTCAATGATCTCAACAACTTCTCCTTCAGGTCTGGCTCCTTTCCTCTTTGCATAGAGCCACACTTTAACTTTATCGCCGTGAAGAGCCGTTTTCAGGTTTTTAGCAGTGACAAATACGTCGTCTTCAAGATCGTCGGTTGATATGAACCCATAGCCCATCCTTGTCATGTCTACAGTACCGGTGATATAGCCACGGGTTACTTTTACTTTGTATTTACCGTGAAATATTTCCTGTACGCTTCCTTGTTTTGTAAGATCTTTCAAAATATCTGATATCATCTGCCTTCCGGGGGCATCAGTAATATTAAGACGTTTAGCGATCTGCTTATAATTAAACCCCTGTTCGGGGGTTTTGGTTAATGTTGCAAGTATTTGTCCGATAAGCGATTCCCTTGAAATTCCGGAATCACTTTTGGCCATTCCCTTTTTACTCATATTTCAGTTTTTGCGAAGGTACGAAAATGAACCATAAATTTTAATACATTTGATCGATAATTGGAATGTTATGGCTGGTTTGAAATCGATACTTTCCCAATCTACTACGGTAGTTACCCGGAAAACCGAAAATGAGTATGTGCTGGTTCCTATTACAAACAACATAGCAGATATGAACAGCGTTTATACTCTGAATGAGACCGGGGCATTCATTTGGGAACAAATTGATGGGAAAAGAAACATTGAAGATATTATAAATGAATTAACGGGTGAGTATGATATTGATTTTAAAAATGCAGAGTCAGATGTTTTTACTTTTATTGAAAACATGAGTAATTATCTTATTATCCATTAATTATCTAATTTTGTATTTTTACTCCTCTTTCCCCAGCTGGGGGGTTAACCATAGCAGAGTACTTTAAAGCCCTCATCTGGGGAATTGGGGGTAAGAAAGAAGGGGAAGTGAGGCCATAAAAAAAGAAGGCATTTAATAATATGAGGAATTACAATTTAAATATTGCAGGATATAATATCGGGTTTGAGACTTCAGCAAACGGGCCGGAACTTAAACCATCAACGAGATTCCTCAGAAATATAAACCAAAATAGCGGATCAGATATACTTATCCGCGTTCATTCAGAGCCCTTTAACCTTCCAAAGGGAGCCGAAAGGGTTTTCCGCGCTCCATACGTTGAAGAGATCAACGGCATCCAGTTCAATAATGAGACAAACTTCTGGAGTGTCTGGAAATATCATTCCGAGCTTTATATCTGGACCATATTCCCACTCTCTTCCGCAGAGAAAAATGCAGTATTGAAATTTTCACTAACATCTATGGAATGGGACCTTTGGATTTATGGTGCCCGGGATGAGACCGATCCTTTCGAATATCCGCTTGACGGACTGATACTATATTACCTTACGGTTATAAATGGAGATATTATGATACATGCATCGGGAGTTAACAACGCCGGGCATGGTTATATATTCAGCGGTGTATCAGGAAAAGGGAAATCGACAATGGCTAAGCTATGGGACGATTCAGGAGCCAAAGTAATCCACGATGACAGGCTTATCTTGCGAAATACAGGAGGTGGTTACAGGATGTTTAATACACCTGTTTATAATGATGATGAACCCCGTGAATCAATCCTCAACAAGATTTTTATTATTGAACATGGAGCTGAGAATATGCTTATCCCGTTAAAAGGAGCCACCGCAGTGACACAGGTACTGGCTAATTGTATCCAGCATAACTGGGGGGCTGACATCATTGCACGTCTTCTGGGTTCGATTTCTATTATGTGCGGGACGATCCCAACCTCAAAGTTATTCTTCAGACCCGACCAAAATGTAATTGACCTCATCCTCGAAAATGAATACCCGGTCTGACAATCATTCAATTGTAAAAGATATTGGTCTCACTCTGCTCTCCGAAGGAAAATCCATCAGGATAAAAGCTCATGGGTATAGCATGTATCCCTGTATCAAGCCAGGTTCGCTGATACTGATAGAACCATTAAGTATCAAGGGGATGCCCCGACCCGGAGAGATAATTGCAATTCGAAGAGAAAGCGGACTTATTGTCCACCGCCTTTCTAAAATAATATCCAAAAATGGCATTACCTGCTATGTCGCAAGGGGAGATAGTAATGCTTATGCAGATAATCCGTTGAAAATAGATAAAATAGCCGGAAGGATAGTACGTGCTGAATCAACCGGTGAAAACCCGGTTCCTGCTGATATCAGGATTAACACAAAACCAAATTATTTTATTAACAGGATAAGAGTTATTGGGATAATTTTATGGAAGAAAATCAAATTTTAACCCCCCTTCCCCCCATATGGGGGGGTTAATTGACAAAGAAGATCCAATAGACTCCCCCAATGGGGGTTAACTAATAAAGAAGATCCAAAAGCCCCCATTTTGGGGGGGGTAAAAAGACAGGGATAAAGAGTTGCAAGAATCAGTAAATGAAAGAAAAATTAAATCTATTCAGGGAATCCTTAAGACTAGTCTGGAACAGCACTCCGGGATGGACATTTGCAAATATTGTGATGTCAGTTCTGCGGAGTATTTTCCCTCTCCTTCTTATCTGGCTTCTGAAAGTGGTTGTTGATGATATCACTAAAGCTGCCACAGCGCTTCCCTCGACTCCAAACATAAATGTGCTGTTGCCGATTGTAGCAGTAGTAATAATATGGTTTCTTGATGAAGCCTCATCTGATTTCAGCAATTATGTCCGTAAAAAGCAAGCTCTGAAGCTTGAGGTCTATATGTATGGACTACTGCACTCCAAAGCTATAAAACTCGATCTCATCAATTTTGAACGTCCCGAATATTTCGATTGTTTGTCACGTGCTGCAAGGGAAGCCCCGTGGCGCCCGAACAGCATCCTGAATAACCTGGTTTCAATGCTCAGAGCTCTTCTCTCTCTGTTACTTATGACCGGACTTATCCTAACTCTTCACTGGACACTTGCTGTGCTCCTTCTTGTAGCTAATATTCCGGGAATATGGTTACGGCTCTATTATGCAGATATGCTATATAATTTTCAGAGGCAGCAGACACCCGAAGCAAGAAAATCGGCATATTTTAACTGGCTGCTCACAGGAGACAGACCCTCCAGAGAATTGAGGCTTTTCGGACTGGGAAATTATTTCATAAGCCTTTTCAAGAAGTCTTTCCTGAAGCAAAAAGAGGAAGAGATCAATATCATCCGAAAAAGAACCCTGATAGAATTAATTTCCAATCTTTTTAAAGCATCGGCCCTATTGATAACCCTGTTGTTTATCGCACACCAAACAATAAGGGGAAAACTTTCCCTTGGTCAGATGGCAATGTTCCTGCTCGCTTTCCGACAGGGAATGTTATACATTAAAGATCTGTTCGGTGCACTGGCAGGGCTCTATGAGGATAATCTCTTTATTGGTGATACATTTGAATTTCTGAATCTGAAAGAAAATGTAACAGCTGCAGAGCCGGTTACAGAGCCTTTACCATTAAAGAAAAAAATAGTGTTAGACAACCTGTCCTTCACCTATCCTGGCAATAACTTCAGCACTATCAGTAATGTGTCATTTGAAATAAAAAAAGGAGAAATAATAGCTCTTGTCGGACCAAACGGTGCCGGGAAAAGCACTCTTGTGAGGTTGTTATGCAGGTTCTACGATCCCGACTCGGGAAATATAAAATATGATGGCAGTGATATCAGGAATATTGACCCTGAAGAGTATAGAAAACATTTTTCAGTAGTTTTTCAGGACTTTATGCTATACAATCTTTCTGCCGGAGAGAACATCCGGATGGGAAATATTGATGAAAAAAGTCCGGAAGGAAGAATAAAAGCCGCAGCTACTACCACCGGTGTTCATGAATTAATCGATAATCTGCCTTATGGTTATGAAACTGTTATCGGTAACCTGTTTGACGACAGTCGTGAACTAAGTTGGGGAGAGTGGCAGAAGATCGCACTGGCAAGAGCACTCTTCAGGGATGCTCCGATACTTATTCTCGATGAACCATCCAGCGCCCTGGATGCTGACACGGAATATGATATCTTCAGCCGTTTCAGGGAGATAGTCAGGGGCCGTACCTCGATTCTAATAAGTCACCGGTTTACAAATGTTAGTCTGGCCGACAGGATAATTGTGCTCGATAAAGGTACAATTGCTGAAGCCGGTACACACGATGAGCTGATGAAGAGAGGCGGGATATATTTCACAATGTTTACTAAACAGAGCAGCAGGTTTACCAGATGAAGAGTGAAATCAGGATAAGGGATGAGGAGAATCTTCTGCTGGGATTATGTCGTCTTGAATTCAGCAATGAACAAATAAACAAGGTCAGGTCACTTATTACTCTAATAACTGACTGGAACTATTTCAGGAATCTTGCAAATGAACATGGTGTTGCAGCTCTGGTCTGGAATAATCTTGAAAAATACCAGCTCCATTCCGGAATACCGGAGGAAGTCGTTTTTTTCCTAAGGGGTGCATTGATGAGAAGTCTGAGCCGGAATACTTTCAATACCGAATCAATGGGCGAGGTTCTCCGGCTGCTGAATAATGAGAATATTAAAACAGTTATCCTGAAGGGACTTGCACTTGAAAATTCCGTTTACGGCAATTCAGGACTGCGGCAGATGTCTGATGTTGATATTTTAATAAACAGGGAAGAGTGCATTAAAGCCAGGAAGATTCTCATCAGCAACGGATATGAATCGCTGCCAGTAAAATCGTTTTTTCATGAACAAATTATGCCATATTCCGGCAAGCATCTTCCATCGCTCATTAAAAAGGGGACTTCTGTTGAGATTCACAATGAGCTTTTCGGGGGGAGAAAAAATGTGCTGACCAAAATGCTTTTTGATAGCAGCTATGAGGTAGAGATCAAAGGAGAAAAGGCCTGGTTTCCTCAGCCTCAGATCTTTTTTCTATATCTAGTTAAGCATCTCTATCTGCATGAAATGAATAATGAATCACAGCTCAGGTTATATACTGATCTTGTTGTTATGATAGAAAAGTATAATGATGAGATATTAAATGATACTCTTCTTAAATTGGCATCGGAGGCTGGTATGTCTGAGATACTTGCCTGGTATCTGGAACCATTGAGAGATGTGTGGGGAGTTATCTTTCCCGGATGGCTTAACGATTTTATTGACATATCGCATAATCAGGATTTTATTAATAAATTCTTTTTCTTCCTAAGTAGTCCGAAGGATAATCCTCCCGTCGATAAACCAGGGTTCTATCATCATATTTTAGGCGATATTCCCGGATTCCATCGCAAATTTCTTTATGTTTTAGGAGATATTTTCCCTACTATCAGTTTCATGAAGAACCGGTACCATTGCAACAGCACCTGGAAGGTGTTGTTTTATTATCCTCACAGATTAGGGAAAATTTTGTGGTTGTTTAAATTATGATTTGATATTTAAATGTTCATTTGGCTTCATCGGGCTCTGGCTCGCTTAGCCATCCCTCGCGCCACGCAGGCTCCTTCGCTAAAACAGCTTGCCAGTCTGTTTATTAACGCTCGGTCCCCCCGGGGGGCGAAATATTTCAGTAAAATATTAGATTTCAAAGGCCCCCGGAAAATTGAATCCCCGCGAGCGCATTGGCTTCGCCGAGCTCTCCGCCAAGTGGCGGATCG
>OCZT010007411.1_pt1 | contig 10763 bp, 9 predicted proteins | sample 1539031 | NCBI WGS metagenome assembly OCZT01 (sample SAMEA3539308, study PRJEB22396) | soil metagenome | biome: tundra; feature: field; material: soil | place: USA | collected 2010-05 | depth 0.15 m
CCCGGGCCGCGAACTTGGCGTTTCGCGTCCTCGGCCGTGCCGCCGCCGTTGAACTCAACCGTTACGCCGCGCAGGACGACGTTGGTGATGGGGGCGTCCGACCAGCTTTCGAGCGCTACCGCCGAGTGATAGATCCCGGTGGCCTCCAGGCCCGAAACCGTGACTCGGCCCACCGGGTTGCCTGGTTTGGCCCAAAGGGTCAGGGGCGAGGCGACGTTCTTCATAGTGTTGTTGGACAGGAGCACGTCGTCGAGCAGCCCGGGGCACTGATCCCATGCGCCTGGCTGGAGATTAATGCCGCTGAGCATGTTCGTACGATTGGAACTCCGGTGCGGCTGCTGACCCGGACCATAGAAAAGGCAATGGTCCACAATCAAATGCGTGGCTGGGCCGATGAGCCTGATGCCATTGCAGGAGGAGTTCACGACGCACTGGCTGATAACCACATTATCCCAATAACGGCCGGCAATGGAGTCGTCCCCGGTGTAGAACTGGCAGCCGACGATATTCACGTTCCGGCACCATTGCGCGGGCACCCCCCGGAAATGCACGCCGTCCCAGCCGCCGATGATCTTCACATTCCGCACGTCCACGTCGTCGCTGACCTGGAAGTAAATGGCGTAGTTGGCGGCATCTACGATGGAGACGTCCCGGATCGTGAAATGGCGGCAATCCGTGAAGGCAATTGCGTGAGGCCCGCGCATGCGCTCCTCGCCCGTTGGATCAAAGACCCTGTCGCCGTCGATCACACCGCCGCCCGTGATGGCGACGTCTTTCAAGCCACTGCCGACAATGAGTGCCCGGTGCCATTTGCCGAAGCTGGCCTCCGGCATGGAGGACGGCACCGCTGGCTGCTCGTAAAGGGCCAGGTTGGTGGTACCGACCAGTGTCGCGCCCGTAGCCAGGAACAGGGTGAGGCCGTTGGTCAAGTGCACGGTGCCAGAGAGATAACGGCCGGGCGGGAACAAGACTTGTCCCCCACCGGCCCTGGCACAAGCCGAAATGGCATGGTTGATGGCCGCGGTGTCGAGTGTCGTCCCGTCTCCGGAGGCGCCATAGTCGAGCACGCTGAAGGTCCGAGGGACCGGGGTATGGGTTGTCGGCTGAGGTTCAGCGGCCAGGGCGAGCCCGACTACATTCAAGACCAGGCCGAGCCAAATGGCGCGGGTTAGCGGGCGCATGAGTTTAGGCATAAGGTACTTGTCAAGCATTCCTGGCACCGTATTTAGGCCGGGGCATAACGGAAGTCGAGCTTGTTATGCATGATGCCACCGCAGCATCGCAGCCCTCACTACTTGACTGTACTATTTCGAGGCCCATATTCGTGCAACCATGAACCGACGCGGCAGATGGATGTTCTTACTTATGGCGCAGTGCGCATCGGTTTTGGCGGTCCTCACCGGCTGCCCCGCCCCAGCGCAGGATGCGCCCCAATGCCTCGCGAGTGAACTCTTGCGGGAGATGATTGAGACTGAAACCACGGGCGAGCACGGCGACCCCACTTCTCCGGGCATGACGCGCATCTTGGCCGGCTCGTTCCCGTGATTGAGCAGCAAGGATGGGCTTAAGGGGCCTGCGGAGTTAAGAACCTCATCAAGTCCCGCTGGGCGGCCTCGAGATAGCCAGCGCCCGTGAGGCGATTCAAGTTCTTGGGGACAACGGCAGGGTCGCTTTGTGCAGCAGGGGCTATCACCGCATACGGGTATTTACAAAACGCAGGACCACGGTCATCCTTGGCGCGATGCTCTGAGCTGTCATGCATCTCGTGCTGCATACGGTAACTCTTCGGGTGATACTGGCAGGCGGTTTCTGCATGGGTCTCGCAGGCCTGGTCCCGTCCGTGCTCGGCCAGGCGAATCTCGACGCCGATATCCCGCAGGCTGCCAGTCTCCATAACCTGAGCCCTCTGGCCGGGTTCCTGCGGTTGGCTTTATGGTTTCTTGGCGCAGCGCTGCTCATCGTTGCGGCAGTAATGCTTGGCCTGCGCTATCGGATGACCACGAACCTGTACAAGACCTCGTCCGATGCGCAGTGGAATGAAGATGCGCGAGAAGATGCGGGGGAATGGGCAGAGGCGAGCGAGATCATCGAGGCGTGCGCAGTGCGCGACAAAGCAGGGGAGCCGGGTGAGGCGGCGGAGCCTGCGGCCGAAACCAAGCCTCGGCATCAGGCGCGGCTCTTCACCCCGGCGAGTGGAACAGCCTGGGGCGAGCAGATGCTTAAAGCGTTCCTGGGCACTTGCATGAAGGTGAATTGCCTTGGCCGCACGTGGCGAGAATCCGCGGCCTGGCGGATGCAGTCGTCGAATCTGCCTGATCCGCGGGAAGCCGAGTTGATCCGCCGGCTCATGCAGCGCTGGCAAGAGTTCCACGTTGACCCGGAGACCGGGGTTTTCCTCGATCGCTCCTCTTCCGCTGGGAAGAGCCGCGTGTGCGTCATCAGCGTGAGTAAAGATAAGCGCACGCTCGTGGAAGCGGCCTTCAACGCCGGCTTTGTCATCGAGAGTGTGGGCCGATACCTGAAGAATACGGATCTGGTGTATCGGCGCGGCCTGGGTGAGTATCATGCCCCTACCAAGGATGAATTGGCGGCAATGACGCCGGGAGAAAAGGATTCCTTGATGCGAATTACCGATATCCCTGATCCCTGGCAGGCGATGATTGGCGGTCCCAGGCGGCGCGTTACCGTACCGCCAAGATGCCGCCGGTGAACACGGGTACGAGTCACTGCCGGGGGTGCTGTGGAAACGGATTGAGGAATAAGGAGTGGGGCCCTGCGGTTTCTTCCAAAAAAGGCATAACCCACTGCAAAAAGTGAGGAACGGGTGTAGGTGACAGATTTTGCCCACCTATACAGGGTGAAACGAAGAGTGTGAGGTATCCATAGCGGCTTTCACGAATGACCTTGCCCATTCGCTTGATTCAGGCATAATGAGTGCCGTTGCTGATGCACTGCAGAAGTTGTAAGTGCCTGGTCATCAGTGACGCCGATGTGGCGGAATTGGCAGACGCGCTAGACTCAAAATCTGGTACCCGAAAGGGTGTGTGGGTTCGACCCCCTCCATCGGCACCATCCCCGGCCTGCTCCGGGGAAGTAATCCATTGGACCGCAAAATTCACTGTCGGGATGGCGATAATGTATTATCTTATGGCCTAATTACCGCGAAGGCCACATGAGCAAATTGCTATTAATTGACGACGAAGCGGACGTGCAATATTCGTTTCAGCGCATCTTCGATTCGCCCGACATCGAGCTGACCACCGCGTCGAGCGGCGAGGAGGGCTTGCGGATCATCCCCGGTCTCAAACCCGACCTCGTGATCATGGACGTGCGCATGGGCGGCCTCACGGGGCTGGAAACCCTGCGGCGCATTCACCACGCCGATCCCAAGCTGCTGGTCATCCTGATGACCGCCTACGGCACGACGCAAACCGCCATCGAGGCGATGAAGCTGGGCGCCTACGACTATCTGCTCAAGCCGTTTGACGTGCCCAAGCTGAAGGAGATCGTCTTCAACGCCCTGAAGGCCGCCAGCGACATGAGGCAGGTCGTCTCCTACCAGCCCCTGCTGGAGAAGGAAGATTACGAGCTGGGCATTGTCGGGCGCAGCGAGCCGATGCAGCAGGTCTTCAAGCTGATCGGCCAACTCGCCGCCTCGGATGCCACCGCCCTGGTCAGCGGCGAAAGCGGCACCGGCAAGGAGCTGGTCGCGCGCGCCATTTATCACCACAGCAACCGCAGCCAGAAGCCGTTCCTGGCCGTCAATTGCGCGGCCATCCCCGAGCAACTGCTGGAGAGCGAGCTATTCGGCCACGAGCGCGGCGCATTCACCGGCGCGACGCTGCAGCGCATCGGCAAGTTCGAGCAATGCAACCAAGGCACGTTGTTCCTGGATGAAATCGGCGACATGACGCCGGCGACCCAGACCAAGATCCTGCGGGTGTTGCAGTCCGGCGCGTTCGAGCGCGTGGGCGGCAACCAGTCGATTGCCGTGGACGTCCGCATCATCGCCGCGACGAACCGGCCGCTGGAGCAGGCGGTGGCCGCGCGCCAGTTCCGCGAGGACTTGTTTTACCGGCTCAACGTGGTGCGGGTGCACCTTCCGCCCCTGCGCGAGCGGCGCGAGGACATCCGGTTGCTGGTCAATTACTTCCTCAAGGCATTTGCCAAAGAACACCAGGGCGCCCCTAAATCCATCGCCCCCGGCGTGATCCGGGCGCTGGAGAAATACCACTGGCCCGGCAACGTCCGCGAACTGGAGAACGTCCTCCGCCGCGCCCTGGTAGTGGCCAAGGGGAACGCGATCCTGCCAGTCGATTTGCCGCCAGAGATTACCGGGCTGGGCTCGGCGGCCGGCATCCCTGGCACAGTCTCCTTGCCGGCGGGCGAAGGCAGCACCGCGGATATCGCCGCTATGGCGCGGCAATTGTTCCAGTGGGCGCGGCGCGACCCGAAACTGAAGCTCATTCCGGCGGTCGAGCGCGAATTGGTCATCCAGGCGTTGAAGGAGACCAGCGGCAATCAGATTCAGGCCGCCAAACTGCTCGGCATCACCCGCGCCACGCTGCGCAAGCGGGTCGAGAAGTTCGGGATTCAGCGCGAGCTGAGCATTACCTGAGCGGGTTCGCTCGCTACTCAACCCGCAGCCAGTATCTCTTGCACGAACGGATTAGTCTGCCGCTCCTCTGCGAGAGTCGAGGCCTCCCCGTGTCCACCGAGCAGGCGCGTCGCCGCCGGCAAGCACATCACCCTTCGGACGGAGGCTTCCATTTGTTGATGGTCCGAGTCCGGCAGATCGGTCCGGCCAATGGAACCGCCAATGATCAGGTCGCCTCCCACCAACACCTTCTCCTTGGGGAAATGATACACCACGTGGCCCGGCGAATGGCCCGGGGTATGAATCACCACGACCTCCAGTGACCCAATCGCGAGCTTCTCATTATCGGTCGGGTGCGCGTCCGCCGTGAGCGGGGGAATGACGAACGGAAGCTGGAACATCCGCGTCTGCACGTCCGGGTGTTGAGCCTTGGGCTCATCCAAGGCGTGCAGCAGGACTTTGACGGTAGGAAATCTCCGCCTGACGACCGCATGATCGGCAAAGTGGTCGAAGTGGCCGTGGGTCAGCCACAGCCCAGTCAGGTCCCAGCCACGCGCGGCCGCTTCCTCGAGCAGAGGCTCGGTAGTATGGTCGGGCGCGTCAAACAGCACCGCCTGCCCGGCTTTCTCGTCCGCAATCAAATAGCAGTTGGTCATCGCAACCCCGCCGGTGTTCGTCAATATGATCATGCTGGGAGTGTATGCGCCCGGTTCACCGACGGCCAGCCCGGCTTCGTCAGACGCAGAACTTGTCAGTCAAGCCGCATAAGCAGACGTTTATTGACTATCAAGCAGACTTTCTATTCAATGGGATGATGCAGTTTGAAAGCCTCAAAGTATTTTGCGACCTCGCGGAGACCGAAAGCTTTACCAAAGCGGCGCAGATCAACAGTGTCAGCCAATCGGCCGTCAGCCAGACGGTCAGTGCTTTGGAGAAGCAATTCAACGCCCTCCTCATCGAGCGCAGCCGGAAGAACTTCCGGCTCACCACGGAAGGCGAGGTCGTTTACAACTATAGCAAGGAGATCCTCCAGGCCTACGCGGCCATTACCAGCCGGATGCAGGAGATCAAGCACGTCGTCTCCGGCGAAATTCGCATCGCCGCCGTTTACAGCATTGGGCTCCACGATTTGCCGCCGTATCTCAAACACTTCATGCGCAAGTACCCGACCGTGAAGCTGCACGTGGAATACCGCCGGGCCAACCAGGTCTATGACGGGGTGTTGGGGAACATCGTGGATGTGGGGTTGGTGGCTTACCCGGTTTCCGACGAGAAACTGGAGGTGGTCACGCTGCGAAAAGATCCATTAGTGCTCGCCTGCCACCCGGGGCATGCCCTCGCAAATCTCAAGACCGTCAAGCTTAAGGCATTGAACGGGCAGAAGCTCGTCAGCTTCGAACCAGATATCCCCACCCGCAAGGCGCTGGACAAGATTCTTAAAAATCAGGGCGTGGTGGTCGAGCATGCCATGGAGTTCGATAACATCGAAACGGTCAAACGGGCCATCGAACTCGACTGCGGCGTGGCGATCGTGCCGGAAACCACCATCCGCCAGGAGGTGGCCAACCGCACGCTGACGGCGGTGCCGCTGGAAGGCAATTATTTCCGGCCTCTGGCAGCGATTTACAGGAAGAGCAAAGTGCTCTCCCCGGCCATCAAGCAGTTCATCGCCCTGCTGAAAAAGCCCATTTGAAGCGTCCGCTGCGTTCGGCGCGGAGGAACATTCCCACGAGCCCTACCCCATTGAGCTATGAGCAAGCCCATCAAGGATGAGTTCACGAAGTTGAAGATCTCCCGCCAGCGGCGGTATCAACTGCGGATGCGGCGGGACAAGCGTTGCATCATCTGCGGCACCCCGATCACGCGGGGGCTGATGTGTTTGGAGCACATGATCCAAGCCCGGGAGCGCCAGCGGAAGCGCTTGGGCCTCAAACGCCGCCACCGCAACGCGCGGACCTACCGGCTCCAACGGAAGGAAGCCTAAGTCCACAGCAGAATGCAATTCTGCGCTACCCCTGGAGTGTTTACTCGCCGATACGCTCAGGAGTGCCTTTGCGGTAGTTGACGCCGAGTTGATCGAAGCGCTGGAACTGAGTCTGCAGCCGTCGCGTGAAATCATCCCAGTTGCGTGAGGCCTTGGGGGACCAGGTGACCTCCGCCAGGGCGCACAGGCGCGGGAACGCCATGAACTCCGCATGCTTGAAGTTGGGGACATACTCAGTCCACAGATTGCCTTGCCCACCCAGGATGTGCGACTGGTACTGCGCGTCCAGGTTCGCCGGGACCGGCTCGAATGAATACACGTTGCTCAGCGGCAGATAACCGCCGATGGCCTTCGGCTCGGTGGCGTGGTTGGTGGACTGATAGTAGTCCAGGTAGCAAAACTTGGTGGGCGCCATCACGACGTCGTGCCCCGCGCTGGCGGCCTCGACCGCCCCGCCAATCCAATCCATCACGACCGCATTCTGGGCCAAGCCGCCTTCGCGGATCTCACTCCAGCCGATCAGGTTGCGCCCCTGGGCATTGACGAACTTCTCGATCCGGCGGACGAAGTAGCTTTGCAGCTCATGCTCGGTCTTCAGGCCTTCCTGTTTCATGCGAGCCTGGCAGCGGGGGCATTTCTGCCAGTTGTCCTTGGGCACCTCGTCACCGCCGATGTGAATATATTGGCCGGGAAAGAGCTGACGCACCTCCGCGAGCACGTTTTGCAGGAACTCGAAGGTCTCATCCTTGCCTGCGCAATAGACTCCCGCAAACACGCCCCCTTCGGCGTTCGGGCTATAGGGCCCGCCGTTGCAGCTCAGCTCGGGAAACGCCGCGAGCGCAGCGCTCGCATGCCCTGGCATTTCGATCTCCGGCACGATGGTGATGTGCTTCGCACGGGCATAGGCCACAAGCTCGCGGATGTCGTCCTGCGTGTAATACCCCCCATACCGTCCATCCGGGCCGTAAGCGGTGCTAGCCTTTGGGTCTAACCCGAAGCCGGCGTCCTTCCGCCACGCCCCAACCTGCGTGAGGCGGGGATACTTCTTGATTTCAATCCGCCAGCCCTGGTCGTCCGTCAGGTGGAAGTGGAACGTGTTGATCTTATGCAGGGCCAGCACGTCCAGCATTTGTTTGACCTCGTCCTTAGTGAAGAAATGGCGGGCCACATCGAGCATAAAACCACGCCACTTGAACCGCGGCTGGTCCTCGATCTGGACGCACGGAATCTTCCAATCCATGCCCGCCACCGGCTTCGCCGCGAACACCTCCGGCGGCATCAGTTCCAACAGCGACTGCACCCCGTAAAACAGGCCGGCGGACTTGCCCGCCCGCACAACCACGGAATCCGCGGTCACGATCAGTTCGTAGCCTTCGGCGCCCAGTCCCGGGTTGGCGTCCTTGGTGGTCAAGAGGATCGTCCCTTTGCCCGGCTGTGCCTTGGTAGTCGTGGCGGTCTCGAGGTTGTAACCCGTGGCCTTGCCCAGCCGCTCGACCAGGTACTTGCCGGTCTCGCGCGACGTGGCGTCCGTCAGTATGCGCGTCTTGGCTTGGAGTGTGAACGCCCCGTCGCGGCATTCCATCTTTTGGGGGAGCGGGATCAGCGCAGGAACGTCTCCAGCAAAGGCGTTGGCCGCCATCAGCAAGACGAGGATTGCAGCAGTTTGGTATCTCATTTGATTAATTGTTAATACTCTTGTTCGACAGCGCGGGCGCGGCGCCACTCACATTCTTGTCCCAGAGGTGGTTCACCACCCAGAGCAGGACCCCGCCACTAACCACAAATACGCAGGTGAGGATCACTGCCGGTTGCGTGCGGCCATAGAGAAAATTACCAATGGCGAACAACGATGACCAGATCACCGTGCAGCCGGAAACCCAACCCAGTGTAGCCTTGCCCATGTGGTCGCCGTGCAGCGCCGCATCGGCCACCGACACGCCGGCTTCCTTCCTCACCTTCGTCCAACCGGGCCCAGCGGGATGCACCTTTTTGTAGAATTCGATCAGCTTCGCGCGCTCGGTCTGCGGCGCGGTGTACGCCGCAATCAGCCAGCAGATCGTCGTGAAGCCCACCTGCAAGATGGTCGTTTTCGCAAAGCCCAGATGGGGCAGCACGCCGACCTTCTCGAGATATGGGAACCCGGCCGCGCTGATGAGCGACGCCGCCATGGCCGCGACTTCGCACCACGCCGAGACGCGCGACCAGAACCAGCGCACGATATAGAGCAACCCCGTGCCGGCGCCGATGGAAAGCAGGAGCTGGAACGCCTGCTGCGCCGAACTCATCATCGTGCTCAACAACGCCGCGAAGATGTAAAGCATCACGGTGCAGAGGCGCCCCGTATTCACATAGTGCTTCTCCGTGGCAGTAGGGTTAATGAAGCGCCGATAGAGGTCGTGCACCAGGTAGGAGGACCCCCAATTGAGATGCGTCAGGATCGTCGAGGAGTTCGCGGCAATCAGCCCGCCCACCATCAGGCCCACAAAACCCACCGGCAGGAATTTCAGCATGGCCGGAAACGCGCTGTCATGCCCAATCAAGTTGGGATCGGCATTGGGAAACGCAGCTTTGATGGAGGCCAGATCGGGGTAAACTATGATGGAGCAGAGCGCGGTAATGATCCACGGCCAGGGCCGCAACACATAATGCGCGAGATTGAAGAACAGGGTGCCGCCGAGGGAATCCTTCTCCGACTTGGAGGCCAGCATGCGTTGGGCGATGTAGCTGCCGCCGCCCGGCTCCGCGCCCGGATACCAGTTGGCCCACCAGCCGATGGCGATGGGCATAATGAAAATCATCAACGCCAGTTGATACATGTTAAAGTTGGGCAGGATGTTAAGGATCGGCTGGCCGGTGCCATCAATCGCCGACATCACCGGCTGTCCCCCCTCGGGCATCACCACCTGCAGGTGGCCGAGTTTAGCAATTAGCACGCTTAAGCCGCCGACTTGCTTCAGGGAAAAATAGGCCGCGGCCACCACCGCCGTCATCTTGATGAAGAACTGCACCATGTCGATCACCAGCACACCCCACAGGCCGGACTGCGCGGCGAACACGGTGTTCAGGATGCCGCAGATGACGATGGTTTGCCACGGAGGCATGCCAAAAAGAATGTTGGCGATCTTACACGCGGCCAAGGTGACCATGCCCATGATGAAGCAGTTGAAGAACAGCCCAAGATAGACCGCGCGGAAGCCGCGCACGACGGAGGCGGCCTTGCCCGAATAGCGCAGCTCGTAAAATTCCAGGTCCGTCATCACCCCGGAACGCCGCCAGAGGCGGGCGAAGAAGAAGACCGTGGCCACGCCGGTGAGCACGAAGGCCCACCATTGCCAGTTGCCCGCCACGCCGAACTTGCGCACCTGCTCGGTCACCCAGTTCGGCGTGTCGCTGCTGAACGTGGTGGCCACCATGGAAAGCCCCGCCAGCCACCACGGCACCGAGCGGCCGGAAGCGAAGAACTCCGAAGTGTTCTTCCCCGCGCGCTTGCCGAAGAACAGCGCGGGAACAAAACAAACAAGCAGGGTGGCTAAGACGATGACCCAGTCAATAAGCTGTAAGTGCATACCAGAATTCTTCCGACCATGGGCGGCTTAAGCGCCAACGGCCGAGGACGCTACCGGCCTTCGCCAACGAAAACAAGCCTTATGGAGCCCCCCAAGCCAGACCGGCTTCCACCGCTTCGATCCGTGTTGTTCAAGAAGGGCCGCAACACGAAGGACGAACTGTTTATTGACGCCAGCGGCGAGTACGCGGAGGGGACGAACCAGAACAGGCTGGCCGAAGACCACATCAAAAAGGTGGTGGCCCCCTATCGCGCCTTTCAGACGGTGCCGAAATACTCATACCGCGCGACGCGGGAGGAAATCGCAGAGAACGATTTCAACCTGAACATCCCGCGCTACGTGGACACGTTTGAGGCGGAAAAGGAAGTGGATCTCAAGGCAGTGGAGAGGGAAATCGAGACCTTGGATGGCCAGTTGTCGGAGGTGCGGAAGCAGATGGCGGGCTATCTGAAGGAACTGGGGATTGTATAAAAGTAGTTGTATTATCCCATTCAGATGGTTTAAATACCTTTTATGCCTAAGAAGCTGGGAAGCGAGACGAGGCAGTTGACAAAGTCGCTTTGGAGTGCGGCGGCAAGGTCCTCCGCGACGCCGCTTTCCCAGGCAGCAGTGGTTC